>ENA-ORXD01000550-ORXD01000550.1-sediment-metagenome-genome-assembly--contig:-NODE-550-length-46082-cov-8.850929_pt1 | contig 46082 bp, 15 predicted proteins | sample MGYA00237862_ERZ511471 | MGnify/ENA metagenome assembly ERZ511471 | reverse complement strand
TTACTCGATTAATCAATTACTCAATTACTCTATTACCTAACCACGTTCTTCGTCCCCTTCGTCCCCTTTGTCCCCTTTGTCTGTTTTATTTATCAATTACACGATTAATTTATTACTCAATTACTCAATTACTCATTTACTCAATTACTCAACCACGTAACCACGTAACCACGTAACCACTTTTTTTCTTATTTTTACCCTTTCCAATGCAACCATTCATCTCCTTATAATGTCTTTCCGACAGTACCGTAATATGTGTAATGAAGATGAAATAATCAGCCGGTGCCTGAACAACGATCGAAAAGCACAACAGGTGCTGTATGATAAGTACGCTCCGGGGTTGCTGGGGATGTGCATACGGTTTACCGGTAACAGGGCTGAAGCGGAGGATGTGTTACAGGAGGCTTTCCTAAAAATTTTCCTTAACCTGGATCATTATCGCGGTACAAGTTCATTGGCAGCATGGATGCGCAGGATCGTGATTAACACATCCATCACCCTTTACCACAGGAACAAAAAACACAGGAACTGCGTGGATGTGGATGATATGAGAGAGAAGACTCCGGGTAATTGTGATATCAGCGACCTGGAGTTTACCAGGGAAGAGATGCTGAAGGTCATCATGGACCTCCCCCCCGGATACAGGATGGTGTTCAACCTCTATGCCATGGAAGGATATAAGCACAAGGAGATAGCCGAAGAGATGGGGATAGACATCAACACGTCCAAGTCGCAGTATTCGAGGGCAAAGAAGATCATTCAGTGCAGGTTGTTGAAGATGAAGGGTGGATGAGTGGTTGAGTAGTTACGTGGTTGAGTGATTACGTGGTTGAGTGGTTGAGTGGTTGAGTGATTACGTGGTTGAGTGGGGGCAGAGTTATGGCCCTGATCTCTTTCGGAATCGGGGGATTGGGCAGGTGAAATGTAATTAACCTTTCCTCGGGCTCCGAAGCTTTAGCGTAGGAACCGTGTCCCTTTGTGGTTAACCTTCGTGTCCTTTGTGGTTAAATCCATTTGTGGTTAAATCCCTTTGTGGTTAAACCGTTTTGAATTATATGTCCCGACATAAAAACATAGAAGATCTTTTCAGGCAGGAGCTTTCCGGTCTTGAGTTGTCTCCTTCCCTGAAGGTATGGAAGAAGGTACGCTCACGTCTTGCGTGGAAGTCTTTTATGCAGTTTGATCCTTATTCCTTTAATATATATTATGCTTCGCTTCTTATTCTGGCCGCAATAACAGTCATATTCGTCCTCACCGGTGATGCAGGGAAAGAACCGGTAATGACTTACAATCAATACACTACCGACATTCACCAGCCGGTTACATTACCCCTGCCCGAAGAAACTGAGAGTATGACCTCCCATACCGGCACAAAAAAGGATGCAGGTCAGCAGACTGCCTCGCCATCCATAGTAACCCTCCCTGCAGACGAATCAAGTACGGAAAAAGGCAGTATACCGGAAAAGGGCATTTCGCAGGCAGCAGAGCCTTTTGAAGAATCAGGGATCACTGAAGGCACATCTGCTGCTTATCTTCCCTCTGCACAACCGCGGGCATGGTTTGACATGTCGGCGAAGGAGGGATGCACACCCCTGAAAGTAACATTCATGAATTATTCCGGGAATGCCGTACAGTACAGCTGGAGTTTTGGTGACGGGGGAACGGCTGCAGAGAAAGACCCCGCCTACGTCTTTGATGAGCCGGGGGTATATTTCATTACCCTCACGGCCACAGGGGCAGAGAACAGGCTTAGTACCTATACCGACACTGTCCGGGTAAATGCCTTACCGGCAGTACGTTTTGAGGCAGACGTCCCTCAGCAGGCTGATGCAGGAGTGCCGGTGAATTTCTACAATTATACCCGGGATGCAGTGGGATACAAGTGGTATTTCGGTGACGGGAGCACTTCGGAGCTGAAGGATCCTTCCCACTCTTATTCCGGGGCAGGATCATACCATGTTAAACTGGTTGCCACAACGGCTGAAGGCTGCATGGACTCGATGGTTATCAGGGACATACTTAAGGCCGGTGAGCCTGACATAAAGTTCCCCACGGCCTTCAGTCCGAACATGGCGGGTCCCGTCGGGGGCAATTATACCGGCCGTGAAAGTAACCATGAAGTCTTTTATCCGTATACAAGTGAACTGCCGGTTGAATACCGCTTACGCATTTTCAACCGCAACGGCATTCTGGTCTTTGAAAGCAGTGATATTAACACAGGATGGGACGGTTATTGCCGTCAGGAGCTGCAGCCTCCGGGCGTTTACGTCTGGAAGGTACGTGCCCGATACGCCGACGGAAGGACGGTGGTGAAGGCGGGGGATGTAACGTTATTGTGGAGACAGTAGAGAATAATGATATATAAAGATGCGTACAGAGGGTGTTTAAAAAGTGTATTTAACCACAAAGGACTCAGCGCCTCCGTAGAGTAGCTTGTACCTTCGCTGAAGCTACGGCAACACGCAGTCAGCGCTCGCGGAAAGTACGCACGAAGGACACAAAGTATATATTCGTGATTGAAAGTTCTTTGTGTGCTTTGTGTATTGCATGGTGTCCTTTGTGGTTAAAATACCGCTTAAACAGCTTCCGCCTTTACGCTTTAATAAAACCAACGATTATGGAAACTAACTTTACCTCCGGTTTTACAACTGCCCTTAATAAGATGGCATTGAAAATCATTCATCTTGTGATTTTTGTGTTTATGGGAATGGGTATGACGTGGGGGCAGGCACCACAGTTAATACCTGTGGATGCCGGGGCAAATAAATATCCTATAACCTTTACAACGGAACCACAAAACGAATTTGTCTTATATTTTGATCAAAATGTTATTGGTGGAACAAATACTGCATGCTGGAATATAACAATTGGATCAAATACATATAATCCAACATCTGCAACCCCCTCCGGAAGTACAGTTTTATTAGACTTATACGATGCTTTTTTCGATCCTATATCAGTTGGTTTTGATCATCGTGATTCAGTTAAAATATCATATGATGCAGGATGTGGAGATCTGAGGAATGCTTCTAATCAATTTATAGCCAGTTTTACTGATGTAAAGGCTGTGAATAATTATGTGTTTAATTGCAGTGCTTTAACCAATGTGCAACAAGCAGGTACAAACTATCTTAAGATTTGTTCTCCAACTGAAGTGGAACTCATTATTGAATGGAATGTTAAACCTGTAGCACGGAATAGTATGTATTGGCATAGAATATATGCCAGAGTTTTATGGAATGATCCTATGACTCCCGGGGCTATGACAACTCCTTTAATGACAGAAACTTCCCCCGGATCTGGAAAATATACTGTTGTTACATTAAGATACTCATACCCATTGCAGGATGAATGTTCATTTATTCCAACTGCATTTCCAATTTTAAATTCAAATAATCTAACCATTGTCCCTCCATCAATTTGTAGTGGCACAGCACGTCAACAAATTATTGCAATACCTTCAGCCCAAAAAGATAATGAATTTACAGGTGATCTGGCTCTTTATCCTGAAATTTTAAATCCTCTCAATGAATATTGTGTTGGGGAAGATGTTTTTCCAGGTCATGTTTTTGAAGACGTTACTACATTTAACTGTAATTGGGAGGAAGAACCGGATCGTCCTAATGTTTCTCAACGATGGGTTCAGTTTTTCTATGGAACAAACGATAACGGAGGTCCAAGAATACCCAATGTTTGGATAGATGTTAATGGGCAACAACAATATATCACTGATGGTGATGGAAACCTAATTACTGAATTTACTGTTGATGCTAATGGTAATGTCGTTTTGGCCTATACTACTCCAAGTGGATTCTTTGAAGGTCCTGTATTTAATTACAATGATCTTCCTTTACCAGGGGCAGAAGGAACCACATATCCTACTCATGAATCTTATCCAATATATCATGATGGAGATTATACTGATGTTGCAGGTATGCGTTTCGAGGTCAGATTGCGTCAATGGGGTCCCTGTAATACATGGGTAGCCAACAGAGCACTTGCAGATCTAAAAGTAATAAATACCTCTTCCTACATCGAACTCATCGAATCCCCCCCGCCCCCTGATGTCGAAGATGTTACCGTATGTCATGACAACATTCCCCTGACCCTCACCGCCACTCCACTAAATCCTGTTCATGTAGTCAGGTGGTATGCGAACGCTGATAAAACCGGTTTTATTACCAGTGGAGAAGATCTTACACATGGACTCACATTACCCTATGATACAACATTTTATGCCAGTGCTACCGGAGGAAATGGCTGTGAAGGCGATGTGGCTCCCATAACCCTCACCATCCGCGAGCCCCTCCCCCAACCCGGCGCCATCACCGGCCCCACCGACATCTGCGTTAACGCTTCCGGACTGGAATTTTACGTTGACGATCCACCTGCAGCCATGCCCTTCGGAGGCCCTACAGAATATGTATGGTCAGTCCCGGGAGGATGGAGCATCACAGGTGAAACCTCCACGAAAATAACCGTTACTGCCGGCGGCGCCACCGGCGCACAGCAGGTTTCAGTGACCAGAAGGTATACTACACTGCCCAACTGCCCAGGTGATGCACAGACGCATACGGTTACCGTTTATGCACAGCCGGTTGCGCCGGGACTGACAAAAGTGCCTTCCGATGCCACTATATGTGTCGGACCGACACTTACCGTAACCACCACTCCCGGTACAGGCGGAACCGGTACGGTCACAGACGAGTACCGGTACAGCACAGATAACGGAGGAAGCTGGAGCGTATGGTCAACAACCGTGCCCTCCTTTGCATCGGTAATTGGAACTAATCTTATACAAAGCCGGCGAACAGCCACCGGCACGGGATGTAATACTTCCGCAGTGAATGAGGTATCATGGACAGTTGTGGCCGACCCCATAGCCCCGGAAATAACCAGAAATCCCGATACTGACGATGTATGTGCCGGAGCCACCCTGGGCATTACACGTACCGCTGCAGGTATTGGAGGAACGGGCACCAGCACGGACGAATACAGGTATTATAATGGAAGTACATGGAGTTCATGGAGTTCTGTTTACCCGGCCCCGACCTTTTCGGCAGGTGTCGGCACTAACCGTTACCAGAGCAGACGTATAAGCACCGGAACAGGATGCGAATCAAATACCAATGAGGTTTCATGGAATGTGGTAGCTGACCCGGTTGCACCGATAATTGCCCGGGTACCTAATGCCACAGTATGCGAAGGGGCTACACTCACTGTTAATGTAACCACCGCTGGAAGCGGTGGAGCCGGAACATCTGAAGATCAATACAGATATTCTCTTGACGGGGGTTCTACTTATACAGCATGGAGCACAACCATACCCGTCTTTAACGCAGTTACCGGCAATAACCGTGTGCAAAGCCGGAGATACAGTTCCGGCACCGGCTGTAACTCTAACGTCCGTACAGTTCAATGGACTGTAGTTGCCGATCCCATCGCCCCTGTAATAGCAAGGGACCCGGATGAAGATATTGTTTGTGAAGGAGCAAGCCTCACCATTACAATACTTACAGCCGGAAGCGGGGGTACCGGCACAAATACCGACCAATATCGCTATTCAACTGACGGGGCAACCACCTGGAGTGCATGGAGTACTTCTCTGCCCGCCTTTGATGCAGTTACCGGAACAAACTTAGTGCAGAGCCGCCGCTTAAGCACAGGTTCCGGTTGTGAATCGAATATCAACGAGGTAAGCTGGACAGTGATTGATGACCCGGTTGCACCAGTTATAGCGAAAGACCCTGCAGATGCAATTGTATGTGAAGGCGCTGCTCTTTCCATAAGTGTGACCACAGGTGGTAGCGGCGGAACAGGAACAGTAGAAGACCAGTACAGGTACTCCACCAATAACGGAAGTAACTGGAGTGCATGGAACAGTGCACCCCCAAGCTTCAATGCAGTTACCGGGACAAATCTCGTTCAGAGCCAGAGATACAGTTCAGGGACAGGCTGTACTTCAAATGTTAACGAAGTCAGCTGGACAGTAGTAGATGATCCGGTAGCACCGGTTATTGCTAAAGATCCGGATGTTGCAGAAGTATGTTCGGGTACAACCCTTACTATCTCTGTAACAACACCCGGAAATGGCGGAACAGGAGTAAATACTGATGAATATCAATATTCCACCAATGGCGGCTCAACATGGAGCGGATGGAACACAACCGTTCCAAACTTTCCGGCAGTCATAGGTACAAATATCATTCAGAGCCGCCGGAACAGCACAGGTCTTCACTGTGAATCGAATGTAAACGAAGTAAGCTGGACAGTGGTAGCCCAACCCGTCGGCCCCACCATCCTCACTAAAACACCTAACCTGGCAGAAGTGTGCGCCGGTGAACTGGTATCCGCCACCTTCAATGCAGGCAGCGGAGGTGTTGGATGCTCGGATGCATTCCAGTACCGTTTTGACGGAGCCGGAGGATGGACAATATATACACCAGGTGACGACCTGAACACCAGTGAACACAGTCTGGTGGAAATACAGGGACAAAGAGCGGGATGTACAGCCGGAACAGGATGTACAGGAACAGCATGGGTCACACTGGCAGAATGGACAGTAAACCCCCTCCCCACCCCTTCCATCTCCGGCAATAACAACGTTTGTGAAAACGATGCGGGAAAAATATATTCCACAGCCCCGGATGCAGGAAGTACATTCTTGTGGGAAATATCAGGAGGCGCAATAACTGGAGGTCAGGGAACGGAGGAAATCACCGTTACATGGGGTAGTTCAGGCAGCGGCTGGGTAAAGGTAACCCAGACAATCACCGCCACCTCTTGCTTCTTCACTACCCCAAATTACGCCGTCGTCATCAACCCCGGTGAGCCAACAGAAACACCTTCCATAGACGGACCAGCTATGGCATGTGTCAGCACAGTGAACATTGCCCTTACTTCAGATGCAGTGGCCACCGCTATACAATATGAATGGGATACACCAACCGGTTCTGTTATTACCGGCGGAGTGAACCTTAGCTATAGCATCAACGGACTGGCAGAAGGTGATCATGATTTCAGGGTAAGAGGTCTTAATGGTTGTGGTGAAGGGCCGTGGTCGGATATACATACCCTGACTATTGTTCCTCAACCGGTAGCACAGACTATTACCAAAAATCCAAATGTTGCCGAAGTATGCACCGGCGGTTCTGTCTCGGCAACTTTTGCAGGAGGTTCAGGAGGCGTCTCTCCCGTGGATGTTTATGAAAGCAGCATCGACGGGGGCACCACCTGGTCAGCCTATACACCTGGTGCCGGCATCTCTTCAGCCGTTGCGGGAACCGACAGGATACAGATACGCACACGCAGGGAGTCAGCAGGTCCGGGATGTGTACATTCAGGATACAACACGGTAACATGGACAGTAGTAGCACAGCCTGTGGCCCAAACGATAAACAAAAGCCCGGATGTTACAGAGGTGTGTACAGGAGGAAATGTCTCTGCTACCTTCTCCGGAGGCTCCGGAGGCATATCTTCTGTTGATGTATACGAAAGCAGTATTGACGGGGGAACCACCTGGGCGGCATATATCCCTGGAACGAATATCTCTTCCGCCGTTACGGGAACCAACAGAATACAGATACGTACCCGCAGGGAGTCAACAGCTCATGGCTGTGTGCATTCAGAATATAACACCGTAACATGGACCGTTGTCGCACAACCGGTAGCCCAGACTATAATCAAAAACCCGGATGTTACCGACGTCTGTACAGGAGGGTCCGTATCGGCAAACTTCTCCGGAGGTTCAGGAGGGGTGTCTCCCGTGGATGTTTACGAAAGTAGTATCGACGGAGGTGTTACATGGTCAGCTTATGTCCCTGGAAACAATATCTCTTCCGCTATAACAGGAACCAACAGGATACAGATACGTACCCGCAGGGAGTCGACAGGTACCGGATGTGTAAATTCCGGATATAATACGGTTACCTGGACAGTAATAGCCCAGCCTGTCGCTCAAACTATTACCAAAAATCCCGATGTTACCGAAGTATGTACCGGAGGAACAGTATCAGCAACTTTCTCCGGAGGCTCCGGAGGTATATCTCCCGTGGACGTTTATGAAAGCAGTATTGATGGGGGAACCACCTGGGCGGCATATATCCCCGGAACGAATATCTCTTCCGCCGTTGCGGGAACCAACAGGATACAGATACGTACCCGCAGGGAGTCGACAGGTACCGGATGTGTACATTCCGGTTATAACACGGTTACCTGGACGGTGATAGCCCAGCCTGTGGCCCAAACAATAAACAAAAACCCGGATGTTGCAGAGGTATGTACAGGAGGAAATGTATCTGCCACCTTCTCCGGAGGCTCCGGAGGAGTATCTCCCGTTGACGTTTATGAAAGCAGTACTGACGGGGGAACAACCTGGTCAGCTTACACTCCCGGAACCAATATCTCTTCTGCAGTAACGGGAACCGACAGGATACAGATACGTACCCGCAGGGAGTCGACAGGTACCGGATGTGTGCATTCAGGATATAACACGGTTACCTGGACAGTGGTAGCCCAGCCTGTAGCCCGGACCATAACCAAAAATCCGGATGTCGCTGAGGTGTGTACCGGAGGAACGGTATCAGCAACCTTCGCCGGAGGTTCCGGAGGGGTATCTCCCGTGGACGTTTATGAAAGCAGTATTGACGGAGGTGTAACGTGGTCAGCTTACACTCCCGGGACAAATATCTCTTCCGCAGTAACAGGAACCGACAGGATACAGATACGTACCCGCAGGGAGTCGACAGGTACAGGCTGTGTACATTCCGGTTATAACACGGTTACCTGGACGGTGGTAGCCCAGCCTGTGGCCCAAACCATAACCAAAAGCCCAAATGTTACCGAAGTGTGTACCGGAGGGTCGGTTTCGGCAACCTTCTCCGGTGGCTCGGGAGGTATATCTCCTGTAGATGTTTATGAAAGCAGTATAGACGGGGGAGTTACCTGGTCAGCCTATACTCCGGGAACAGGCATTTCTTCTGCCGTAACCGGAACAAACAGGATACAGATACGCACCCGCAGGGAGTCAACAGCTCATGGTTGTGTACATTCAGGATATAACACCGTGACATGGACAGTTGTTGCCCAGCCCGCGGCTCAATCAATATTGAAGAATCCAAATGTTACCGAAGTATGTACCGGAGGGTCTGTCTCGGCAACCTTCTCCGGAGGCTCCGGAGGAGTATCTCCCGTGGATGTGTATGAAAGCAGTATTGACGGGGGAACAACATGGTCAGCTTACACCCCGGGAACAGGTATTTCTTCTGCTGTAACGGGCACCGACAGGATACAGATACGTACCCGAAGAGAGTCGACAGGTACAGGATGTGTGCATTCAGGATATAACACGGTAACCTGGACAGTCGTTGCCCAGCCTGTGGCTCAGACTATTACCAAAAATCCGGACGTTATTGAAGTGTGTACCGGGGGAACGGTATCAGCAACCTTCTCCGGAGGCTCAGGAGGCGTTTCTCCCGCGGATGTTTATGAAAGCAGCATCGACGGAGGATTCTCATGGTCAGCTTACACCCCGGGAACAAACATCTCTTCTGCCGTTGCGGGCACTAACAGGATACAGATACGTACCCGCAGGGAGTCAACAGGTACAGGCTGTGTGCATTCAGGGTATAACACCGTGACATGGACAGTCGTTGCCCAGCCTGCGGCTCAGACTATTACCAAAAACCCGAATGTCGCTGAGGTCTGTACCGGAGGGTCTGTCTCGGCAACCTTCTCAGGAGGTTCCGGAGGAGTATCACCCGTGGATGTTTATGAAAGCAGTATCGACGGAGGGGTTACATGGTCAGCCTATATCGCAGGCACAAATATCTCTTCCGCTGTCACAGGTACCAACAGGATACAGATACGCACCCGCAGGGAGTCAACAGGCACCGGCTGTGTAAATTCAGGATATAACACAGTAACATGGACAGTAGTTGCCCAGCCTGCGGCTCAGACTATTACCAAAGATCCGGATGTCACCGAAGTGTGTACCGGGGGAATGGTATCTGCCACTTTCACAGGAGGCTCCGGAGGAGTGTCACCCGTGGATGTATACCAGAGCAGTATTGACGGAGGCACTACCTGGTCGGCTTATACTCCCGGAACAGACATCTCCTCTGCTGTCACGGGAACCAACAGGATCCAGATACGTACCCGCAGGGAGTCAACAGGCACCGGCTGTGTTCATTCCGACTGGAATACAGTAACCTGGAATGTAGTGGCACAACCTGTTGCCCAGAATATAACCAAAAACCCGGATGTCACTGAGGTATGTACAAACGGCCCGGTATCAGCAACCTTCTCCGGCGGTTCCGGAGGGGTATCACCTGTGGATGTTTACCAGAGCAGTATTGACGGAGGAGCTACCTGGTCAGTATATGTACCCGGCACAGAGATATCTTCCGCTGTTACAGGCAATAACAGGATACAGATACGTACACGAAGGGAATCAACAGGTACTGGTTGTGTAAATTCCGCCTGGAACACTGTAACATGGGATGTGGCAGCCCAGCCTGTACCTCAGAATATTACCAAAACACCAAATGTAAGCGATATATGTATTAACGGAAATGTCTCTGCAACCTTCTCAGGCGGATCAGGAGGCATTTCTCCTGTGGATGTTTATGAAAGCAGTATTGACGGTGGGATAACATGGTCAGTTTATATCCCGGGAAGTAATATTACTTCTGCCGTTGCAGGTGCTAACAGGATACAGATACGTACACGAAGGGAATCTTCCGGTACGGGTTGTGCCTATTCAGACTGGAATACCGTGACATGGAACGTGATGGACCAACCCGTTGCCCAGTCCATTATCAAAAACCCCGATGCTGCTGACGTATGTATCAACAACATAGTATCCGCCACCTTCTCCGGCGGATCAGGAGGCGTTAGCCCCGTTGATATCTACCAGAGCAGTGTTAATGGAGGATCTACGTGGCTGAGCTATACGCCGGGAAATGACCTCTCTTCTGCAGTCGCCGGAATCGACAGGATACAGGTAAGAACAATGCGTCAGTCCACCGGTTTTGGATGTGTTAACTCCGGCTGGAATACCGATACATGGACAGTTATTCCGGAACCAACAAGCTATGCCGGACCTAATGCAGTTATATGCGCAAACGAAACACATACCCTCAGCAATGCCACAGCTACAACCTATTCCTTAATCGAATGGAGCTCAGCAGGTGATGGTTCATTCTCTGATATTAACCTGCTTAATCCCGTATATACACCCGGAGCTAATGATAAAGTAAATGGAAGCGTTGTGCTTACTATTAAAGCAATCGGATCAGGACCTTGCGTGTCTGTGGAAGCCCTTTCTGCAATGACACTTACCATCAACCCACTCCCTGTTACATCAGATATTGCCGGTAAGTCAATCATTTGTGAAGATGCCACCAGCGAAGTGTACCAGGTTAAGGAACCACGCAATCCCGGCGCAACTTATGCATGGACAGTGCCACCATGCCTCACTATTACATCCCCACTGGGATTCTATTTTATCTTTGTTGACGCTACAGGCCCAAGTACTCCCGGTGATAAGATCACTGTTACAGAAACCAATCCCACCACAGGTTGCGTGGGAATACCCGTAGAATTCCCCATCACCGTCACATCCATATCCCCGGGTGTTGATGTAGCCGGACCGACAGATGTGTGCCGCGGAGATGAAGGAGTCGTCTTCTCAGTACCCTTCACGGATGGATCAACATATTCATGGACACTTCCCCCGGGAGCAGCCATAACCTCCAGTCCTAACCTTCACCAGATAGAAGTTACATTTAACATGGTTGGCACCGGCGATGTTTCCGTCATTGAAACGTCCGGAACCGTTTGTAATACCGTACATAACCCATTGACAGTAACCGTTCATCCATTACCGACAGTATATAATCTCACGGCTCCTGTGGCTTATTGCGACGGAGATCCCGGAGTGTCTATCACCCTGTCAAACTCACAGACAGGAGTGAACTACCAGCTCTATAACAGCCTCGGACCTGACGGAGCACCAGTACCTGGAAATAACGGCTCTCCGCTTACCTGGAATAACAAAACTGTCGAAACGTATTATGTTATTGCAACAAATACAGTCACCAACTGTTCACAAATGATGAACGGTACCGTGTCCCCTGTAATTAACTTTGTTATGCCAGGTGAAATAGGAACAGAGCAAACCATCTGCCAGGGAACAAGCCCTCTGCCATTCATCAGTGTTGAGAACGGCACAGGAGGCGGATCCATCACCTACCAGTGGAAGGTTAGCAGCGATAATGTCACCTTTACAGACATTTCGGGTGCCACCTCTTCTGTTTACAGTGCAGGTGCCCTTAACCAGGACACCTGGTACAAACGTATTGCATTCTCCACCATGGGTACCAGTGTATGTTCCGATGAATCCAATGTCATTATGGTAACCATCAACTCTTTCGACCCTGGTTCTATCGGTGATGAGCAGACTATCTGTGAGGGTACTGAACCTGTACCGCTCACAAGTGTTTCGCCAACTGGCAAAGCAGGTGCAGTATTTAGCTATCAATGGAAGAACAGTGCTGATGGGGTCACTTTCTCCAATATAGATGGAGCTTTGGATGAAACCTACACTCCCCCGGCGCTCACCCAGGACACCTGGTACAAACGTGCCGTCACTTCCTCCCTGAACGGGAAAGAATGTGTCCTCGAGACCAACATGGTACGCATTACCGTGGTCAACTTCTCTGCCGGCTCCATTGGCAGCGACCAGACCATATGTTCAGGCACCGCCCCTGCTATGTTCACCAGCGTGGCGGCCAGCGGCGACGGATCATTTGCATACCGGTGGCAGGACAGCCCCAACGGTGTTGACTTCACCAACATCGACGGTGCCACCATGGCAACATACTCCGCTCCCGCGCTTACCGGCGACACCTGGTACCGCAGAGTCGTGACCGCCACCGTCAACGGCATGCCCTGTACGGCCGAAACCAATATCATTAAGGTAACGGTCAACAACCTCCTGCCGGGTGCCATCTACGACGACCAGACCATCTGTGAAGGTGTCACTCCCGATGCCTTTACCAGCGATGCGGCTACAGGCGACGGTGACATTACCTACACCTGGCAGGTAAGCCTCGATGGTACCAACTACAATAACATCACCGGGGCACTCAGCGAGACATACGCTCCCGGTGCCCTGACACAGGATACATGGTACAGACGTCAGGCCATATCCACCCTGAACAGCGTACAATGCATTGCCCTGGCCGTGCCCGTGAAGGTCACCGTGAACAACCTCACTGCAGGCTCCATCAGCGGTGTACAGACCATATGTGAAGGCGATATACCCGCCGCATTTACCAATGTGGCAGCAACAGGCGACGGCGACATCACCTACCAGTGGCAGGAAAGCACCAACGGAACAGACTTCACCAACATAGGCGGTGAAACCAATGCCGGCTATGCGGTCACCGACCCGCTCCTGCAGGATACATGGTACAGAAGAATCGCAATATCTACCATAGGTGCCAGCGAGTGTACCAAAGAATCCAACACCATCAAAGTTACCGTTAACAACTTCGTGCCCGGCTCCATAGCTGCAGACCAGACCATCTGTGAAGGAACAATGCCCGCAGCCCTGACAAGCGTTACGCCCACAGGCGACGGCGCATTTACCTACAGGTGGCTCAGCAGTGCCGACGGTACTGCCTACGCCGAGATCCCCGGAGCTATCAGCGAAACATACGGCTCTGGAATACTCACTCAGGATACCTGGTACAAACGCGAAGTGAAATCTACCCTCAGCGGCAAGGCCTGCGTGGATACAACCAACGAAGTGCTCATTACCGTCATCAATTTCAACCCGGGAAGTATCTCGGAAGACCAGACCATATGTGAAGGCGATACCCCTGCAGAACTGACAAGCGTTGATCCTTCAGGCGACGGAGCATTTACCTACCAGTGGAGAAGCAGTAATGACGGATTTAATTACCTTAATATTGACGGTGCTACAGGACCAACATATACACCAGGTGCATTAATGCAGGATACCTGGTATATAAGAAGGGTAACTGCCACCCTCGGCGGCACAATCTGCATGAAAGAGACCAATGCAGTAAAAGTGACCGTAAACAATGTTAACGGGGGAACCATTATTGCGGATCAGACAATATGCATCGGATCAGACCCGGTAGCATTTATCAGCGTGGTTAACGGCACAGGCGACGGCACTGTAACATATCAGTGGCAGAGCAGTATTAACGGAACAGACTTCGTTGATATATCCGGTGCCGAAGATAATAATTATGATGCTCCTCTGCTTACCGAGGATACCTGGTACAGGAGAATAACAAAGTCGCTGCTTGACGGAGAGGAATGTTCCAAAATAAGCAATGTTGTAAAAATAACCGTGAATCAGATACAGGCAGGTGTCATAGAAGGAAGTCAGACGATCTGTTACGGTCAGACCCCGGATCCGTTTGAAAGTACAGATGACGGAGGCGGCAACGGCACAGTCACCTACCAGTGGCTGCGGAGTGATAATGACGTCTTCTACTCCAGTATTGCAGGTGCTACATCTCCCACATACACTCCGGGTATACATTATATGGACACTTATTACAAGAGAATGATAAGGAGCGTATTAAATGGCGTAGTATGCACAGAAGAAAGCAATGTGATAAAAGTAACTGTTAATCCATTACCATCTGCCATATTAACAGGCGGTGATGTAATTTGTGCAGGGGAGACAGCTATCCTTAATGTGAACCTTCCCACAGGAACAGGTCCTTTTGAGCTGGAAATTGAAAAACTCGGAACTATAGGCGATTATACCAGTAATGAGGATATTCCCGTATCACCCGTTATAACGACTATTTACAGACTGTTGAGAGTAACAGACGCAAATAACTGTGAAGTAAACAGTCCGTCAGGCAATCTGATGGGTACTGCGATGATCACAGTCAAGGCCCTGCCTGTGATAACAGCTTCACCAAAAGATTCAACAATATGTGAATCAGCAATGGCGACATTCTCTGTTACTGCTACGGGAGATGATATCTCCTACCAGTGGTATGTTGACAAGGATGATGGCGATGACTTCCAGCCTGTTGCTGAGGGTGGGATCTATTTTGGCACTGCCACACCTTCTCTGATGATTATCGGAGCGGGAAGGCAGATGAATGGATACTCCTATCAGGCCAGGGTTTCCGGCTGCGGCACAACAGCAATATCAGACAGTGCTGTCCTCACTGTAAATACTGCACCTGAGATATCAGCCCATCCTACTGACGTTACCATCTGCATGGGTGAAGATATCAGCATCGGTGTTACTGCCGAAGGTACAGCCCCCCTCACCTACCAGTGGCAGGTAGACATGCGAGACGGATACGGCTTCAAAACCTTCAGCGATACAGCCGGTATCTACAGTGGAACGGGTACAAATCAGCTCGACATCACAGATGCCCCAAGAAGGCTGAACAATTACCGCTACAGGGCGATAATTACGGGTACCTGTTCACCCCTTGCCACCACCTCATTTGCGGTGCTTACTGTTAACACTCCGCCGGAGATCATTAACCCGCCGGTATCTGATACCATCTGCGAATTCAGCGGAGTTAACTTCTCGGTGAACGTACAGGGCGCCAACCTGACCTTTATATGGCAGGAAAGCATTGGCGGTGGGGCCTTCAACGACCTTTCTGATGGCGGCAATTATATTGGGACCACAACTCCGTCAATGAATATTTTCAATGTCGACAGAACAAAAGACGGAAACCGTTACAGGGTGCTTATCATTGGCGATTGTAACCCGCCGGCAAACAGTGATCCTGTGCTTCTTACAGTGAAAACAAGTCCGGTCATCACTACGCCACCGCAGGATATCACAGTATGTCAGAACAACAGTGCTGAATTCAGTGTCACTGCCGAAGGATCGGATCTTGAGTACCAGTGGCAGGTGAGCACAGGCGGTTCGTATAGTGCCATTGCAGACGGAGCAGTATACTCTGGCACAACCACCTCCGTACTCACTGTCCTGAACGCTGAACCTGTGATGAACAACAACCGTTACAGAGTACTGGTGAGTGGATCGTGTGTTCCACCGGTGAACTCCGAACACGGAACGCTGAGGATAGTTAATAACCCGCAGATCACCTTCGAACCTGTTTCCGATGATATCTGTGAAAATGGTAACACCAGCTTCACCGCGGCAGCCATAGGCCCCGAACTGGTATACAGATGGCAGGTCAATACCGGATCCGGGTTCACAGATGTATCAGACGATGATAACTATTCCGGCTCAGGAACTTCCAGCCTTATTATTACGAATGCACCGGTAAGCTTCAACAATAACATCTACCGGCTTGAAGTAAGGAATGCCTGCCTGCCTGAATATACCGATGAGGTATTACTTACAGTCAATGCGAATCCGACAGCCAATATAACCGGCGACGGTACGTTCCCGCTTGTTTGCGGAGGCTTTGACCTTAACCTCGATGGTAATCCCGACGGAGGTACATTGCCGTACCTGTCACACAGCTGGACAGGATCTGTAGGACCACTGAGTACTACCCTGCAGCCGCAGACGGTATTCAACACACTGGTTCACGACAACTACACACTTACATATACAGTTACCGACAATAAAGAATGTAAAGGCTCTTCAACGGTAACCATAGAGAATAACATTCCGGATGCACGCTTCATCTCCAATGCAGTGCCTTCGTGCGGATTTATTATGGTTGACTTTACCAACCAGTCGACCGGTGCAGCAGGCTACGAATGGGACTTCAATGATGGGAGTGCGCCGGTGAGCACCTACAATGCTTCCCATGGCTTTGAGAACATGGATCCTTCCGGTCAGGTGAAGTACTATGAAGTTAAACTCACGGCTACTTCAGATAAAGGATGTAGTGATATGGCCACCCAGATCGTAACCATATACCCGAAGGTAGATCCCACCTTCGATATTGATCCGGTGGAAGGGTGTCATCCGATGACTGCCACACTGGTAACACAACCGGGAGCCTATAATTATGAATGGAATTACGGGGATGGGATGGTACAATCACCAGCAGGATATGCCGTAGTTCACGAGTTCAGGAATCTGGAAAATGTTACAAAAACATACGAGGTTAAGCTTACCACCACTTCATATTACGGTTGTAAGGCAAGTGCGACCAAATCCGTAACCGTTCATCCTATCCCGCAGCCTAGTTTTTCTGTTTCACCCTTAATACAAACATACCCGAGTGCGACAGTGAATGTTGATAATCTTGTAAATCCCGGTCCGTGGAGTTTTCTGTACCGCTTTAGTGACGGAACCACTTCAACAGAGGAATCTCCGGTTCATACATATGCAGAACCAGGGACCTACAGGATAACACAGATTGTTTCCACAGCGTTCTGCGTGGATAGTGCAAGCCAGTCGGTCATTATCAACCCGGCGCCTCCGGTAGCAGGTTTTATTCCTCCTTCCCCCGGATGTACTCCCCTCCAGGCAACTTTCGTGAATACTTCAGAGTATACTACAAGCTACCTGTGGGACTTCGGAGATGGCGGTGTGTCAACAAAGAAAGATCCGGTATATATCTACTTCGAACCCGGAAACTATGCCATCAGGCTGACAGTTGCAGGCCCGGGAGGATCAGATACACACACTGAGACTATCCAGGTATATGAAACACCAAATGTCGGATTCAGCCTGGCACCGGATACCGTGTTTGAAGATTATAAACCGGCAAAGTTCTTCAATTTCACTCTGGGTAGTACTACCAATTACCTGTGGGATTTCGGAGATATAAACGAAGATACGGGAGATGAATCATCACAGAATACCTCCACTGAGTATGAACCTACTCATGTATATGAACATCCGGGATGGAAAGATGTGCAGCTGATAGCCTATAACGAAAACTGTAGCGACACGCTGCTGAAGGAACGTGCTATCCTCGTACTTCCAAGAAAGGAATTCCAGTTCCCGAATGTGTTCAGACCCAATCCAAACGGACCTTCAGGCGGATACTATGACAGGAATGATCCGAACAGCAGGAACCAGGTATTTTTCCCGGGTGTCGCCGATGATGTGCTTGAATACTTCATGTACATATACAACCGCTGGGGAGAGCTGGTATTTGAAAGCCGCGAGATCAACAAGGGCTGGGACGGATATATCAATGACCGTATGGCAGCACAGGGAGTGTATATATGGAAGGTGAGAGGAAAATACCTCAACGGTGAAAACTTCGTGTTCGCAGGTAACGTAACACTGCTGCATTAACCTTAGTGTACCTATGTGAATTCCTTTGTGTCCTTTGTGGTTATCTTCAAAACGCATTTAACCACTAATGACACAAAGGATGCCACGAAGGACACAAAGAAAAAAAATACTTTCTATATCGAATAGTTCACTACATTAGTCAGAAAAAATCATCACTTACTCAAATTTTACAGCTTATTTGTTTATTATTGCAGTTAAGATGTAACCAAAATTCAAGAAATCCGTTTAATTTTATAGGTTAATTTACCTTTCCAATGTTGATAACTATTATTGAAAGTGTTCGGGCGGTAAATTAAATTGGCTTTTTATATTTCCCCTGAAGGGATGTAAAACGGAATAATGACAAAAAAGCTGCTGATATTACTATTAGTCCTGTTTGCATTTTTGGATGTTCACGGACAACAGGATCCGCATTTTACGCAGTTCTATGCCAACAAGTTATATCTGGCCCCTTCCTTTGCAGGTGCCACCCATCAGGACAGGGTTTCAATGATCTACCGGAACCAGTGGCCTGCCATCCCCGGTACGTTTGTTACCTATGGACTGTCCTATGATCATTTTTTTGATAACTTCAACTCCGGTGTAGGAATACTACTTTTGCGTGACCTTGCAGGTTCAGGCCGGCTCAGCACAACGAACTTTGGCATTCAATACTCATACGACTTTCAGATCGTTCAAGGCTGGCACGTCAGACCCGGCATTCATTTCTTTTATACCCAGACAGGACTCGATTTTGACCGTCTGATATGGAATGACGAGCTTACATCCCCTATACCCAGTACTATTGAGCCACCTACCCTCGAAACGAAAGGCGATGTTGACTTCTCCACTTCCATACTTACCTATACCGACAGGCACTGGTTTGGATTTACCATCGACCACCTGCTGAAGCCAAAAAATTCTCTTTATGAGACCTCCCAGTACATACCCATAAAAGTAGCCGTTTTCGGGGGAACACAGGTCATCAGAAAAGGCCGCCTGTTAAATCCTATTGATGAAACCCTTTCTATAACTTTCCTCTATAAAAACCATTTCCAGGTTAACCAGTTTGACATAGGATTGTACTGGTTCAAACACCCGCTGGTACTCGGTATGTTCTACAGGGGAATACCCTTCCTGAACAAAGAAATAAGAGGAGATGCCGTGGCTTTTCTTACCGGGTATAAAATTGAAAATTTCAGCGTGGGATACTCATACGACTTTACCATCTCCAAGCTCCTCAACACTACCGGGGGTTCTCATGAGATATCCCTGAATTACGAGTTCAACTCAACACGTACCAGGAAAAAACGGAGAATGATACCCTGCCCGGAATTTTAATGATTATTTACCTTACATTAATTACTTATCCGATCAAACTGTTATATTTGCATTTTTAACCTGTTTTACCTTATTAATATCATGAAGAATCTGAATATTATTCTGAACATTGCTTTATTCATCGGGCTGGCCGTCATATATGTACTACACTTTACATCAGGTGCGTCAGATATGACACCTTCCTCCCCACAGGAAAAACCAATTACGGGTGAGTATGCCCCGGAATTACCCATAGCTTTTTTTAACATCGACACCTTACTTACCCATATGGTTATGTACACCGATCTTCAGGATCAGCTGGCAAAGAAACAACAGAATCTCGAAGCCAACTTCGCATCAAAATATAAAACATTCGAACAGAGTGTTACCCAGTTTCAGAATGAAGTGAGCAAGGGATTACTTACCCGCAGTGAGATGCAAACAAAAGATCAGCAGCTTGCCGGTGAAAGGGCGAAACTCGAGAACCTTCAGAGTGAATACCTGAACCAGATACAGGAAGAAGGAATGGTAGGACACAGAAAGGTCATTGACTATATTATGGAATACTTAAAAGAATATAATCAAAATCAGGCTTATCAGTATATCTTCAGTTTCAGTTTCGGGAGTAATCTGTTTTATGCTGATGATGCCCGCGATATTACTTCTGAAATGATCACAGGCCTCAATAATAAATACAACCTGGAGAAGGTGAAAAAATAATTACCGGCAATGGGCTTCGCAGATCATTACCTTGCGAAACATTATCAAAACGGTGTCACGGTATCTTCCCCTCCTGATAATGATTTGCGTATTATTGTGATCATTCCTGCCTATAATGAGTCAGAACTTACGGCCACGCTGGAATCCCTTTTAAGATGCAAGATTCCTGACGGCAAAACTGAAGTTTTAATCCTTATCAACTGGCCTGAAAATGCTCCGGAAGATATAAAACAGAAAGGCGAACAATCATTTCATTCACTGCTCGCATGGACCGCTGCCGGCACATCCTGTGCTGTAGCCTTTCATCCTATGCTTTACGCTGACATGCCTTCAAAACATGCCGGTGTAGGTCTTGCCAGAAAAACACTTATGGATGAAGCGGTCAGACGGTTTAATATCACCGGGAATCCTGCGGGAATCATTGTTTCACTGGATGCTGACGCTGTTTGCCGGGATAATTATCTCACGGAAATTGAAAGTCACTTTAATAACCGCCCTACTGCTGATGGATGTGTAATATATTTTGAACATCCGTTACAGGGGACTAAATTTCCCCCTTCCATATATCAAGCCATCTGCCTGTATGAACTCCACCTCAGGTATTACCTTCAAAGCATAAGGTCCACAGGATTCCCGAATGCATTTCATACTGTGGGTTCGGCATTTGCAGTGAGAGCGGATGCTTACTGCCGGCAGGGAGGCATGAATAAAAGAAAAGCAGGTGAAGATTTCTACTTCCTGCAGAAATTTTTTGAACTTGGAAATTTTACGGAATTAAATTCCACATCCGTTTACCCTTCCCCCAGACCATCAGACAGGGTGCCATTCGGAACCGGACCGGTAATGAAAAAATACGGGACCGGGAAAACAGAGGATTTCCTGACCTATAATCCCGAACTGTTCACTATTCTGACAAGATTTTTCAAAAAAATACCTGATTTTTTCTCCGGGGAAGAAACTGTTGTTGCGCCATATATATTGCAGAATGCCCCCCTCTGTTTAACAGAATTCCTGGAGAAAGAAAATTTTTACGTTACAATACGGGAAATTAAAGCAAATTCAGCTTCTCCCGTCTCCTCTCTAAAAAGATTTTACCGTTGGTTCAATATGTTCAGGATCCTTAAATTCCTGAATACAGGAAAAAAGTACTATGAGGACCTCCCCGTAAACCTGGCAGCGGCAATACTCCTGAATAAGTCAGGAATAATAAATACAAGTGAAGATGATCCGTATAAGTTGCTGGAGTTGTTCAGGGAATGGGAAAGGAATAGGTAGAAAGTGGTTACGTGGGTGAGTGGTTGAGTGATTGAGTGATTAATTGAGTAATCGAGTAATCGAGTAATTGAGTAATTGAGGAATCTTGAAGAAAGCAATTACTCAACCACGTAACCACGTAACCACGTAACCACTACTCAATCACAAAAATATCCTCATTATCTCTCTTCATAAGATACTGCTCACGGGCAAACTTTTCAAGGCTTTCGGCATCTTTCATTAGTTCCGACAAACGGGAGGAGTCATTAACGATACGCTGACGGTAATACTCACAATCATTTTTCAACTGCCGCGACTCCCTGAGGAGTCCTTTTCTTACCACCAGATTATGGGTGTCGAAAAACAGCAGCCAGACAGTAAAGATACTCAGGACCAGGAGGTATTTGTTCCCGATAACAGACAGTAAGATATTTTTCAGTTTACGGCTCATTCTTTCCCGTTTCGGTGCGATTTCAGGTAAAAAGGTTTGTTTCTCTTCCTCAGCCTGCAGATATATCTGAAAGCTTTCCTTTATAAGAGCGAAATTACGAAAAAAGGAACTTATCGGGGAAAAAAGAAATTAACATCATCTCACTGTTCGTTCATAAACTCATACCTGTAATCAGATGCGGGGCAGAAATTTTCTTTTATACTTCTCACTGATGTCCATCGCAGCAGGTTAAAGATGGATCCTGCTTTATCATTGGTACCGGACCCACGGGAGCCTCCAAAAGGTTGTTGACCAACAATAGCGCCTGTAGGTTTGTCATTCACATAAAAATTGCCGGCTGCATTCACCAGCCTCTTAGTCGTAAGTTCAATAATTCTTCTGTCTTTGGCAAAAACAGCCCCGGTTAATGCGTAGATAGATGTTTTATCCAGTATATCCAGTGTTTTTTCATATTCCTTATCCGGGAATACATAAACTGTCAGCAGAGGTCCGAATAATTCCTCCGACATGGTAAAATAATATGGATCAGTAGTAAGCAGTACCGTGGGTTCGATATAATAGCCTCTTGACCGGTCATATTTTCCTCCGATAATGATCTCCACATTTTTATCTTTCTTAACCTTTTCTATCACACCTGTAAGTTTATTATAGGAAGCCTCATCTATCACCGCATTGAAGAAGTTGCTGAAATCTTCGGGAGGGCCCATCTTAATACCGGCAATGGCAGTTTCAAGTTTTTTACGGATCTCAGGCCATTTGCTTTCAGGCAGATACACTCTGGAGACGGCTGAACATTTTTGTCCCTGATATTCAAACGCTCCGCGGATGATCCCTGCAACCAGGTGATCGGTATTCGTACTTTCATGGGCAATAATAAAATCCTTACCTCCCGTTTCGCCAACAATGCGGGGATAGGACTTATATTTATTAATATTTTTACCAATTGTCTTCCATATCTGCTGAAACACTTCCGTCGACCCTGTATAGTGGAATCCGGCGAAATCAGGATGGCTGAATATAACTTCCCCCGCAACAGGACCTGAAACATGTACAAGGTTTATCACCCCATCCGGTAATCCTGCTTCCATAAGCACTTCCATGATTATCCGGGCGGAATATATCTGTGAATGTGAAGGTTTCCACACCACGGTATTTCCCATTATTGCCGGAGCAGTAGGCAGATTCCCTGATATGGAGGTAAAATTGAAAGGTGTCAGCGCAAAAACAAAACCTTCGAGAGGGCGGTATTCAACCCTGTTCCAGCTATGTTCCGTGGATATAGGCTGCTCGGAATAGATATCCGTCATATACGCAACATTGAACCTGAAGAAATCTATCAATTCGCAGGCACTGTCAATCTCAGCCTGATATACATTTTTCGACTGACCTATCATGGTAGCTGCATTCATCTTATACCTGTATTTTCCGGCAAGCAGAGAGGCAGCCTTTAAAAATATAGCCGACCGGTTTTCCCAGCTCATCTCGTTCCATAGTTTCTTAGCCTTCATGGCTGCATTAATGGCCATCTTAACATGCGATGCATTACCCCGATGATAATGACCCAGTAAATGGTGCAGATCATGTGGCGGAAATATCGGGACAGTGTCGTTTGACCTTACTTCTTTACCATTAATGATCATGGGCAGGTCAACCTGCTTTGAACGGGCTTTCCTGATCTCCTCCTTTAAAGCCGCCCTTTCAGGCGTTCCCGGAGCATACGTATATACCGGCTCATTTAGTACTTCCGGTATCTTATAAAATCCTGTTGACATATTATATGTTGTTAATTTGTTTTACGTACATATATAAATATCTAAAAGTATTCAATTTTATTCTGTTAATATCAATCGAAACATATATTATATAGCAGGTTATGAAAAGTAAGTGGTTACGTGGTTACGTGGTTGAGTGGTTGAGTGTGTTATGTGGTTGAGTGGCTACGTGGTTGAGTGGTTTGGTGACTGCTGACCACATAGCTGCGCGGACGGGATCACGCTATCACGGGAAGGCGTATCAGGGATCACGGGATCGCGGGATCAAGTGGAGGGATCAGGTTAGTAAGGGATCACAGGACAGGGGTAAGAAGTTGAAATTATCATTCTGTCATTTTTCCAGGGGTTGCCCGGCACACTTTTATTGCAACCCCAGCCTTTGCTTCGCTGAAGCTACGCGAAAGCGAGCGGGGTTTTCTTGCAAAGACGCACAGCCGTGCGTCTCTACTAAATTACTCAATTAATCAAGGCACATATCAACAGGCCAATGTTTAACATTTCACCACACACCCGATCCCGTGATCCCGTGATAGCGTGATCCCTGATAGGCCATCCTCCCGTGATAGCGTGATCCCGTCCGCGCAGCTATGTGTCATGCAGAGCCACTTAACCACTCAACCACGTAACCACTCAACCACGTAACCACGTAACCACGTAACCACTCATCTTGTATATACCAATAATCATTCCTATTTTTGCCACAAATAACCTCAATCATGGAAGATAACAAAACACTGCAGATTTCTGACGATGTAAGCTGGATTGGTGTCCTCGACAAGGATATTGTTACATTCGATATTGTAATGGAGACGAAATACGGGACTACCTATAATTCTTATTTTATTAATGCTGAGAAGAAAGCGCTCGTGGAGACTGTTAAAGAGAGTTACTGGCCTGTTTACCTTGAAAAGATCAAAAAACTTACTGATCCTGCAAAACTGGAATACGTAATTTTCAATCATACAGAACCTGACCACTCCGGATCGCTGAAACACCTCCTTGAACTGGCACCCGACATTACCGTTGCAGGCAGCGGTCAGGCAATAAATTACCTGTCGGAAATAATCGGCAAACCATTTAAGTCCCTTAAAGTAAAGGATGGTGATGTTATTGACCTGGGAAACAAGAAAGTTAAAGTCATTGGTGCTCCAAACCTGCACTGGCCTGATACTATCTATACTTACCTGGAGGAGGATAAGCTTCTGTTCACCTGTGATTCATTTGGCGCACATTTTTGTCATGAAGCGGTATTTGATGATCTTACCGGTCTGTATGATGATGCATTTACCTATTATTTTAATGTGATCCTTAAACCATTCAGCAAATTTATGTTAAAAGCCATAGATAAAATAAGGGACCTGGAAATAAATGCCATTTGCACGGGACATGGCCCGGTGTTGCGTAAAAACTGGAAAAGGTATGTTGATCTTTCCGAAAAATATGCCCGGGAATACATGGATACCGTTAACCGGAAAAATAACAGGGTTCTGATTGCTTATATTTCGGCATACGGCTATACGGGAGAAATGGCAAAAATAATAGCTGAGGGAATAAAAACCACAGGTGATTTTGAAATAAGCATAGAAGATATTGAGCATTCCTCACTGGGTGAACTGGAGGAAATGGTGGTAAAGAATGATGCTCTTATCATTGGCTCACCCACCATTAATCAGAATACCCTGCTCCCTGTTTATAAGCTTTTTGCCGTCATCAACCCTATCAGAGACAAGGAAAAAATTGCGGCAGCATTCGGATCATACGGGTGGAGCGGTGAAGCTGTAAAAATAATTGAAGATCAGCTGCGAAATCTTAAATTAAAAATTGCCTTCGAAGGCTTGTCTGAAAAGTTCTATCCAAATAAAGAAAAAGTTGACCAGTTGAAGGAATTCGGTAAGAAATTCGGTGAGGTAATGCTTGCTGCAAACAAATGAAACTACCATATTATTAAGTCTTGAGTCTAGTCTGAAAAGAACCTTCACTCCTAAATCTCCTAAAGGGGACTTTTACAAATTGCTCATTTTCAAGGATTTCCCTTTTAGGGAGTTGAGGGGGAGGGTAAAACCATTGAAAATCGTAATTTCGACTTCCCGGAGTGGCCTCGGTCCTTATTTATATCAAATGATGTGTCGTATATTGGATTGCTTGAAAAATGCCGACTTCCCGGAGTGGCCTCAGTCTTTATTTATATCGAACTCTCGTTAATTACCGTTCCGGGGGGTAATCAGGATTACAGTATTGGAAAGCGAACCCTTTAATCAGTTATTACTATTTTACCGCTTACAACCGGAATACGGCCTTTCATAATTCTAACAATGTAAACTCCTTTCTTCAGATGTTGTGTATTATAAAGGTATATATAATTACCTTCTCTTAACACATCCGAATGTACCAGGGTGCCGGTAAGGCTGTATAATTCCAGCTTATGCTCTGAAGTAATGATATCATCAAACCGGAAGAATATCTGGTCACTTGCCGGATTGGGAAAAATGGACACTTTAGGTTGTTCCCCGTAATCATTCAGCCTGCCGGAGCCTGTAGGTAATCCATATTGTGTTGATTTAGCAGCCTGATAAACCTCTCTGGTCTTTTCATCCTGTATGAATGCTACAACAGCCAGTTTGTCTGTGTCGAAAATATTCTCAGGATACCAGGAGAAGCTATAGCTCTCCTTTTGTCCGGCATTCCAGTTCCCGGGAAGGCGTGTGCCTCCGGCATCCGGAAGCAGCACTTTCAGGACATTTCTGAAAACTGATGATCCTGAGAGGCCCACCAGTGAAGCTTCAATTTCCTTCTCCACAACCGCGAGATGTAAGGTTATTTCCTTTTGCGACAGTTGGTTCAGTGAAGTAATATCCACCTTAGCCGTAACATGCTCATCAGCGTACTGTTGTATTATATCCATTTCAAAGCAGGGATCTATGAATGAACGCAAAGCAAGGTCCAGTTCATTAAAGTCGGAGAGGTAGAAGTCGTACCTTCCTTTCCCGTCAAGGCCTCCATCCATAATTGAATATGGCGTTGAGGACACTCCATAAAATAAAGCCCTCGCGGCAGGATCGGCCTGGTTATGCAGGTTGAACGGATCAGTGCCCGGAAAACCGGTATGATAATTAACAACGGCAATATCATAAGGTTTGGCACCTGCAACGTTATTTACGATTGTAGCGGCAGGAGCACTTTTTTCACCGGAGGTATTTGTAAAATGCTCTAACAGGACGAGTCTTGATCTCTCGCTTATCCTGATGTTGTTGAAAGCAAAACCCTCATTGTTAAGTCCTGTGCCATTTGACCCATATGCGATACGAAATCTGACTTTCGATTCTCCTGCGAGCTGGTCGAGATCATGACGGGCATCAATCCATTCTGTATCAGGCAATCCGGTTGCCGGAGCAGTCCATCCTACCTGCTGTCCGCCGGGCTGCCCGGCAATCTGAAATGAATTATACCAGTTAATTCCATCTCCGATGGTTCCCAGGTTCTGCCAGGTAACACCATTATCTTTAGAGAACTGAATTATTCCCCCGTCACGGTTTATTTCAAAGTAGCGCCATACATCAAGCCGGATCATCGGACGGGTAACCCCCTGGAAATCGAAACATGGACTTGAAATCCATGATTGCTCTGCCTTTGTTTTATCCGTAAGGCTGGTATACCATACATTCACTCCATCAGCAGGAGTTCCGAAAACAGTATTCTCTGTTGGCCCATAAATCCAGCTGTTGGCAACGGTGCCGTCCTTCTTTTCAGGAACCCATCCAAAAGTACCATCCTCAAAATCTTCAAAATAATCTCCCTCCGACAGTTTAACAGTGGGGCGCAGGTATATGGTTTTCCTCACTGAACTGTAACAACCCAGGTTAGTAGTTAACGAGAGGGAAACATCGTAGTAAGACAGGTCCGGGAAAGTAAACTCAACAGCAGGAGCAGAAAAAGTTTCCAGCACAGTCGATTGATCCTGATCGTAGAATACCCAGTTATATGTACTTACAGGGGTATTACTTTGAGAAGCATCGGAAAATTGTATTGCATAATCTGCGGCAAAACACTCATTATCCCAGATAAAATCGGCTCTTGGTTTATCCCCGAGATCAATTTGTTTAACAACTGTTTCATAGCAGCCTTTATCGGTCTGAGCGGAAAGGCGTACGTTTCTCAGGCCTGAGGTTTTGTATAAATGTTTAGGCTCAATAAGTGTTGAGTTATTCTCAGATTCAGTAGCCAGGTTATTTCCAAAGTTCCACTGCCAGCTAACGACCGGGTCATTTTGTGTAGTGGTGTTATTGACAAAGAGGGTGGAATCGGGATCAAGAACATTAATACATGGATCCAGTACGCCAAAGTCAATTAAAGGGACTTCATTTATATAGACTGTTTTTACCGCTTCTTTCGAACACCCGTATTGTGAGGTATAGGTATACATGACGCTGTTGGCCCCCAGAGTGGCATTAACGGGAGAAAATACGTTTCCGGTCAGCCCTGAACCAGCGGTAAAAACTCCGCCCAGGGGAGCAGCAATTAATTCGAGGGAAGGATTATTCTTACAGAATTCGGTACCGTCAGTAAGGTTAATAAAGTCGACACTACCAATAGAATCTACATAAACAACAGTACTTATCTCAAATGGCGTACCTGCAAAATCCAGATAATGATAGGTTATAGTATGGCTTCCTGCAGTGGCACTGACAGGGTCAAAGACTCCTTTATCAGGCTGGGGATTGGTAACACCGGCGCCTGTAAAGTATCCCCCGGGTAATCCGTTTACTGAGCTTCCTGTAATTTCAAACGGAACTTCATCATAACACACTATACCTGTCTCCCTGAAGCCCTGTATCAGTGCCTGTGACTCAACGATTGAGACATATTGGGTGTCGGCGTTGGCGCATGAGTGAACATCAGTATATTGATAAACAACAGGGAAAGTGCCAAGGCCGGCAAGGCCGGGGCTAAACAAGTTATCGCTGGAGCTGACGCCTGTACCGGAAAACTGACCTCCGGCGGGTAAGCCGGTCCCAATCAGAGAAACAGGCGATTCATTTATATTAAAAGTCTCCCGCAGGGTAAGTTGCACTACCGGCAGCGGGTGAACAGTTACCTGTCTGGACTTTTCGCTGGAGCAGCCATTTACTGATGTATAGACAAATGTGATGTCGTACAGATCAGGATCCAGATTATACGGCCTGAAGAAAGCACTTTTACCCAGAGAAAACAGTCCTTCTGCCGGTCCGGTAAACAACCCCGTTCCCCCGGCAGGAGAGATGGCATTCAGGGTTACTTCCCCGGCTGTGACACAGTACCCGTCTGAGAGTCCGACAAAGTCCACCGCACCTGTTGAATCTACCAGTATTGTTTTGGTTATATAGAATGCAGTACCATGGCTATCCTCGTAGTTATAGGTGATAGTATGGTTCCCTGCTCCGGCAGTTATGGGATTGAATGAGGCTGCATCGGGTCCGGTGCCGGTTATCCCTGTACCTGTGAATGATCCTCCCGGCAAACCGTTTGCAGATGTTCCGGTGACCGCGATTGTTCCCGCGTCATAGCATACCACATTGTTGGCCGCAAACCCCCCGATGGAGCCATCAGCCTGCATTACCGTAATGTCCTGGCTGGCTGATGATATACACCCGTTAACATCCTTATATGTATAGGATATTGCCGCAACGCCCAGTCCGGCAAGTGAAGGGCTAAAGAGACTCTCACTGCTGGAGACCCCTCTTCCGGTAAACTCACCTCCTGAAGGATCGGCGAAAGGTATAAGGTCCACTGAACTCTCCAATATGTTAATTGTCGACCTTATGGAAAGAGTTAGTGAAGGAAGCGAATGTATGGTCACAGGCCTGGATCTTTCAGCCTTGCATCCTGAAGGAGAAATATATTCGTACGTGATAGTATAGTTACCCGTACCGGCAACGGCAGTTTGCAGCTGGGCGGTTTTCCCGGAAGAGAAAAATCCGTTCTCAGGGCCATAAAATATACTGGTACCTCCCGGAGGTGAAAGCGCATTAATATTGACAAATCCGTAATCAACACAATATTCGGGTGATAGTCCGACAAAGTCTACAATGCCTATTGAATCAACAGATACTACTTCTTCAATCTTATATACTGATCCCTCATCGGAATACTCGTAGGTAATAAGATGATCTCCTGCGCCGGCGGTTATAGTATTAAATATGGCTGAATTGTTGCCAAAATCAGTTATTCCGGTACCTGAAAAAGTACCCGGCAGGCCGGCTGCTTCAACCCTGACAGGTATATCTCCCTCCTCATAACAATGTACACCGCTGCTGTTAAATCCAAGAATCTCACGATCTGCCTTCTGAACATTCACAGGATAGGAGACAGATGAAATACAACCGTTCACATCCGTATATGTATATGTAATAAGATATGGACCTCCCAAACCTGCTACCGAAGGGTAGAATTTGTTTTCCTGGCTTACGACCCCGGGACCTGAGAACACACCGCCGGAAGGACTGCCTGAGAGAGTAAAGGGATCCTCAGCAATGTTGAATGTGGATTTAATCGTAAAATCCACTATGGGATTAGGATTTACCTGTATGGAAGCAGTGTATGAAGCACCTGTGCACCCTCCCCCACTCACCGGCGTTATTGTATAGGTTGATATCTGGACTGAGCCTGTTGTATTCAACGGATTGCCTGAAATATTACCGGAGCCGCCTGAGGGCAGGCCGGTGATGTTAACTGTATTATCTCTTACCCAGTTAAATACAGTGCCACTGACCCCATTCGTATTGATAAGTTCTATCTCCCTGAGGGCGTTTCCTGAACATACTGCCTGACTTGCAGGGGTAGCCGTACCTGCCGGCTGTGGTTTCACCGGAACTGAGACCGTATATGAAGATCCTGTACATGATCCGGTTTGTGAAACGGGAAGTATGGTATACACTGCATTTAGTATGTCTCCGGTAAGGTTGGTGAGAGTCTGACTGATATTTCCGGGACCACTGGCACTGCCACCGGTTAAGCCTGCAGGATATGAAGCTGTCCAGCTAAATGCAGAGGATATTCCATTAGTGATATTGTCCTGCGGATTTTTATTAAAGGAGATACCTGAACAAACTTCAGCCTCAGTGGAATTCATTCCTGCCGGCTGGGACCGTACCGGGACCGTAATGTTAAAGGTTGCACCTGCACATGACCCTGTCTGAGAAACAGGTGTCACTGTATATACAGCATTTAACACTTCCCCGCTAATGTTGGTGAGTGTATGGCTGATATTTCCGGATCCGTTCGGAGAACCACCTGTTAACCCGGCAGGATATGAAGCTGTCCATGAGAATACAGCTGACACTCCGTTGGTTATATTACCCTGCGGATTTTTGTTAAAGGATGTACCTGAGCATAATTCTGCTTCCGTGGCACTTATTCCAACAGGTTGTGGCCGTACCGGAACAGTGATGGTAAATGTTGAACCCGGACAGGAGCCGGCCTGGGACGAAGGTGTTACAGTGTAAACAGCGTTCAAAACTCCTACTGTAAGGTTGGTAAGTGTTTGATTGATCATACCTGTACCATTGGCATCTCCGCCGTTTAACCCTGCGGGATAAGAAGCTGTCCAGCTGAAAGTGCCGGCCACGCCGTTAGTAATATTATTCTGGGGATTTTTATTGAATAAGGTTCCTGAGCACACTTCCGGCTCGACGGATCCTGATCCGACAGGTTGCGGCCGCACCGGAACAGTTATGGTATATGGGGAACCCGCGCAGGACCCTGTCTCAGATGCAGGAGTAATAGTATATACTGCATTGAGCGCCTCTCCGGTCAGGTTTGTCAGCGTCTGGATTATACTGTCTGTTCCTGTTGGCGAACCCCCTGATAATCCGGAAGGATAGGAAGCTGACCATGCAAACGTTGCCGACACCCCGTTGGTAATGTTGGTCTGAGGATTAATGGTAAATTCATCTCCTGAACATGTTGCAGTTTCAACAGAGTTTCCACCTTCAGGCTTCGACCTGACGGGAACGGTGAGGGTAAATACTGCTCCGGTGCACGATCCGGTGGAAGATAATGGTGTGATACTATATACTGCATTCAGCTGGCTGCCACTTGAATTTTTAAGATTCTCGGAAATATTGCCTGTTCCGTTGCCTGCTCCTCCTGTGAGGCCTGCAGGATATGAGGCTACCCAGTTAAACGCAGAGGTGACGCCGTTATTTATATTATCCTGGGGATCAAAATCAAATGCATCATCTGAACAAATCGCTGTTAGCGTTTCATTCGATCCTACAGGCTGGGGCCGTACAGGTACCGTAACCGTAAAATCTGCGCCTGTGCATGAGCCTGTCTGTGAAACAGGAGTTACGGCAAACCCTGCATTCAACACTCCTCCCGTCAGGTTGGTGAGAGTCTCACTGATATTACCTGTACCAGAGGGAGAACCCCCGTTTAACCCGCCCGGATAGGAGGCTGTCCATGTAAATACAGAAGATACTCCATTGGTAATATTTCCCTGTGGATTTTTATTGAATAATATTCCGGAACATACTTCCGGTTCTATGGCACCTGATCCTACCGGTTGTGGCCACACCGGAACGGTAATGGTAAAATCCGAACCCTCGCAGGTACCGGTTAAAGATGTTGGAGTAACTGTAAACACGGCATTAAGCACCCCACCTGTGAGGTTGGTAAGAGCCTGACTTATGTTGCCGGAACCATTTGCATCCCCGCCGGTTAACTCTGCAGGATAGGATGCTGCCCAGATGAACGAACTTTGCACTCCGTTGGTGATAAATTCCTGGGGGTTTATATTGAATCCCGTTCCTGAGCATACCTCCGGTCTGATAGTAGCTATACCTTCCGGAAACGGATAAACCTCAACAGTAACTTCATCAGAAAAAGCCTGATCACAAGGCCCGTTTTTGACAACCGCCCTGAATTGCCATATTCCTGCGACAGCCAGATTTTCGGAGTGCAGCAGTGTTGTATTTGCAATATCTGTCCATGCGCCGCCATTATGTCGTTTCTGCCATTTTTCCACACTTCCGGTGCTACCTGTAAGCTGCATGCTTCCGGTTGAACCTCCCGTGCAGACAGAAGCAGCATTTCCGGTGATGATCCCACCGACAGACAAAGCTGAGACAGTGATGTAATTTGGTTTATTTTCCACCTTGTCTCCATTAATTGTTAGCCTCACTGACTTATTTCCGGTAGTTGTATAAAAAACATCATGAGGCCCCACTCCTGTTGCCACGGAAGGTATAGCCCCTTCCCCAAATTCCCATTCCCAGGATGTTGCATCTGTGGAAGCATCAGTGAATCTGACAATGCCGTTAATACAGGAACTGGTTTTATCCGCAGTAAAATCGGCAGTTTGGGCGAATATGTGATTACCTCCTGCTATCAGGAGAAGAAAAAATAAAAGTAAAGTAGTGTTTTTCATAAGAAAAAATATAATTATTCAGTACAATCAATAATTCGTTACATTGAAAAAGAACGCAAAGGCGCAAAGGCGCAATGTGTTGATTATCAATTGAAAGAACAATACTGAAATATATTTATTAAGAGTTTATTATCAACTTGTTTTAAAAAATAATGAACTATTGTCAGTAAATGAAGTTTTTATAATCCTGATAAAAATGACAAGACTTGTGAAAAATTACATGTTACTATCAGCGATTATCTTAATAAGGGTGATCATACTGTTCCCTTCATATTCATTGGATCCTGTGATAACACATCCTCCGTCGGAAGTAATATCCAGCGATTCTGCCCTCTGCAGACCCGAACCTCCGAATGTGTTAAATAATTCCTGTGTTCCCTCAGTGTTTATTTTCAGAAGGAAAGCATTATGATTTGAGGATGAAAGCTCCTGTGTTCCCGTTATCATAAAGCCATTGTCAGGGGTTGATTTTAATGACATTCCGAAATGATTTACCTGTCCGCCAAATAATTTCGACCAGGCAACCTGTGTAAGCTGTTCTTCAATTTTTATCAGTGACACATTCATTGTGGAAGTCTGTGGGTTAAATGCAGAACCGGCAATTAAATAACCGCCGCCGGGCAGTACAATGACTGACTCCCCGTAATCCTCACCCATTCCTCCATATGTATAAGGAAAAACTTCCTTTCCGAGGGTATTGGTTTTAACCACAAAGATATTGGATGCAGCCTGCCCGGGCTCTGAAAAGCTGCGTGTATAGCCGGTAAAAATATAACCATAGGAAGTTTCAGCGATACTTTTTCCCACATCATCATTAGTGCCCCCATGTGTGCGGGTCCACAAGGTATCGCCATTCATATCAGTTTTCACCAGCCATACATCCTTACCTCCCATTCCATAATTCGCCGTTGAACCAATAAGAATAAACCCGCCATCAGAAGTTACTTTCACATCATATCCCACCTCTCCTTTACCATCCTCTGACCGGCCTCCATACTTTTTTGCCCACACGGTCTCCCCTTCAGAGGTAGTTCTGATAAGGTACATATTGGTATATTTATTCCCTGCATAAGTAACTTCAGTGATGGAACCCAGAATAATGAAGCCTCCGTCAGGCAGCAGTTCTATACTGTATCCGGTATCATCATACAACCCCCCGTACAATTTTGATTTCCAGCTTTCATTTCCGGATTTATCTGTCTTTATCAGAAACACATCCTTTCCTTTATCTTCGGTTGTTATCGATCCTGTTATCACATAGCCGCCATCGGAAAGAGCTTTTACATCATATCCTGCATCATTCTGAAAACTCCCGAACAGTTTAAGGAATGCCTGAGACTGGGCGGGACTAAGTGTATCAGTTTCACATGATGAGATCATGAGCAACAGAAAAATTGCCTGATATTTTATGTACTTAAGTCCTGTATGGGCTATTTTTATCATTTGAGTATCAGAATTTTTTAGGTTTATATAATGAATAGGCAAAGCCGGCAGAAACAGAGATATAATTTATCCGGAAGTTGTTATCTTCATAATAATAAAGAAAGCCCTGATCGTCATTTCCGGGATTTCTGCTGTTTTCGTCCACTTCATTAAAAAGAGTATAATTATAGGCTGCATCGATGAAGAAGTAGCCTTTTGAGATTCTGTATTTCACTCCCCCGCCTCCTGCCACTGTAAAATTAACCCTTGTTCTTTTTTCAGTGATATTCGTGGAAGGGCCCTGAATATCATTATAGAATAAACTGCCGGTATTATCGTAATTTCTGATAAGTTCGCTCTTTGAGGACAATAATATTCCGGGTATGATACCTGCTTTAATGTAGGGGTTAATTTTACTTTTCATCACCGTGTAAGAAAAAGTAAGCGGAATATCGAGTCTGTCCTGGGTTTCATTAAATTGCACAAATGCAAAGGGAAAGGGGTTAACAGCATACTCATATTTTACTTCCCTGAACCTTGGTTCCAGTCCCAGTTCCATATTTTTCCCGAAGTGTTTGATAATAACCACACCGGCCTGAAAACCAAATCCTGCCGGAGAGTATGTTCCTTTGATATTATTAAGATCGTGTACGCCATAATATTCAATAACGCCTATGTCGGAAAAATTTACTCCTCCATAAATTCCAAAAGAAAAGCGGGGAAGGTTATCATACTGTTCCAGAAGGCTTGTAAACTCAACAGGATCTGCAGAAGTAGGGATATAATCAGGATATCTTCTGAGGAACTCATTCATGTAATTCTCCGCCAGAGCGATATTATCATCAAATATACATGCATTGATCATCAGTTTATACGCCTGTAGTCTTTCTTCCCTTGTCAGTCCTGAGGAGATGCAGTTTTTTAATAAGTCGTACACTTTTTCAATACGTCCGGTATTGAACATATCCTGTGCTTCCCTCAGGTTCAGGGCGCAATCGTCCTCCTGTGCCCTGACATCCGGTTTGCAGAGTATCAGCAGGCTGAAGAATAAAAAGGGACAGGTTTTTAAGATGTTCATTAAATATATTTTTAGTTGTTTTCCAAAATTCTTATTTCTATTTCTTTTTTCTGTGGTTTATTGCATGTTTCTTCGTATGGGATATCGTCTCCCACATAAGTGTTCCATTCTTCATTGTTCATATCTCTGGTAACCAGGTTACATATCTGGTCAGCGAGCATTTTTGAATACACCGGTCTGGAGATCAGTTTATCGCCTTCGGAACTGCCGCTGACCATGTAATCTCCTGTTGAGTTAAAGGTTACAGAGAATGCGAATCCAGAATGATCGCTGAAGATAACAGGGGGGCTTGTAAGGTCGTTCATGTTCCAGAAAAGAACATTACTGTCATATGATGAGCTGGCCAGGATTTGTCCGTCGGGGCTAAAGCCCAGGTCAGTTATCCTGGCTTCATGTCCGCTGAGGATTCTCACAAGGTTAAAATTATCCGCACGGAATATTTTAATATCTCCGTTCATATTTCCAGCGGCCAGGTATTTAAAATCAGGGGAGAAGGCAAGGCTTTGGACAGGGTTGGCAGGGTCGTTGTAAATATCGGTGGATATGGTTTCGCTTTTTGTTCTCCAGACTGTTAGTTTTCCGTCTCTTGTGCCGCTGGCGAGAAGGATTCCGTCGGGGGACAGGGCTATGGCATTTACACGGTTACCCGGATTAGCGAACAGGAGGCTGCTGCCGGTATCCAGGTTCCAGTATTCTATTGTATTATTAAGGCCGGTGGTGAACATGGTCCTGTTATCGGGTGACATGGCGATAGCGCGGATGTTGGCATCTGTACCCACGAGAGTGGCAGGTTGTTGCTGAGGATTTTCAATATTAAATACAAGTATTCCATTCCTGTTCTCTGCACAGAACAACTTTTTCCCGTCAGGGCTTACGCGTATGGTTTCAATGATATTTCTTCCCCGGGTTATGGTGGAAAAATTTTTCTCCGGATCGGACATATCCCATTTCAGGATGCTTCCCTCACTTCCTGCACTGATAAATGATGATGATCCGGGGATAAAAACCACTGTACGTACGGCCTCGGAATGGCCCTTATACACATTATAGGTATCTCCGAGGAGGGATTTCATTGACTGGTACAGACCGGTATATATATCAACGTCATTGGCAGGGCCATTGAATCGTTCATTGAAGATATAGGCCTGATATGCCAGTAATGCACGGAGATCGGTATCGGTTGTTGCCTGAAGTGATTTCACCGACATGGATTTTGCTGTTGACAGCATTCGGCGTTGGAATGCTTCTACCCTGGCATTTTCTGCCTGTTCCCTCTGAACATTAGCTTCCTTTTCGTTATTAAGAGCGATACTTCTCTGCCTGTTGGCTTCAGACAGATTTCTTGTTGCCAGTGCGGCCTGGCGGGTAGCCTCCCGTGCATTTCTTTCAGCCTGAAGTCGCTGTTCCTCTGCAATTTTCGATTGGTCTTCGGCAAGTGCTCTTTGTTCTCTGGCTTCCTCCGCTGCTTTCTCTGCCAGCTCGCTCTGTTCCTGGGCTTCAATAGTTTTTTGTTCTGCCAGCATTCTTTGGGTTTCAGCCCTCTGGAACTCTTTTTCCGCCTGTACCTGCAGCTCTCTTGTCCATACAAATAAGCCCAGTGAGATAATAGCTGCAGTACCCAGAACAAGAGCAAAAATTCGTGTCCGCCTTAGCTGTCTTTTCTGTAATCTCAGCTTGTTCTCTTCCTCCTTTAAAAACTCTTTTTCACTGGTATCCAGGAAGACCATAGTTCTCTCGAAGGCAGGATCATAGCGCTCTGCCCATGCCAGGGTAGGTTTTGTTTTCTTCCTCCAGTTAACGGCCAGCTGTAGGTCCGGCGGCCTCCACAATCCTGATCTTCCGGCCTGGTATTGCATGGCAGATTCAGCCAGCCTTTTATACATCTGAACACCTGCCGCCTCCTCATCAACCCATGCTTTTAACCTATCCCATATCCTCATGAATGACTCGTGGGAGATATCCACCACTGTATCATCCGACAAGGCCATATCGGCAGAAGGAGTAACAAAGGATCTCCCCGGCAGGCGAAATACATCAAGTATCCTGATCACTTCATCCGGGGTAAGCAGGCAAATCTCCGCAAGCTTGTTAACGCTCGCAGGTTTCCTCACCCCTTTATTGTCAGTACCTCTCTCTGTCAGTGTACGGAAAATCTTTTCACAGGCTTCCTTTTCCCTTTCGTTAAGTTCATCGTAAGCTTCATTGGCATGTTCCGACAATGCCTTCTCGAGCCTCCCTATGGCTTCATAATCAGAAACAACTATTGGTTTTTTCAAATCATTATGTAAGCTCCAGTAACTCCATGTTCTCATCAGCGCGTGCTGGAGTACGGGAAGCTGATCAGGATTATCTCCAAGGTCATGTAACATCGTCTCAACCAGGGAATCCTCAATGGAAGCGCCCACCACTTTCACCGGACCCTCAATAACTTCCCTGAAATCATCGCGTGTCATCCTTGGCACCAGATAATTACTTCTGTTGATAAGAGCTGTTAATTCAAGGAATCTGGAACATTCCCCTATAAAATCAGACCTCATGGTAATAATAAGGTATATTGGGAACTCATCCTGAAGTACCAGGTCTGTCAGCAGCCGGGCAAAAGAGAAAGATGCATCTGCAGCTGATGGCTGTTCATTTCCGGAAAACCTGAAAACCTCTTCAAACTGGTCAATGATAATGAGTACTTTGGCATCATTTTCCTGAAAGGATTCCCGTAAGATCCGGCAGATATCCGGGACCCGGGTGCCATCTTCACCGGGATCTTTACCTGTAATTTCCTTAACTTTATGCAATAGATTTGTAACGGGGGAATTCCCGGGACGAGTCGTGATTATTTTCCAGTTTCCGGATACTGATTCAGAATTATTTCCGAGAGCAGTAATTATTCCGCAATAAATAAGTGAAGATTTGCCGCTTCCGGAAGCACCTGTAACCGCACAGAAACGATGGGTTAATAAATTGTTCAGTGCCTCATCCGTCTGTTTTCTTCTGCCAAAAAAAAGGTGGGATTCAGTGGTCTTAAACGGGCGCAAACCGGGAAACGGATTATCCGGGATAATATTCCGGTTATCTTTTGAAGCGGATTGGATCATATAATTAATGTCTGTTGTTAATTAAACTTAGAGCCTGATACCAATGACCAGGATATCATCTACCTGATACGTATTTCCTCTCCAGTCCTCATGTATCTGTTTTAAAATCAGCTTCTGGTGTTCCATGGACTCTTCATGAATTTTCAGCAGCAGATCCCTGAATCGTTTGATCAGGAATTTGGAGTCGTCCTCTCCTCCAAACTGATCTGCATAACCGTCAGAGAACAGGTAAATCATATCATCCTTATAAAACTTTATTTCATGATTGGTAAAAGAAGTGAGTTTTTCACCCATATAACCACCCACGGCAGATTTGTCAGCATTCACTTTAATAAACTCATTATTCCGGTACAGGTACAGGGGATTATATCCACCGGCATATTCCAGTATTTGTTTATCTTCATCAATGCCGATCAGGCATATGTCCATTCCATCACGGACCGAAGTGCTAAGTCGCGTCTGACGTAATGTTTTTGTTACGCCCTCATTCATTGCATCAAGAATATGAGCAGGCTTTGTAACTCCCTTTACATTAATGATATAGTTAAGCTGATTGAATCCGACAATTGACATAAATGCACCCGGCACTCCATGACCTGTGCAATCTACAGCAGCCACAATCTTTTTTCCTTTTGTTTCCGTAACCCAGTAAAAGTCGCCACTTACAATATCTTTAGGCATATAAAGTATAAATGATTCAGGGATGACTTGTTTAACATAATCATCAGGGGGCAGAATGGCTGTTTGAATTCGTTTGGCGTAGTGAATACTGTCTTCAATATGCTTTTTCTGTTCTTCTATTTCCAGGTAAGCTTTCTGGAGCGATTTATTTATGTCGGAAAGGATATTTCTCTGCTCCTGGATAGCATCTCTCTGAGCTTCAATTTCCTCTTTTTGCAGCATTATTTCAGCGGTACGCTGGCGTACTTTTTCTTCCAGCTCGTTATAATAGCTCTCCAGCTGTTCTATCATTCTGTTGAATTGCTCAGAAAGTGAGGCTATTTCGTTATTTCCGGATATATCCGCTCTTTCATTAAGGTGTCCGTCAGTGATACGGTTAACTTTTTCAACGAGGTTCTTTATGGGATCGGTGATGACCCTGGTCTTTCTGTAAAGAAGGATAATAACGATAAAGATGGTGATACCGAAGAAAACAAAAAATTTAAACAATTCCTGTCTCAGCAGCAATTGTTCTGCTGCCCTGTCTGATATTATTCTTATCACTGATTCACTGTAGAGGCTTGTATTTTTTCTTCCCAGATAAATAAAATTGTATATAAGCTTTTTGCCGTCGGTGGATTCCACAAACTGGTAATTACGTTTTGTTTCCAGAACCTGTCTGAATATCTTAATGTGATGAGGCAGTATTTCCGCATCCTTATTCAGTGAGAAAGGATTTTCGGCCCCTATAAACAGGTCGACAGAAACTATATTTTCCTGCCGGTCGGATAAATCATTTATCCTCCTTTTGATAGCCTGTATGATAGTGTCGGCACGCTGGGAATAAGTACCTATTTCAATAATATATTTTCCGTCGGGAGTTGGCTGATAGGTAAATTTTTTCAATCTTTTAGTCTTATTTTCCACTGCGAATCTTTCATTCACAAATTCGCCGCCTTCAAAGACAGCTTCCAGCATTAAACGGTGATCTTCACCGAAGCTGAAAAGATTCAGTCCTCTGTCGTTTTCAAAAGTAGTATTTACAATAACCCCCATTCTGTTTATCACATATATATCTTCAAAGAGAGGATTCATTCCTATTTCCTTTTGTATTTTATCAAGGCTTACAGTATCAATTCCGGCTGTAGATCTGAAATAATGGTTTATCAGTTTATCAGAATATCTCCTCATTCGCGGCTGAAGGTCATCCTCGAGGATATCCAGGGCCATGTCCTGCATTTCATGGATATTGCGGATCTCATCAATGATGATCTTGTTTTTATTTTCATTTGAGTCAATAAGGATACTCCTGGTATGCTGAAAATTAAGGACTCCCAGTACGATCAGTGCAATAACTGCCGGAAAAACTACATTCAGAATGAGTTGACGAAAAATGGTGGTTCTTCTCACTTAATTATAAGTTTGTTTAGTAAATTCTCATGATGTTCAGCAATGCTGTTAACGAGTTTTCTTCCTTCCTCCTCGTTGTCAAAAACAAATTCCCGTAAATCATCTTCACTGATTTTCAACATAGTGGCATTGGTTTTTACATTTATTAACGTATCATCTCCCGTAAATTTAAGAACTTCAGATGTTAGAAATAAACTACCGTTCTCTGGTTTTATTTCAGTGCCGTCTGCCATCTTCAGTGAGAAATTTCCTTCTGTTGAGAGCACCACTTCGTTATTAGCAAATAAATCAGCTATCCTGATATCGATATCTTTTTTAAGGTCTGTAATTTTTGCATTTTCCGCCAGTGAAACCAGGTTATTTCTTTTTATGAAGGATAATGTTTCAGCATTCCTGAGAGTCATAATTTTTTTCCATTCACCTGTACAGTCTTCCTTTTTCAGGCAATCAATAAAGGTAGTTAAATCTTTTGCAATTTTCTCATCCAGTCTTTTGACTATTCCGGGGATTAAATCCGGATCTGCCTTCATGATAAGGGTTACAGCTGATTCCCTGATGATTTTTGAAGGGTGGAAAGTTTGTGCGATAATATCGTCAGTGACAGTCAGATCATCATGCTTCATTAATTCCCTGATGGCAAGAATTCTGGAATATTCACCAATCTGGTTCATGTCGCTGTTAAGAATGGAATACAGGGCATCGGGTAGTCTTTGTATATCGACAGGATATTCGACCTGTAGATTCTTTATTTTATCATAATCAGAGGTGTCTTCAAAGAGGGGAAACAGGAAAGGTTTAATGGTTTCATCAATAAGCATATCCAGTAGTTCGACAGCATACCCTATTCCTTCGGTTGTACCTGACTCATAGTTTTGCCTGATATAATAAACTGATTTAGGATCATATGCAAGGGAGAGAAAAGAAAAGATCATATTCATATTCTCTTTATGTTCTTCCTCAAGGGCTTGTGTCAGGTCACTCTGAGGCAGTTCACTTCTAATGCTTACCAGGAGACTGAAATTCCTGGCAGTGATTTCAACAATTCTTTGCAGGGTAACTGTTAGTTTCGTGATTTCGTGTCCGGTGATACTGTGACCTTCATTTATCAGTCCTGTTAATGCTTCCTTAACAACACATATATTATAATGGTCGAGTTTACCGGTAAGTACCGGTATCTTTTCCGGAGATTTAATACCGGCTATTGCTTTGGTAACCCGTTTCAGTCCTTTATCAGAGATACCTGATTTATAGAAAGCATTTTCAAGAGGTTCCAGTGCAGGTTTTCCAATGTCGAGGATGGCATGAAATGCCTGATGATAAAGTTGTGAATCTTCGAGAATGTCAACGAGGTAATGTACAATTTCCCTGTTCTTTAAATTACGGGAGGCGCGTATTGCGCTGGCACGGGCAACAGGGTCGTGATCACGGAAGAACGGTATAAGTCGTGTATGCAGGTTCTTATCATCAGAGAGAGTAATGCTGTATAGTGCTTCTTTGAGCAGGTTAATATCTCTGTCTCCTGACAGAGATGAGATAATTTGTGTTTCGTCAGTTCCGGAGTTAGCTGTTTGACCGGCAACCTGATCATCATCCTGATTTGTTCCGGACTTAAATAGCTGATGCATTTCTTTCCCGGAGATACCCAGTCGTGCGATGAGGTTTTGTGTTTCCTGGCGAATATTCTCATTGGGATTATCAACGAGAGTTTTAATTTTTTTGCTGAAAAATCCATTCCACAGTTGAGGCATAAGCCTTAAGGAACAGAAAAGTACGCTGGTTTTTAAATCTTCATTTTCAGCCGGTAATAATGCGGACGAATCACCGGGAGACAGGGATGATTTTTTTGATTTTGCGAGTGCATCGAAAAGGGTGTAATTGTAAGCCTTATATAAAAGTGCCCCTGCAAAGAACCATAAAATGACAATAACCAGGAGAACTGCAGTATAATGAAGGAGGGTAATAACAGCAATAAGGCCAAGGCCGGCCAGGAAAAGCCCGGAAAAGAATGCGGATATTTCATTGACAGTTCCGTCAATTCTTGCCTGTACATCGTACCTGATCTGAGGATCCAGAGCCTGGTAAAGGATCTTTGAAGAGGGTACCTCGATGGAATCTTTGAGCGATTTGGCAAAGAGCTTACTTAATGAGAGCAGGAGGAAAACAAATATAAATCCTGATGCGCCGGCAGTAAATCCGTATAAGCTGCCGGAAAGCAGGATGATGACAGAGAATAATCCTATTAATACCGGTGACAGCAGGAGAGCAAGACGCAATCCGTAGGTTTTCATCAGTCGTCCGTACAGGAATGTTTTTATGAGTACGGTGAAAACTGTAAGAGTACCCATAAATGCTCCCAGAAAAGACGCCAGGTTCTCAGGTTCGGGATAATTTTCCTGTGTGATGGAAATGAATGCATAATGAACAAAAAAGGTGGTTATTACAGAAAACACAACAAAAAAAGTAATGAGGAGAGTGTATCTTGATTTAAAAAGTTCCATAAATCCCGATCCTTTGGCATTATTCTTACCGGCAGTTGCAGCCTTAACCGTTAATTGTGCATTCCTGCTTATAAAAAGCTGTATGATCAGTGCTGCAAATATACTCCCTGCGCAGATAAACAGTGTGTCGAGTATGGCGAACTTCACCCGCATCAGAACAGGGATTGCATAGGAGCTGATGATTATTCCTGCTATCTGACCTGTATCAATAATCCCGAATAATCTTTTTCCCTGCCGGAGACTGAAAATACGGCTTACATTGCCCCAGAATCCTAGAAAACTGATAATCGTCAAGGGCCCCATTAAAACAAAGACCAGAAACACAAGATATTTTGATTCGGTATATTCAAATCCCAGTCGTAATAAAACAGTTGAAACGGCAACGAAGGAAAGATTCAGCAAGGCAAAGCCGGAAAACCTCATATTTCTTTGCAAACGGGTATATAGTGAGGTTATTATGATACCGGCCAGTCCGGAAACAACAAATGCCCTGGGTATTTGAGATGCATCAAAGGTTTTTAAAAAAAGGGAATGAGCGCCAACATCGAAAGCTCCTGCGAATATTCCCAGAAAAACAGATTGAAGTATTAAAACGGATACAATGGTCTGCTCATCTTTTTCAATGTTTAGCGCCTTAAATATTCCTGATGACATTAGTTTGGTATTTCAGCAAAAAAAGAGAAGAGCAATTTAGGAAAAAAACCAGATAACTTATTGTAATTCTTCAAAAAATACTAAATATTTTTTTCCCGATGTCATAATTTCTGTATTAGTGAATCAGATAAATTGCACAACCGATTAATTTTTTTGGATTTAAGCTCTAAATTGAATATATTGAGAGTTTATTGCAGAAGAGATCTCGGATCTTCCAGAAGAATACAATTATGTTAAAGTAAAGAGAAAGAAGTGATCCAGGTATTAATCATTCACCGGAGATTTTATGGACAATGAATTTATAAAAGCATTCGCAGGGATATATGAGGATCAATTAAGCATACCCTGTTTTAATGCGTTAAAAGTTTTTATTATCACCATTGATCTTAATGGAAGTATCACTTTTATCAACAATAGAGCAATCGAATTACTTGGATTACAGGGAAACGATATGACTGGCAAAGATTTTATCAAGGATCTTATTGTTAAAGAAGAACAAAAAAGGATTAGATTATATTTTGCTGAATTGTTAACTAAAAAAAAGGCTGTTCCTGCTAATATACGTTATGAACTTTTAACGAACTCCCGGGAAAAAAGAATTTTAGAAGCATATAATGTTAAAATCTTTGATCATAATAACAATATCAAAGGAATATTAATTTCAGGCAAAGATCTTACTGATTCTGTTTACCAGCAGCAGAACCTGCAGAAGGATATTAATCTCTACCGGACTCTATTAAATAATATCCCGGATATAAACATTTTTTTATTTGACACGGAGTTTCGTTTCCTGATGGCAGAGGGTGTGGAAATGAGAAATATTGATTTGCCAGCAAAGAGCTTTGAGGGAAAATCACTTTTTGAAATACCTAATGAGAAAATTAAAAAAATATGGACTCCTTTATTTCAAAAAGTTTTACTGGGAGAAAAAGCAAGGAAAGAATATAAAATCAATAATTTTAATTATTTAATCAGAATAACGCCTCTTACGGACAACCATAATAAAGTTACCGCTGGTATTGCAATAACCCGCAATATTACCGGTGAAAAATTAGCTAAAAAGATACTCCTTAACTCGAGGGAAGAGGCTATAAAATCAGAGAAAGCAAAGAGCCAGTTTCTGGCACGGGTAAGCCACGAAATTAGGACACCCCTGAATGCAATCATGGGTTTTGCCGAACAACTTTTACAGTCGGATTTGCCACACCAGCAGAGGGAATATGTGGAAATAATTGATAAATCATCTGAACACTTGCTTACATTAATCAATGACGTTCTTGTATATTCAAAAATTGAAGCTAATCAACTAAGTTTTAGCCATCATCCATTTAGTATAGAAAGTGTTTTAAACTATGTGTATAAATCATTCTTATCTGCAGCAGAGGAAAAAAATCTTCAACTCATTTTTGAAATTGATGACCGATTGCATAAGATTTTAAAAGGTGACTCATTCCGATTGCAACAAATTTTGATGAATATGGTTCACAATTCTATTAAATTCACAAATAGAGGATATATAAAGCTTACTTGTTTCAAGGAGAATGAAACACGGCATAAAGTCACTGTCAGATTTGAGGTATCTGATACAGGTATTGGTATCCCTCGCAGTAATCTCAAAAAAATATTCAATCAATACACACAGGTTGCTTCAAGGGATTACATACAACATGAAGGTACAGGCTTGGGATTAACGATTTGCAAAAGTCTGATTGAATTACAAAATGGCAGTTTATCGGTGTCAAGTCAGGAAGGGAAAGGAACAAAATTTACTTTCACTTTATCTTATACAAAAGGAAAAGAAACTGATATATTACCATATGATCGCAATAAAATAGACCCGAAGAAACTTATTAACAAAAACATACTTCTTGTTGACGATGACAGGGTTAATCTGATACTGGGAGAAACAATACTTAAAAAGTTCAATTGTTCTTTTGATCTGGCACGAAATGGAAAAGATGCTATTGAAAAACTAAAAACCAGGAAATATGATCTGATACTACTGGATATATATTTGCCCGATATTAGTGGAATTGATATAGCTCACTTTTTTCGGAATGAAATTAAGGATGAGAGTTGTAAAATTATTGTTCTTACAGCAGCACCTTTAAAA
>ENA-ORXD01000545-ORXD01000545.1-sediment-metagenome-genome-assembly--contig:-NODE-545-length-46235-cov-4.015252_pt1 | contig 46235 bp, 40 predicted proteins | sample MGYA00237862_ERZ511471 | MGnify/ENA metagenome assembly ERZ511471 | reverse complement strand
ATCACCGCCGGCGCGCTGAAGATGCCGCTGCCGCGCTTTTTGCTGTACTGTTCGATCGGAAAATTCTTGAAGATGCTGGTGTTCGCCTATGGCGGCGCGCGCCTGCTGAACTGGCTCTTCCCGTAAGCGCGATCAGGAGCCGCCTGGGACGGAAGCAAAATGATCCTTCCCGGTGAAAAGGAAATTAAGACAGACACAACCCGCTGAATACCGGTCAGCGGGCTGTTTTCTTTCTATGCTGGTTGAGGGCCGTATTACCGGCCTGCCGGACGCGTTCCCAGGCCGAAAGGACATCCTGCACCGCCTGGCTGGTCTCGGGGATTTCCCCGTAGCGCACCTGTTGGTAGGCCGCGGTGATCCGCGCAAGCTCCTGCTCACAGCCGGGGAATGCCGCCAGCATGACGGGCAGGAATTCCAGCGGAGTGACCGCGGGGCGGCGGGGGATGCCCATCTGCCGGCAGAGACGCATCAGTTGGGCGTAGGTCCGGCGGATACGGGCCGCGGCGATGACACCCCCGGGCCGGAAGCGGCCTGCTCCCTGTCCGGGCGCCTGGCCGAAGGGCAGCCGGAACCTTGGACGCTTTGCCGCCAGGCTTTCGGACTGGTCTTCTTCACCGGTGAACGCCGGCCGGGCGCGGTCCTTGCGGAGCTGGAGGACCACCAGCAGGGCGACCGCCAGCAGGATCCCGCCCAGGATGAAGGGCAGGCCTTTATTGACAAGATCGGAAAACAGTCTGGCGCTTTCTTCGGCGTTTTCCAGGGACTGCTCCGCGGCAGCCTGCATGGCCGATTCCTGAAAGAATTCCGGGAAGCTGGTGAAAATGCGCCGGCCGAATTGATACAACTGCTCGAGGATGAAAGCCAGCAGCGGAGAGAGCAGGAAGATCATCGCCCCCAAAAAAGCCGCCACCAGCGCCAGCAGGACCTGAACAATGGCATTGGCGACCTGCTGGTTGAAGAGGAATCCCGCCAGCGCCGCCAGGAGGATCACGGCGGCGGTGCTGAGCAGGATGCCATACACCCGCTCCGCGCTGAAGCCGGGGAGCCGCCCGCCGTAGGCAGCGCCCAGATCGGCGATCCGGGCGAAGCTCATTGCCAGCAGCCCGGCCGCCAGGTAAGCGAACAGCAGCGCCAGAGACAGAAGCGGTTTGCTGCTCCCCAGGAACAGCCCATAGATCAGGAAAAGGATCAGGCCGAACTGGAAACTGTGGGCGGTGTTTCCGCGGTTGGCGGTCTGGCTGCCCATCAGCACACCGCGCCCGGTGACCAGCAGGATGATGAGGATATGCCAGTAAACATGGTAACCGGCCTGACTTTCCGTGAAGCCCGCGAGGGCCAGCCCGACCATCCTGAAAAGCCCAACCGGCTGCCCGGCAAAGAACAGCAGCCGCAGGCTGGCGAGGACGGTGAGCAGGATCCACCCCAGGAAGACAGCCTGCCTGCGGCGGGTGGGCCAACCCTGGCGCAGGGCGCGCCGGGTGAGGGCATGGCTGGCAAACAGGGTGAACCACAGGAAAGCAAGCTTCAGCGCCCAGCCGGCCTGAGACCCGGCCAGCCCGTCGTACCACACTGTAAAACACAGGGTCTCCATCGTCATCCACAGCAGGCCGGCCAGCCCGCCCCACAGGGCGCTGGTGGAGGGCGGTGTCAGCGGTCTGGCTTCACGGGGATTATTCACCAGGTCATTCATTGGCGGGCACCATTTCGAAAGGCAGGTGAACCACGCGGATCCCCGGCAGGTTGGGAGGCGGGGTTTCTTCGAGGGAGATGAGGGTGGTGTTGGCCCGGTAGCGTTTGAGGCGCAGCAAGGTTTCGCTGAGCGCGGGGGTCACAAAGCCGGTCACCACGACCAGGGTGGCGCCGTAGGCGGTGGTGGGCAGAGCGTTGAGGATGTAATCTTCGAAGGGAGCAGTGGAGTAGGGGGTGACCGAGGCCAGAGCCTCCAGGAGGATTGCCAGTTGGCCGGGGGAACGTCCGGGCGGGATGTGGAAAGGGTGGTCGGCGTGGGTCAGGCAGCCGTTCGAGATCAGCCCGACCGCGTAGTTTTCGTCAATTCCCTGGCAGGTAATGGTAGCCGCCAGACTGACCAGCCGCTCCAGCAGGTCCTGGTTGGTGCCCAACCAGGGGTGTTTGGACGTGAGCACATTCAGGCAGACCATCATCACCCGGGAGGTGACCGGCTGGTAGATCTTGACCTGAAGAGCGCCGGTGCGGGCGGTGGCGCCCCAGTGCACCCGGCGGAAATCGTCCTCCGGCTGGTAAGGCCGCACCCCAACCGGCAGGTTGGGGTCCTCAAAGAGGCGCTTGCGGGAAGCCTGGTAGCCGAAGGGGTCCTCGGTGGGCAGTTTGAGGGACTCAAAGGGCAGAACTTCCGGGAAAACCGTCAGAAATTCCCGGTTTTCGAGGGTCTTTGAGCCTTCAGCAATGCCGAAGATATCGCCGGATTCGAGCTGCACCGGTCCAACGGGGTAGACGCCGCGTTTGCGGAACTGGATCTCTACGGCGCGGGTGATCTTTTCGAACCATTTAAAGCTGTACAGGTTGAGGAGCTGCCCGCGGTTCGCGATCCTTTTGGCCCGGTCAGGGGCATCCTGGGGCAGGGTGGGGCCGACGGCGTCCGGCCAGCGGTCGGACGCGCGCAGCCAGGAAAGCGGCAGGAATTTGTCGTTTTCGACGACGATCCTGACAGTGGTTGTCTCCCCCGGGAAGCCGCGGCGGTAATGCCAGCGCCGGGAGTAGTTCACGCCTTTCAGCGCGTTTTCCTTCCAGACCTGGGCCAGCAGGAAGACCGCGGCTACCGCCACCGAGAAGGTGACCAGCCAGGTTTGCTGCAGGAACGCGCCAAACAGGAAGATGACAACCAGCCAGGGGGCAAACTTCTTGAGGGACAAGTCAGGACTCCACCGGGACCGGCACCGCTTCCACAACATCCCGGATCAACTGGCGGGAGTCGCGCCCGCGCAGCTGGGCCTGGGCGGAGATGATCAGGCGGTGGCAGAGCACATAGGGTGCCAGGAACTTGATATCGTCGGGGATGACATACTCCCGGCCCTGAATGGCCGCCCAGGCCTGGGCGGTCTGGTAGAGGGCCAGCGAAGCCCGCGGGCTGGCGCCGAGCTGAATATCCTGATTTTCCCGGGTGGCGCGGGAAATACGGACAATATAATCGCGGATCGATTCCTCAATCTTGACGCTTTTGCGCAGTTCGATCAGCTGGTTGACTTCCTCGGGGGTGGTCACAGGCTCCAGCGTGGCCAGAGGGTCATCGGCCCGGAAGCGCTCCAGGATCTGGTTCTCCTCGCGCTGGTCCGGGTAGCCGATCTCGACCCGCATCAGGAAGCGGTCCACCTGGGCTTCGGGCAGGGGGAAAGTGCCTTCGAGCTCGACCGGGTTCTGGGTAGCCAGGACAATAAACGGCCGGGGCAGGGGGCGGGTGACCCCATCACCGGTGATCTGTCTTTCCTGCATGGCCTCCAGCAAAGCGGACTGGGTCCTGGGTGTGGCGCGGTTGATCTCATCGGCCAGCACAATCTGGCTCATGATGGGGCCGGGCCGGAACTCAAACTCCTGCTTTTTCTGGTTGAACCAGCTCAGGCCGGTGATATCGGTGGGCAGGAGGTCGGGGGTGAACTGGATGCGGCGAAAGGTGCAGCCCAATGAGGCGGCCAGGGCGCGGGCCAGAGTGGTTTTGCCGGTGCCGGGCACATCCTCCAGCAGGATATGGCCCTCGCACAACACGCCTGCCAGCAGCAGCTGGATCATCTCTTCTTTTCCGACAATTACTTTTTGAATGTTCTCAGTGACCCTTTGGGATGCGTTTTTGATCATCTCAACCTCCGATACCAGGATATGGAGATTGTATCACGCCAGCGCAACAGACTGAATCTTTTTGTGATTTCTGCAGGCCGGATGGTGATGAATGATATGAAATATTAACAGGATCATTAACACAGGCTTGACACAACCTTAAAGATTCCTTCCTGTGATGTTAATAGTGGGCGGGTAACATTGAACTGGATCAAATGGGAAAATCTGTTCTGGTCCAGAAAAAAATATTTGTAATTTCTGTTTTCAAGGAGAAGAAAAAAATGCGTCGTTTATTGATTTCCGTTGTTGTGCTGGCCACAGTTTTGCTCGCCGCGTGCGCTCCATCTGCCCCGGCGGCAGAACCCACCGTCCCAGCGGCCCCGGCTGAAGAAGCAGCTCCCGAAGTGGAAGCCGCGCCTGCTGAAGAAGAAACTGCCGGGATGCTTCCCGAAGTGAACCCGATTGAGGTGACAGGACCGATCGTTGCCGCGGGCAGTTCCACCGTATTCCCCCTCGAAGAGGCGATAGCCAACCGTTTCCGCGATGAAGGCTATGCAGATAACCTCACCATCGACAGTATTGGTTCCGGCGGCGGTTTTGAGCGCTTCTGCGTGAATGGCGAGACCGACATTGCCAACGCTTCCCGGGGCATCAAAGAGTCAGAGGTTGAATCCTGCCGCACGATTGGGCGCGAGCCGATCGAATTTCGGGTAGGCACCGACGCGCTGGCAGTGGTAGTGAGCAAAGAGAACACCTTCCTGACCGGCGCCACAATGGAAGAACTGGCGATGATCTTTTCTGACCAGGCCGAGAACTGGTCTGACGTGAACGCCGAATGGCCCAACGAGCCGATCCTGCGCTTCATCCCCGGCACCGACAGCGGCACCTTTGACTTCTTTGTAGAAGAAGTGTTTGATGAGGACAAAGCGCCCCATTTGAACGCCAGCAACACCCAGCTGAGTGAAGACGACAATGTGCTGGTTCAGGGCGTGCTGGGCAGCCCGTACGCAATCGGCTACTTTGGGTATGCCTATTACAAAGAGAACGCCGACCAGATGAACATCCTGTCAATTGACGGCGTGACCCCGGATGAAGTGAGCGTGGAAGACGGCTCTTATCCGCTGGCCCGCCCGCTGTTCATCTACTCGGATGCCACCATCATGCAGGAAAAACCGCAGGTAGCCGCTTTCATCAACTTCTTCCTGACCTATGTCAATGAAGAGATCGGTGAGGTGGGTTACTTCCCCGCCAGCCCGGCGTCGCTTGAGGGCGCGCAGATGAAATGGCTGGAAGCCGTGAAGTAGTCATTGTTCGATAGTTGATCAAGGAGGTCAGCATTGGGCTGTCAGACGATGCTGGCCTCTACCCCTGTAAGTTAGTTGATTACAAACTTGAAATTAACAGAAGAAAAAAGAAATAAGATGGATTAAATTTATGGAAAACACAATGGAATATGAAGATTCGCAAGCCATTCAGGCATCGTTGAGAAAAAAGAGCCGCCCAGTTGAGACAATGATCCAGGCGTTTCTGTTTCTGTGTGGCGCGTTATCCATTCTAACCACCCTGGGTATCATTTATTCGCTGGGCAGTGAAGCGATGTTGTTTTTCACCCGTGTGCAATGGGAGGAAATCAATAAAACCCTTGCCGCGGAAATTGACGCTGATCAGACTTTGATCGTGTTGTCCCAAAGCGGGAAAAGTCTTTATGAAGACGACATCATTCGTTTGCAGGATGAATATATCCGGGTGCTCGCTATCGGAGAAGATGGATTGACCGTTGAACGCGGTGTTCAAAACACCATTCCTGCCGCCCACCCGGCTGATATCGATGTTTTCCTGGAAGTCAAAGTTACCCTGAGAGAATTTTTTCTGCAGAAGGATTGGAACCCACAAATCGGAAAATTTGGGATCTGGGCATTGGTTAACGCGACCCTGATGACTTCTCTGTTTGCCACATTGGTAGCCATTCCACTTGGGTTGAGCACCGCGATTTATCTCAGCGAATACGCCTCTACCAAAGTTCGCAATACCCTCAAACCAATCCTCGAAATTCTGGCCGGTATTCCAACCGTTGTTTTTGGTTATTTCGCCCTGACATTTATGACCCCCGTATTGCGGGCTGTATTTGGGAGAGATGTTGTTGAAATATACAATACTGCTTCTGCAGGGATCGTGATTGGGATCCTGGTGCTTCCATTGGTCGCGTCCATGAGCGAAGACGCCCTGTCGGCGGTACCACGTTCTTTGAGAGAGGCAGCATACAGTCTGGGCGCGACAAAACTGGAAACCGCCTTGAAAGTGGTCGTGCCTGCCGCATTTTCAGGGATCATGGCAGCCTTTATTGTTGCCATCTCACGCGCCATTGGTGAAACCATGATTGTGGCGATCGCGGCTGGCGCCGGCCCGGCGTTCACTTTCAATCCCTTCAAATCGGCGGAAACCATGACCGGACATATTGTGCGCATCAGCGGCGGGGATATCAGTTACGACTCTCTGGATTACAACAGTCTTTTTGCGATTGGCCTGATGCTGTTCTTTATAACTCTGACTTTGAATATTATCAGTCAATTTATTGTTAAACGCTTCCGGGAGGTGTATGAATGACCGATCTGTTTGCCGCAAATTTACCTTCCCGCCATCGAACCGGAAAAATATGGAACATTCTCTTCCGCGCCTCGACTTTTGTCGGGATCATCGTTCTGGTGATCCTCTTACTGACGATCATCAACAACGCGTTTGGTTATGTGGCGTTTGAATACAAAATCAATCCGGATTCTCTGGTGATTGAAGGTGTTCCGCTGGAAGAGATGAGCAAAGAACAATTGACCCAAGTTCTACAGGAAAATGTTTCAAAAGGGTTGTTCCGAAACCTGGAACACCAGCAGCCTTTTGAAACCCGCGAGCGGGATGAAATCTATGGTCTTATCCTGGAACGCGTTCTTGACCCGCAAATTGTTGGCATCTGGAACATGGTTGACACCATTCAGCTTAGCAGACAAGAAGCGCTGGCTGAAGTGATTGACCAGCACCCCAACGCCACGATTGAATTTATGAGCTGGTTGGATCTCCAGTTCCTCACTTCACCTCAATCCAGCACTGTCGTCCGGGCCGGTATCCGCACCGCTGTTCTGGGTTCGCTATGGACGATTTTGGTGGCAGTGCTGTTTGCCTTTCCGATTGGCGTCGGTGGCGCAATCTACCTTGAAGAGTACGCGGAAGACAACAAGCTCAACCGGTTTATCCGCACGAACATTTACAACCTGAGCGGCGTGCCCTCGATCATTTACGGCATGCTCGGGCTGGCCATTTTTGTGCGCGTCCTCAACAAATTGACCAGCGGGGCTGTGTTTGGTGTGGTTGACCCGATCAACAGCAACGGCAGGACCATCCTTTCGGCCGGATTGACCCTGGGTTTGCTAATTCTTCCGATGATCATTATCAACGCTCAGGAGGCGATCAAAGCTGTGCCAAACAGCCTCCGCCTGGCCAGTTATGGCCTGGGCGGCACACGCTGGCAAACCATCTGGCACCATGTGCTGCCCAACGCGCTGCCCGGCGTGCTCACCGGAGCTATTCTGGCTGTCTCGCGGGCATTTGGCGAAACCGCGCCGCTGGTGGTGGTTGGGGCATCCACTTTTATCACGATTGATCCCCAAAGCCCGTTTTCAAAATTTACCACACTGCCCATTCAAATTTACCAATGGACATCCCGGCCGCAGGACGAATTTCGCAGTATCGCCGCAGCCGCGATCATTGTGTTATTAATCTTGTTGCTTACATTGAACACAACCGCAATTTTGCTTAGAAACCGATTCAGCAGGAGAATGAACTGATATGACCGCTGTACAATTACAATCACAAAATCCGACCGCTTCCAAACAGATCGCGATTGAGACCAGAAATCTTAATATCTATTATGGCAAATTCCTCGCGATCAAAAACAATAACATGAAAATTGAAGCGCGCAAGATCACCGCGTTCATTGGCCCATCCGGATGCGGTAAAAGTACGCTTCTACGTTCCTTTAACCGGATGAATGATTTTGTCCCTTCGTCCTGGGCAGAAGGAGAAATCCTTTACCATGGCAACAATTTGTACCAACAGGAGATTGACGCGGTTGAAGTGCGCAGGAAAATCGGCATGGTTTTCCAGAAACCGAATCCTTTCCCAAAGACAATTTATGAAAACGTAGCCTGGGGCGCCAGGATCAATGGCTATCAGGGCAATATGGATGAACTGGTTGAAGAAGCCCTGCGCCAGGCCGCGTTGTGGGATGAGGTAAAAGATAAATTAAAACAGAGCGGCCTTTCCCTTTCGGGCGGGCAGCAGCAGCGCCTGTGCATCGCGCGGGCTATTGCCATCAAACCAGAGATCATTCTGATGGACGAGCCGGCCTCCGCGCTGGACCCGATCGCGACCCTGAAAATCGAGGAGTTGATCCGCACGTTATCCGAGCGGTACACCATTGTCATTGTTACCCATAACATGCAGCAGGCCGCGCGCTCTTCGGACTACACCGCGTTTCTTAACATGAATGAGGATAGGGCGGGATACCTGGTTGAATTTGGCCCGACAGAGGCTCTTTTCACCAATCCGTAAGAGAAAATCACGGAAGAATACATCACTGGCCGGTTTGGCTAGGAGCACCGGAAACGAGGAGAGAATGACACGATTGATATTGGATCAGAAATTGAATGAGATTTCACAGGATGTGAGCATCCTGGAGGAAATGGTGAAGCAGGCCATGATTTCCGCGGTTTCAGCGTTGAAGGAAAGAGATATCAACACCTCGAAGCATATCTATGAGGCGGATATACGGATCAACGAGAAACGCTACGCGATTGAGCATGAATGTATCACCACCATCGCTACCCAACAACCGCTGGCAGTGGATTTGCGGATTTTGGCTTCCATCCTGGAAGTGAGCACTGAGCTGGAGCGGATGGGGGATTACGCAAAGGGGATCGCGAAGATCAACCTGCTTTTGAAGGAAGAAGAACTGCTGGAACAGGTTGGGTATCTGCCAGAGATGGCAGAGATGGCAGTATCGATGCTGGATCAGGCTGTTCGCGCGTTTACAGCGCAGGATATGAGAGCAGCGGAGGCAATTCCGCAGCAGGATGATGAAGTGGATCGAATCTACAACGCGCTCTACCGCGACCTGATGGAATATGTGATGAAGCACCCGGAGAGCTTTGACCAGGCGAACCTGCTGATGTGGGCGGCGCATAATATTGAGAGGACGGCGGACCGGGTCACGAACATCTGCGAGCGGACGCTGTTCATTTGCACCGGAGAGATCAGAGAGCTGGATGTGTCTCTGGATGAACTGTTATCGCGCTGAGAGAGAATGGCTGGAAAATCAAAATGCTGCCGCAGGTCGCGTGGCAGCATTTTTTTATATCCTGTCTTGCTGGTAGTGAAGGGGAAAAACTACCGCAGGCGGTTCGGATGGTTCAAGAACGGGTCGAATTTTGCGCTGAAGGACCGCTTCAAGAAGTGCGCTTCTGTCTTCCTCGGGCCTGATTTGTTCTGAAAAGCACTCCTGACGCGCCCTGACTGCGTGCGCCCGCTGGTTCTGGCGCCCAAGCATACCAAAACGATGACGTTGATTCTGTTAAATCTCTATTATCATTTTGAAGCTGATGATAAACTTAGATTACAAGAAACCAGGCGCCCGTTCAACCGGGTCAATACAGGCATGGAACATGAAGACAAAACTGGATATAAAAAATTTTAATTTTTATTATGGTAGTTTTCGGGCATTGAAAGATATAAACATTGAAATACCTGAAAATCGGATCACAGCAATTATTGGACCTTCCGGGTGCGGGAAAAGCACGTTCATCCGTTCCATCAACCGGATGAACGATTTAATTCCCAACGTCCACGCCAGCGGCAGCGTGTATTTGGAAGGGGAGAACCTGTTGGAACTGGATGTGGTGGATCTGCGCAAACGGGTTGGGATGGTTTTCCAGCGGCCAAACCCATTCCCCAAATCCATTTTTGATAATGTGGCCTATGGCCCACGGATGCATGGCGAGAAAGATACCAACACGCTTACGGAGATTGTGGAACGGAGCCTGGTTCAGGCAGCGCTGTGGGATGAGGTTAAGGACGACCTGGACAAATCCGGACTTGCTCTTTCGGGCGGGCAGCAGCAGCGCCTGTGCATTGCCAGAGCGCTGGCGGTTGAACCAGAGCTCATTCTGATGGATGAACCAGCCTCCGCGCTGGACCCGATCGCGACTCTGAAAATTGAGGACCTGATCCAGACCCTGGAAGAGCACTATACGATTGTGATTGTTACCCACAACATGCAGCAGGCCGCGCGATCCTCGGACTACACGGCATTTTTTAATATGGGAGAAGACCGGGCGGGGTACCTGGTTGAATTTGGCCCAACAGAGGCGATCTTCACCAACCCGAAAGAGAAAATCACGGAGGAATATATCACTGGCCGGTTCGGCTAGGAAGACTGGAAACGAAAAGAGAATAGCCGGAAAATCAAAATGCTGCCACGGTTCATTGAACTGGCAGCATTTTTTTATATCTTGTTTTGCTGTGGTGAATGGGGTAGAGCCGTTGCAACCGGTCAGATTGGTTTAACGACAAAACGGATTTTGTGATCCAGGGCTTTTGCCAGAAGTTTGCAGCGGTCTTCCGCGAGTTTGATCTCATCTGAGCAAGAAGCATTTGCTTTGAGCAGGATGTTAATTCTTTTCTTTTTAATTGACACCTTGAGTTTTGTGAATTTCTGTTTATGAGAATAATCGAGAGCCTCCGCGACTTGAAGAAGCGCGGCGAGGGTTGTGACAGTCTTTTGTTCATGGGGTTGGAGAGCGGCAAAGTGATCGTGTTTAAGGTCGGGCGCTTCTCCACAATGGTATCTTGAAATGGACCCCACGATTAGACGTTCTTTGTTCTTCAGGTGGAGCAGGGAGGTGTTTAAGATCATTTCCATGGATTTTTTAGCGTGGTTTTTTCCTCCTTCCACCCAGCCGATGCTGTGAAGCAAACCCGCGCAGACCAGCCAAAACCTTTCTTTTGCCCCCATGTTATGCAGCTCACCCAACCCATCGAAAAGCTGCAAAGCCAGCTCAGTGACAAACTTGACATGTGGCGTATCATAGCCGCAGGTCTCGGCCAGGTTGTAGGCCGAAGCCAACTTTTCTTTTTGTTTTGAGGTGAGGTTTTCAGAAAATTTCATGGGCTGGAAAATGCGTAACCTGAAAGGGATTGTGATTAAAGGATAACAATTATTTCATTCCGGGTCAACATTATCGAATATTATGGCAAATCGAGATCTTCTGAAGTTGTCGTGGCTGAAACTTGATTTTGGCGCAAGATTTCTTCAAGGCTGTACCCGCGAAGGGTCATCTGGGCAAACGCTACAGGCAGATTGTGTTCGCGGATTGCGTCAACAGCCTGATCAACATCGTATGGGACGCGGTAATGGATGGTGGTTATTCTTTTTGGGGAGACTTCCAGAATGACATAGGATGCTCTGGGGTCTCCATCATCCGGACGGCCGACGCTTCCGGTGTTGATAAACCAGGTATTGCCGCAAACGCGGGTGAAAGGGATATGGGAATGCCCGCAGAGAATGATATCGGCGGGGGTCTTTCGGGCGATTTCTCTGAGGCGGCTTTGTGGCGTTTCTGGGGTCAGGTGTTCCTCCGGAGACCCCGGGCTCCCGTGGGTGAGCAATACCCGTTTGCCCTCACGTTCGAGGGCGATTTCCTGAGGCAGGGATTGGAGATAAAGCCGGCCAGGTGTGGAAAGTTGTTTATAAGCGAACTTAAACGCCAGCCATTTTTCAGGAAGTTTGTTCTTTTTCCATTTCTTTTTTTTATGTTTGAAATTCAGAACTTTCGCGTCGTAGTTCCCTTGAATACTGGTAATTTCACTGTCCATGAGGTAACGGATAACTTCTTCCGGAAAAGCGCCGTAACCAACGGAATCGCCGATGTTCCAGATCTCGGCGATGGATTGAGACCTGGCATGCTTCAATACCGCCAGAAGGGCGGGTAAATTGGCGTGGATATCCCCGATTACAGCTGCTCGCATGATCCGTTGTTTTGAGGGTTTTCCTGTACGTTATCCTGTTCGGTGACAGGGGCAGGAAGTGAATAAGCATCGGAGTGAAAGGAGAGGGGTTGTTCGATGGTCCGGTTTAGGTTCTCCCATACTTCTTGCGCTTTCCAGGTGTGCCATAAATGGATGAACTGGTTGTAAAGCCCGGCTCTTAAGCTTTTTTGATTGTCCAGAAAGTGGTTAATGCCAGGTGTCAGAAGGTTAAATGGCCCTTCGTGCCCGTAATATTTTCTGGTTCTTTCTTTTTCCCGGGCAACAAATTCTGGCAGGGTAGTGATCCACACATCACAATCGTGAATTTCCCCGAGGAATTCCTGAATCGTTTTTACCAGCTTGATAAATTCTTCAGCCCTGCCAGCATATAATGGGGCGAATATCTCCAGGGTGTAGCGGAGGTGTTTGGCATCGATCCGCATGGCGTGCAGCGCCTTAATTTGATCCGGATCGAAGATCAATTCTTCATGAGCGTGCAAACTGTCAAGCTGTTGGGTAATGGCCTGATAGGACAGTTGATATAACTGGAGCGTGTAGGGTTGTGAGCCATCTTCTTTTATGGCTTGCTCAGTAAGTTTTTTATCCATTTCTTCCAGCACGCCGCTGTTTCTCAGGTTGGCCATCGCTTCAACAACCTGGGGCTGGATTTTTTCCCTGCGCTGCTGGAGTCTTAATTGCAGGCGGTGAATACCTGGTCTGAATTGAATCTGCTCAAGATTCGCCTGCGCGTTTTTTACGGCTTCGATCTGGACATCTAGATCACGGGCCATCCCCAGAGATTTCGTGACCTGGCGAATTTGCTTTTGCCAGGTAGTCACTTTCTTCTCTGGATAGCACTTTTGAAAGTGAACGAATGTGCTGCGGAGCCTTCTGGAAGCAACCCGCATGCGGTGAATAAATTCAATATCACCAGCCATTTCAACGCCACTGATTTCATTTCTTAAATCTTCCAGACGTTTCAACATGACTGATGCGCCAAAGATACAGGTTCGTTCTTCCATTTTAATTTTCATAGATTTCAACAAAGGCATCAGGGATGGGTGGTTTGCAAATGCACTTCGATTGCTTTTCTCAAATCCGAAAACACGGCGTTGATTGATCTGGAAGCGTTGATTGTGAGGAATCCATACTCAGCGGACATGATTTCAAATTGTTTGATTAACTCGGATTGGTAGATATAGAAACTATCGTAAAGATTGTCGCTTTTTCGTATATCCATACCGGCTTCCCAATAATCAAACCCGCGCCCATGGACAATGCGGGAAACCAAAGTCTCAATATCGGCCTTGAGGTAGATGATCAAATCCGGCTTTAGCGCAAATCCATACACTTTGCGAGCCCATTGGGGGTCAGCGCCCCGCACAATATCGCGAGCCATGATCGAATAAAAATATCGATCAGAGAGAACAATGAAGCCAGCTTTCAGAGCAGGGATGATTTGGTTTTCAAGCCTGTCAGCAAAATCGGCGGCATAAAATAAGCTCATCGTCATTGGTGTAAAGGTGTTTCCCATCTTTGCGGCGTTCATGCCCGTGCCTGTAAGGGGAGAGCGTTTCAGGCCTGTATCGGATACTGCGTGTCCCTGCTTCTCAAGCCAGACTCGCAGCATTTCGATCTGGGTGGACCTTCCTACACCATCCGTTCCTTCCAAAACAATCAGTTTGCCTGGTAATTCATCGACCGGATTATAGGGAAAACCCGCGCCATAAAATTCAACTTTTTCCATCATTCTGTTATCCTGTTTCACCAATTCATCAACTGGCGGTTGTCTTGCGCCGGCGAGGAGGACGCATTGGATTGGGTAAACCTGTCCATCCTCTGAGGGAATTCCGAACAATGCGGCGCACTTCAGTCTGTTGTTCTTCGACTGGCAACGTCCCGTCAATTACTGTAAAGTTAAATTCATCAATCATTTTCTCGTATTCGTTTTGGATGCGCTGTTGGAAAAGCCGGAAGCTGGTAACATGGTTATCGGATAAACCCAAATCCATACCTGCTTCATAATATTTGATCTGACTGCGCCCGGCAAGGATTCTTTCCACCGAAATATCGAGAGGAACCCTGAAGTAGAAAACCAGGTCGGGCTGCGGGGCGAAGGAATATAGGTTGCGGACCCAGTTGGGGTCAACCCCTCTGGCTACATCCCTGGCAAAGGCCGTGAACGCGTAGCGGTCCGCAAGTACGATAGCGCCTGCTTTCAAGACGGGGAGCATGTTGTTTTCCCATCTTTCCGCGAAATCTGTTGCCTGGAGCAGGCTGAAAGTGGTGGGGGTCAGGATCTTCTTTTTCTTGCCAAGTTTCGTCGTGCTTTTGACAATTTTCGAGGAGTTCCATTCGGTGAAAAAAACTGTTCGGGTCCCGGCCTGGAGTGATTTGAACAGCAAGTCGATTTGAGTGGATTTACCGCTGCCGTCTATTCCCTCAACAACAATTAATTTTCCCTTATATTTATGTCGAGATAACACTTTGACACCTTTCTGCCTTAGTTGTATAAACAAGATCAGTGTGTTTATAGTGTAATACAGAATTGTCCAAATTATTTAACAACACGAATCAAATTTGTACAAAGAAACAGCACTTGGTTTCCTGGCTGATGAAGCCAGGCGCGGTTTTGGTTAAGCGACAGCAGGCACTCACATAACTCAATGCCAGGATGAGGAATTAAATCTGGGGAAAGCCATTAAAATTGAATCATTGAGAAGATGAATTACAGGAGGCAGAGAAATGCGTGTAGCGATTGTGGGAGGGACGGGTTTTTATAATATATCGGGAGGTAAATTCCGTGATGAGATCATTGATACCCAATATGGGGAGGCGAAGGTATTCTTCGGAGAAGAGCAGTATGAAGATTTGATCTTTCTGGCACGGCATGGTGTGGAACACCATATTCCACCTCACAAAATCAACTACCGGGCCAACATCAGAGCCTTAAAAGATTTGGGAGTTGAGCGGGTGATGGCATCTTTCGCGATTGGTTCCATCAATCCGGAAATGCCACCCTTCTCTTTGATTCTTTTAGATCAATTTATTGACTTTACTTCGGGACGAGATTTGACATTTTTTGACGGCGGTGAATCTGGTCTGGTGCATACTGAGATGACAGAGCCGTATTGCCAGGGATTGCGAGAACTGGCTTTAAATTTCTCGCAAGCGAAGAATATTCTTCTGCACCCCAAGGGGACCTATGTATGCACAAACGGGCCACGTTTTGAGACAGCCGCGGAAATCAGAATGTATAAAATGCTTGGGGCAGATGTAGTTGGCATGACAGGGATCCCTGAGGTTGTGTTGGCGAGGGAGTTGGGTTTGCATTATGCGGCAATTGCGTTTTCCATCAACTGGGCGGCAGGTGTGTACGGGGAGAAAATCACATTTTTTGATGGTGAAATGGAACCATTGAAAATGAAAATTCTGGAAATCTTTGTGGATGTGCTGAAATCGCCCAATATTTCTGCCTGTCATTGTCAGGGGTAAACAGGAAAACATAGGACAGGAGGAGGAACAAAAAAACCTTTCAGGAGAAAATTATGTGTCCAATTGAAAATGTAGATGTTCTTATATCCGGTGGAATTGTGATCACGATGGACGAGCAGGAACGCGTTATCCCGAATGGCGCGGTGGCAGTCCGCGGGTCTAAGTTGCATTTGGTGGGGACAAAAGAGGAGGTTGAAAGGGCTGTTCATCCTGAAACCACGATCGATGCTGCGGGAGCAGTGATCCTGCCAGGATTGGTTAACGCGCACACCCACGCGGCAATGACATTGTTTCGGGGATTGGCTGACGACATTCCGTTAAAACCCTGGTTGGGGAAGATATGGCCACTGGAATTGAAGTATGCTACCGCAGAAAATGTCGTTTTGGGATCAAAGCTGGCTTTTGCCGAGATGATCAGCGGAGGCACAACCACCGCGGCAGATATGTACTGGCATTTCTACGAAGCGGCTGAAGCCGCAAAACAGGTAGGTTTCCGACTTTTTACCGGCACCGTTGCTTTGGACGCGATGGATGGCGAAACTCCAGAATCTTTAGGGAAAAATATGCGGGCTTTTATTGATCGTTATAAAAGGCAATCGCTCGTAGTGCCCTGTGTGCAGGTTCATGGCACCTACACGGTCAGTGAGGAAACCCTGCTAATCGCTAAAGAAGCAGCACATGAAAATGGCGTTGTTTTTGTGACTCATGCTTCTGAAACAAGGCAAGAAGTGGAAGAATGCCTCGCTCAACGCGGCATGACTCCTATAAAATATTTAGATGCAATCGGGCTGCTAAATTCGAAAACCTTGCTGGCACATTGTGTTTATCTCGATGACGATGAAATCCGCCTCCTGGCCCACAGAGGCACATCGACCGTACATTGTCCTTCATCTAACTTAAAGCTTGAGTCTGGGATCGCGCGCGTTTCAGATTTGCTGAAAGCGGGGGTGAATGTCGCAATTGGAACGGATGGGACGGCTTCGAATAACGATTTGAACATGTGGGAGGAAATGCGGTTAGCCGCATTGCTTCAAAAGGGAGTTCATCTTGACCCAACCGTTTTGCCCGCGAATCAGGTTCTTAAGATGGCAACCATTGGCGGTGCCAGGGCATTAAATTTAGGGGATGAAATTGGTTCTTTGGAACCAGGAAAAAGGGCTGATCTGATCCTGGTGGATCTCAATTCATTGAATTTGACCCCTATGTATGATGTGGTGTCACATCTTGTTTACGCCGCCAATGCTCATGATGTGTGCATGACAATGATTGATGGAAAAATTGTTTACCGGGATCGAGAACTGACGACAATGGATGTGGACGCGATAAAAACTGATATGCGGAAATTGAGCCTTGAGATGGCACAATATACAGGATAAATAAAGCAGGTTTATTAACAATTGAGCAAGACGATGGGTTTAACCTGAAACTGTATCTACTTAACAGCATTGAGGGAATTGAGATGAAAATTTGATAAAAGAAAAACCCCAAAGTAACTTTTTACCTTTGGGGCAGGGATTGTGTACGGCGTATTGGGTTATGTCAGGTGAGTGATTGTTCAGGATGATCTGGTTCGTCTTCGTCATCCAGATCCATCTCGAGCATTTCACCTGTGGCAATAAATACTGTTCTTTCACAAATATTGGTAACCCGATCAGCCATTCTTTCAATGTTGTGGGCCACCCACATCAGCAGATTGGCCTGGTCAATGATTTCCGGCTCTGCGATCATGGACTGAACCATTTTGTGGTAGATGAAGTTATAAAGCTCATCGACCTGATCATCTTGCTGAGGGATGCTGCGCGCTTTACTTGCATCTTCAGATATGAATGCGCTTAAGGAAAGGTGAAGCATATTCACTGCCAGTGTGGCCATCTGTTCAATTTCACGAACAGGAATCTGGATATCGCTCTCACCCAGCTTCATAGTCACTTTCGCGATACCTTTCGCGTAATCTCCCATGCGTTCCAGCTCAGTGTTCACTTCAAGCATCGCGGCAAGCATCCGCAAATCGTGCGCGAGTGGCTGCTGGGTTGCCAGAAGAATTAATATTGCGTTTTCAATGGCATATCTTCGATCGTTGATATGGATATCATCTTCGTAAATTTGCTTTGATTTTGGAATATCTCTTCGCTTTAAAGCCTCCACAGAACTTAACATTGCTTGCTCAACCATGCTTCCTAGCAACAATATTTCATCTTGAATGAGTTTGAGTTTGCGGTCAAATGATTCTCTGGGCATTGAATTCCCTTTCCAGTAAGTCTGTTTTAGCTGAAGTGAATGTTCTTAACAAATTATATGGCAATTAATTAATGATATCGGATAATTTACAAAAAGTTAAGTACATCATAACATATCTGAGTTAACAATTTTTATCAGGCATGTTAACAATTTTTCAAGATTTAGATGGTTGAGGTTTTTTATGCGAGAGGAAGTGAAAACTTGAATGTGCTGCCCTCTCCAAAGGCGCTCTCGGCCCAAATTTTTCCGCCATGCGCATTGATCATATGTTTGGAGATGGATAAACCCAACCCGGTACCACCACCTGATCTGGCTTTGTCGGCTTTATAAAATCTTTCGAATATCCTTTTTAAATTTTCGGGTTCTATACCCACGCCAGTATCTTTTACGCTAAAAATGATTCGGGAATCATCATATTCCGCCTTAACAGTAATGGTCCCATTGGGAGGGGTGAATTTGATTGCGTTGTGAATCAGGTTAATGATGACCTGTGCGATGCGTTCCTGGTCGGCGTACACTGGGGGCAGATCTCTGTCACAATCCAGCACCAATTGCAAGCTTGCCCTTTCAGCCTGGAACTTCATCCGCGATACTGGTTTGTGTAATATGTCGTATGGTGTAATTGAAACGCGGTTAAGAGGCACTCTTCCTGATTCGATCCTGGACAATTCAAGCAGTTCCTGGACTAACTGAGTCAAATTATCGATTTCCTCTTCCATCATGAAAAGAAATCTTTTGGCCGCAGGAGGGTCTTCCAGGGCGCCATCTATCAACGTTTCGCTGATAGATTTTAATGATGCCAGGGGCGTACGCAATTCGTGTGAAACATTACTGACAAAATCTCGCCGCACCATCTCTAATTTTCGCAAATGAGATATGTCGTGCAACGCAATCATGGTGTGGTCTGGCATGGAGGATTGCATTGGAGAGATGAAAACTTGCAGATAGAAACGTTCCGGACTGGTTTCAAAAGACTCAGATTGCTGTGTTCGGGATTCGATGGACCTCTTCCAGAGATTAATAATTTCATGATTTCGGACCACCTCGACAATAGATGTGTTTAGCGCTTGTTCCTGGCGGATGTTAAAGAGTTTTTCAGCGGCTGGATTAAGCAGCTTTATCTTACCGTCGTTCGACACGATGAGAATCCCATCTGACATATTAGATAATACGGCGTTTAATTTACTTTGCTCTGCTTTCAACGCTTCGATTTGAGCATTCAATTCATGAGCCAGAGACGTAAAAGCCCGGTCAAGCTGTCCGATTTCATCCTTGTAACTGACTGGCTCAAGACTTTTGATACCTGCCTGATTAAACCCCTTAATCTTTGTGGTCAATTCCTTGAGCGGGGTCAGGGCATAATCCGAAACGACGCTTGCCATTATGAGTCCAAATATGGCGGTTACAACCACCGCGCCCAGAATAGTATTTTTGATGATCTGAAGATTCTTATTAAGTTGCTGAAGTGAAATGGCAAAACGAGCCACACCTATGATGTTTTGTTCTTCTCGAATTGGCGCGGCAACGTAGAGCATCTCGGTTTTCAACGTATCGCTATATCTGACATTGCTGGCAACCTGACCTTGTAATGCTCCTTGAACTTCAGGCCGTGTCAGGTGGTTATCCATCCTTTCCGGGCTTGCTGTGGAATCCCCAATGACAACTCCATCTGGCTGGATAACGGTTACCCGTAAGTTGAGAGCATCCGAAAATTTTGAGATTTCGCTGTTTATTCCTGGCGTGTCTTCATCACCCAAGGGGACAGCGATCTGGTCAGCAAAGATTTGAATTTCTGAAGAAAAATTCGATCGATAGGAATCCAAATAAATATCAGGCAGGTATGAGAAAAGAAATATACTCAACCCACTCAGGCTGATGAGCAATAACAGCGTGACAGAGATAATCGCCCGCCACCGTAAGGAAAGCTGCATCGCTATTACCCCTCGAAACGGTAACCGGCTCCGCGAACGGTAATGATCCGGGTGGGGTGGGCGGGCTCGCTCTCAATTTTCTCTCTCAGCCAGCGGACATGAACGTCAACGGTGCGACTATCACCGATAAAATCCCATCCCCAGACTCTTTCGAGGATGTGTTCTCTTGAAAGGACCTGGCCTTTATGTTGAGCCATAAACATTAAAAGCTCGTACTCCTTAGGTTTGAGAGAAAGTGTTTTTGTGTCTAGCAATACTTCTCGTCGTGTGGGGTTGATGGTCAGGTTATCAAAAACCAGTAATTGAAGGGCCGTTCCATCGCCATCCATTTCTTCACGGATCAATCGGACCCGGCGCAGAATGGCTTTGACCCGTGCCATCAATTCGCGCATGCTGAAAGGCTTGGTCAAATAATCATCCGCGCCCACTTCCAACCCTACGATACGGTCAATTTCATCATCTCTGGCGGTGAGCATCAGGATGGGTGTGGTCATTTCCTGTCTTAAAATCCGGCAAACTTCAAATCCATCCATGCCCGGAAGCATAATGTCCAGAATGATCACATCTGGACGAAACGTTCTGGCCAGCTCAATTGCCGCTTTTCCATCACCAGAGGTTTCCACCTGATATCCCTGATGCCTCAGATTGTAGACCAGGGTTTCCTGTAATGTTTTTTCATCTTCAACAACAAGCACTTTTTCAGCCATCTGCGTTCCTTAAACTTTCGAGTATCGCGACAAACTTTTGAGTAAGTTGTGCCCGGTCATAATATTTCTCAACATGGTTTCTGCCATTCATACCCATTATGACAGATTTTTCAGGGTTATTCACCAATGTGTGAATAGCTTCTGCGATTTGGTGTTGATTACCTGGTTGAACGATGATTCCGGCCTGGGCCATTTCAACAACTTCCCGGATGACTCCATCAATTGCTAAAATTGTTGGCCGCCCAGCTGCCATGTAATCAAAAACTTTATTGGGGTAAGTGGTTTTAAAAGATTCGATTGGTTTAAGAATGGCGATGCAGGCATTTGCGGCTGCCAGGGCTTCTGGTATCTCTGTTTTGGGAATCACTGGCAGGAAAAGCACATTGCTCAGTTGCATTGATTTTGCTTTTTCGACCAGTTTTGGTTTTTCTTTTCCATCGCCGATGAGGGTAAAAACAATGTTCTCTTCATTGCGTAAAATTTTTGCCGATTCAAGAATCGTATCCAGGTCGTTTGCCATTCCATGCGCGCCGGCATAAAGCGCAATGAACTTGTCTTCCAGATGGTACTTTTGCCGGAAGAGCATCCCTTTATTGTGCGGGTCAAACATGCTGGTATCGACACCATTTGGAACCAGTTCAACAACCCTGGCTCCATTACGCATCACATGATCCACAAAACCGGGAGAATTGACAACAGTCAGGTCTGAATGACTATATAAAAACCTCTCGAGCCATTCTGAGGCAGTGATGACAAGTTTGTTTTTTAAGACTCCAATATCCACGGCGAATTGGGGCCATAAATCCCGCACTTCAAAAAGAAAAGGAACTCTTTTTAATTTTGAGAGCGCCCAGGCCGTTACCCCCTGGAAAATAGGTGGTGAGGTTCCCCATACAAGATCCACGCCGGGTATTCGCAACCCTATGAAGAATGAAGAGAACATAAAGCTGAAAAAGTTTATGATCCGGTGGAAAAAACTGCGGTGCAGCGCTTTGTAAGTAAAAGCGCGAATGATCGTAATCTCTGGACTGGCAACTTCAACTTCTTTCCAACGAATTTTTTTGTTGGCTTTACCAGAAAGATAACTGATGGGGCTGGCTATGATAGTAACGCGATGACCCAATTGGGACAGGTAACGAGCCATCTCGTAGTGCCGTGTTCCGCCGCCCTCCTCATGGGAAGCAAAAGCCTGATGAATAAGCAGGATATGCATGAATCAATTTTACCCTAATCGGGTATCGTGCTGCGTTCTTTTAAATTCCAATAAGATTTTATATCCAGGGGGAGAGGTGACTGATAAACACAGCGGAGAGAAAGGGCAGGAATTTTAACATCGTAGGTGGGGGAGAACCATCCCAGCGCTGGCAGGCTTTCCTCTGGGCCGGAAATCACTTTTCCGGCCTGAATGATTTGAATGCAGGCAGCATTTTTGAATTGCTGGTTCTGATCCGTTGCGGTGATCCAGATATCTATTTGTTTTGTGCCCTTTTTTAGAGTTAGCCGATCTCCTGCAAGGTTCCAACTCCAATCCGGAAGCAGCCAATGAATGCAAATTCTATGTGAAGTGGTTGTATCTGAATCGGAATAGATTTTGTCGGTGATGGTCCAGGATAAAGGAGGGGTGTGGCAGATCGTTCTTTGATGAATGGCTTTCAGCTTCCTATAGCCATTATGCTCTGCCGACTTACATTGATCAGAAGGAGAATCCAACCGCTGCCCGACTGCCCAATTTAACCAGAGAAAGCGGCTGACTGGCAGCATTTGATCCTGTTCGTCAATCTCAACTGTGTTGTGAACCCTGGTAGAAGCCATACCATTCATCCAGGGATGGGGAGCGGTATAGCGGTACGTTCCAGGGTCCATGGCGATATTCTCGCCATCCCACCAAAGGTCGATGTGAAGCTGGTCGGCGTGGGCAGGGCGGTCGCTGAATTTCTCGGCTCGAAGAACGGCCCATGTCTGTTCAGAACCGGTGCGGAGAATGTGCGGCTGGTAAAACCACTCTGGGGAGGGGCTGGCGGTTAATTTCATTCCTGGATCAAGACCCAACCAGGCGCGATATTCGTCCCATGGTCCATCTGGTAAATAAGGACACTCTAAGAATGCAATGGATGCTGCCTGAGCAGTGGGGCGATAGTCGGCATACTGGCATGATGACAACGGCATGATCAAAGAACCATCATTATGTCCCAGATTGGTGGCGTATCCGGATAGGGGATCCATGTGAGTGATGATCCATTTACTGGCATTAACAAGCCGATTTTTGGTTTCCTGCGAAAACTCCAGATCTAAAGAAGTCGAAAGGGTGTAAACCCATAACACAGCCTGGAGCATCAACCGGTGATAATTGGTGCTTTGCTGGATGTAGGTTCCATTCTGGTCGATTTGCTGCTGTAAAGCCGTTTCGATCCATTTCCAACCGTTTGATTTCCATTCATTGTTATTGAAAAAGATTCCGGCAGTGAACATCCCTGCCGCTTCGGTGATAAGATGGTTGTTGTTTTGTGACCGGGCATAGATCAAAGTTTTTGGTAAACGAGCCGCGTGGTCATACAGAGAAGCATACAGGGCTTTCTCTCGGTCAGGAGTTGAAGTAGGAGAATCCTTGAATACTACTCCTGAAATGATCATCGCGATCATGCGAAGCGCAATCTCTTGCCCTGAAACCCAATTTGGGCCCATGTTGACCGGGTTGTTCTCAATAAATTGTTGGACATATTTCCAGAATGTCTCAGCGTATTGTTCGTTATGAGTGATCAAATAGGCTCTGCAGAGGGTATATGCCCAACAAAAGCGGGCTGGTTCCCAAAAAAATTTGATGTCCTGGTAGCAATTGTCATCTCTAATATCCGTCCAATGCTTGCTGGTTCCTTCCGGAGCGAGGTTAAGCGGGCCAATTTTTCCGTGAAAGAACTCAATTTTTCCCTCCTGAATCAGATTGGCTGCGGAAATAACATCAGCGCTTTGATCACCCATGATCCGGGTTATGGTAGATGATGCAGGGGGCTTCCAGGGAAAGTGCTGCAAATAATCGGGGAAATTCTCAATGTGTGCAGCGGAATTAGAGGGTGGAGTGAGCCGTTTCCAATGGCCTGTTTTGATTCCAAATTGGTAAAGGGCATACAAACTCACTTTTTGTATACCCAGTTCTTTGAGCGTCTGAAATGCGTATTTAAAACGTTTCATTCTCTGTAAAGACCGTCCAGGATCGCCGCCAGGATCAGATTTTAACAGGGCGATTCTCTTTCAGCGATTGTTCCGCGGCGAAGGTCGCTCTGGCAACTCCCATAAGGTGTTCATAGGGGATAATAGGATCCTGGTCTTCAAGAATTGAAGTCAGGAACGCTGACCAGATTGCCGCATGTCCTTTATCCTGTCCGAAGCTGGAACGATGGGTTTTACGACGGCCGTTGTGTACCAATACCAATGATCTGAAGTCGTCTAATTCTGCCACTCTGCCGTTGGAATAAACATCAACTTTCTCTTTCGGAATGGATTTATCCCCATTGGCGAGATAACTGATTGTGCCAATTGAGCCATCGGGAAAGGTGCAGGTCAGAACGACATTGTCCTGGTGATAGCGCCCAAGATCAGGAAGCGCATTCGCAACAACCATCACTGGAGGAGATTCGGCGAGGAAGGATAAAAAGTCCACAAAATGGCAGGCTTCGCCGATTATCCGGCCGCCCCCTTCATCCGGGTCGTGGATCCAATGGTTCAAAGGAATAAACCCCGCATTAATACGGTAATGCGCAACAAACGGCTCCGCAGCGTTTGAAATGAAATCTTTTAAGTCCTTTGCAAGGGGGGCAAAGCGGCGGTTAAAACCAACCGTTAATTTAGGCGCGTTAATTGAATGAACCAATTTTTCGATTTCAAGCAGCTGAGTTTCGTTGAGCGCCAACGGCTTTTCGCAAAAAACATTTTTTTCTGCAGTTAAAGCGTTTACCACCTGTCTTGAATGGTGTTGATGCCTGGTTAGGATAGCGATCAGGTTAATTTCAGGGTCTTCAATCAACTGCAAATCGGAGGAGGCAGCGTATTGAAAGCCGAACTTTTTCGCGGCGTGTTGGGCACTGAGCCCTGACGCAGTGGCAATCCCAATCTTTTTGACCCTCCCGACTTTCTGAATGGTTGGCAAAAACACGGCAGTGGCATAATTCCCTGCACCCAACACACCCAAAGCAATGCTTGAGGAGCCTTTTTGTTTTATTGGTGTCCCTTTGAGAGTAATCACTCTGGCAGGAGCATTCTCAGACACTGCGTCGGGATATGTGAGCAAGACGCCCAGGTAGGCTTCTTTTTGTTTGCCGGCGATAAGCTCGTAGGCCTTTGGAGATTCTTCAATTCCAAAGCGATGGGTGATCAAAGGTTTTACTTTCACCTTTTCCTGAGCCATTAACGCAACGAACGATTCAATATTCCTTCCTTCTGTCCAACGAACATAGCCCAAGGGGTAATCCACACCCTGTTCTTCATACTGGGGATCATAGCGACCAGGACCGTAAGACCGGGAAACCTTGAAATCAAGTTCTTTTTCGTAGTAAATTTTTCGAGGAATGTTCAATCCAACAGCGCCCAACGCAATGACTGTCCCACGGTCGCGAGCCAGGCTGCCGGCCAGTTCGGTGGGGTCGCTGGAGTGGGCATCGGCACAGATCAAAACTGCATCAAACCCCTGGCCTTTAGTAAATGACTGTCCTTCTGTTTCAGCTGCTTCCCGGGAAGCGGCTTGAATGCCGAGTTGGCGCGCGAGAGCAATCCTTTCCGGGTTCAGATCGATGCCAAACACTGAGCAACCTGCCGCGAGTGCGATTTGCGCGGCCATTAACCCTAAAAGTCCCAGACCAATCACAGCCACGCGGTCACCAATTTGGGTGTGAGCCAACCGGAAGCCATGCAACGCAATCGCGCCGAGTGTAGAAAAAGCAGCGGACTCAAAATCCAGTTCGGGTGGAATTTTCACCAACAAGTTTTGCGGAACAACAGCATACTCGGCATGAACAGCATATCCGCTACCCCCACAGGCTACCCGGTCTCCGATCTTAAAACCGGACAGACCTTCTCCAATCTCTTCAATGATACCCGCGGAAGAATAGCCCAATGCCATTGGCTGGTCTAAGCGATTAAAGGCGGCTTCAACTGTTGGGATAATTCCTTCACGACGAGCTTTGGTAAGCACCTGACGCACCAGATCGGGACGTGATTTTGCTTTCCCTAACAGGTTCTTTTCAGCAAATTCAACCACAGTCCGCTCTGTGCCAGCTGATACCAGTGACGCGGCAGTCCTTACGAGCGCTGTTCCGGGACGGGGGAGAGGTACCGGCACATCAGCGACAATTGCCTGTCCGTTGCGCATGTTTTGGAGCAGTTGTTTCATGTTTTTACGCCTTTACTGAATCTTATATTTGAAAGCACAAAACTGTTAAGGTGTTGCAATTGATGATTATATTATAGAATAGGCCGCGTGTTATAATCTCGCTCAAGGGGGAGGCAGGAAATCGATGGTGAAATTAATAACATCAAAATGCGAGGTGGCAAGATGTCAATTTTGCTTTTCAGTAAACGGCGCGAAGATTTTTACTTTCAAAAAGCCTATGATTTTATCAAATTAAACTGCGAGGATGTTGTACTGGTCCAGGGACTTCCAGGCGAACCCTTTCCGAGGGAATATTTATCATGGAAGGGCGACTATATCATCTCGTATCTTTGTCCATGGGTTTTACCTGCCGAATTGTTACAAAATGCAAAAAAAGCGGCTATCAATTTTCATCCCGGACCGCCACAATATCCCGGGACAGGATGCACGAACTTCGCGCTTTATCATGAGGTGGATGTGTATGGTGTAACATGCCATCACATGGCCTCCCACGTAGATACAGGCAACATCATCGCGGTAAAACGCTTTCCGGTATTCCCCAGTGACACAGTGTATTCCCTGACACAGCGTTGTTATAGTCACATGATGGCGTTGTTCTATGATATTTTTTCATATATTGTTATGGATGCGCCTTTGCCGGTAACGGATGAGGTATGGACCAGAGAACCCTATCGCCGTAAAGATTTGAACGCCTTGAAGCGAATTGAGCTGGATATGCCGCCGGATGAGATCCGACGCCGGATCCGGGCATCGGCATTTCCAGGCACTCCGGGCGCATATGTTGAGATTGCCGGAGAGCGGTTTGAACATACTCCAGAATAAAATCAGGAAGAGAACTTACAAGAAGGAGCAGGATAACCCGGCTCCTTCTTGTTTGCGGCGGCTATGATGCCACCGACAGATTTGTAAACCAGATTTGGATGCAGTTGACATATAATTAACCTGTGATCGTGACCGGAAACGCGGAAAAACTTGATGAAAAAACCCTTTTCACTGCACATAAGACCTCAACTGTTCCAAGAAGCTGTTTTGCTGATCTTGATCCCGTTCCTTTTAATTTTCGCGAGCACACAATACAGCTTAACTAGCCCAGAAATGTTATCCATTTCCGGGGCGGTATTTGCCATACTTTTTTTACTATTTCTTCTTTACCGCTCAAGGTTAACGGTTTGGATTGAAATCCCTGTTCTGGCCTGTTTTTTGGTGTTGATATTGACAGCACTCACTTCGATTGATCCCAGACGGTCATTTATCGAGGTCTGGCTGATCAGCGTTGAGTTTTTCCTTTTCTTGTTTTTTATCAGGCTGGTGCATAAAAATTGGAACCCCGATTTAATTATTCGAACGATTCTGATCGTGGGGGCCATCTTTATGGCTTTATCGTGGGGGGAAGTCTGGCAATGGTACAGGAGCTGGCTGGTGTCGCATCCGGGGCAGTGGTTTCCGGGAGGGGCTTACCGTCTCCCCGCGCCCAACTTCATCTGCGTGGTGCTGAATGTGTGGCTGATGTTAGCTGTCGCAAGATTCTGGTGGGCCACATCCAGGATTGAAAGGGTGTTATTAGGGTTTTATGGGGTTTCTTCATTCGCGCTGATCTATTTGACATCATCGCGAGGGGGATGGCTCGGCACGATTGCCGGGTTTGGGACACTCATGTTAATCGCTTTTTACCTTTCTCCCGAAAAATGGCTGGAGTTGTGGCAGAAGATCAGGCGGGTGAGAGGCGGGGTGGCTGGTGTGGTGTTTATGGCAATGGCGGGGTTGGCTTTCTTTTCATGGCTCATGATCCGGCAGGATTTTCAACCTTCGCATTCGCCCCTGTTCCAATCGAGAAGCTATTTGTGGGGTCCGGCGTGGCATGCTTTTGTCTCTTCACCAGTGTTTGGTAAGGGGCCATTTACTTTCATCAGCCAGTATTTACAGGAAAATTCTGTTCCTCCCGGTTATTATTTCGATTACGCGCACAGCATCTACCTGGACATATTGAGCAGCAGCGGCATTGTGGGTTTTGCTGCGGCCGGATGGTTGGGTTTTACGATCCTTAAAACGCTGGTAAAACCACTCCGACAGGCGGATGGAACTGTAAAAGCGGTTCTGGTTGGCGCGATCGGGGCATTGGCTGCATTTGCTGTCCACGGGTTGTTTGACAGTGTGCACCACACCGTGCCTAGCAGCGCGTGGAATCTGGCGATTATCCTTGGTACTTCGATTGGCGCAGCGACATGGCGCGAGCCTGAGACAGGAGAAAAAGGAAAATTATCGATTACTTCTGTAATTGGCTTTGCTGCTGTTTTAGGTTTTTGGGTAAATGTCTGGCTGATCACACCGATGGTTAACGGAGTGGAGGCGGCTGATAAAGGGCGCTGGCATGAAGCGGCAGAACAGTTCGCGATTGCGGTAGACCGGGATCCCTCGTTGGCAATCTCCCACCAACAGGCGGGAATGGCACGCGGCGTCCTTTTTGAACAGTCGGGGGAAAACAAGGATTTACAGGAAGCCATCCATTCTTTTGAAGAGGCTGTCAGATTGGACCCGAATTGGGCTTTAAACCACGCGAACCTGGGCGCGCTGTACGCGGTGAATGAAGATTGGAACCTGGCGCGGGCGCAGTATGAAGCGGCAGTCCGGCTGGCTCCGAGAAGTGCGCTTTACCAGTTGAACCTGGGCGGCGCGTATGAAATCATGGGACAGGATGAAGAAGCGCTGAAAGCGTATGATGCGGCATTAAACCTGAGCCCTTATTGGAAAACGGCCGCATTTTGGGAGGAAACCAAATTCCGCAAGGCTTTTCTGGCGAACTGGGTGATGGAGCACCCGGAAGAGGATTACACGCTGGAGGAGCTGAAGGTGCTTTACAGCAATTCTCCTAATTCCCCGGCATATGTGGAGAAACTGATTGGGGCCTATTTGGCTGCTGGTGAAACCGGTGAAGCGGAAAAGGTTTATGAGAGCAGTCTCTCCAACAACTTTTCAGTATATTATGACGTGGTAATCCGGTGGTTAGGCGCGGAAATTGCAGCGCAAAAAGGGGATTATGAGACTGCGACAGCTTTGGGAAGATCCGCTGTGGAGACATTGAAGAATCAGGGCGTCCCCGGGCCGGGTTTTGGGCTGAGCGCAGCTTACGCGAATTATATGTTCCGGAGCAAGGCGGTTGGCCAGGACGCGGTGCCTCAGATACCGCGGATCATCTTTATGAAGGAATGGGAAGCAAGGCTTTCGGACCTGGCGAGCTGGTATATTGAGATTGGCCAGGATTCGGAGGCGGATGTGATTGAGAATTTGAGAGATGATACTTTTTAGTATGCTGCAAGGGTGTTATAAATCTTTTCAATCCATCATAACAAATAAACAGGTTGTCCATCCAAGAACTACGAATCAGACAATTTTAGAAGACACAGTTTAATCAATCATATTATGGGATGTATAAACGATATTTATATCATTATTCCAGTTCACAATCGCATCACTTATACACAAAGCTGTCTGATAAGTTTGCGCAATCAAACCATCCGGGGTTTTAGGGTGTTGGTTGTGGATGATGGTTCCACAGATGGCACTGCAAAAGTTCTGTCAGAGGAATTTCCCGAAGTGAAAGTGTTATCAGGGGATGGTAATCTGTGGTGGACAGCCGCGACGAATCTGGGGGTCGAATACGCGATGAATCAAGGTGCAAACTATATACTGGCGCTCAATAATGACACAGTCGCAAAACCTGATTTTTTGGAAAAAATGTGTTTTTGGGCAGAGTTAAAGCCTGAAGCGCTGCTCGGCGCGCTGGCTGTGGACGCGATATCAGGCGAACCGATTTATGGAGGCGAAAAAATCAATTGGCTAACAGCCCAATATACGCCTTTATTAGATGAAATTACACCCGAAAATCGATACGGACTTCATGAAGTAACCCATTTTCCAGGGAGGGGCTTACTCATACCAACGAGTGTATTTCAAAAGATAGGTGTGTTTGACGAAAAGCATTTGCCACAATATGCGGCTGATTTTGACTTTACTCATCGCGCGATCAAAGCGGGTTATCCAGTTTATTGTAATTATGACGCAAGGTTGATAACCTATCCGGAGGAAAGTGAGGGTTTAAAACTCAGGAAACAGAAAACCTTACAAAATTATTTTGCACATTTGTTTGGGATGAAGGGAATCGCAAATTTGAAAGTTTTTACTTGGTATGCTATCAAGAACTGTCCATTGAAATATTTACCAGCATTTCTCATTAGCGGATTTGCACGACGTATTTTTGGATACTGGCTTCACCAGTAGGTTTTTACTATCCATGAAAATCAAACATAAGGTTGCGATTATTTACAGGTATATTCCTCAATATCGTTATGGCTTTTATGAGAATCTTCGAAACCGCTTGTTAGATGAAGGAGTAGAGCTGGTTTTAATTTATGGGCAACCAGGTGCAAATGACAGGTTAAAAGGTGATGCTGTGGAGATTCCTTGGGGGATTAAGCTGAAAAACCGAATACTCCACACTGTTCGAACAGAATTGTACTGGCAGCCAGCAATGAAATATATTCGGGATGCCGATCTGGTTATTGTGGAGCAGGCTAATAAATTATTGCTGAATTATTACTTAATTCTAATGAATATTATAGGCCGTAAAAAGATTGCCTTTTGGGGACATGGGAAAAATTTTCAATCCACCAGCCGAAATAAGACCAGTGAATTAATCAAAAAATGGATATCCTCAAAAGTTTCTTGGTGGTTTGCCTATACGGAAAAATGTGCTCAGATCGTTCGAGAGAATGGTTTCCCTGCCGATCAGATCACTGTAGTGCAAAACGCAATTGATACCAAAAATCTCATTGCTGCCAGAAAGAAAATAACCACTGAACAAATCAACGAATTAAAAAAAGCATTGCATATTAGGGGATCCAATGTGGGTTTATATGTTGGAGCAATGTACAATGAGAGGAAACTTGATTTTCTCCTTGAATCCTGTAATCTTATTCGTTCATATATTCAGGATTTTGAAATGATTTTTATCGGTAAGGGAAAAGATCAGAAGTCTGTGGAAAATATGGCCCAGGAAAACCAATGGGTACATTATGTCGGCCCGAAATTTGACGATGAGAAGATTCCCTATTTTGCGCTGGCAAATGTTTTCTTGATGCCAGGTTCGGTAGGCTTAGCCATATTGGACTGTTTTGCGCTAGGGGTTCCATTAATAACAACTGAAGACCCAGATCACGGGCCAGAAATGGAATATTTAAAAAATGGTGTCAATGGAATAATGGTACAGGACGCATACAAACCGGATCAATATGCTCAGGCAGTCAGCCAAATATTAAAAGACAAAGGGTTGTACAAAAGTTTGATTGACGGTTGTAAAAAATCTGCTGGGAAATATACTCTGGAGCAAATGGTAGAGAATTTTACTCAAGGAGTTCTCAAAGCAATCCATGGCTAGCATGAACAAAGCAAGAAGGTGAAAGTAATTGTATGATTTTAAAGTGGACACAGTAGATAAGATGCGGGTCGGGTAGCTCTAAATTAGTTATTTGGCTTTGGGTTGGGAGATTTATTATTTTCTTGATTGCTTAAGAAGGCGTTTCTGGCGATTTTTCTTACCTTTACAGCCGACACTCGTTTAACTCACATTGATTTGAGAAAAGACAATATCCAGGGCACCATTTGATGAAACCTAGTAATTTTATTTATAAAGAGACTATAACTTGGAAAATATCCTTAAATACATCCTATTTATTTTTAACAAACCAAAATTAAAAAAATATTTTGGTTGGGTCATTAAATTAATTGTTCTAAATTATGCACTAGTTCTTTTAATTAAGAAAGAGTATGATAACTTTCAAAATGCATATTTCCATGCAAAAAAGCAATCCCAACACCCTCAAGTTGGGGAAAGAACAATTGAATATTTATGGGTACTAAAGAGAATGGGAGATTTTAAAGGTAAAAGGATATTAGATGTTGGTTCAAAAATTGGACTTCCCATTACGGATATAATGATTGAAGAAAATCAAGTTGTAGGGTTAGATCCAAATATTGGATTTGATAACAAGCATGAGAATTTATCATTAGTAATGGGAGATATTCGAAAAACCCAATTTGGTGATAATTCCTTTGATTGTGTGGTAATTGTGTCGACATTGGAGCATGTTGGTATAGCTGGCCGCTATGGTATTACCGAAATGGATGATTGTGGTGACTTCAAAGCAATGAAAGAAATTTACAGGATATTAAAAAATGGAGGAGTAGTAATAGGCACTGTTCCATTTGGAACCGGTAAAAGTTTACCCTTGAACCGCCTATACAATACTCAAAGATTGAGAGAAGTATTTTCTGATTTTAATGTTTTGGAAATTACTTTTTTTAGATTTTATGAAAAGTATAATTTGTGGAGGGAGGTGGAAGAGGCAGTTGCTTTTGAGAATAATTGGGATCAAGACCCTTGGTATTCTTTAGCCTGTTTTTACTTAAAGAAGAACTGATAAGAAAGTATTGAAGTATTAAAAGTATGCCAAATAATCTAGCAGACAGAGCCGTGAATGGGTTGAAATGGACTTATATTTCAAATTTCGCAATAGCGATTATTCAACTTGCCTACACTTCTGTTATGGCTCGGTTGTTAGACCCTTCTGCTTTCGGTTTGTTTGCTATGGTAAATATTATTATCCGTTTTGGAAGTTATTTTTCGAAAATGGGAATAGGTTCATCGTTAATACAAAAAGAAAAATTATCTCATGAAGAGATACGAGTAGGTTTCTCTCTGTCTCTAATTATTAGTTTCTCCGTATCACTAGTAATTATATTAATTGCTGCCCCACTTGCATCAATGTATTATAAGAATGAAGAAATCATTCCTATAACACAAGTGTTGTCCTTAGGTCTGTTTATTACCGGTATATCAACCATTTCAACCAGTTTACTTCTCAGAAACTTTTCATTTAAAAAACTTTCCATTATTGAAATTATTTCATTTGTTGCGGGGAATATCTTTGTTGGAATTCCTCTCGCTTATTTAGGGTTTGGGGTTTGGAGTCTTGTTTATGCCACACTTATACAGGCAATTGTTCTGGCATTTTTATCTTATCTTTCTTCAAGACATCCAATTAAACCTTATTTCTCTCAGCGACTTTCAAGTTCTTTACTAGGCTATGGAACTCAATATTCATTAATAAGTTTTCTAGAATTTATTAATTACAACTTAGACACATTCTTAATTGGGCGTTTGCAAGGTTCTGCTTTGTTAGGGATTTACAATCGTGCTTATTACATTATTAATTTGCCTACATATAATCTAACCAACAGTTTGATAAAGGTATTGTTTCCATCTTTCAGTTTATTGAAGAATAATAAAAAAGAATTAATGCAGGCGTTCGTTACTGCTATTTCTTTGTTGGGAATAGTGCTCTTTGCGATAGGGTTAGGAGCATCTGCAGCAGCGAGAGAAATAATTTTGGTGGTTCTCGGCTCAGAGTGGGAAGACGCGATACCAGTTTTGCAAATTCTTGCACTGATTGTGCCATTTAATTTGCTTGCCAGTATTTGTGGTGTTTTGTTTGATGCTATTGCGGCTTTAAAATTAAAATTGAGTATTGTGGGTTCACGTTTATTGTTGATTTTTGTATTGTTTATTGGGTTATCAAAATTTGGACTTTTAGGTTTTTCGATTGCCTTCTTGTTTACAGAGATAATATATTTCTTTGTGAACCATTTCATTGTTAGCAAATATTTGAAAATTAATTTACAAGAATCATTCAGGGATTACTTGAAATTTTTTTTGACGGGTTTATTATCCTTTGTAGCGGTTAAAGCAGTGAATATGTATTTTGGAGCATTGATTTTTAATAATTTCGTGCTGCTTATTCTTGAAATGATGTCTGGTTTGATCGTTTTAGCGTTATGTTTAATAGTTTTCACGCCTGTGCAGACTCTAAACTATCTTCAAAATTATTCTGAAAATAAAATTTTCTGTAATGTGATTAAGTTAATATCCATGGCAAACCATACAATTCGACAAATATTTACTACATCTAAATACGATGCTTGAAAAAATGAGGTTTTTTTCCGTTATTAATGAGCCTGTTGAAGGATTTCAGGTTGGAATTAGGGGCGCATTAAGAAAAAAGGTTGATATGGGGGTGGTAGAAGATGTTGAGTTCTTTTCTTTTCTTGTTGAAGAAAGAAAACTTGGAAATTGGAAAAGGGTGCTGGATAAATTGAGTATAAGAATAAAAGATTTTCAGCCCACCATTATCCTGTTTTCTCACACTGGGAAGAGGTTTTTCCCAGAAGAATTTTTTTCACGCATTATTGAAAATAATTCCTGCCAACCTGTCCTTGCTTATGATGAGCGAGATGTTTATGGATATATTAGAAAACCATTGCCACAAGGGGCTATGCAGCTCGCAAAGAAAATGGATGTAATATTTTTAGTCGCTGCTGGTCAATTTGCGGATCGATTTAGAAAATTGGAATGTAAAAAAGTTATATTTTTACCTCATGTGGGAAATACCATCCAGTTTGGTTCATCTTGGATACCATCCATGAAGAGAGAGTTTGACATTGTTTTGATTGCTAATTTCCACCCATCTAAAATTCCATTTATGAGTATGCCAGGGGTTAAAGAGAGGAAAAAACTGGTATCTGTCTTTTCAAAGGAATTTGGGGATCGATTTGCAGTGTTTGGTAAGGGATGGGAATGGTGCCAGGCAAACCGAGGGCCAATCCCATTTGAAGAACAAGAAAATATTCTTAGAAAAAGTTGGCTTAGTATTGGATTGGATCATTTTTCCAGTTATGAATTTTATTTCTCGGATCGGTTGCCCATAGCTTTATTATCGGAAGTGGCACATCTTACCAAGTGGAATAAGGGGTTGGAAAATCTTTTTGTTGATAATAAGCACTGTGTTTTTTTTGAATCGATAGAAGAGTCCTTGCAAAAAGCCCATGTGTTGCTGGGCAAACCCAGAGAGGAGTTGTTGGTCATGGGGAAAAATGGAGCAGACTGGGCAAGAAAGTATTTTACTGAAGATAAAAGAATGGAATTAATGATTGAACAAATGAAGATTATTTATGTTGAAAAAAACAAGAAATAATAGAATATTATAAATTCATTCGATATTAATTTCACTGTGCGATGACTTTTTATTCATTCCGCTTAAAGGAAAGAATTGCTTATAGTATTGGGGATTAAGTTCAGATAATTCAATTTAATTAAAAGATATTAAAAGGCTAAAAAATTGCAAGAGTCAATAAATATTCCACGCGGAAACATACTTGGGGTAGGGGTCAGTGCGATCAATATGCCCCAGGCGTTAGGGGCGATTGAGGGCTGGATCGCGCAGCGGACTCCACGTTATGTGTGTGTTACTCCGGCTCACGCGGTGATGGCCTGTTATGATGACCCCGGGCTCAGGCCTATTTACAACCAGAGCGGGTTGACCACGCCGGATGGGATGGTGATTGTCTGGCTGTTGAAGCTGTTGGGTTTTTCACATGTTGACAGGGTGTACGGCCCGGATCTAATGCTGGAAGTCTGTGAGCGATTGATAACGAAAGGCTGCAAGCATTATTTCTATGGGGGAGCGCCCGGGGTGGCGAACCGGCTGGCTGAGGTCCTTTTGAAAAAGTATCCCGGTTTGAAGATTGTGGGGATCGAATCCCCTCCTTTCCGGGAATTATGCGATACTGAAAATGAGGAGATGATCAATCGGATTCGATCTACCGGTCCAGATATCGTGTGGGTGGGGATTGGCTCGCCCCGGCAGGAAAAATGGATGAGCCAACATATTGACGACCTGGGGGTGCCGGTATTGATTGGGGTCGGCGCGGCATTTGATTTTCTTTCAGGTAACAAACCCCAGGCGCCTCACTGGGTTCAGCGGAGTGGAATGGAGTGGTTTTACCGCTTGTTAAGTGAGCCGCGGCGTTTATGGAAAAGATATCTGCTTAATTATCCAAGATTTGTTGTTCTGGTGGTCACTCAATTACTTGGTTTGAAAAAATATTCTTTGTAGGGAAAATGATCATACCGCGGAGATTGGATGTTCAGACGGTTTTCAGCTAATTTTGCTGTTTTTTCGATTTTTTTTGATGCTTTCCTGGTGGCCGGAAATTTATTTTTGGCCGCGATATTGCGCCCTGACCTCAGCGACCTGTCTTTTGTTCAGGAAATTCCCAGCGTAATAATGCTGCCAGTGGTGCTGTACATCATTTTCCCGTTGATATGGGTGGGGGTGCTGCTTTTGTTCTCAGTATATGATGGGAAGCGAAATTTCCGGGTGGTAGATGAATTCAGCAGTCTGAGTTTTGGATCAATGCTTGCTGTTATCTCGATGGCTGGGATTTTGTTTTTGACTTATCGAGATGTATCCCGTTTCCTGTTCTTGTTTTTCTGCGCGACTACATACGCAAGCCTGCTGGGGTGGCGGGCAGCCTATCGCACTCTATATCGCGCGCGCCTGGTCAAGGGTAAAGAAAGCCGTCCAGTATTGATCCTGGGAGCTGGGATTGTTGGGCGGCTAATTGAAGAACAAATCTCATCAAGATCTGATTTGGGGCTTAAGCTGGTCGGTTTTCTGGATGATAATCCGCTGAAAGTGGATCGAGAAAAGGATGTTTATGGAACATTGAGCGATGTTCGGGAAATTGTTAAGCGATTTGCGGTTGAAGATGTTTTGATCGCTTTACCAAGGACGGCGCATGAACGCATGAACGAAGTGGTGAATGATCTGCACCAGCTATCCGTCCGGATCTGGGTGATACCGGATTATTTCGCGCTCTCGTTGCATCACGCCGCGATTGAAGAATTCGCCGGGATTCCCATGCTGGATTTGCGGGCGCCAGCACTGAACGATTACCAGAGAATGATCAAGCGAGCATTTGATCTGGCGTTTACATTAATCGTTCTGCCGATCCTGTCGCCGGCGATTGCTGTGATCGCAATCGCGATCAAACTGGATAGTAAAGGGCCCGTTTATTTCCGCCAGCTTCGCGCGGGCGAAAATGGTAAATTGTTTGAAATTATAAAATTCAGAACGATGGTTGAAAACGCAGATGAATTGAGGCACCTGGTTGAAACGACTGATGAAGCAGGCAATGTCATCCATAAAAGCAAAAATGATTGGCGAATCACCAGGGTTGGAAAGTTTTTAAGGAAAACCAGTCTGGATGAGATTCCTCAGCTGTTTAATGTGCTGGCAGGGGATATGAGCCTGGTAGGGCCAAGGCCAGAAATGCCGTATCTGGTAGACCGGTACGAACCCTGGCAAAGAAAGCGCTTCTCTATTCCACAGGGGATGACAGGTTGGTGGCAAATCAATGGACGGAGCGATAAACCCATGCATCTAAACACTGAGGATGATCTTTATTACGTCCAAAATTACTCCATCTGGCTGGATATTCAAATCCTGATCAAAACAATCTGGGTTGTTCTGCGAGGGAAAGGCGCGTATTAACCTCTGGCATCATTTTTGCAACGATGAAATGATATAATTTTTACAGGGTATTGATCTGGGGAGGAGCTTTTATGCGAAAAATGGGATGGTTAATTCTTGCTTTGTTATTGACTTCGTGTTCTGTTTTGCCGTTGGGCGATCTGGCTGTGGGCAATTTACAGGAAACCGAAGTTGTTGCTGAATGCCCGGCTTGTCCAACCTGCCCGGCTCCAGTGTGCCCGACCTGTCCTGTGCTCCCAACATTGCCTGCCGCAACCGAAACCCCGGAGTCCAATCCTACACCCACCGAACCGGCAGCAACCGAAACGGAAACTCCAACACTTTCTCCAACAGAGACCAAAGTGCCGACAAAAACTTCTGCACCCACCCTTACCCCTACTCAAACAACCAGCCCCACGCTTAAACCGACCAACACAACTGTGCCATCAGACAAACCCTTCCAGGTTCAGCCAAACTCCCCGGTATATCTGCAAAACTTTGCTCATACAGACCTGGGGTGTCAATGGATGGGTGTGGCTGGACAGGTTTTTGATCTATCCGGCAAGCCAATGCTTAACCAGGTCGTTGTGGTGGAAGGCTTTCTGAATAACAAGCTGGTTGATAGTTTGACCCTGACCGGGTTAAGCATGCAATATGGCCCTGGAGGGTATGAAATCAAGCTGGGCAATTCCGCGATTGCTTCGACAAATTCGCTTTTCGTCACATTGTATGATTTATCGGGGAAAGCTCTTAGTTTGCCCGTGATCATTGACACTTACGCGGATTGCAACAAGAACCTGATCATTTTGAATTTTCAGAAGGTGAAATGAGATTTTTTTATTGTTTTAGCGTGACATGAAAGCGAGTGTTCCAATGCGCTCGCTTTTTATTATGGGGTGAACCTGTAACAATAATCTGATCGCATTACGGTATAATCTTTGAGATTGAAACTAAACAGACTGCTATAGGTTGCTTGAAGCTATGTTGGAGTCTTACTCGCCAATTGAATGGTTGCTAAAAACAATCCGGTATTGGTGGATCGTCACAGGGTTTATGATTGCCGGTGGTTTGGGGGGCTTTTATGCGGATGCCGTGCAGCCGGATATTTTTGAGTCTGCTGCGGTGATCTCTGTTGGTATTGATTATTCACGCGCGGGTTTGCTGACGGATGTTGAAGAGGATCAGATCGTTGAAATCGTGGGTGATGTCATTTACTCAACGGATGTTTTGAATCGGGTTTTTGTCAAAGCGTCTGGCACCTCGCCAGACGCTCGTTTGAGGTTGCAGGAAAATGCTTTTGCTGAACGAAAGAATTTCAGGTGGATCTTGCGGGTGAGAGCAGAAGAGCGGGATGAAGCAGCGCGTTTGGTGAATATTTGGGCAGAGGAAGCGATAAACGAACTGGAAGAGGCCTATTCGCATGCCCTGATCGCAGATGGCTATTTGGGATATCTTGACTCTCTGGTGAGCTGCCTCGAGCAGAGTGTCGCGTTGGACAGTGGTCAGGTTTTTTGCAGTACCGCGAATCTGGCATTTGTTCAGGATGAGATCAGGAAGGTGAGCAGGGTGTTGGCTGATGAGAAAGTGGCGAGTAAAGGGATTTTCCCGGGTGTGCTTTTTTCGGTTGCGTCTGTTGGTGAACCTCCCATTGAAACGATCAATGCCAACAAAAATGTATATGTGTTGGGGGGAAGCGTGATTGGGTTTTTAGCCTCGTTGTTTGTTGTTTTCAGTGTTTGTCGAAAAGAACGTTAATCAAACATGGCTTCAAAAGTCTTGCAACGAACCGTAAATTTTCTCTGGATTGGATTGCTCCTTACGCTCCCAATCACCAGTATGCCGGCTGTTGTACGGTTGGTGGGATCAGACACTGTAGCATCACCCTCGGGATTATTCCTGCTTGCTTTATTTGTTTTCTGGTTTATCCCTTTTGTTCTGAGACGCGGACGTGTATCTTTTCTTGCCGTGCCGTTTTTTGGTTTTATACTCATCGCCCTGATAGCGAGCATCCGATCCTGTTATTTAATATTTCCTCCTTATGAAAATATTTCGACCTTCAAGAACATCATTATATCTCTCGTTACTCTTGGGGTAGGGGCAGCCTTTTATTTAATCGCACAAACTTTAACGCAAAACACGGAAATGCTTCATAAATCTATGAGGTGGGTTCACGCCGCTGGAGCAGTGGTTGTTTTTTGGTGTCTTGTTCAATTTGCCGCATGGCATTTGCTGGGCGGTTACCCCCAATGGCTGCGTGATTTTCATGATCTGTATTCAATCGCGCCGCTCTACAATAATCGGGTTTCGGGTTTTGCTTTAGAGCCATCCTGGCTGGCGCATCAATTGAATGTTTTGTTTATTCCATTCTGGCTGGCCGCGACCATTAAGGGTCACACTGTTTATCGCATGAAGCTCTGGAAATTTACCATTGAGAATATTCTGTTGGTGGGCGGCGTTTTTTCTTTAATTCTTTCGTTTTCCAGGGTGGGCTGGGCAGCTTTTCTTTTAATGTTGTTTTATTTGTCCATCCGCGCGAATATCAAGTTTGTACATTGGATTGAAGCCAGGCCATTCTTTCAGTTATCTTTGGGTGAGAAAACAAACACAAGCAAAAGATTCTGGGTTTCCGCGGGAATCAGTGTTGGGATCCTTCTGGTTTACTTTGTATTGATAATTGGTCTGGCGTTTATTTTCAGTAAATTAGATCCGCGGATGGAAGACCTTTTTAACATCTCGTTGGGCGAAAACAATGCACTACTGGAGTACGCGGATTCATTGAATTTTTCCACCAGGATCATATATTGGGAGGCAGGATGGAAGGTTTTTAATGATTATCCTTTGCTTGGCGTTGGATTGGGGAACTCAGGTTATTTCTTCCCTCAAAAGCTGAGTCCATTTGCCTGGAAATTGGTAGAAGTACGAGATTTGATTTATCGATCCGCATCCCTGTTAAACACTAAAAATTTATGGGTGAGGCTGCTCGCTGAAACAGGGATTATCGGATTTGCATTTTTTGCAGGTTGGTTTTATGTGATGTGGAAGGCCTCTGGAACACTTGAAAGCACTCAGCGGGCGGACTGGCAAACCATGGGCCTGGCTGGCAAATTAATGCTGGCCGCATTTGTTTTGGAAGGATTCAGTGTCGACTCATTTGCTATTCCATATCTATGGATCTCTTCAGGGTTTGTGACTGGTGCTTTTTTGACCTTTATCCAATCCGGGAAAAAACAGGAAATCTGTAAAGGAGAATTAAATTGAACTCGTCAAAGATCTGGATTTTGGTTATCCTGGTGCTGGTTATTCTGTGTTGTTTTGTCTCTTTGTGTTTTATTTCGGTTGGGGGGTTGGCAATCTGGGCGGCAGAAGAAAGCAATAACGAATTTACGCCGTTAGTGCCCTCTCTGGATCTTTATCAAGATCCAGAGGTGATTATTGGCGTTACCCCAATGGTTGAGGTGGTGCGCGATCCGGTGGAATCCGGCGAGTATGAAACACTGGAAACTTTACAAGACGAAATAGTGCCGATTAATGACCCCAGGAATTTGGCTGAACGGTTGGAAGGCAAACAAAACATTCCAGAGATCTACTCGGATGTTCCACAAGTTTTTGAAATTGGGGATTTGAATGAGTTTTGGGTTTCAAATACCGATACAAACGAATCTTTTACAGTAAATACAACACTGGCATACAAAACCGATCATGTCTATTTCTGGGTGGAGGACGGTGTACGATATAACTCAAAGGCATTGAATAAACTGGTTGACACGTTCGAAGAGAACATTTACCCGACTAACCGGGAATTTTTTGGCTCTGAATGGACACCCGGTATTGACAGTGATCCACATTTATTTATTTTGTTTGTGAGAGGAATTGGATCGGGGATTGCCGGATATTTTTCTTCAGCGGATTCGGTTCATCCCTTGGCTCACGAATTTTCAAACGCACGTGAAATGTTTGTGTTGAACGCGGATAACATTGACCTGGATTCAGATTTCACCAAAGGGGTTTTGGCACATGAGTTCCAACATATGATTCACTGGTACCAGGATCGAAATGAGGAAACCTGGTTGAATGAAGGTTTTTCGGAGTTAGCCTCTTTTCTGAATGGGTATGACGTGGGCGGTTTTGATTATGTCTTTATCGACAATCCAGATATCCAGCTTACGGATTGGCCAGATCAGAGCTATGCCACCACGCCACATTATGGAGCGGCATTTTTGTTTGTGACATACTTTTTGGATCGTTTTGGCGATGTGGCAACACAGGAGTTAGTCTCCAACCCCGACAACGGTATGGATAGCGTGGATCAGGTTCTACGGGAATTAAACCAGGTTGATCAAAAAACCGGGACGATCATCACCGCGGATAATGTGTTCTCAGACTGGGTAGTTGCCAATTATCTTCAAGATAGCCGGGTGGAAGATGGCAGGTATGGATATTCCAATTACCCAAACGCGCCCCAGGCTTATGATACAGAAACTATTGAGGATTGTGGCACTTCATGGGAGGCGCGTTCTGTGTCACAGTATGGTGCAGATTACATCCGAGTCAAGTGCCCTGGAACATATGATTTTCAATTTGAAGGGTCTACTAAAACCAATGTCATGGCGGAAGATCCTTACTCCGGGCAGTATGCGTTCTGGTCTAACAAAGGGGATGAATCCCATATGATATTGTCCAGGGAGTTTGATTTCACTAAAGAGGCAGGGCCAATCACACTACGTTTCCGGACCTGGTACGATCTGGAGACAGATTATGATTATCTGTATCTAACTGCCACGGAAACAGGCGAAACCTGGGAAATTATCAGAACCCCTTTGGGAACAGATGTTGATCCTTCGGGAAACAGTTTTGGTTGGGCTTATAATGGGCAAAGCGGGGAATGGGTGTTGGAAGAAGTTGATTTATCAAAATTTGCCGGGAAAAAGGTGCGGATCCAGTTCGAATACGTCACGGACGCGGCCGTAAATGGAGAGGGTTTGCTGATTGATGATGTTGAGATTCCTGAGATTAATTATTTTTCAGATTTTGAAGAGGATGATGGCGGTTGGGTTGGTGAAGGGTTTGTTCGAATCCAGAACCGTTTGCCACAGAAATTTGTCATTTCAAAAATCGAGTTGGATAAAAACATAAAAGTTGATACCTATATGATTGGTGATGATGGGACTATTTCTATCCCAATTGTTGTGGAAGAAGGCTCCGAAGGGGTTATGCTGGCCATAAGCGGTACAACCCGGTTTACCAGGCAATTTGCTGCTTACCAGTTTGCTCTGCAACCCACAGAGTAAGGACTAAGCAATAAAAAGAAGCACTTCCAGCGTTTTGTTTGCTGGAGGTGCTTTTTGTTTTAAGATGTCACAGTGTCACCCATATCAGGGATTAGTTTTTGCCTGATCGGTGGACCGCAATTGTTGAAGCTCTAACTCAAGCTCATTTCGCTTTTGTTTTCCAGCATCTTCAATCTCCGTAAAAAAGTTTTTCGTTTTTTGCTGAATCTGCTGGCGTAAATCCATTCCAGAAGATGGAGCCAAGAGAAGGGCAGTAATACTACCCACAACACCTCCTGTGACAATTCCAAACATGAACATCAGAAATCGACGCATTTCATCCTCCTAAACATGCTTGATAAATTTTTTTGTTTTCTGCTTAAACCCGGCCAGATTTAATTGCGAAAACAATACTGGCGCGATATAAGTAATCCATAAACCTGCAAGTGTGTAACGGATATATCTTAAACTATACCCCAAAAAGTCGTCTGATCGAGGAAAAACCGCTCCCAATCCGTACCAAACCGCAATGATGCCGATGAGCCCGATAACATAGCGTAGAGTCTTCTTGTGCCATGTGCCCGATGTATCGAATTCGCCAAAATTGTTAAAAAGCAATAACAGGCCGTTTGACATGCCCAACCAAACCCCGGCCAGGGAGATCACCCCTGCAGGGTTTAAAGGATCAACAACAGCTTCGGGGTTTGATTGTACCGCGTAATCCATCCAAGATGCTGGCAACGACCAATTTTTGAGTGAAGAAATAATCAATGAGGGTATAAGTATCAGTGTTATTGAGATGACAATTGAAAGGATGTGCAATCTGGCGGGTGCTTGGTTCGCGATCCATTTTCTGATGGGGTTTTCTATCCTGGCATAGAGCATTAACAATAATCCGCCAACCAGCCAACCCATAATGACGTCGCTGATAAAATGAACGCCAAGCAAGATCCTTGAAAACCCAATTAGAAAAATGACCAGGATCAGGATGAGGCGATAACTTTTGTGAAGCTTCACAGCCAAAAGGCCCCATAAGGAAGCGGCATTCTGGGCATGTCCGGAAGGCAAACCAAATGAAGTTTCTGTGATAGAAATATTCAGATTGGGGGTAATCCAATAAGGCCTGGGTGAATGAAAAGCCAGTTTTAAGATAGCATTGAGATTGTTACTTAAAATCAACATGATTCCCACTTGAATCCCAAAACGAAAATCAAAACACCAAAATAGTGCCGGCATTACAATGAAGTAAAAGTCTTCGTTTCCCAGAAAGGTGAAAGCTCTCGCGATAAAAGTTGCCCAATTTCCCAACGTTTGAAGGTACAATATTACAGGCAGTTCTAAAAGATGTAATGTTTCCATTGACGTATCCTTCAACAATACTTAGAAGATTAATTTATTTTACTCTTAAACTATGGCAGATACACAAAAACGATGGTGGGATTTTCCGGCAGCTTTTCTTCTGTTGGTTGCTGTATGGACCTCAGTAATTCGTTTAAGCGCTACAGAATGGACTCAATTCCTTAACTATACTGAGTTGTTGGTTTTGCTGGGAATGGGCCTTGGTTTGCTGCTGGGACAAAGCATTTTTTCTCAAAAACTGATTTTCTGGTTTTCAATCGTGTATTCTGTGACATTTATCCCATGGCAGTTAATGCGGACTATGGAAGAGCAAATTCTGTGGCCTGAGAGGCTGCAAAGTTTACTTGGCCGTCTGGGAGCATCTTTAGGGTTGTTCTTGGAAAACCAACCCATTCAAGACCCAATTCTTTTTCTTGTGAGCATGGCTATACTATATTGGGGAATCAGTCTCTACGCAGGTTATCAGTTAACGAGAAAAGGCAATCCCTGGGTGCCGGTATTAATATCAGGATTGATTTTATTAATTGTCGATTTTTATAACCCGGTTCTCCTCCACCGGGGGAGATATCCGGCTGTTTTTGTGTTTACCACGTTATTGCTTGCAGGGAGGCTTTATTTTCTGCATAATCAGAAGAAATGGGGCGAATGCGGTATCGCAGTGGATTCTGAAACAGGATTCGGTCTGGGTAAGAGCATTGTGTTGAGTGGCCTGCTGATAGTTGTTTTGGCGTGGAATATCCCTGTTTTTGTTGATGTATTTACACCCGGAACAGTCGCTCGAGACAAGGCATCGCGTTCATGGGATTGGATAAAAGACCGCTTTGAAAATGCTGTGATTGGATTGCAGGGAAATACGGTCAAAGTCAGTGATTTTTATGGGGACAATCTTGCTTTGGGGTCCGGTACTGCAACAGGAAATGAAACTGTTTTCAACGTGGAAGCCTCTACCATGCGCTCTCCCGGTTTACGGTTTTATTGGAGAGGAAACACATATGACTATTTTGAAAACGGAAATTGGGATAACCGTTTTGCTGTTCGCAAACCAATTGATCCGGATGAATGGCCGTTAGAATTGGCAGACTCGAACGGGAAGAAGAGAGTGGATTTTGCTTTCGAGATGGGAGCCTCTTTGCAGGTTCTTTATGTTCCTTCAACACCGGTCAGCATCAGCAGGCCGGCTGTATACATTGCGCAGGAGGCAGAAAATGATGCTCTGGACGTTGTTGCGCTTTTAGCAGAGCAAGCTCTCAGACCCGGTGAAGTTTTCAACGCTTCTTCATTGGTAAGCACGCCATCGATCATGGAATTGAAAAATGCGGGCGAAGATTACCCGGAATGGGTTGCAAAGCGTTATTTACAGCTCCCAGATGATTTTTCTGACAGAGTGCGTGAATTAACTGATGAAATCGTCGCTGGCGCGGAAACACCATACGACAAAGCAAACGCAATAACAGAATATTTGCGAGACGAAATAACATATTCTGATGTAATTGATTCACCACCCTTAGATGATGATCCCATTGAATGGTTTCTACTTGACTACAAAAAAGGGTTTTGCAATTATTACGCGACAGCAGAGGTGCTGATGCTGAGGTCAGTTGGTGTTCCTGCCCGTATGGTTGCTGGTTTTGCACAGGGTGAAATTCTGGAAGGTTCTAATGAATACCGGGTACGGATCAAAGACAGCCATGCCTGGCCAGAAGCTTATTTCCCTGGTATAGGATGGGTGGAGTTTGAGCCAACGGTTTCGCAGCCCGAAATTGAATTGCGCCAGGGTTCTGCTGGTAATCTGACCACAGACGAGGATTTTGGAAGGATAAGGGATGAGGATCGCCGTGGGGGTATGTTTGAAATAGACCCGTTTGATAACACAGTGTCCGATGAATCTCCCGAAGTAACATCTGAAGAAGTCACTGATACCCGGGTAACTCCGGGATGGGTGTTCACTGTGGGAGGAATACTTGTTTTAAGTATCTTGCTGTGGTTCGCGTTTCGAAAGGCTCATCTGACAAAACTATTGCAGACTCCTGTGATGATTGAAAAAGCCATCCTTACCAGAGGATTTACCCCGCCGAACTGGTTGTTTTATTTCGCCCGATGGGTAGAGTTATCTCCAATGGAGCGGTTGGTTTATCAGGTGCGATGGATGTTGAGGATTCTAGGGGTCAGATTGGAGAAAGGCCTGACTGCTCAGGATCAGATGAATATTTTGTGCAAGGTCTTACCTGAAATAGGCGACGATGCCGGGACATTGTTACGAGAGTTCCATCTTGCCGCTTTCAGCAACCACGAGGCAGACTACAAAAAAGCAAGGTCCGCTCAATTACATCTTTGGGGCATGGTATGGCGTGCCCGAATGAGAAGCTGGGTGGGCGGTGTATAATCAAACCAATCTATTGTTTATTTGAAGAGCATTTATGATGACATTGGACAATTCTCCCACATCGGTATTTGATTCGCTTGATAGTAAATTGACCCACTACCTCGGAATCGTGGAGCAAATGCAGAGCTATTTGCTTCAAAGCAGACCCGCGGCAGTTCCACCCATTGTGTATCAA
>ENA-ORXD01000544-ORXD01000544.1-sediment-metagenome-genome-assembly--contig:-NODE-544-length-46271-cov-8.874724_pt1 | contig 46271 bp, 39 predicted proteins | sample MGYA00237862_ERZ511471 | MGnify/ENA metagenome assembly ERZ511471 | reverse complement strand
TTGTTTGCTTCCCGATGATGCTACCAATTAAAAAATGTAAACATAACGTAAGCGTAAAGGCCATTACTATAGATGTTAAACAAGCGCTCCATAATTTTCCTGCACGACCTAATTGGATACATTTAAAATGCACAAAAAAAATTGAGAAATATATGCTTTTCATTTTTTTATTTCTTTATAAAAGTAACTGGGAAGTGTATATAACCAAGATGATATCGCTGCAAAAACTGGGTTAAAAGCACTACCAATATAAACAATACCATCAATCATATTTGTCACTGTCCAATTTAATGTTCCATTGTTATATTGTGTTGCTATAGAATTATAGAGTAAAACTGAACTCGTTGAAAGACCGGCAATACCCAAACCAATTGCAACAGGTGGACATTCTACAGCACAACCAGCAGCTGTTGCAAGACTAATTGATATTCCCCTTAAACCCTCTTCAGTGCTTCTTGACAAAGTTGGGAGATGTAGTTCAGGAAGATAAGGCGTTTCGCCTCCCAAATTAATCTGACTAGCCCATCCATCACCCCCTCCTCCTGAGGGAATATTATAATACGAATTCAACTTCGATATTGTCAAACTGATAAGCGAAGTCTTCTCGCGTGTACCCTGATTAACAGATACAAACCAATCTTGTCCATATTTCGATTCAATAAAAAGGTTATAATACTGAGCGCAATAAAGAACATCAGCATATAAACCGGGATTAATAGAAGATGAGTTAGGCAAAATATAAGAATGATACACCTCCCACCACGATACCACATCACCTGAAGAATTCCTGTAACCTGTAGGAGAGGAAGGATCATAGGAATATCCACCCGATCCGCCGTCCTGATGACGCTTTTGTGTATATTGTCCACGTCTTGGCCAATGTGGTGGCATTATATCCCCATATTCATACCCCATCGGATCCACAAACCGCAACGGATTATTTAAACAGTAACTATACCGGTTAAAACTCTGTGTAAAGGCCGGATTCTGAACAAACAGGTCAGGACTTAAAAATCTTGCTGTATGCGAATCATACATGCGACCGTTCATGTTAATAAGTCCAAATGCTTCCAGATGTTCATGCCCCGTAAATCCCCTGTCAAACCGGTAATTCCCGTCTGTGACAATTCTACTCCAGTCTTCCGGATCCCTCAGTCTCCCAAACGCATCAAAACTTTTCTCCCCGTAAACATCCCCGTTCTCATCCGTGATCAGTCCCAACGATCCCAGGTGATCCGGGTGAACGTAAAACATCGAGTCAACACTGCTGCCCCTCTGCATGATGGCAGCTATACCTGTGCCGGCGAAAATATAATGCAATTCGCGGTTCTTATCCCCCATCTCCCGCTCGTAATTGCCATGGGCAAAATACTTCGTAAGCTGACGCGTGGTATCCTGGTATTCCGTCTTTATCCGCTGCCTGTTCGCCCCGTAATATATATCCAGCTCCTTTGCGCCCTGGATGATCTTCTTTACCTTGTTAAATGAGGTGTATTCCAGCTCCTGAGCCGTGGTGTCAGCGACAGCGGAAGGATTTGTTACCATGGTTACGGCATGCGGCTTGTCCTGGCTATAGGTGTAACTGCCTGCCGGAGTACCGGCGGAAATGTTACCGTTGGACTGGTAATCATACCTTTGTGTAATGCTTCCGTATGTGATCTCCTTTAACCGGTCCAGGTTATCATAGGTGAAAGTCTCTGTCATATCCCGTATAGCATCCTTTCGCCACTGAAGATTACCGGTGGTGAAATCCCATTCATACTGCAAATGCTGTATGTTACCCGTCTGAATGCCGGTTACATGCCCGTGGTCGTATGTGAACTGACTCACAAGGCTGTTGCCGTAGGCGGAAGCTGTTATCTGATCTCTTGCGTTCATGGAGTTGGCCTGCCAGATAAGAGAATTGTCGGATGTTCTTTTTATCTGACTAAGATACGAATTATTATTGTAAATGTATTTTATGGCAAAGCCTGAGGGGTATATCAGGACAGAATCCCTGCCATACCGGTCATATAAAAATGACTCTGTAAAATTCAGGCTGTCAATGCTCTCTGTTTTTGCGGCGAGCCTGCCCTGGGCATCATACGCAAAATCCACCGTTACACCACCCGGGGAGCTTATCCCGGAGAGTTTCCCCTGACCAAAATTTTTTGTATCATAAGTAAAAGTGGTTGTTCCTTCCGGTTCGTCCAGTGTAATCACCCTGCCCAATTCATCGTATGTAAGTTCAGTTATTGAATCGTTCGCATTTTGCAGTACCATTTCCCCGAATGGATTATATTCAAAGGTATACGTTCCGGCATTGGGCTCGGTTATTCTTGTCCGGTTACCCAGCTTGTCAAACTCCAGGGAAGTTACGGCTCCCCCGGGTGAAGTAACCGTTTTCGGCAGTCCGGAACTGTAATAGGTGTATGAGATGGAAACAGGCAACGTAGAAATTCATTTTTTACCTGAAAAGTGAGAATGGAGCATGGGACTCACCCGTCACCCGCCACTTCCATCGGGCAAACACATAGGCTTGCCCCTACGGGCCACGTAACCACGTATCCACGTAACCACATAACCACGTATCCACGTAACCACGTAACCACGTAACAACGTATCCACGTAACCACGTAACCACATAACCACTCGATCCCGTGATCCCGTGATCCCTTTTTTATTTTGCCGTTTAAAACAATTTGGCCAACTTTACCACTCCAAATCACAATATGAAAGATTTAACCTCAGGACGGGAAGGAAAACTTATTTTATTTTTTGCATTGCCCATGCTGCTGGGAAGTATCTTCCAGCAACTGTATAATATTGTTGACAGCATTATTGTCGGTCGTGCACTGGGGAAAGAAGCGCTCGCTGCTGTCGGAAATGCCTTTCCTATCTTCTTTACCCTTATTGCCCTCATCATAGGTTTATCTTTCGGGGGAACTATCGTCATCTCGCAATATTTCGGGGCTAAGGACTATAACAGAGTCCGCAGGGCAATCGGAACTTTATATGTGTTTATGTTTATCACGGCAGGTATCATCACGGTCCTGGGACTCCTGTTCATTGATGATGTTCTCAGACTGATAAAAATACCTGAGGAGTTATACAAGGACGCAAGGATATATATCAAATTATTTATCGGTGGCATCATCGCTTTTTTCGGTTATAACGGAACAGCCGCCATACTTAGAGGTTTGGGCGACTCCAGGACGCCCATGATATTCATGATCATCTCCACACTGGTGAACATAGGACTGGACTTGCTGTTCATCCTGGTCTTTAAATGGGGTATCGCAGGAGCAGCCATCGCTACCATTGTTTCCCAGGGAGGCGCTTTCATTACCGCGGTATGGTATCTTAACAAATACCACAGGTTCATAAGTCTCAAACTTAAGGATCTTGTCTTTGACACTGAAATATTCAGACACACCCTGCGAATCGGGTTACCCACCGGTTTGCAGCAGACGTTTGTTGCACTCGGGATGGTGGCAATCCAGCGAATAGTGAACGGTTTCGGAACGGATGTCATTGCAGGTTATTCTGTAGCGGGAAGAATAGATTCCATTGCCATGACTCCGGCTATGATCTTCTCACAAGCCCTGGCCGCTTTTGTAGGCCAGAATATAGGAGCCGGCAAAAACGACAGGGTGATCAAAGGACTCAAAGCTACCCTTCTGATGTCATCTGTAATTGCCGTCTCCACTACCATACTGGTAATTTTATCAAAAGAGTTCATGGTCGGACTTTTTAACCGGGACCCGGAAGTGATCCGAATAGGAAGTGAATATCTCGTTATTGTAAGCGGATGTTACCTGCTGTTTGCGGCTATGTTCTCCATTAACGGTGTGATGAGGGGTGCCGGAGATACCATAGTGCCTATGTTTATTACACTGCTCGCCCTCTGGCTGATCCGTATTCCCGGAGCATACTTCCTGTCAGAAAAAATAGGGGAAACAGGGATATGGTGGGCAGTACCCATTGGCTGGGCAACGGGACTCATCATGTCGTTCTTTTACTATAAAACCGGAAAATGGAAAACCAAAACCGTTATCGAGCCTGAACCTGTCCCTGTCATCGCACAGGATATTGAAATAGAATAATGAACCGGCATTTTTTATTACTTTTGCTAAATCGCAACTATTCAGGTATGTCAAATTGTATATTTATCAGGTATGTCAAATTGTATATTTAATATATCCTGTATAGTACATTAAATTAAAACGTATCAGGAATGCTCAAATCCATGACAGGTTTCGGGAAGGCGGAAGTAAATCTTCCCGACAGGAAAATAACCGTTGAAATGCGGTCTCTTAACAGTAAGAACTCGGATATTACGTTGAAATTACCTAACATTTACCGGGAGAAAGAAGCAGATATAAGAAAACTTATTCTTGAAAAACTGGAGAGAGGTAAAATTGAATGTACTTTTTATATTGAACTAAATGAGGGTGCAACTATTTCAACATTAAATGATGACGTAATTAAATCATACTATACTCAGCTTAAAGCGTTATCAGGAGAGCTAGGGATCAAACAGGATGAGCCACTGATGTCAGCTATCCTCCGCTTACCTGATGCCGTTAAAACACCCAAAACCGAAGCCGGCGAGGAAGAATGGATGCTTATCAGGACAGGTATCATGAAAGCTGCTGATGAACTTGATAATTTCAGGATACAGGAAGGCGCAGCCATGAAAAAGGATATCGAAAAACGTATCAGCCTGATCCTTCAAAACCTGGGCGAAATCAAAAACTTTGAGGACCGTAGGATTGATAAGATAAGAGAGAAATTTAAAAACGGGCTGGGAGAACTTCAGCTTTCCGATGAATGTGACAAAAACAGGTTTGAACAGGAGATCATCTATTTTCTCGAGAAAATGGATTTTACAGAAGAAAAAATACGGCTGAAAAATCATTGTGTATTTTTTACAGAGACCATGGAACAGGCGGAAGCACCCGGAAAAAAACTGGGCTTTATCTCTCAGGAAATGGGACGCGAGATAAACACGCTCGGTTCCAAGGCGCTGGATTCGGATATTCAGCGCTTTGTTGTGGAAATGAAAGACGACCTTGAAAAAGTTAAGGAACAACTATTGAATGTACTTTAATATGAAGGGTAAACTAATAATCTTTTCCGCTCCTTCGGGAGCCGGTAAAACAACAATTGTTCATCACCTGCTCAGAAGTAACCAAAAACTACGCTTTTCCGTTTCCGCATGCAGCAGGCCGGGAAGGCCGGGAGAAATCCACGGAAAAGACTACTATTTTTTCCGTCCGGAAGAATTTAAAAAGAAAATTGCCGGTAATGAATTTGTTGAATGGGAAGAAGTTTACCCTGGCCAGTATTACGGAACACTCAGGTCAGAACTCGACAAAATATGGAGCGAGGGATGTCACGCTGTTTTTGATGTGGATGTGATAGGCGGATTAAACCTGAAGAAAAAGTTCCCCGACAATTCCCTTTCAGTATTTATTCAGCCACCCTCACTCGCTGAACTGGAAAGGCGGCTGAGACTAAGATCCACGGAATCGGAAGAATCACTGAGGAAAAGATTGGGAAAAGCGGAACAGGAGATGTCATTTGCACCACAATTTGATGTTATCCTGATTAACGACAATCTCGATAGAGTTATTTCTGAAGCAGAACAAGTTATCAACGAATTCATTAACCCGGCTAAGACATGAAAATCGGTCTTTTTTTCGGTTCATTCAATCCCATTCACATCGGGCACATGGCCATAGCGAATTACATGGCTGAATATACCGGTCTCGACCAGGTATGGTTCGTGGTCAGCCCGCACAACCCGTTGAAGAAGAAACAGACTTTACTGGAAGATAATTTCAGGCTGGAGATGGTTCATCTTGCCATTGGTAATGACCCCAGGTTCAGGGTTTCAGATATCGAATTCAGAATGCCCAAACCCTCGTATACTTCTGATACACTCATATATCTGGAAGAAAAATTTCCCATGCATACCTTTGTCCTGATCCTTGGTTCCGATAATCTTGCCAGCTTTGGTAAGTGGAAGAACCACGAGTTACTAACAGAAAAATATACCCGGTATGTTTACCCCCGTCACGGGGAAAGTAAAAAAGATCTCAAAGACTGTAAGAATGTAGTAATCGTTGATGCTCCACGGATTGAAATATCATCGAGTTTTATCCGCCAGGCGATTGCGGAAGGGAAAGATGTAAGGTATTTCCTTCCTCCCAGGGTTTATGATTATATTGATAAAATGTTGTTCTACAAATAGTTTGTTGTTTATAAATTATACCCATTCAGGTATTCCCTGTGCATAAATGTTTCAGCTTCCGGGTCATTCACAAATGACTCTTTTTCAGGATCCCATTCCACAGGCCTGTTCAACTCATACGCAATATTTCCCAGTGTACAGGCTGTGCATGTCCGGTGTCCGATTTCCACGGGCACAACAGGATCTTTATGAGCTTTTACAGACTCAATAAAGTTCTCCAGATGACCTGACCTGCCTTCATAAGGGACATCTTCATGCTGAATAGCCGGTTTCAGCGTTTCATCCGATGAGTTAAAGAACCCTCTTGCCACCTCAATCCACCCGTCACTTCCCATGAATTTAACTCCTCTCATATCGCCGTTAAATGCCTGGTGGGAGAGATGTAATCCATTACTATAAACATAAGTAAGAAACTCGTAATTTTCATGACCGGCAGGAATGATCCTGACAGGCCCGCTCAGGTCAAACCCCATACCCCACTGGGCAATGTCAACCATATGAGCACCCCAGTCGGTTAACAGGCCGCCGCCAAATTCCTTATACCATCTCCATCCGCCCCAGATTTTTTCATCAACAATAGGGTTAACCGAAACGGGGGGATTAAGCTCTTTATTGAAGTGGTAGTAAGGTAATGGGCCCAGCCATGTTTTCCAGTCAAGTCCGTCCGGAACAGGTTCTTCCGGCAATGTATAGGGTAGGGGATGCTGATTCATGCCATTAAAAACAAGTACTTTCTCCAGCTGTCCGATCTTTCCCTCCTGCACCGACTTTACCGCATGCTGAAATCCGCTGTCTGAGCGCTGCTGACTGCCCACGGCCATGATCCTGCCGGAGGAACGCACAGCATTGACCACCTCGATACCTTCTTTTATTGTAAAAGTTAACGGTTTTTCAAGGTATATGTCCTTGCCTGCCTTGCATGCATTTATGGCCATAATGGCATGCCAGTGATCGGGTGTGGCGATAATAACGGCATCAATGCTTTTATCATCGAGAATACTCCTGTAATCCTCAAAAACCTTAACTGTATGATTGATACCCGATTCCTTGTAAAATGTATCTGCTTTTATCTTAAAACGCTCCCGTTTAACAGCGTATACATCTGCACCGGCTATAACCCTTACTCCGTTAATTTTCAAAAAGCTATGGAGCAGAAAATCAGCCTGCCTTCCCAGCCCGATAAAGCCAAGAGTAACCGTATCGCCGGGTTTAATACAGGAATTAAGGGGCAGAAGTGAAATTCCGGCCATACTGATCAGTGATCCCCTGATGAAATCGCGCCTGGAATAAGAGTTTTCTCTTGTAGTTTTCATATGTAAAAAATTTAATTTTAGCGGTCATATAGCTTGTCCCGCCTAAGCGGGAGAACCTCAATAATTTTGTTCATTCGTGTTTGGCTTCGCCGAGCTCGTAAACTCGGTTGCGTTGGCCGCAATCATTGAGGTTTCATATTATGCTGTTTATTAGTTTATAATTTTTTCCCTTTGTGCCCCTTAGTGCTACCTTCGTGTCATTTGTGGTTAAATACATATTGAGGTTAACCACGAAGGTACACAAAGTACACACGAAGGTACACAAAGAATGTTTAAATTCTTTTTACTATTTTCCCTCCCCTTTTCACGGCCTCCTCATTCAGGGGTATCAGTTTATGATGACGCTGAGGAAGTGATTTTTTAAGTCCTTCATGAAGATTTTTTAATGAAACAACCGGTTTTACCTTCAGGTAGCCTCCAAGTACGATCATATTAAAAATCTTCGGGTTTTCCATTTTTGATGCTTCTGCAGCTGCATCCACCCTGTAAATATTTATGTCGTTACGCTCAGGGTGACGTGTGATCCCGTGGGAATCATACACAAGCAATCCGCCTTCCTTTACCCTTGGTTCAAATTTATCAAGAGCCTGCTGGTTGAGTATAATAGCCGTATTATATTCATGCAGTATGGGCGAGCTTATCCGTTCGTCACTTAGTATTACAGTTACATTGGCAGTACCACCTCTCATTTCCGGTCCGTATGAAGGAAACCAGCTCACCTCCATATTCTGCATTATACCGGAGTAGGCAAGTATTTTACCCATCGAAAGCACACCCTGACCACCAAAACCTGCAATTATTATTTCTTCTGTCATGTTTTTTATTTTTCCTGTTTTTTTAAAACAAGCTGGCCATCTACTTTCATATCCCCCAGAGGATAGTGAGAGAACATATTCTCTTCCATCCATATATTTGCCTCCACAGGTGTCATTTTCCAGCCTGAATTACAGCTTGATACTATTTCAACAAAGGAAAGTCCTTTTTTATTTTTCTGGTTCTCAAAAGCTGTCCTTATTGCTTTTTTGGTACGGCGCACATTCCCGGGCTTATGAACGGCCTGGCGTGTGGCAAAATAGACTCCCGGAAGCTGAGCAATGATCTCCGTTATTTTCAGGGGATTACCCATGCTGGCCACATCACGCCCGTATGGAGAAGTGGATGACACCATTCCCGGAATGGTTGTCGGAGCCATCTGTCCGCCGGTCATCCCATAAATTCCATTATTAATAAAAATAATAACAATATTTTCACCTCTGTTACACGTATGTATTGTTTCAGCCGTACCAATGGCTGCCAGGTCACCGTCACCCTGGTAGGTGAACACGTACTTGTCGGGCCATAACCTTTTTATTCCTGTGGCAACTGCCGGCGCTCTGCCGTGTGCCGCTTCCGCCATGTCAATATCCATGAAGTCATACGCAAGAACAGAACAACCTACGGGTGAAACCCCAATAGTATCCTTCTGTATTCCCATCTCCTCAATGACTTCCATAACGATCCGGTGAGCAGTGCCATGGCCGCAACCAGGACAATACGACAATACCTTGTCGGTTAGAAGGCTTGTTTTTTTATAAACAAGATTTTCAGGTTTTATTATATCTTTAATGTCCATAATACTCATGAAATAATTTTTTCAAGCACTTCGAGCACTTCATCAGGACTGTATATCATTCCGCCGCAACGTCCGTAAAACTCAACTTTTGTTTTTTCACAAACAGCCAGTCTGACGTCCTCTACCATCTGCCCTGCAGATAACTCACAAGTGAGAAATACCTTTGCGGTATCAGCAAGGACTGATAATTCCTTATTTGGAAAGGGATACAGAGTAACAGGCCGGAACAGGCCTGCTTTTATTCCCTTTTCCCTGGCCAGTTTAACAGCTTTCTGGCATATTCTGGCACTTGATCCGTAGGCAACCATTACGTATTCCGCATCATCACACTCAATAGCCTCATAAAGAACCTCATGCTCTTCAAGGTGCCGGTATTTGGCCTGTAATTTCAGGTTATGTTTTTCCTGCCTTGCCGCTTCCAGTTCCAGTGAAGTTACAATATTTCTTTCACGATCCGGGGTTTTACCTGTCAGCGTCCATGCCGGATCAAATGTGGTAAGCCGTGGCTGCTGTTCAAATAGCTCAACCTTCTCCATCATCTGACCAATGACTCCGTCAGAAAGTATCATAACGGGGTTACGGTACTTGAAGGCCAGGTCAAAACCAAGCTTCACAAAATCAGCCATTTCCTGCACAGAAGCAGGAGCCAGAACAATGAGCTTATAGTCGCCATGCCCTCCTCCCTTCACAGCCTGAAAGTAATCGGACTGTGCCGGTTGAATGGTACCCAGACCAGGCCCTCCTCTTACTACATTGACAACAAGACAGGGTAATTCGGCACCGGCAATATAGGAAAGCCCTTCCTGCATAAGACTTATACCCGGGCTGGAGGAAGTAGTAAGCACTCTTTTCCCTGTGGCCGCCGCACCATATACCATATTTATCGCAGCCACCTCACTCTCAGCCTGTAATACCACCATACCTGTCCTCTCCTCCGGCCTCTCTGCCATAAGATATTCAAGTATCTCCGACTGCGGAGTTATCGGGTAACCGAAATAGGCATCAGCACCGGCCCTTATGGCAGCCTCGGCAACAGCTTCGTTACCCTTCATTAATCTTAATTCCTTCATGCTTAAGCTATTTAATAAGCATTATATCTTTACCTGGTAAACAGTGATCACCCCGTCAGGACAAACAATGGCGCAGTTTGAACAACCTGTGCATGCTTCCGGATGTTCCATATAAGCATAGAAGTACCCCTTGCTGTTTACCTCCCTGGCAAGACGAATAACATCGGTGGGGCAATTCACCACACATACATTGCAGCCCTTACACTTTTCAATATCTATAACGATTGCTCCTCTTACTTTTGCCATACATTTATCCTGTTTTTTGCAAAATAAAAACGATGTAAAATTAAAAATTCTTTTACGATTGATACCAAAATTACAAAATCATTACCGTGTTTAACAACAACTGCGTTTAACTGACGCAGGAAAATGTTGTATATCAACGCATCTTTAACTTCACTATCCAACGCTGGCGGAGCCAGGTTTTGCAGCTTGCAGAGTTAAAATCACGTTAGTATACAATAAGGATAGAACAACCTTCATTAAAACTATTTAAGTGAAATTTATAATGAACTCACAGTATTTCAGGTAATTTCCTTCTTAACAGGGTGATCCTGACGGAACTTTTTCAGGCGATATTCAAGATCAGGAAATTGTTCCCTGCCAACCAGGGAAACACATGCCCTCAGTCCCTCCTTACGCTCACTTCCCGTGAGGTCAAGAGATATTGCACTTATGCCATAGTATATCAGCTCTGAAATAAGCGCTGACCCTGAAAAGCCGGGATAGCTTATCGTGAAATAAAAACCGTCTGCCACAGGCTGATCCAGGTCTTTGTCATAGACAATAGAAAAACCATGATCAGTAAACAACTTCTTCATGATGGCGGCTTTTTCTCCGTATTCCTTTACATCGTCAACAAAATTGTATGTTCCGTCATTAACTGCCTTCAAAATTGCGGCCAGGGCATACTGTCCGGAATGACAGGCTCCTGCACTCAACGCATAGAGTGCACCGTAGATCATGGCATGTCCGAAAACATCACTGCTGAAATATCTTTTAAGATCAGGATAGGTGCGGGAAAAAAGATAATCGGAAATAACCATCATTCCTACCCGCTGACCTGCATAACTGAATGATTTTGAGCTGGATATTAAAATCAGGTAATTATCTGTGTATTTTGCCACGGTTGGCTGGAAGGGGGCTTTACCCGGGAGGGAATAATCATTCCTGAAGTCCATTCCAAAATAGGCAAGGTCTTCCATTACAATCACGTCATATTTATCAGCCAACTCACCAATGATCTTCAACTCCTCATGAGTGAAACAAATCCAGGAAGGATTATTCGGATTTGAATAAAGGATAGTAGATATTTTCCCATGTTTCAGATATGATTCCAGTTTATCTTTCAGTTTCCTTCCCCTGAAATTATACACATCGAATGCTTCATAAGGTTGTCCCAGCACATCACATTGTTGCTTATGCACCGGGAATCCCGGATCAAGGAACAATGTCCCCTTTTTCTTTCTGTCTGTCCTGTTAGCCACCATATAGCCGGCCATAGCACCCATAAGGGATCCTACGGTTGGAATACAACCTTCTTCACTGACATTTATATCGAGGAACAATTTTACAAACCTTGCGGTCTCACTCTTCAAATCCTTTACCCCTTCAATCATCGGATATTTGGATGCCACACCCTTACGTAAGGCGTTGATCTCAGCCTCCAGTCCTATCCTGGCAGGTTCAAGTCCGGGCACACCCATTTCCATACGGATGAACTTTATTCCGCTCTTTTCCTCGATCTCATTCACCAGTTTTACAATCTCACGGATAGAGGCTTTCCCTGGGTTGGTAATTCCGGTGGCGGATTTAACCCTTTCAATTAACTGTCTTTCAATAACAAAATCTTTCATTTTACTTTTTTTCATTGTACCGTCATTCCTGCGTCTTGTGATCGGTTACTCAATTACTCAATTACTCATTTTCCCGGTTCCTATTTACGCATCGACTCATCCACACAACTTATCCACTTCCACTCACTCACTCACCCCGTCACCCGTCACCCGTCACTCTTCCCTTATCCCCTTCCATTTTCACTTCACACTAAATAAATTTTACAATTTTCTGTTATCTGTGACCCTCATGGATTTCCCTTCGCTTCTCCGGATGGTTTTAGGTTCAACCAATTTAATGTCAACACTTATACCCAAAGCACTTTCGAGGTTGGCGGTAAGCTTCTGGCGTATACTCTGCAGCTGGCTTATTTTGTCGAGAAAGAACCTTTCATCGACCTCAACCTCCACCTGAAGTATATCCAGGTTGTTTATCCTGTCGATCACGATATGATAATGGGGTTTGGTCTCCGACATTTCAAGCAGTACGGTTTCAATCTGGGACGGGAAGATATTAACACCCCTGATGATCAGCATGTCATCACTTCTGCCGGTACATTTAGCCATTCTGACAATAGTGCGTCCGCACCCGCAGGGAGAATAATCGAGGCTGGTAAGATCTCTTGTCCGGTAGCGTATCAGGGGTAAGCCTTCTTTACTAACCGTAGTGAACACAAGCTCGCCTTTTTCTCCTTCCGGAAGAACCTGTAAGGTTTCAGTGTCAATAATTTCCGGGATAAAATGGTCTTCAAAAATATGAAGTCCTTTTTGTTCCAGGCATTCGCTGGCCACTCCAGGTCCAATCACTTCGCTAAGTCCATAAATATCAATGGCTTTTATATTCAGCTTTTCTTCTATTTCCTTCCTCATATTTTCTGTCCATGGTTCAGCGCCAAAAATTCCGACTCTTAACTTCAGTTCCTCCGGCTTCATTCCGTTATCCTCCAATGCCTCGGCCAGGAACAAGGCATAGGAAGGCGTACAGGCAATAGCTGTGCTGCCGAAGTCCTGCATGATCTGCAGCTGACGTTTGGTATTTCCGCCTGAAACAGGGATCACGACCGCTCCGATCTTTTCACTTCCATAGTGAATACCTAAACCGCCTGTAAAAAGGCCATAACCATAGGCGATCTGAATCACATCCTTTTTACTTATTCCCGCACAATGCATCGTGCGGGCTACAACCTCCGACCATGTGTTCAGATCCTTACGTGTATAGCCGACAACAGTAGATTTTCCGGTAGTGCCTGATGAAGCATGTACCCTGATAATTTCACTCATCGGAACGGCAAAGAGCCCGAAAGGATAATTATCCCTCAAATCCTGTTTGGTGGTAAAAGGCAGGCGATGTAAATCCTGCAGTCCCTTTATATCTGAAGGTTCAAGACCAGCTGCCTGCATTTTCGCCCTGTAAAACGGGACATTATAATACACTCTTTCAACAAGTTCACAAAGAGACTGACCCTGCAATCTTTGCATTTCTTCCCTCGGGAGGCACTCCCGTGCACTATTCCATATCATAGGTGCTATATATTATTTTAAAGTTCATACAAATCACTCTCCCGTATCAGCTCCATCTTATTCTTCTGAATGGCAGCAAGGGCCTTATCCCTGTCTTCCGTCCTCAAAACGATCATGGCTGTATTACCCAGCGAAAAGGCATACATATATTCAATACTGATCCCTTCATCCGAAAAAATTCTGAAAGCTTTTGAAAAAGATCCGGCCTCAGCAGGTGTTCTGATAGATAAAACTTCCGTAAGATTAACTGAGAAACCTTTATTCTTCAGTAACTTATATGTTTTCTCAGGAGCAGATACTATCATCCTGAGAATACCGTACTCTGAGGTGTCGGCAATAGTAAGGGCAGTAATGTTAATCTTTTCCTTACCTATTGTTTCAAGAACTTCAGTAAGCCGGCCTGATTTGTTCTCGAGAAAAATGGATATTTGTTTGATTGTCATATCAGATAATTATAAAATTGCTAAAAATAGGTTAAAGCTTATATTTTTCAAAAAGTATTATATTATAACAGTTCATTGAATTAAAATAAAACGCAAAGGCGCGAAGGCGCAATATATTGTATATCAACAATATAGATAATTTATATCTGGATTCTTAAAATGTTCATTATCAATGCAATAGAAAAATTTCACGAACTATTAATATTAATAACTACTTCTCTATTCTTATCCTCGCATCCACCACAAAGATATCCTTTCCTTTTCCAATCAGCGGATTAAGATCGAGTTCCTTTATCTCGGTAGCATACCTTAAAAGTGAGCTCAGGCGCATGATAATCTCAGCAAATATATTTTCATCTATCCCTTCATTTCCTCTTGCTCCACGGATGATTCTGTACGACTTCAATGACCTGATCATGCTCAATGTTTCAGGAAGGGTTAAGGGAGCCAGTCCGGATGCCACATCCTGTATTATTTCCACAAATATTCCACCCAGCCCGCATAAAACGATATGTCCGAACTTTTCTTCATATTTGGCACCGACAAATAATTCGATCCCTGTTAGCATGGGTTGTATCAGCACACCTTTAAAACCTGAAATTCTTTTCATCCGGTAATACTCCGCCAGAAGGTGACTTTTTGATTTTATATTAAGGGTAACTCCCCCCACGTCGGTTTTATGTACCGGACCAATAATTTTCATAACCAGGGGATATCCGGTTTCTTCAGCTGTTTTTAATACCGCTTTTCTGTTCCTGCAAACATTTCCAGGTACCCGCGGAATACCTGCAGCATCAAGTAATTCATGCATGGAATGCTGGGGCATATATCCGGTTTCAGCATCTTCAACAATTTTTCGGATCAAAGGAATATTCACCCCGTCGAGGAAAATAAATTCGGCAGCAGGTTCAGGTGTGTTGTACACTCTGTTCAGAGCATTGGCAAGAACTACCTCATCCGGAAAGTTAATGTGTCCCAGCTTAAGGAATTTTTCCATTTCGGTTTTGGCTGAACTCAGGGAGGGCAATATAGGATAAACCGGTATACCGCATTTTTTTATCTTATCATGTATCAGTTCATACACATCATAGACATCTGTAAGTCCGGTACTCCCAAAGATCACCATGATAGCATCTATATTTTCAAACCTGGTATCACAATAGTCAATTGCCATTCCCAGCTGTTCGGCAGTTCCTGTTGCAAGTATGTCAATAGGGTTTGACACCGATGAACCGGGATTAAGATGGGATAGCAGCTCTTCAGCATCCTTTCCTTTAATTTCAGGAATGCGAATACCTCCATCTGTCAGTGCATCGGTGAGCATCACTGCCGGTCCCCCTGCATGGGTTACAATGGCTATCCTCCTGCCTTTCAGCTTCTTCTGCATAAATATTGAAGCAATCGTAGTAAGTTCCTCACGACCGCGGCATCTTACAATACCGGCTTTACGGAAAAGAGCTTCCACCGCGAGATCGGAACTTGCCATTGCACCGGTATGTGAAAAAGCAGCCCTGCTTCCGGCCGCAGAACTTCCGGCTTTTATGGCAGCGATACTGCAACCCTTGCGTATCAATGAAGAAGAATGCTTCAGCAGCTTATCAGGATCCTTGATACTTTCAATATATAATAACTTTATTTTCGAAGATGACCCCGGATCGTAAGAGTGATCCATATATTCGAGAATATCTTCCACTCCGGTCATGGCACTGTTCCCTACCGAATAAATCCCTGCAAAGCCAAGTCCCTTGGGTATTCCGCTTTCCATTATAAATACTGCGGTAGCACCTGATCCGGATATCAGTTCACAGCCATCAGGTGATAGTGAAGGTATGGGAGTGGTAAAAACAGCCTGATAGTTTAAGGTAATAAGACCAATACAATTAGGCCCTATCAGCGTTCCATCCACATTTTCAACGATCTTTACCAGTTCTCTTTCCAGTTCAGCCCCAGCTTCCCCTTCTTCACTGAATCCCGCTGAAATAACAATAAACGCCCTTGTTCCCTTCTCTGTTAATCTTCTGACTGCATCAACACTTATCCTGGCAGGTATGACGATAACAGCCAGATCAACAGGCGGGAGTTCATCAATCGTCACGTATGACTTCACCCCCTGGACTTCAGTCTCATTCGGATTTAAGACATAAAGGCTCCCTCTGTATGAACCCTGTAACAGATTGTATAAAATTTTACCCCCGGGTTTATGAAGATTATTCGATCCTCCTGCAACCACAATACTTCGGGGTGCTATTAATTCGGGTACAATTCGGGGTGACATCATTTTTTCAGTAAATTTACAAAAGTGGGAAAGATTTTGGATTGTTTTATGCCGTAAAGCATTTTTTTTGGTAAGTGGTTACGTGGTTACGTGGTTGAGTGGCTGAGTGAATAACCACCTAACCACTTGCCAAAAAAATGTTAAAAAACACTATTTCCAACTCAATCTCTTGCGTGCTTACTAAAAAATAACTTTATTTGCATTGTAAATACACTGCCACATAAAGGCTGGTTTATAAAGAAGAGGCGAGAGACAGGCTCTGTGACCCTCTGGCAACCTGCTGAATAGCAAGGTGCCAATTCCTGATTCCCTTAAAAGGGAAAAATATAAATACATAATGCCATGAAACAAGCAAGTAAAATTCTCAGGGTTCATTTCACACAAAAGGATTCCATTCCTGTTGCTGCTCCTTTCCTTCAAATGCTTTATCACCACATTTTCTATATGTGCCGCTAAGCAAGGCACTTAATCATTTCCCCCGGAAAACGCAGAATTACAGCGTAAGCTGAAGACTTACCGGGATGGTAAGTTCTCAGTTAATTGTAATTATTTCCAGTCATTATACGACAATAATATGTCTGCCTGAGACATTGCGCACCCAATAGTCAAAAATATCGCAGAGCAGACTCCATAATTAAAAAAGTTAAAAACCATGAACACAACATATCATTTTGACACCTTACAACTCCATGCCGGGCAGGAAGTAGACCCGGTGACCCGTTCCAGGGCAGTACCCATATACCAGACCTCATCCTATCTCTTCGATAACACTGAACATGCCGCTGATCTGTTTGGTCTCAGGAAGTTCGGAAATATATATACCCGGATAATGAATCCGACAACGGATGTATTTGAAAAACGAATTGTAGCACTTGAAGGGGGTGTTGCCGCCCTGGCCACGTCCAGCGGACAATCAGCGCAATTCCTTGCTCTCACCAACATTCTGAACCATGGCGACAACTTCGTCACTACCTCTTACCTGTATGGAGGAACATATAACCAGTTCAAGATACAATTCAGGCGTCTCGGGATAGAGGCCAGGTTTGTAAACGGAGATAAGCCTGAAGATTTTGAAAAACTCATTGACGACAAAACAAAGGCGATATACCTGGAAACCATTGGCAACCCCAGGTTCAACATCCCCGATTTCAGGAAGATCTCTGCCCTGGCAAAAGAATATGATCTTCCGCTGATTGTTGACAACACTTTCGGAGCTGGCGGTTATTTATGCAGACCAATAGAACTGGGAGCGAACATTATTGTTGAATCAGCTACCAAATGGATTGGGGGGCATGGGACAACTATAGGCGGAGTAATTGTTGACGGTGGTAATTACAATTGGGGAAACGGCAAATTCCCTCAGTTCACTGACCCTTCCGAAGGGTATCACGGGCTTGTTTTCCAGGAAGCTTTCGGAGCCGGCAGTCCGTTCGGTAATATAGCCTTCATCATACGTGCCAGAGTTGAAGGCTTAAGGGATTACGGGAACGCACTGAGCCCGTTCAATGCATTCCTGCTTCTGCAGGGACTGGAAACATTGTCACTTCGTGTTCAACGTCATTCCGACAATGCCCTGCACATAGCAGAATGGCTCAGGGAACAGGACTGGGTTACGAATGTGAATTACCCGGGGCTGACAAACAATCCTTATCACTCTCTGGCAAAATCATACCTTACAAACGGGTTTGGCGGTGTGTTAAGCTTCAATGTAAAAGGCGGGACTGAAACCGCCAAAAAGCTTGTTAATAACCTGGAACTGATCTCCCATCTGGCCAATGTCGGTGATGCAAAAACATTAATCATTCACCCTGCCTCCACAACACACGAGCAACTCACCGCAGAAGAACAGCTTGCCGCCGGTGTTGAACCCGACTCACTGCGATTATCAGTGGGCATTGAACATTGTGAGGATATAAAAAATGACCTCTACGGAGCATATCAGAGGGCGACATCTGCGAAACTATCATTTACCGCACAATCATTCTGACATGGGAAAGCATATCTTCAATTACGGTAATGAATTCTTTCCTGAAAGAGGAGGAGTTCTGAAGAACCTGAGGATCACCTACCATACTTACGGTAAGTTGAATCAGGAGAAAGACAATGTAGTATGGGTCTGCCATGCCCTGACCGGAAGCTCTGATGTCTTCGAATGGTGGCCGGGATTGTTCGGCACAAACGAATGCTTCAACCCGGATGAACATTTCATCATCTGTGCGAATATTCCGGGTTCCTGCTACGGGTCAACAGGCCCCTTATCCTACAATCCTGATACAGACAAACCCTATTTTCATGATTTTCCTGATATTACTGTCCGCGACATAGTTAAAATTATGGATCGCCTCCGGATTTACCTGGGAATAGAAAAGATCAGGATATTAACGGGCGGATCACTGGGTGGATTCCAGGCACTTGAATGGGCGATCCTGCGGCCTGAAGTTTTCGACAACCTCGTACTCATTGCCTGCGGAGCCAAAATTTCCCCCTGGGCTGTTGCATTTAACGAATCTCAGCGTATGGCCATTGAAGGAGACCCGACGTGGAAAGAAGAGTCATCAGACGCAGGCCTGGAGGGAATGAAGACTGCCAGATCCATAGCGCTGTTAAGTTACAGGAACTATCTAACCTATAAGGAATCCCAGTCGGAGAACAATGATAAGCTGTCCGAAACCTTCAGGGCTGCAAGCTACCAGAGGTACCAGGGACTGAAGCTGGCAAGGCGCTTTAATGCCTTCTCATACCATTGTCTGACCAGGGTGCTGGATTCACACAATGCAGGAAGAAACCGCGGTAGTATACAGGAAGCCCTGGCCCGGATCAAGGCCAGAACCCTCGTCGTTGGCATCAGTACCGATATACTGTTCCCGGTAAACGAACAGAAGTATCTCGCTGCCAATATCCGCGGGGCTGAATATTATGAAATCAATTCCCTTTACGGACACGATGGTTTTCTCACTGAGACCAGGAAGCTTACCAGAATAATATCAGAAAATGTGCATATAGCAGGAAATATAAATACCTGCATTGTATGACAGCTTTTCAGCCGGCAGGAGTTATACATGCCTGCACTGCATGAAAGCTTATCAGCAGGATTTAAGTTTATTCGAGTATTGTTCTTTCAATTGACAATCAACACTTTGCACCTTTGCGTCTTTGCGTTTCTTTAATTTAACAAACTATTGTTGTTAAATATTGTTATTTTTATAACAATGTTTATTATATAACAACATGATTTGTTATATTTGTCAGAATATCGTTCCGGTATCTGGTATCAGGTATCTCATTTAAAAGGATCATGGATACTATTCAGGACATACTTGACAAGCACCCCGGCGGCAATCGCAGCAGCCTTATTCCCATTCTCCAGGATGTACAGGACTCGCTTGGTTTTATCTCTGAAAATACCATAAACAAGGTAAGTGAGTATCTCGGTCTTCCACCTTCCAAAGTTTACGGTCTGGCTACCTTTTACAATCAGTTTCGCTTTACTCCCCCGGGGAAATATCATATACAGGTATGTGATGGCACATCCTGTCATATGAAAGGCGGGGAAACCATCTTAAGGGAGATCCGGAAATTATTAGCCATAGGAGACGGAGAGATTAGCAGGGACGGTTTGTTCAGTCTGGAAGTATTATCCTGCACCGGTGCCTGTGGGCAATCACCTGTAATTTCCATAAACGGGGAATTCTACAGTGAGGTTACCCGTAAAAAACTCCTGGAGATCATCAATTTCTATAAAGAACTGGAGAATAAGTAATGCCTGGGAAGGAAAATATAAATAACACTGACTTTCTGAGGGAAGTGGTTCAGCTGGAAAATGTTCAATACACCCTGGAAATGAACAGGAAGCTGGAACTGCTAAGCCGCAGGCGTGTGACAAAACCACTGGTACTGGTATCTTCCGGAACCTCAGCTATGGTGTCGGGTGCTGACAGAACCTTTCAGGCAGTGATTGAATACCTGAAAGACCGGAACATACAGGCAGAAACGGTCAGAACAGGAAGTCTTGGAATATGCAATATGGAACCTGTTATCAGTGTTCAGCTTCCGGGCAGAACAAGAGTCAGTTTCGGAAATATCATCCAGGAAAAAGTCACTCCCCTTCTCGATGATATTTTTCACAATACCATTCCTGTTGAAAATTTGTTAGGTCAGCACAGACATCCTGAGCACGATGCATGGCTGGATGTGCCTTTTATTGATGAGCTGCCGTTTTTCAGTCATCAGGAAAGACTGGTTCTGAAAGACAATGGCATCATTGATCCTTCATGTATAGGGGAATATATAGCGCTCGGAGGATACAGGGCTTTTGTGAAAGCCATCAGACAATATACTCATGAAGAGGTATGTGATATAGTTGAAAAAAGCGGGCTACGCGGAAGATCAGGCAGCGGGTTCAATACGGGAAAAAAATGGAAAGCTGCATTTAACACATCATCCGACCAAAAGTACCTTATATGCAATGCTGAAGAAAGTGATCCGGGTGCATTTATGGACAGGGGTATTATGGAAGGCAATCCACACCTGTTGATCGAGGGTATTGCCGTGGCAGCCTATGCTATCGGCGCGACAAAAGCATTTATCTATATACGGTCAGAATATACAGAAGCAATAAGAAATCTGGCAAGTGCAATATCCTCGGCTCATGAAACCGGACTTCTGGGACACAATATTTTCAGCAGCGGTTATAACCTGGATATCCTCCTGCGGGAAGGTCCCGGAGCTTTTATCTGCGGTGAAGAAACGGCTTTAATAAACAGCCTCGAGGGAAAACGGGGTATGCCTCAGACAAAACCACCTTACCCTGCTATCTCAGGCCTGAATAATAAACCTACTGTTATCAATAATGTGGAGACGTTGTCGAATGTTCCCCTGATTATCAATAACGGTTATGAGTGGTTCACCGGGAAAGGAACGGAAGAGAATACCGGGACTAAATTATTTGCCATATCAGGCAAAGTTAATATTACCGGACTGGTTGAAGTTCCTATGGGAACACCCCTAAGAACCATAATATATGATATTGCCGGCAGTACCGGAAATGAACGGAAATTAAAAGCGCTGCATCTGGGAGGGCCTTCAGGTAGAATGATCCCTGTTGATTATCTTGACACACCCGTGGGTTATGAATCACTCTCTGAGGCAGGTGCCGTGCTGGGCAGCGGCGGGCTAATTGTAATGGATGAAGACACCTGCATTGTCGATATGGTAAAGTATTTCATGGATTTCATGCAAAAGCAGAGTTGCGGTAAATGCATACCTTGCAGGGAAGGCACAAGGCGCATGTCTGAGATACTGGAAAACATTACCCGTAAGCCCGTAGATGAAACCAGTCATACCACTCTCGAACGCTTTAAAGGCGTTATGCAACTCGAAAGCATTGCATCTGTTATGACAGATACTTCGCTGTGCGGACTGGGAAAAACTGCAGCTAACCCTGTGTTAAGCTCACTAAAGCATTTCAGGGAAGAGTATGAGGAGCATATCTTTGACAGGTACTGCCGTGCCAATGTGTGCACCGAACTAAGAACCTACTATATTGATATTGAGCTTTGTACCGGATGCTCCATGTGTGCTAAAAAATGCCCTGCTGATGCTATCTTTGGCACACCCAGACATCCCTATTTTATTGTGGAAGAGAAATGCACCGGATGCGGATTGTGTTACGATGTGTGTAAATTCAGCGCTGTCTTTTATAAATAATTGAAATATGTTCTCTATTGAAGTAAATAACCGGATAATTTCTGTAAAGAAAGGAGAGACCATATTGACTGCTCTCAGGCGTAATGGCATCCAGGTGCCGACCCTGTGCAACATGAAGGATTTTACTCCTACCGGAGCATGCAGAATGTGTGTAGTGGAAGCAGAGGGAAATGAAGCACTCCTCCCCTCCTGTTCCATTATGGTTGCCGAAGGAATGAAAATCAAAACCCACTCACCCAGGGTGTTAAAAGCCAGGAAAACTATTGTCGAACTCCTGCTGTCAAACCATCCCGACGATTGCCTGTATTGTGAACGAAATGGCAATTGCGAACTACAGAAGATGGCAGAAGATCTAAACGTCAGGGAGCGACGGATACCGGGTAAGAAAAGCAGGTTTAAAATAGATAAGTCCAGTGCGAGTATTATAAGGGACCCTGCCAAGTGCATCCTGTGCGGGCGGTGCGTCAGAGTATGTGAAGAAATACAGTCCGTTTCCACATTCGATTTCATTAACAGGGGAAGTAAGCTTACCATTTCTCCCTCGATGAACAAACCCCTGAATTTCTCCAATTGTATCAGCTGCGGTCAGTGCGTCATGTTCTGTCCTACCGGAGCCCTGACAGAAAAAACGCAATTCGCGGAACTCGACAGCTCATTACATGACCCTTCAAAAATGGTTATTGTACAATACTCACCCGTCACCGCAGTTTCCATCACAGATGAATTTAACCTTAAACCCGGAAAAGATGTTAATGGCCTGATAAATGCAGCACTCCGTAAAATAGGTTTCAATAAGGTGTTTGAAACATCATTTGGTGCAGACCTGCTGACTGTTGAACAGACGGAAGAATTCATGAGCAGAATGGAATCCGGTGAAAATATCCCCTTAATTACCGGATGCTGCCCCTCATGGATAAGATATGCCGAACAGTTCACGCCTGACCTGCTGAATAATATTACCAGAATAAAATCACCCCAGCAAATTACCGGAGCTCTTATTAAAACATGGGTAGCTGAAAAATATAACTTTGCTTCAGGAGATATATATTCTGTTTCCATAATGCCCTGTACCGCAATGAAAATGGAAGCGCAAAGAGCAGAAATGACACAAAAAGGACTTTCAGATATCGATGCAGTGATCACTACCCGGGAGTTGGTAAGGCTTATTAAGCTTAATGGCATCGACATGCATAACCTGGAACCCGAACCTTTGGATGAACCGCTGGGGTCACTTAGCAGTACAGGGAAACTTTTCGGTATTAGCGGAGGCCCCCTTGAATCACTGTTACGAACCATTTTTTACAAATATACCGGCGAAGAATTAAACCCCCAGAAGCTTATAAAACTCAGAAATACAAAAAGATTTAAAGAGCTGAGCCTCAGAATGGGAGACAGAGATATTGAAGTAATTGCAGTAAGCGGAATGACAAATGCCAGGAAGGTACTCGATGAAATAAGGACAAAGACCAGTAAATATCATATCATAGAGATACAAGCCTGTCCCGGGGGATGCATAAACGGAGGAGGTCAGCCCATAGGATGCGGAGAAAACACTATTAAAAACCGAGGTAAATCATTATATGATTTTGATAATACTGAAATTATCAAAGCGGCACATAAAAATCCGCAGATAATCAACGTTTACAGCGAATTTTTAAAAGAAACCAACAGCATAAAATGCAGAGAACTGTTTTCCGTTAAATACCTGCAGAATGTAAACGTGTAATCTGCTTCAGAAGCGTTGACATATTGATAATAGAGATGAAGAAAAATAACAACATATTGGTATATACGATAAAAGAAAGATGCAGGGTATGCTACACCTGTGTCCGTGAATGCCCTGTGAAGGCCATTAGGATCATAAACGGTCAGGCCGAGGTGATCAGCGAACGCTGTATCGCCTGTGGTAATTGCACACGGGTGTGCAGTCAGGGTGCAAAAGCATATATGAATACCACCTCCGGAGTGTTTGAATTATTAAAAGGCTCAAAGCCTGTGTATGCTATGCTGGCACCCAGTTTTATCGCAGAATTTGATGAGTTTAATGATTACCGCCAGGTAGTTGGGATGATCAGGAAACTGGGATTTGATAAAGTCTTTGAAGTGGCATTTGGAGCCGATCTTGTTGCTGTAGAGTACAAGAAATTAATCCATAAAAAGAATGTAAGAGGGTATATCTCCTCTGATTGCCCGGCTATAGTTGCATATATTGAGAAGCATCATCCTGAAATTGTAGGTAACCTTGCCCCCATTGTCTCACCTATGCTGGCACTTACCCGCTTTCTGAGAAACAGGTATGGAAAAAATTTCAACCTTGTCTTCATCGGCCCGTGTATAGCAAAAAAAGCTGAGACAGATGAAGTTAATGAAGAAATTACCTTTACCGAACTTCGTGAGATGCTGAAAGCTAAAAATATTAATGCCGCGAATAGTACTCCTTCCGATTTTGATCCCCCGCGAGGAGGGAAAGGAGCCATTTTCCCGATAAGCAGGGGACTTCTCCAGACAGTGAACCTCTCAGATGATGAACTCGAACGTAATGTTATTATCGCTGAAGGGAGAGAGAATTTCCAGGAGGCTGTCAAAGAATACAAGTTGGGAACCATTTCTTCCGAACATCTCGAACTGTTATGTTGTGAAGGATGTATTATGGGGCCGGGAACTTCACGTAACGGTAAGAAATTCAACAGGAGATCCAGAGTTATGGACTATGTAAAGGAAAAAGTAAAGTTTCAGGACTCCCCGGAATGGAAACAGGCAATGAAAGAAAGTGTTAACCTGGACCTGAGGCAATCATTCAGGGTAAATGACCAGCGTTCACCCGATCCCACTGAAAATGAAATCAGGGAAATTCTGAAGAAAATGCATAAATTCAGTGAGAAAGACCATCTGAATTGCGGCGCATGTGGATATGACACGTGCAGGAATCATGCCATTGCCATAAATAAAGGACTTGCGGAAATAGAGATGTGCCTGCCTTACACCATCGACAAGCTGCACAACTCTATTGAAGAACTAGCTATTTCCAATACAAAACTTTATAATATCCAGCAAACACTTAAACAAACAGAAAAGCTGGCTCATATGGGCCAGTTATCTGCCGGAATAGCCCACGAACTGAATAACCCGCTGGGTGTAGTGATAATGTACAGCAACATCCTTCTCGATGATACTGATGAAGGTTCTCCCCTCAGGGACGACCTGAAAATGATAGTGGAACAGGCAGAAAGATGTAAAGTGATTGTCGGAGGGTTACTTAATTTTGCCAGGAAAACCCAGGTAAGCTGTAAGGAAGTGGATATCAATGAACTGGTAAGGATCAGTGTGGCCTCAATAGTAAGCCCCAAATCAGTAAAAATAGAAATTGTTAAGAACCAGAAAGACCTTTTTGCAGAAATTGATAAGGAGCAGATGATTCAGGTGGTATCAAACATCATTAAAAACGGCATTGAAGCTATGCCCGGGGGAGGAACGATAACCATTACCACCGATGAATCCAATAAAGATGTGATCCTGAAGATAAAGGACAACGGCACCGGAATTAATGAAACGGATCAGCATAAGGTTTTTGAACCCTTCTTTACCACCAAAGGTATTGGTAAAGGTACCGGTTTAGGACTGGCCACTGCCTATGGAGTTGTGAAAATGCACAATGGTAAAATTGACATCCGCTCAAATACTGATCCCTTAAAGGGACCAACAGGAACAGAGTTTACCATTCAGTTACCCAAACAAAGAAATAGTTAAAATTATCATGGATTTAACAGGAAAAACCATTCTCATTGCAGATGACGATTTCGATTATCTTTTTCAGCTGAAATTACAGATCAGCCAGTGGGGATGCAATGTGGTTACTGCAGACAGCCGGAAAGAAGCAGAAATAATTCTTGAAAGCCTTAAACCCGACCTGGCTATTTTTGACCTGATGATGGAAAGTGAGGATAGCGGTTTCGTTCTTACTTACAGGATGAAGAAGAAATATCCTGATGTCCCGGTGATCATTGCAACAGCCGTGTCAGCAGAAACAGGAATGAACTTTGGCATCAGCAGTGATGAAGACAGAAAGTGGATAAAAGCAGACCTTTACCTTGAAAAGGGTATACGTCCTGAACAACTAAAAATGGAAATAACCAAACTACTGCAATAAAATGGAAGCATTAAAAGTACTGGTTGTAGACGACGAACCAGGTATAAGAATGGGGGTCAGCCGGATTCTTTCCAAACACATGGTGAGTTATCCATTTATGGATGAAGATTATGGTTTTAAATGCCTGGAGGCTGCCACCGGGGAAGAGGCTATTGAACTTATCGACAATGAGCTGCCGGATATCGTACTGCTCGATAACAAATTACCGGGAATAAAAGGAATGGAGGTGCTGGAATATATACGAAGCAAGAATTACGATATAATGGTAGCTATGATCACATCGTATGCATCCCTTGAAATTGCCCTTAAAGCAACCGATGACGGCGCCTATGATTTCATACCCAAACCCTTTACCCCACAGGAGCTTAAATCTTCTGTGGATAATATCACCAAGCAACTGTTCCTCAAAAGGATCACTGCTAAAATGAAACAGGAAGGCAAGCAGATACGTTACCAGTTCCTTTCCGTTCTTTCCCACGAATTAAAAGCCCCGCTTAATGCCATTGAAGGATACCTGAGGATCATGCTCGAAAAACAGGCAGGTGATGATATCTCTAACTACGAACAGATGATTGAAAGGGCTCTGGACAGGGTCAGGGGAATGAGAAGCCTGGTGCTTGACCTGCTTGACTTTACACGAATAAGACTCGAAAAGAAAGAAGAAAAAATAATGAAGGTTAATCTCAGGGAACTGGCGAAATTATCTATCAGTACTGTCAAACCCTATGCAATCCAGAAAAATGTAGAGATTAAACTCGACTGCCCTCCTGACCTTATCATTGAAGCGAATCCCAACGACCTTGAAATAATAATGAACAACCTGATAAGCAATGCGGTAAAATACAACAAAGAAGGCGGAAGTGTAGGTGTGACCCTGTCGAAAGACAATCAGATCCTGAAAATGGTAATTCAGGATACGGGGATCGGACTCACTGAAGAAGAAAAATCACAGCTGTTTCATGCCTTCGTGAGAATCAGAAATGAAAAAACAAGACATATTACAGGCAGCGGCTTAGGTCTGTCAATTGTCAGAAAAATTACCGAACTTTATAACGGCAAAATTCATGTGGAGAGCAAACCCGATAAGGGAAGCACATTTACAATCTACCTCACTCTGTAAAACTATAGCACATAGACCTAATTTTAACTAAAATGAACAGACTTCCTGAAAAAACGGTTGAACGTCTGAGCGAATACAGACGAACCTTATTAAATTGCCTCGCACAAGGAAAAACACATATCTTTTCGCATGAACTGGCACGTTTGCAACATATTACAGCAGTTCAGGTGAGAAGGGATATTATGTTTATCGGTTATACCAGTTTACAACGGAAAGGGTATGATGTTCAGGAACTTATTCAGGTTATAGGCACAATTATTGACTCGGACACACCATTAAATGTGGCTGTAATCGGAATCGGAAATCTTGGCCGTGCTATTACACATTACTTTATCGGCAAACGTTCAAAACTAAATATCGTGGCAGCTTTTGATGTTGACCCTATGAAAACCGACAGGGTAATTTCCGGCGTAAAATGCTATTCTATGCAGAAACTCACGGAAGTTGTAAAGAAAATGGATATTTCCATTGCTATCCTTACTGTACCCTCCGATGTAGCTATCGAAACAGCCGAAAAGCTCGTTATTGCAGGATTCAGGGGTATTCTCAATTTTACCACGGTTCCCCTCAATGTGCCCTCAAATGTTTATCTCGAACAATACGACATGATCACCTCACTTGAAAAAGTTGCATATTTTGTAAAAAAACAAAATGGTTGACATACTTTTTTAGTAATTTCGGCCTTCATTTTTTATGTTGCAGGATATAATGAAAGTATACAGAGATCTTGAAGAGCTTAAGGGAATTAAAAATCCTGTTGTTACAACCGGTTCGTTTGATGGTGTACATGTCGGACATAAAGTTATTATAAGCCGTCTGAAAAAACTTGCCCGTGATATTAACGGGGAAACGGTGCTTATAACTTTTTATCCCCACCCGCGAAGGGTACTTTACCCTGACGCAGAAGGAAAAGACCTTCTGATGATCAATACACAGCGTGAAAAAATATGGCTGCTCGAAAAAACAGGAATAGACCACCTGATTATCGTTAACTTCACCCGTGAGTTTTCAATGATCAGCTCCCATGATTTTATAGAAAAAGTGCTGGCAGACTTATTGAAGGTAAAGGTTGTGGTCGTTGGTTTTAACCATCATTTCGGACACAGACGTGAAGGGGATTTTGAATCACTGTATAATCTCGGAAAGATATACGGATTTGAAGTGGAAGAAATTCCGGAACAGGATATCCAGAATGAAAGTGTAAGCTCAACCAGGATCCGCGCTGCCCTGCTGCAGGGTAATATTCAGAGAGCCAATGCCTATCTCGACCATTTTTATATCATTAAAACCATATTGCAACCCTCCCCCGACCTGCCGGCATTTTCAGCACTGAGATTCTACAAACTACATCCTGAGGAAAATGTAAAACTTTGCCCGCCCGATGGAGTATATGCCGTAAATGTGGAAGGGAAAGGATTTTTTGAAAAAGGCATGCTCGTCATATCTGGCTGGGGAATTCAGGACAGTTATATGTCACCGAACCTTATGACAATTTTACATTTACCTCATTATGAAAAAGATATTGCAGGTGAAGATGTAACTCTCTATTTCCATAAATGTGTTCGAAGTGGTGTTAATGGCAATGGAATTCAATTATCAGACAACTATTTCCGGAACGATCTTAAAGAAATTGAGGAATTAATATATTGATTGCATATACTCCGGACCGGCTATGCCTGTGCCTCGTCACTGACTTGTCTCTGTCGTTTTTTTCCGGGTTTCAGCCACTGATAGATTCTGCTTAACAGGGATATCTTTTCCAGCATATCTGTATATGTATGCTGAATTTTCTCCATCCCTTTCTCTCCTATGCGTTTTCTGAAATGTGCGATATCACTCGGATCACACGGCCTGTTCCATCTGAATTCCACCTCGCCGCAGAAATATTGATAATACGGATTCTGTACCCATTCAAATATAAGCCGCTCATCACTGTAATCCGACATCTTTTTAAGAATTAATAATCCGGCCATTAACCGCACAGGTTTGGCAGGAGCGCCAGTCTCAGAATAGAGTGCCGCAAACTCTTCTTCTAGTTCATCCCACGGACACTTACCGGCCAGTAAAACGAGCTCATGCGCAGGATTAACAATCTGTTTCAGGATCGGATGAAAAAGATTTAACTGATTCTGATCGGGAGATTTTCCTAACATAATTAACCTCCTTCGTTAATTTATTATGGGAAAGCGTAAAACCTAAATTCTCATAAATAGTTACATTATCTGATCTCTTCCTGTTAGATGCAACCTCTACACTTTTCAGATCATTACTTATAGATATCCTGTCAATCTCCTCTATTAACATTTTCGCAATTCCCAGTTTCCTGTAATCCTTATCAACAAATAACTCCTGTATCTCACCCACTCCGCCGCAATGATGCAATAAATTCTGTATGTGGAAACTGATGAAGGCAACAGTATTTTTATCATAGCCGGCAACAAGATAATGACAATCGGGGTTTTTTAAATTATCCAGATAAATAGAACAGAATGAATTGTAGTCATGGATAAGATCTTCAAGTTCACAAATGAACCTGTACACATTATCCATATCTTCCGGTTCAGCCTTTCGTATTTTAATCCTGTTTTCCATAGGGAAAAATAATCACAATCCTTGATTTCGTTGCGTTTTTTATAAGCTTTTGTCTTTGCGTTTTCTTTGCGCTTTCGCGCCTTTGCGTTTCTTTTTCACCTTTACATCCGGCAAAAGTTTAACAAACTATTAATTTAACATGCGTATATTAAAAAATGGTCTGTTTCCCCACCCTATGGTTCCACCTCATCAATAATCCCATTATTCTGTTCGTAATCTTTTACAGATAAAAATGAATACTGATAGTTCATTGAAATTATCGAATTATACTCACATATGTTGGCCCCGGATAAGCATGCGTTAATTATTTTTTTCCCGATGGAAGATAACTCAGGTTGCAGGAATTTCTGAAGTTCCTGTTTAAAAAAGTCATAAAGGATTTTTGCCCCGGCATCATAACCATCCTCACCTACATCCGTCTGTTTATGTACCTGAAGGAATCGTGACGGGATTTTCGATCCTTCAATGGTCAGGTAATTAAGTTCATATCCCAGCAGAGGACAACGTGCTTCCTGATACTGATCACTTCTGAGCTTTGCATTCCCTCTTCGCGTAAGGTACTCACGCATAATAAGCTGAGGTTTAAACCCAACCTTCCACACACCAATATACTGGTTGGGAACCAGGGTATATCTCATTCGTGGTGTCTGGATGATCTGTTCGAGCAGTAAATTGGCATGCGTTACCATCTTCCCTGTTACAAACGGCCAGTATGAGCCTACACCTTCTGATTCCATTTTCCCGCCGCCAACGATACTTGGATTGTCATGCCCCCTGGGTGCAACGAGCCTCCACAGCCAGGCAAGTGCAGGAGGTAAAATATGAAACAGGCCTATAATCCCGTAACTTGGATGCTCCCTGGAACAGGGTGGAGTCCTCACTCCAAAACTCCTGACGTCAACCGTAACAGGCTTATTAATTACCCCCGGAACAATATCACGGGGAAGGATAACCCTCGGATTGGGACATCTTTTTCCCGGTTCGTCTTCTATATGGTCCCAGATAAGTGCAGTACTGTCAGGATTAGTATTTATATTAAGAAATAATAACGGCTTTTTCGGCTTGATAGTTATCTTTTCAAGGAAGGGATCATCCCCATAGTCATTTACACTGTCAACACGTATAAACCATGCGTTTTCAGCATCAAAAACAGCTAATTTCCCGTTGTCTCTCTGGAATGAAGGGTGACAAAGAGCCATATCGTCCGTTACCGGATTAAATGAACAGAACAGTGGAAGGTTAATTAATCTCCTCTCCCCTGTATTGATCTGTTGCCCTATCAACACCTGTCCGGCCGGTTCCCTGACGATGTGTTGCAACATTTCGCTCTTTCCGCCTCCGCTCGCACCCTCGTGCATAAAGTTGGTAATGTTATCATAAGGACTCACTACCTGAACCGTTGAGCAATGAGCCGTAATCCACCCTTCCCTTTCTCCTTTGTTTAATAAAGCTCCATATAATCCTTTTTTTGCACTGGGGCCCGGGTATAAATTATAGGAAAACATTTCATGAAGACTGTCAGTACGATTATGCACCACAATCTGCTTCCCTTTAAAATGTGTATGCCGGAAAGGCGGAGCTACATATATCACAGTACCAACGCTAAACTCTTCAGTAAGTTCCTTTACACTGACAATACGCTGCAGCATGGACAAGCCCATAGCGAAAAATCCTGCATTGGCAGGAGCAATTGCCACTCCCCCGATGCCGATATTTTCTGCGCCGGCAAAATAAAAGAAAACGGCCAGCTCCTGGTCTTTAAGCCATGCAAATGTTTCATCTCTTAATATACTAAACTCATACCCGTATTTATCAATGAAACGGGGTTTGTCACTGGGAAGATCATCACCTATAACCATAGTATCAGGGTCCCTCCTCCTCATATACGGTTCAGTGTAATTCGCAGAAATACCATTCGTTACACGATGAATAACGGCTTCTGTATATTCACCTTTCCCGGGTATATTATATTTTACTTCATAGATGCTGTTGTCTCCATTAACAGAAGCAACAGCTAATTGCTCGCTGGTGTCATAAACCGTATATCCCCTGCAACTGTTGAGAAGCGTGTATAATTCATCAGGAAGGGCTATCTTCTTCTCCTCTAACGTTAAAAATAAGTCATTCATATATTGTTCATTTGAGAGGAAATGCATCTTTCCACACGACAAAAATAATCAAATTTGAATTAGCTGATGATATGCTGACAGGGATTCTGTGTATTTAATAAGAATTTTCCATATATTAGTTATTTGGTCTGTTATTGTTTTTTATCTTTACATGGAATTGTCCGTTGCCAATGACATTAGCAATGAGCAATCTGGAATCCGGGCTTCGCCAAACTCAGCTACCGTGCTGTAAGTTGGCAGGAACCAATCTGGAATCTGAAATTTGGAATCTTCTTCCTTATTAATAATAAAAATGAAAACCACAAACCGTCGCAATTTTATCCGCAGTTCCGCATTTGGGATGCTGGGGCTGGGAGTTACACCCGGAATTACTGGTCAGCATACCGGGCCTCTGCAGGAGCTGAAAATTAAACGCTACAGAATCCTTGGAAGAACAGGATTCAGGGTTTCCGACTTCGGAAGCGGCACCCCTTACAACGAAACCGTGCTGAAAGCATTGCTCGATGCAGGAGTGAACTTTATTGATACCGGGGAAGTATATGGAAATGGAAACAATGAAAGATTTATTGCCGGTGTAATTAAAAATTACGACAGATCTAAAATATTTATTAACACCAAACTCTACACTGAAAATAAATTCGGATCGAAGGAAGAGGTCATTAAACGCACACACGATGCACTGGACAGGCTGGAAACCAGCTATGTGGATTGCATGATGATACACAGTGCGGAAAATTCGCGGATAATTAAGGATGAGGCATTTCATGCAGCCATGAAACAGCTGAAAAAAGAAGGCAAAGTAAAGTCTGTCGGCGTATCATGCCATGGAAATAATCACCTGGTAAATCCCGATGAAAGTATGGATAAAATCCTCCTGACTGCTGTTAATGACGGAAGGTTTGATGTTATCCAACTTGCCTATAACTTCTTTAATGCTGACATCGCTGAGAAAGTTCTCAAGGCCTGCCGCAGGAAAAATATAGGCACAGAAATTATTAAATCCAACCCGGTGCAGTTATATATGATGATGGAAGACAGGATTGCCCGTTACAGTGAAGAGGGTAAAGAACCTCCCGGGAGCACTGTTACATTTTATGAGAAGTTTAAAGTCATGACTGAGGAAGCCAAACAGAAATTTAGTCCGGATGGACAGATGAGTAATGAAGAGTTAATGACCGCGGCCATGAAATTTGTCTTACAGAATGACGATGCTCATACAGTATTATGGGCATTCAGCAATCTGAACGAGGTAGAGAACATGCTTCCCATGTCGGGGATGAATGCAACAGATAAAGACTCTGCCTTATTATCAAGATACCGTAAAACATACGGACACCTTAACTGCCGGATTGGCTGCAATATGTGTGAAAGAGCTTGTCCTCACAACATGCCGGTGAATTATATCATGCGTTATAATTATTATTATTCGGTGAAAGGCAGACAAAGGGAAGCTATGCAGAACTTTGCAGGTCTTCCCGGCAAAAGACCACATGAAGTTTGCGGATCATGCCCGGGGTATTGCGAACAGGCATGTCCTTATGGTGTGGAAACACGGGCAATGCTGGCTATGGCTGAAAACAACCTGCTGTGGACAGGGAACCACAACTCCCTGGCATAATACTCTCTATTATTGTAAACTTACCTGCAACACAGGATGGATGGAAAAACCCTGATCCTACGTAAGTTTTAAATTAATACAGCCTATCCTTCCCTTATCTGATACAAAAGATTGTCTTCTACCCTGTAAAACAAAGGAGCTACCGATATTCCGGGATATCTCAACCGCAAGCGCTTTGCTTCACCCAGCACAAAATCTATTTCATTACCGATCTCAAACATGGCTGCAAAATGCATGAAATGCTCTTCTGCCCACTCCTTTTCCCATCCTGCTTTCTCTACCAGCCCGTTAATGAATTTACTCCTGCGGGATATAAGATTTACCATACCGCAATGGTTGTGAGCAATTAATGCAATATGTCTCACATTCCCGATGGCAATAGCATAGGAAACTTTGAATTCACTGTATCGCAAATTTCCCCCTCCCGATCTAATAATATAGGCAAAATTATCAGGTATTTGTAAATGTTTTCTGTTATCCATGCACATACCGATCAGTATCTCTGCTTCTGTGTGAACATCGAGGGGCCTGAGCAGATTATGGTATTCCAGCAGTAATCCTACTGGTGTATTCATGTACGCCGGAAATATATCATCGGTCGATTTAACCTTTACCATCCTGTTCATAAACAATTACAATTTAAATATTACATTAAAAAATACAGGAACTAAAAAACAAAAAAAATATGGCATTCCAAAATAATGAATAGTACAAATACCGGATAAGAGACTTTTTCATAATTTCACAGCGATAATCAATCCTTATACTATTTTCATGGCACGAATTATTATTGGAATTCACGGTCTTGGTAATAAGCCCGATAAACCCACCCTGAAAAAATGGTGGCGGATGTCTATGATCGAAGGACTTAAATCAATTGGCAAGGAGGACACTTCCATTTCAAAATTTGAAATGGTGTACTGGGCTGATGTTATGTATGAAAAGCCACTGGACAAATCTGTTAAAAACCCTGAAAGCCCGTTTCTTCTGGAAGAAAGATACACCAAAGCACCATCAGACTTCCAGGTTGAAGACCACTCCCTGCGTATGAGTATAATTGATTTTATAGGCAAACAGTTGAATGATATCTTTCTTAATGAGGATTTTTCTTTAAACTATTCATTTATAACTGACTATATCGTAAGTAAGTATTTCAGGGAACTAGAAGTATATTACAGGGATGACTGTGAGGAGAACATTCAGGAATGTAAAACAAAGGATAAAATTAAATCAAGACTTGTCAATGCCCTGGAAAAGTATAAGAATGACGAAATTATGCTGGTATGCCATTCCATGGGAACAATAATCGCATATGATGTACTGACATTCCTGGCACCTCAGATTAAAGTTCACAGCCTGGTCACCATGGGTTCTCCATTAGGCCTGCCTGTTATTATCAGCAAGATAGCAGCTGAACATAAGCGCAGGATGGAAAAAGAAATTAAAATGGTTACCCCGCCCGGAGTGTATATAAACTGGTTCAACTTTTCAGATATCCTGGATAAGATAGCTTTCAACTTTAAACTTGCGGATGATTTTACGGAAAACGATCATGGTGTAAAGCCTGTCGACTTCCAGGTGGTAAATGATTATCATATAAATGGAGTGCATAATCCTCATAAATCATTTGGGTACCTGAGAACCAAAGAATTTGCGAAGGTCTTGTATGAATTTATCACAAGGGACAAACCATTATGATGAAAGGGTGTTGGATGGATGACCTGCAGGTGCAGGGAATACTGCTGATCCATGTACAACATTTATTTTCGTCACCATTAACAAAAATCGTCCTTCAACCCCAGGTATTTATATATTAACCCTATCAACTCTTCCTTCATCACCGGTTTGGTAATATAATCATTACATCCCGCCTGAAATGCATTTTGCTTATCACTCTCCTGGGCATAGGCCGACTGAATGATAATCGGAATGCTTTTGTTAAATTCCCTGATCTGCTCTGTGGCTTCCAGTCCATCCATATCAGGCATCTTAATATCCATTAAAATCAGTGATATTTGAGGATTCTCCATTAATGCAGTTACTGTGTCCCTGCCGTTTGTGGTAAATATAAGGGAAATGCATTCCCGTGAAAGAATTATTTCCAGGTATTTACAGGAGAACTCATCATCTTCAGCAATTAATATAGTGTATCCCTCAGGAATACGGGAAGAACGATCCGGATGAACATCAGATTCTGATTTAATCTTTTCTGCCGGTATATATGGAATCCGGAAAAAGAAGGTACTTCCCCTGCCTGATTCTGACTCCACCCATATTTCACCATTAAGCATTTCAACATAAGCTTTGGCAATGGACAATCCAAGTCCTGATCCCTCATGAGGCCTGATATTGCTTATATCAGCCTGCACGAAACGTTTGAAGATCGCTTCAAGTCTGTCTTCCGGAATGCCAACGCCGGTATCTTTAACAAAAAATTCGAGGTAATTCTCCTTTAGATTACAGCCAAACTCAATGCTCCCGCATGAAGTGAATTTTACCGCATTATTGATCAGGTTTGTAAGAATACTCTCTAACTTATGCTTGTCAGTTTTTACATAAAGCTCATTACCTGCTGACTGAGACGAAATAGTTAACGTAATTCCGTTCTCATGACATTGTTGCCTGAAGAAACTATAATGATACTGAAGTATCTCCGGGATAGATTCTTCAGAGTATATAACCTCGGACTGACCTGATTCAATTTTTGATATTTCAATGATATCATTAATTGTACTTAGCAGTCTTTGTCCACTTTGATCAATAATATCAATATATTCGTCTATATTTTCCTTTCTCAGGCAGGGGTTTTTTAACAACTCCAGAAATCCCAGGATGGCATTCATCGGGGTCCGTATCTCATGACTTACGTTGGCTAAAAAAACCGTCTTCAGCCTGTCAGACTCCTCAGCTTTCTCCTTTGCTTCCACCAGCTCTTTTTGTTCTATCTTTTGAATGGTAATATCTTCAAGAACTCCGTCGAAATATACAGGTTTACCATTATTATCAAAGATGAGACGGCTATTATCCCTGACCCATATTAACTCTCCTGTCTTTTTCCTTAATTGAAATTCATTCTGAATAACTTCAGATGTTTTTTTCGAGGCTCGCAGCTGTTTTTCCCTTTCAGCAGGGTATACATATAACTCTTTGACATTTAGTGTTAAGAGTTCTTCCATGGAATCATAGTTCAGCATTTTTACCAGCGCAGGATTGGAATATACCAGCTGTCCGTCTGTAGCAGTACGATATATTCCCAGCGGCAACTGTCTGTTCAGAGATCTGAATTTATCTTCGCTTTCCCTGAGGGCATTGAGGGCCGTATAAATTTCAGTAATATCCCTTGCCATTGCAATCACAACTTCTCTTCCAAAATACTTTCCCTTATTTAAAACTACTTCCCCCGGAAATATTTCACCATTCTTACGTTTCCCCCACCACTCAAATTTCCGGGTAAAGCCTTCAAATGCTTCCTTTATACTTACATTTATTTCTTTCATCTTATTGCGTCCGGGAGCAGCCAGCTTTTCCGGTGTAAATCCTACCATCTCACCGCGGGAATAACCATACATCTTAATAGCTGCCTGGTTAACTTCAAGAAAGAGCCCTTTTTGATCCTGAATAAAAATGGCATCACTCGCATAATCAAAAATACTTTTATAACTTAACTCGCTTTCCAGTAAGGCCTTTTCAATATGCTTGCGTTCAGTAATGTTGGTAGATATCCCACATAAGGCAACAGGATTGCCATTCTCATCATATATCAACTGGGTGCGGCAGTCCATTATCAGTTCAGTACCATCCGCAGCATAATTTACCACTTCCCCACGCCATGCCCCATCCTTTATGGTCCTTTCAAGTATCTCCTCCTGTGAAGCCCCCTTCTCAGTATCTTCCCCGTAAATATTTGTTTTTTTCCCCATTATTTCATCCCTGGAAAGTTGTAATGTTTTTACTTCCGCATCATTCACATAGGTAATAACACCATTGAGATCGGTAATGGTAACATGATCCTTGATCTGATCAAGTACGAGCGACTTTAACCGAAGGTCCTCTTCTTTTGACTGTATAGTGGAATGTAACTGTTTTTCTTCCATATGTGAATATTTATCTGATAGTAAATTTAATTCAAATTCCTGAAAATGGAATAAAAAAACAAACATAATAACTTGTCCGTCATTAAACAATTACTATATTGCTACATTAAAATTACAATCGAAAAATGGAACCAACAAGAACATTCGACCTCCTTGAAAGAAATCTCAGCCTCTTTCCCGAAGCGGATGCGCTCTCCGCCAAACAAGACGGAAAATGGATTAAACACACCAATAAGGAATATAGCGACTATGCCCGCTGGTTTGCACTGGGACTCCTTGAACTTGGATTTACCAAAGGAGATAAAATTGCTACTATTACAAATAACAGACCGGAATGGAACTTTACCGACATGGGGATGGCAATGACCGGGGTTATTCATGTTCCGGTTTATACGTCATTAAACCCTTCCGAGTATAAATATATCCTCGGACATTCCGATGCCAGGATGGTTATTATTTCTGATGCAAAATTGTATGAAAGTATTAAACCCGTATGTGATCAGATTAAAAAGGTGGAATATGTTTTTACTTTTAACCACACAGATCACTCACGGCATTGGTTGGAAGTAGTGGAAAAAGGGAAGGGTTGTAAACCTGAAACTCTGGATTTACTTGAAAAGTGTAAAACAGATATCACACCCTCCGATCCTGCCTCCCTGATATATACCTCAGGTACCACAGGAACTTCGAAGGGCGTATTGCTGTCGCATCAGAATCTGGTCAGTAATTTTCTTGCGGCGGCACAAGTATTTAAACTAGGTCCTGATGACCGCTACCTGAATATCCTCCCTCTTTGCCATGTGGGTGGCAGGCTGGGCAATTACCAGACTCAATATGCAGGTGCCTGCATTTACTACGCTGAAAATATGGGCACCATTGCAATTAACCTGAGGGAAATAAAAGCAACAGGATTCGATGCCGTACCCCGTATCCTTGAAAAAGTATTCGACAATGTGATGGCTAAAGGCAGAGGACTGAAAGGAATAAAGAAATCGATCTTTTTTTGGGCAGTCCGCCTTGGACTACGTTACAAACCTTTTGGAGAAAATGGGTGGCTGTATGAACGCAAACTAAAGATTGCCGATAAGCTGATCTTCAGTAAATGGAGAGAGGCCCTGGGCGGATGCGTAAAGCTTGTAGGCTGCGGAGGTGCAAGCTTACAGCCACGACTCGAAAGGATATTCTGGGCTGCGGGGATAAAAATTATTAACATGTACGGACTTACCGAAACTTCACCAATCATTACCATCAACCGTCAGGAAAAACCACTCTGTAAACTGGGTACCGTGGGTGCCGTAATTGAGGGAGTGGAAGTGAAAATCAATGACAACGGGGAAATACTGACACGTGGCCGCAATTTAATGATAGGATATTATAAGGACGACGCACTTACCAGGTCAGTTATTGATGAGGAAGGATGGTTCCATACCGGGGATGTTGGGAACTGGGTAGAAGAAAAATTCCTTGCTGTTACTGACAGAAGCAAAGAGATATTTAAACTGTCTAACGGTAAGTTCGTTGCTCCTCAGCCTATCGAAAACAGACTTAAAGAATCAGCCTTTATCGACCAGGCGATGGTAGTGGGTGAGCATCAGAAGTTTGCCAGTGCACTTGTGTTACCTGACTTCAAATATATCAGGGAATGGTGTGATGCCCATAAGTTGTCACACTCAGAAAATAACACCGAACTGGCCGGTCTTCAGGAAGTAAAAGAAGCCATTAATGAGGAAATCAGCAGTCTGAATAAAACATTTTCGGAAGCCGAAAAAATCATGCGGTTCAGGATAATAACCGATGAATGGTCGCCTGTGACAGGCGAGTTGTCTGCCAGCCTTAAACTAAAAAGAAAAATAATTGAGTCTAAATACAGGAATATCCTTGACGATATCTACAGGAGACAGTCATAAATTAATGAACTATTAAATTAAACCGCTTGTGCAGTTTGATCTTTTTAAATCAAACCGCACAAGCGGTTATACCCTTAAACGAAACCTTTATAAATGCATATTAAAGAAGTAACAAACAACCGTACCAGGAAAGCCTTTCATGAAGCGGCGCGTATAATTTACAGAAACGATAATGTATGGGTTTGTCCTCTCGACAACGAAATTGAAGCTATCTTCACTCCGGGAAAAAATGTATTCTTCAACCACGGCGAAGCCTCCCGCTGGTTATTATACGATGAAGGGAACCTCCTTATCGGAAGGGTGGCTGCATTTATCGACAGGAATACGGCCTTCAGACAGGATCAGCCTACCGGCGGAATGGGATTTTTTGAATGTATAAACAATAAAGAAGCGGCATTCCTCCTTTTTGACACAGCCCGTGAATGGCTGAAAGAAAGAAAAATGGAAGCCATGGACGGCCCGGTAAACTTCGGTGAGACAGATAAATACTGGGGACTCCTGGTTGACGGCTTTACTCACCCTTCGTATGAGATCACATATAACCATCCATATTACCGGGAATTGTTTGAATCATACGGATTTCAGACATATTACAAACAGGAAGGCTTTCACCTCGATCTGAAAAAAGAACTGCCTCCCAAGTTCATGAAGATTGCCGAATGGGTTGCCAAAAAACCCGATTACAGTTTCAGTCATTTTGAATGGAAAAAAGCAGATAAGTATATTAACGACTTCGCAGAAGTATTCAACGTAGCATGGGCTACCTTCAAAGAAAACTTTGAACCGTTGGAACCCTCATATATCAAAAAAACTCTTCAAAAAGCCAGAGCTATCATTGACGAGGAATTTATCTGGTTAGCCTACAACAAAGGCAAGCCCATTGCCATCTACCTGATGTACCCCGATGTTAACCAGATACTGAAAAAGCTGAACGGTAAACTTACGCTTCCCGCTATGCTGAGATTCCTCTGGCTGAAAAAGAAAAAAACTATGACGCGTGCCAGGGGCGTACTTATGGGAGTAATACCTTCTTTCCAGGGTCTTGGAGTAGAAGCGGGAATAATACTGAACATAGCCAGAGTTATGGCCGGCAAACCCCATTATACGGAAATTGAGTTTTCCTGGGTGGGAGACTTTAATCCCAAAATGCGTAAAATATTCATGGCCGTGGGGAGTGTTCCTGTAAAACATTATATTACTTACCGGTATCTGTTTGACAGGAATAAGCCGTTTAAGAGGTATCCTATTCCGGAATAGGGGGTAAGGCCTTCATAAGTATAGCTGGATTAATGATATAGGATGACGTAAGAAAAAGAAACGCGAAGGCGCAAAAGGATATTTGAATGACGTGGAAAGAAACCCGAAGCTGATAATAGAAATACATCACTATACTAATAACCCGCTATGTTTTTAATATTGCGTTGATAATGTAAATTTTAACAATTAAGCCTTGTGTTAATCATGTTGTTAAAACCAACATTTTTGCGCCTTTGCGCCTTTGCGCTTTTTTTATTTTTACGAACTCTTGATGATATATATAATTTTAATCAAACTCTATGAATTATGACATCATAATTATCGGTGCCGGGCTGGGAGGACTTACCGCCGGCGCAAAACTGGCAAAGGAAGGGAAGAAAGTTCTCGTTCTCGAGCAACATGACCGCCCGGGAGGATGCGCCACTACCTTTCAACGGAAAGATTATACAATGGAAGTTGGTCTTCATGAGATGGATGGCCCGCATGCCAGGGATCTGAAAGTTAAAATATTCAGGGACCTGGGATTGAATGAAAGGGTTACGCTACTGGGAGTACCTGAATTCTATCGCTTTGTCAATGGCAGGCAGGATGTGGTAATTCCCCATGATCCGGAAGAGGCAGAGCGGAAACTCGGCGATCTGTTCCCCGGTGAAAAACAAGGAATACAAAGTTATTTCCATAACGTTCTTAACGCCCGTAAAATAATTTCAGAAGCTGCCGGAAAACCGGTAAAAAGCCTTGGTGATTTTCTTGATGAGCATATTGGCAATGAAGACCTGAAACTAATCCTGCTGGGAAACCTGGGTTATTTTCACGATGACCCTTATTCTATATCTCTCCATTACTACCTTGTTGCCCAGGGAAGCTATTACGGAGGATCTGCAAGTTTTGTTCAGGGTGGATCACAAACACTTTCAAATGCTTTAATGTCGGTAATTGAAAAGAGTGGAGGACAAGTCAAGCTGAACTGCCTGGCAACACAAATAGTTTTTAAAGGTAACCGCCCTGCCGGAGTCGCTTATCAGGATACCTCTGCAAAATCAAAAACCACTCAAACCGATTATGCCCCTGAAATCGTCGTGAATGCTTCCGTTCCTGCACTGTCAGAAACTCTGCTACCTGAAAGCCATGGAAAAATTCTGCGGGAAAAAATCCGGAACATGAATACCGGAGCATCACTGCTTACTGTTTATTTCGGTTTTAAAACCGCTTTGAAAAATATCGGGAATAAGTACTATTCAACCTTTGTTTTCCATCCTTTGGTTAAAACTCAGAGAGATATAGTACATAACAATCATGCGAACTTTGAAACCCGCAGCTTTACGCTGGTGGATTACAGTCAGGTCGACTCTGCCCTTGCACCCGCCGGTAAAGGGGTGGGCGCTGTTTGCTGTATAGACTATGCATCGGAATGGGAAAATTTCGACCGCAAAACATACCTGAAGAAGAAAGCTGAAGTGGCTGATGCCATTGTTAACCGGTGTGAAATGCTTTTGCCCGGTTTCAGGGATGCGATTGAATATGTTGAAGTGGGCACACCCTTAACCGTGAAACGCTATACACTAAATCCCAAAGGTGCTGTTTATGGCTTTGCACAAAATCCGGGTAAACCGACAGAATATTTGTCTGTTCTGCCCGACAACCTACATATTGCCTCTGCATGGGGAAAATTCGGGGGAGGATTCTCAGGATCCATTTATAGCGGGTATATGACTGCACTGGATGTTTTAAGGAGATCCTAAAAATGCGGACAAAGTAACTAGTGCATTCTCCATTCGTCTGTCAATTCGTAATTTGTACTCCGTCCTCCTGATTTTTCCTGTTTTAAGATTCCTTTATCACACTGGGTTCCCGAAAAACCGGGACAGGCATTGCAGACCGCTCAGAGTCCTATTTATTACCGCCTGGTGTTTATTTTGCGTTTCGGCAAAAAACATCTGTGTTGATTTATCATCTGCATCGTAATCACTGCTAAGTGCAAACAAGTCCTTGATTTTTTGGTAAAACCGCTTTTCCGATGCACGGATATCCCGTATTCGTTCTAATAATTCATCGAAATAATCAGGTCTGCCATCAGGATTCTTTAGACGTTCATCATCCATTAAAAATCCTTTTACCATATACTCTTTCAAGTTTTTATTTGCCTATATCCTAAACTGTGTACCACGTTTGCTACGAACTCGAAATCTGATTGCCAAAATCATATCGAGTGAATAGAATGTAATATTATACTCTTTATCATCGGAAGCAGTTGTCAAGTAATCCTTGACAACTGAATTTTCAGATAACTCACCTTCTTTCAGTATGTTACTTATGTGTAGACTTATGTTTTGCTTAGAGGTGGCAAAAAGTTCAGTAAGTTTATTTTGGTTCATCCATATATTACCGTCTTTTGCATACAATGCCACCGATGCCTTACCATCAGCAGTTTTATAAATGATTATGTTTTGCTTATTATCCATTGTTTTATATCAAGCAATAAAAATAATCATTTACATGGTGTGAAAGAAAACAATTCACTCTTTTGTATTTTTTTCGGTTAATTGTTTGAAATACTGCTGTTTCACACTTGGCGGTAACGTGCACAGCTAAGCGCAGTGCGGAAATTAAAAATATTTCTTATTTTAAAGTCAAATCTTCTTTAATGAAATAATCTCATTATAAGCAATTTGCGAGCATTGCGCTTAGGTGATGTTGGTGGCTGGCCATTTTTTTATCACTCAATCACCATATCAAAGGTATTTTGTACTGACCAATTAACTCATCTTTTGAAATAATTGTTAAATCTTCACTCTTGCACTGTGCGATCAATAACCTGTCAAAAGGATCTCTGTGAATGAATTCCAAATTTGATAATATCATTGCATGTTCGAAGCTTATTGGAAGTATCTCAAAACCATTGTCCTCGATGAGAGTTAAAAATTGTTTAAACCCCTGAGGAAACCTCAATCTTTTCAAGCTAACTTTAATGGCGATTTCCCAAATAGAGGCTATACTGACAATTTTATTATTACCAGCTTCCTCAATAGCGTATCTTGCCTTCTCTGACAGTTGTGAGTCCCCGTTTAAAAACCAGATAAGTGCATGGGTATCAATGAGTAGATTCATTCCATGTATTCTTTAAAATCATCAATTGGATCATTAAAATCAGGAGATATATAAATCTGGCCTTTTGCACACCCGAATTTTGGTTTCCTCTTTTTGATTTCCCTTTTCCTTTTTTTTAGCAAGGAATCAACAAACTCATTGACTTCCGATTTTAAATCTTCCGGAAGTACACTGATTTTTGTATATAACTGAGCATAGTTCATATCATCATTTTATACAAATATACAAATCATTTTATCGAAGTGGTTATCTTAAGTAAAGCTTTTTTCCTTGGCTTGCCACCAACATCTGTATAAACACCATTAATGGTGTTTATTCCCTAAAATCAGAGATAACCACACTTATGACGTTTATTCCCCAAAACCAGGAATAAACACACTTATGGTGTTTATTTCACATATGGCAATACCCCATTTCAGAATCCAGATCATCTTAAAAATCAAAAACTTGCTAGTCTAAAATTACAAAAAAAACAAATCCAGACAACAATCCCCTGAATTTGTTGATCAGTCAGATTTTTTTATGGCATGACCCTCCAGCCGGCCATCCGGCAGAAATTGCTTTACTGCTGAAAGTATCGTTATTACCTGCATTTTCTCAACAGCATCACCCCTGGTAAACATATCCTCACAATCCTTTTTTAATGTAGCATCAGTAATCAGGTCAATAAAATTTCTGTAATAATCCTGCAGGTAATCCCGTAAGGATTCATTAGTCTTATACCAGTAGTTATAAGGATTCATATGAGATTTAGAATAGGTATTATGAATTGGCATTCCTAAATTATGACATATACCTTCAATCATAAATCTGTCCAGATGCCTTACCGGGACGATCTTATTGCGGATCACCAAAGATCTGTCTGTAATTTTCGCCCTTATTTTCTCCCATTTAAACCTGGTTGCATCAGGATATTTTGACAGAACCCATTTTTTGTAGATTCGATGATAAGCCCGGTACTTTACCGGAATAGACATGCAAAAATTAAAAAAGTCAACATCCAGAAAGGGGCTGGCAACTTCCGATTTTTCCTGTAAGACAGAGTTATTTACCAAAATACCGTTTATGCCTCTTACATAGAAAGTTGCGGTTTCATTATTTTTATATTTATGTAACTCATCCTGTTTGAACCTGCCGGTTAACCTTCCGGAAGTGGACTTAACCGACCGGGGCCTGTCATACGCGCCGGCCGGCGTATAGGTTCCTACAATAACATCACCTAGTAATCCGGTATGAATCAATCCGGAATTTTTATCTGAAAACTTATTTATCATTGCAAGTGCAGATGCTCCTGAAAAATGGTACAATGCATTCGATCGGAAGGTTATTTCTTCTATAATATCTGTCAGATGACCTCCTCCGTCAAGAGCCGCGAACAACCATCTGGTTTTAAGATATTCACTTACTTCTTTTGCAATTTTCACTTCAAGGTAGCCCGACTGGGAAATAGTTACAGTGGTGATGTCTTTATAACCCAGGTCATTAGCCACCCAGACGGTCATCCTGCTGTCAAATCCCCCGCTGAGGGTTACAAGATGCTTAAACCCGTAGAGAATATCCTTCTCAAATTCATATTTTACTGCATTTCTGAAATAATGATCAATGCCTTCCACAAAAGCATCTTCTGTCATCGTATGATCCGGAGTATTATCAATAGAATAAAATACCTCCTTAAAAATAGCCCCGCCGGTAATCTTAAGGTATTGCCCTGCTTCAACTTTTTTAATTTCATTTACAAGAGTACGGTTCCCGCACATGTAACCATAGGAAAGCAATTGATAGACAGATTCGTTATCCAGGGTAATATTCCTCTTATACAATTTTAATTTTTCAGCAACTTTAAAAATGCTGGAACTTATAAAAATATGTTCATCCGTTTCTGCATAAAAAAGCTGCTGATCTCCAAAATGATTTGTAAAAACCAACCATCTCATCCGGAGTTTATCGTACAAAGCGCCGGCGAAACTGCCTCTGCAATCCCTGAGGAAAGCATCTCCTTTTATCTCATATTCAGAGATAATATGATGTATATTAATATCCTTGTTATCAGATTTAAATGTGTAATTGACACCTTTCATCAAAATATGATATTTTTCATCATCGTAAATGAAAGTGTCAGCATAAAACTTATTTTCGCCTGTCAGGGCCGACTCAAATGAATCATCCCGCTTTGAAATTACTATCTCAACCTGAGGCATAATGTTTTATTTTCACTTGTATATAATTAATTTAAAAGTTTGAATATTAATTTGTTATAATTTGATAACTTAATGTTTTCCGTTTCAT
>ENA-ORXD01000543-ORXD01000543.1-sediment-metagenome-genome-assembly--contig:-NODE-543-length-46352-cov-4.329573_pt1 | contig 46352 bp, 37 predicted proteins | sample MGYA00237862_ERZ511471 | MGnify/ENA metagenome assembly ERZ511471 | reverse complement strand
CCGTCCGCATGTCATGGACGATGGCACCCTCGCGATGATCATGCTTGATCGTCTGAGTCACCACAACCTGCAGTCCAATCCCCATGCCGCTTACCTGTATATCGAAGCTGGTGGTGGATACCGCGGGATTCGACTGTTCCTGACCAAAATCCGTGAAGAAGAAGGAGGAGAATTGTTGGAAGCCCTGCGGCGCAGGCTTTCTCCGGTCGAGAAATCCATCGACAGCGGCCGCAAGTTTCTGGTGTTCTTTCGGGTCGATAAACAATTGCCTCTGATCGGAGCCGGGACCTGACAAAAAGTCTTTTCACCACCCCATTTAATACTTGCCGTAACCTCAGGAATCGACCAATATGGCGGAATCTTTGATCCACCATCGCAAATGGATTCTTCATGCTGACGATTGCCATTCCCGACTTCGGAACACTCAACTTGGAGCATCTGGTCCTGGACTACAACGGCACCCTCGCCTGTGACGGACGATTACTCCCCGGCATTCAGTCTGCCCTTGAGGAGTTAACCCCTGATTTGCATCTGCACGTCATCACCGCTGACACCCATGGCGATGCCCACCAGCAGCTGGGAAACATCGCCTGCCGGCTGCACATTCTCCCCCCGACAGGCCAGAGCCAAGCCAAACGCGATTACGTTCAAAGCCTCAACGCCAATCGCTGCGTCAGTATCGGCAATGGCCGTAATGATCAGCTCATGTTGAAAGAATCGGCCTTGGGGATTGCCGTGATTCAGGCAGAAGGCTGCTCGACATTCTGCCTTGGCAGTGCGGATGTCATTGTGACCGACATACTGACGGCTCTTGACTTACTGAAACACCCGAAACGCCTGATTGCCACCCTGCGATCCTAACCCGCCACCAATAGCCTAAGCTTATCCGCCACATTAAAAATTCGAATTATGTAAAAAATCCAGCAACTCTCGCATTAAAATACATTGCGTTACACCCAATTAATGCTATAGTTCAAATTATTTCATTTTAATTTTTCGAGCAAGAATTTAATCTCTGCTCGATTATGACACCGACCTCAAACATGACCTTGTTCCAAGGTCTAGAGTTTTGGCTGGTGCTGCGTGTCTTTTCAATGGGGAAAAGAGATGGAGGGACTGCTTCACGCGTCCACATTCAATTGCAAGATCTCTTCAGCCGGTTTATTGGACGGCCTGGCTACGAACGACTTTTGCTCACTGCAATTTTTGTTTGACCAGCTTCCTGACCCAACCCTCCTTATTGATCCTGACCTGACTGTCATCTGGTGCAATAAAGCTGTCGCCGAGTTGCATGAGGCTTGTTCCGAGATGGAAATCATCGGCAAGCCCTGCTACCTTGTAACCTACGGCGACACAGTCCCTTGCAGTTACTGCTACGTCAAGGATGCCCTGGAATCCGGCCAACCGAAGAGCTTTTTCCGCAAGATGAAAAACGGCCGCTCCTACGTGTTTCGCATCCTGCCCCTCAAAGATCGGTCCGGAAAACCTGCCTATGCCCTGAAAACCGCGCTTGAACTCACCGAGCATGTCGAGCGGACCCACCAGGCGCAACGCAACAGTCGTCTCATGGCCCTGGGCGAGTTAGCGGCTGGTGTGGCCCATGAGATCAACAACCCCATCAACGGCATTATCAATTACGCCCAACTGCTGGTCGAGCAGGTTCAGCCTGACAGTGAATCCCATCATCTGGCGACCCGCATCATTTCCGAAGGGGACCGCATTGCCGGCATTGTCAGCAACCTGCTGACGTTTGCCCGACCTCCTGCTCCCAAAATGGAAGACGTCGACATCTGCGCCCTTGTACAGCAATGCATGACCCTAAACAACGCCCAGTTCCGCAGAGACGGCATCCAGGTTCAAATCGAAGATGATGATTGTCTGCCCAGGGTGCGCGGGGTGCCACAACAGTTACAGCAAGTCTTTCTCAACCTGTTGAGCAATTCGCGTTACGCTTTGAATAAACGTTTCCCAGAGCCGCATCCGCACAAAATTCTCCGCATCAGCTGCGAAGAATTCACCACGGAAGGGGCTCGTTGGGTGCGCTGCCGAATTTTTGATCAAGGGACCGGTATCCCGCAACGGGTTATGGATCGCATCCTCGACCCGTTCTTTACCACCAAACCTCCCAAGGAAGGGACAGGACTGGGACTCAGCATCAGTTACAACATCATCAAGGAACACGATGGGCTCCTCAGTCTACGTAGTAGCGAAGGTGATCACACCGAAGCCGTTATTGAATTACCTGCTATCTGGGAGAAAACTTAATGAGTGGCAATATTCTTGTTGTTGACGATGAAGAAAGCATCCGCTTTACCCTGTCCCGTTTTCTCCAAAACAAAGGCTATGACTCCCGGCCTGCCGCTGGACTCGAAGAAGCATTGGATCGAGTCGAAAAGGAAAAAATCGACGTCATCTTTGCTGACATCCTGCTCGGAGACCACAGTGGCCTGGAGCTGTTACGCTACATCCAGGAACGCAGTCTTCCCTGCCCGGTTATCATGCTTACCGGATACCCGAGCCTTGACACAGCATCCGAAGCGGTCCGCCTGGGGGCCTACGATTACATCCCTAAGCCGATCAAACAAGAGACTTTGCTGCGGGTTACCAAAATGGCCCTGGAGCATAAGAACCTCCGGGAAGAAAAAGAACGCTATCGCGCCAACATGGAAGCGATTTTCCGCAGTGTCAAAGATGCCATAATCACAGTCGACACTGACTTTCGCCTGCAGTCCCTCAATGAAGCGGCCCGTCGCCTTTGCCATTTGAAAGACAGCCAGCTTGGCCTGCAACCCGAACACATCACAAACGACTGCCAGAAACATTGCCTGGTGGCCCTGCGCACCAGCTTAAGCACCAAGAGTGATTGTGAAATCAAGCGACTGGTTTGCAACTCCGGCCAGCGCCAGGTTGTTACGGTCAAAGCATCGCCGTTGTTGGATAATAAAAAAGAAGTGGCGGGTGCCGTCATGGTGATTCGCGACGAAACCCGGCTCAACGACCTGGAGCGTGACCTGGCCGAGCGAAAGCAGCTCGGTAATATCGTCGGTCAAAGTCATTCCATGCAAAAGGTCTACGAGATGATCGAACAGCTCGCTCAGGTTCCGACTACGGTTCTGATCACCGGCGAAAGCGGAACCGGAAAGGAGCTGGTCGCCGAGGCGCTTCATTACCAGGGAGACCGGGCTGACGAGCCACTGGTCAAGGTGAATTGTGCCGGTCTTTCCGAAAATCTGTTGGAAAGCGAACTATTCGGCCATGTTCGCGGTGCATTTACGGGCGCCATCAAAGATCGCAAAGGGCGCTTCGAATGTGCCAACAAAGGGACCATCTTCCTCGATGAAATCGGTGACATCTCACCTCGCATGCAGTTACGATTGCTGCGCACTTTGCAGGACAAGATGGTTGAACGAGTCGGCGATTCTCATCCAATCAAAGTCGACGTTCGAATCATAGCGGCCACCAATCAGAATCTGCGTCAGAAAATCCAATCCGGCGAGTTCCGCGAAGATCTTTTCTATCGTCTCAAGGTGGTCAACATCGCCCTCCCTTCACTGCGTGATCGCAAAGAGGATATTCCCCTTTTCGTTGCGCACTTCCTCAAGCGTTTCAATGACAAGTTCAAGAAGAACATTGCGAATGTGTCCCGTGATGTGAACAAGATTTTCATGAGCTATCACTGGCCCGGTAATATCCGCGAACTGGAGCACGTGCTGGAACGAGCCGTCATTCTTTGTCGTGGCAACACGATAGAAATTGACGATCTCCCCCCGGAACTCCTGGAGCAGGAAGCACCGACATTTATTGTCCCCCCCTCGCCGGAGGAAGAGGCCCAGGTTCTGCTGGCCGCCCTAAAAACGGCCCGAGGAAATAAATCAAAAGCCGCAGAGCTACTCGGAATCAGTCGCCGGACCCTCTACCGAAGACTGGATAGTTATGTCGATTTGGGGAAAAATTCCGGCTGATTCATGCGTTATGCATCATGTGACACGGCTCAGTTAATCTGGGCCGTGTCACAATCATTCATTCGGAATGACACACTCAACCCAATCGATCCCCATGAATTTCCTCTCTGTTCACCGGCAAACACCGTCCCCTCTTTAACCATTCCACCCAGTTAAACAATCGATTCAGTCCGCCCCAAATAACCCGAGTTCGGCATGGGTTTTGATTTAACATTAGCATTCTCAAATTCATGAATCCCAAAAAGGAGGTACCCATGGGTTGGACCCAACGGGATACGGACTGGACTTACTGCCCTCTGCTCAATGCCCTTCTGACAGAGTGCTACTGCTGGGAAATGCCCAACGCCCACATGGAGCAAGCGCTGCAATTCTGCGGCGGCGAATACCACTGCTGCATCATTTTTCAAAAGCTTTCCTCCGGCGACGATGCGACTGCTGTCGGCGCTGAATAGTCGTCCCCCTTCCTATCGAATGGAACCATTTCGCGGAAATGGCATCGCGGTGGCGATGTGCCAGTGAACAAGGCCCTGCTACAGAGATTGTGCTTCTGACACAGTTCAATTTTTATCAGCAAGCCAACCGATGCATTTCAACACCGAATGAGACAAGACAACCATTTGAAAGCATTATTTTTTTAAAAACAAAACAGGAGAATTCGCGAGTGGGGCACACTTTTTGTTTAATAAATAATTAAACTTTTTAATGATTGAAAGCCAATGGCCGAACAAAGACAAAAAACCATACTTGAGTGTTGTCCTTGGGTCGATGACCCCATGGTGGATTGCTATTGCTGGGATCTGAAGAGTGATCGCCTTAAACAAGCGATCTATTACTGCGCAAAAAATTTCACTGAGTGCGTCATTTATCAGCGAAGCAAAGAAATGCGGTCTCACTGAAAACTTGTGAGGCGAAAGGAACTCTGTTCTCTCATTCGGCAAGGTCGAGCCGTTTTGCAATTGTATTGAGGATGAAAGGAGTGAAAATATGCAATGGACTATTCACCAGGAAGGAATTGCCCCCAACTGCACCACCGTTTTGATCCTGGCGGGGAAAGCCACAATCGCCCATGCTGCAGCCATGCATCGAGCGGTATTCAAAGCGATCACCCATCAAGGAGATATTCTGGTTGACCTTCACCAGGTCACTGAAATCGATTTCGCCGGCCTCCAAATCCTCTGCGCCGCCCACCGTCATACTCTGGCCTTACAGAAATCTTTACAAGTACGCGGGTGGGAAAAAAGTTCTTTCCGCCAACTGCTGGTCCAGGAAGGAGTGCATCGCCGCAGCCCATGCAGCACCATTTTCGGTTCGAATCATTGTCTGCTCACCGTTGAACAGCCTGAAGATCTTTCAGTCGAAAGGGAAAAGCCTCCGTTTTCGGTCCTTGCATGCCCAGCATAAAGACTTTTCGTCATTTTAAATAAACTATCAGTTAAAATCGCAATAAAGAAGGCCTCGACAAAGAAAAAGAACCTGGGGTAAGGATTCCCTATCAAAGCCAATACGTACAGAAACTGCCTGTCCCAAGTCCTAATCCATACGGCCGGGGAATGTCCCTTTTCTGTGACAAAAAACCGTCACGGTTATAGCATTCAAACTAAATATTCCGAATAAACAGAAAAACATTTCCCCTTAATAATTATTTTTTCTTAACCAGATAAAATCCCATTCGAATACCATCCCTTTCCAACTCCAACCTTCCTCTCAAATCATTTCAATCCATTACCAAAAACCGATCTTAAAAATCGGCAAAAGCTCCTGACCAGCAGAGAAAATTACTCAACAATATATTGATGTATAAAGCTTTTCTATCGAGATACCCTCCCCTTGGAGGGGCATATGTTTTGCTGAAATCGCTTCTGAATCCTATCTCCTTTTTCAATGGTTTCTGCAGAAGGCAATTTGCCCACAAAAACACCCGTACAGAAGATGAGGTTGGTTATGAGATGGAAAAATCTGCGCCTGTCCAAAAAATTCGCTATTGGCTTCGGCAGCGTGCTGCTCATTCTAATGGGGGTGGCGGGCTGGTCCATCTTCGGCGTCGACAGCATTGTAAAAAATGCCGAGGAAGTCATTGACGGCAACAAGTTACGCGGCGAACTGGTGCAACGGGAAGTCGACCATCTGAACTGGGCAGCAGCCGTTAATCGCTTGCTGACCGATGACTCGGTGACTAAGCTCGAAGTGACAGCCGATCCCCACAAATGCGCATTTGGAAAATGGTATTACGGCGAGGGCCGTCAGGCTGCCGAAAAACTGGTACCGGCCCTGGCTCCAATGCTTGCAGCCATCGAAGAACCCCACAGCCACCTGCATGAATCAGCTGCCCAGATCAGCAAGGTTTTTCACCAGGCAGACACCAGCTTGCCGCAATTTCTGGCCGAAAAAGAAACCGACCATCTGAAATGGATGAACCAGGTCCTCACCTTCTTTGCTGAGAAGAAAAGTACGTTGGACGTTCAAACCGATGATCACTTATGCGGCTTCGGCAAATTCCTCTACGGTACGCGCGGCCAGGAGATTGCCGCCTCTGACCCGCAGCTGGCGCAACTGCTGGACGCAATCAAAGGTCCGCACGAACAGCTGCATGCCTCAGCGGAAAAGATTCGCCAGGTCTGGAAGCACCGTTTCACCGACCTGGGCAAATACAGCGAAAAAGAGATCTCTCAGGCTCAGGAACGGGCCCAGATGATCTTCGAAACCGAAACTATGCCTGCCCTTGAAGAGACTCAAGCCGTGCTGACCAAGCTGAAGACACGGGCCAACGAATTGGTCAATGGCATGCAGCAGGCCAACGCCATTTATGCACAGAATACCGTTCCCAGCCTGCATCAGGTTCAGAAGCTGCTGGGAGAGATCGGCGAAACCGTCAAAAACCATATCATGACAGACGAGGAAATGCTGCATGCAGCTGCCCAGACACGCAGCGGGGTCATCCTTATCAGCATCGTCGCCTTACCCTTCGGCATTCTCCTGGCGTGGATTATTGCCCGCGGCATTATCAAACCAGTGCGCCAAGGGATGTTTTTTGCGGAACAGATCGCCAATGGCGACTTGACAGCCCAAATCGATATTGACCAGCAAGACGAAATAGGCCAATTGGCGTCCTCCCTGGACCGCATGGTCGAACAACTGAAGCAGGTGGTGAGCAATGTGAAATCCGCCTCCAACAATGTGGCTTCAGGCAGTCAGGAATTATCGGCAAGTTCCGAAGAGATGAGTCAAGGGGCCACGGAACAGGCCGCTGCCGCGGAAGAAGCATCGTCATCGATGGAACAAATGAGCGCCAATATCCGCCAGAATGCCGACAACGCCCTGCAGACCGAAAAAATAGCCTTAAAAGCGGCCGAGGATGCGCAAGCGGGCGGGACCGCCGTGACGCAGACCGTCGGAGCCATGAAAAACATTGCCGAAAAAATCTCTATTGTCGAGGAAATCGCCCGCCAGACCAATTTGCTGGCTTTGAACGCGGCGATTGAGGCAGCCCGCGCCGGCGAACATGGCAAAGGATTTGCCGTCGTCGCTGCGGAAGTACGTAAACTGGCCGAACGCAGCCAGGCCGCAGCGGCCGAAATCAGTGAACTGTCCGGCAGCAGCGTGCAGATCGCGGAGCAGGCCGGCCGGATGTTGCAACGCATGGTCCCCGACATTCAGCGCACGGCAGAACTGGTACAGGAAATCGCCGCCGCCAGCAAGGAACAGGATGCCGGCGCGGAACAAGTGAATAAGGCTATCCAGCAGCTCGACCAAGTGATTCAACAAAACGCTTCCGCTTCCGAGGAGATGGCCTCCACCGCCGAAGAACTCAACTCCCAGGCCGAGCAGTTGCAAGAGGCTATCGGATTTTTCCGGATCGATTCCGGCACGCCCGGGCATTCCCGCCCATCTCAAAAAATCGACACTTCACGTGTCAAAACTGAAACGAAACGTCTCTCCCCTGCCAAGGCGGCCCCGAAGAAGAGCGCCTCCGGCTTGCAGCTCGATCTTTCTGTGGACGATGGTTACGATTCCAATTTTGAGCGTTATTGAACAAACAAACCGGGTGGCATGTCAAAGGCGTGCCACCCGGTTGTTTCTCCCCCTGTCAAAACTAAGTCGTCTCCCCCCTGATTTGTCCTTCTCTTAATATTCCTAAGATCCAAGATTTAATAAATTTCCCGTTTCAATCGATCTCCCGAAAAATTATTTTGCCAGCAAAGTCCCACCACAAGTCCCCCCCAAAAAAGATTAAACAACGCCAACAATAAGAAAAGACAAACAATCCAAGTCAACACTCAGCACAGCCCCCTCATTCTTCAACCAGAGGCGGTGAAAATCCGGTCCTGCGAAATCCTATCCTCTAACCTTAAAGGTATATTTTTTGCTGATTTGTTGAATTGGCTTTTCCTATTTAACTTCAAAAAGGAAACAGAGCCAACAGCAACATCTTGGAACGATTTTTCTCGGGAGGGGAATCATCATGACTTGGAAGAACTTGAAACTTGGCAAAAAATTTACTATCGGCTTCGGTGTAGTCCTTGCCCTCATGTTGGTCATAGCGGGCTGGGCCATTCATGGAATTCATCAGATCGTCGCTGATGCTGAGGAGGTCATCAGCGGAAACAAATTACGTGGAGAGCTGATTCAACGAGAGGTTGATCATCTGAACTGGGCCTCCAGCGTCAATCGTTTTTTAGCCGACCCCAACCAGGAAAAACTGACCGTTGAAATGGATCCGCAACAATGCCGCCTCGGCCAATGGCTAAACAGTCCTGCACGGGCGGAGGCAGAATCCATGGTGCCCGCTCTGGCTCCGTTGTTCGCCGCCATGGATGAACCGCATCGAAAGCTGCATGAATCAGCAGCAAAAATTCAGAAGGTGTTCCACCGGGCAGATCTGATGTTGCCGCAGCTTCTGGGTGACGTCGAGAAAGAGCATCTGCAATGGGAAAATCGCATCCTGGTTTTCCTGGCCGAACAACAACCGCAACTCAACGTACAGACAGAAGCCGATCGCTGTTCCCTGGGTCAATTTCTCGCCGGGGAAAAAGCCATTCAATTGGCGGCATCCGATGCAGAACTAGGCCAATTACTGACCGCGATCCAGGAACCCCATCGGCGGCTGCACACCTCAGCGCAAAAGATCAAAGAATTGTGGAAACATCAAGAAACCGATGGAGAGAGCGACTCGCCGGCTGAGATCAATAAAGCTCAGCAGATGGCCAAACATGTTTTCGAAACCGAGACCCAACCTGCCTTTGACGAGGTTCAACAGCTTTTGACCCGCCTTAAACAACGCGCCAACAGATTGATCGAAAACATGCACAAGGCCGATGCCATCTATGCGGAGCAAACCGTCCCCAACTTGGAAGAAGTGCAAGAATTATTGGGGCAAGCGGTGAAAACCATGCAGACCGAAATGATGACCGACGAGGAAATGCTCGATGCAGCGTCCCAGACCCGCAACACAATCATCCTCATCTGTTGTATCGCGCTGCCCCTCGGCGTGATTCTCGCCTGGGTGATTACCCGCGGGATTATCGGACCGGTACGCAAGGGGGTTGATTTTGCAGAACAAATTGCAAACGGCAACTTGTCGGCACAGATTGACCTCGACCAAAAAGATGAAATCGGGCAACTGGCCTCATCCCTGGATCGGATGGTTGACCAACTGAAACATGTAGTGACTAACGTGAAATCCGCCTCCAACAACGTCGCCTCGGGAAGCCAAGAACTGGCAGCCAGTTCCGAGGAGATGAGCCAGGGGGCCACCGAACAGGCGGCTGCAGCGGAAGAAGCATCCTCTTCCATGGAACAAATGAGCGCTAACATCCGTCAGAACGCAGATAATGCCCTGCAGACCGAGAAAATCGCTCTCAAAGCGGCAGAAGATGCCAAAGCCGGAGGGTCGGCCGTGGCCCAGACCGTCAGTGCCATGAAAAACATCGCTGAAAAAATCGGAATCATCGAGGAGATCTCCCGGCAGACCAACCTACTGGCGCTGAACGCGGCCATCGAAGCCGCTCGCGCCGGCGAACACGGCAAAGGTTTTGCGGTTGTGGCTGCAGAGGTGCGCAAACTCGCTGAACGCAGCCAGGCTGCAGCGGCTGAGATCAGCGAACTGTCCGGGAGTAGTGTAGAAATTGCCGAACAGGCCGGGCAGATGCTGGAACGCATGGTCCCGGACATTCAGCGCACTGCTGAACTGGTACAGGAAATCGCAGCTGCCAGCAGAGAGCAGGACGCTGGAGCCGAACAGGTCAATAAAGCCATACAGCAACTCGACCAGGTGATCCAGCAGAACTCATCCGCCTCGGAAGAGATGGCCTCAACGGCAGAAGAACTCAACTCACAAGCGGAACAGTTACAAGATGCAATCGGTTTTTTTAAACTGACGGCAGAACACCAGACAACTCGCTCAGGGGTGGGGGGTTCCAAGATCCAACAACCAAAAGCTGCTCAGATACCGCTTGGTCAGCAGGCAACACAAACAAAGGCAAACAGTTCCAGCAAAGGGCTGGTCCTTAACATGCAACACCACGACAACATCGACGACAGTTTCGAACACTATTGATCCCCACCTCACCTCGCTTAAAAGGCAGGGCCTCTGGCCCTGCCTTTTTTGTTTACCACATCTTCGCCGTTAAATCCCAACAGCGTTTTCATAGTAATTTCAGCATGTTAAAGAATTATAATGAATTTATTTGGCACATTTAATGCTGTTGCACAAAAATATCTTTCCAAGTTGCAAAACGTGACAATGTAAAAAAACATTTAATGACGGGCAGATTCTGCCGCTCTCTCAAAGAGGCTTGGTCGATTGATTCATCGTTTCAATTTTGAATGCAACGAAAGGGACACACGGGTAAGGCAAAACTTTTGTTTTTATTCTGGAGGACACATGAAAATCGCGCTCAAATTGGGGTTGGGGTTCGGATTCATCATTATCCTGTTGCTGGTGATCGGCGGAGTCGGAGGGTTTGAGCTCTCCTCGGTCAATGACGGGTACCAGATGGGGGTTGTCAAGTCGCTGGGGACCCAGCGTGAAGCCGTAAGCTTGGCGACCGAAATGCTGGAGGTTCGCCGTAGCGAGAAAGACTTCCTGGCTCGCCAGGACCTCAAATATGCCGAGCGTGCCATTAAACACCTGGCTGCGGCCAAAGAGTTGACGGCAACAGTCAAAAATTCAATTTCCGACGCAGCAATGCGCTCGGCTGTTGAGGATATCGAAAAGGACCTGCAGAGCTACCGGACCAATTTTGAGCAGCTGATCAAAGTTTCCAAGGAGCGAGGACTCAACGAAAAGGAAGGGCTGCAGGGAGAGTTCCGGAATGCGGTTCATGAACTTGAGCAGAAGCTGAAGGAGAACCAGGTCGAAAACGGCGAAGTCCTCTATCTCTCTCTCCGCAAAGAGGAGAAGGATTACATGCTCCGCGGCGACGTTAAATACGTGGAGCGTGCCGGAGGAGTCGTAACAAAGCTCTCAACCAGTATCGACACCGCAGGGTTCGATCCAGCAACCCAGGGCGAGCTGAAAAACCTGCTCAATAAATACTGGCAGGGGTTTCAAGCCCTCGTGGCAAAGGAAGGCGAACGCGACGAGGTTCTTAAACTGATGAAACATGCCGCCGATGCGGCCATGGAGAAGTCCGACGAGTTGCAGACATCTCTCGCTGCGTTGGCAAATCAAAAACAGACTGAAATCGCATCCTCATCTCAACTTGCCACCACCGTTCTGGCAACAGTCTGTACCGGGAGCGTTGTATTGGCCGTCCTGTTTGCGCTGTTCTTTGCCCGCAGCATCAGCATCCCTTTGCGCAGAGGAGCGGAATTTGCCCTGGCCGTAGCGGCCGGCGATCTCACCCAGACCCTGGAGCTGAAACGCAAGGACGAAATCGGCCTGCTGGCCAACGCCCTCAACGATATGATCACCCGGCTCAAAGATGTCGTCGCCAACGTCAAAACCGCATCGAACAATGTCGCCTCGGGGAGCCAGGAACTCTCTTCCAGCTCCGAGGAAATGAGCCAGGGCGCCACAGAACAGGCCGCAGCCGCCGAAGAGGCCTCGTCCTCCATGGAAGAAATGAGCGCCAACATTCGCCAGAACGCCGACAACGCAATGCAGACTGAGAAGATCGCCCTTAAAGCGGCTGAGGATGCCAAGTCAGGCGGTGCAGCAGTCGCCCAGACCGTTTCTGCCATGAAGAACATCGCCGAGAAGATCTCCATCATCGAGGAGATTGCCCGCCAGACCAACCTGCTGGCTCTCAACGCCGCCATCGAAGCGGCCCGCGCCGGCGAACACGGTAAAGGGTTTGCCGTAGTTGCTGCCGAGGTGCGCAAACTGGCCGAACGCAGCCAAAATGCCGCGGCCGAAATTAGCGACTTATCCGGCAGCAGCGTTGAAATCGCCGAGCAGGCAGGCCAGATGCTGGAGAGGATGGTTCCCGACATCCAGCGCACGGCTGAACTGGTGCAGGAAATCGCCGCGGCCAGCAAGGAACAGGATGCCGGCGCGGACCAGGTCAACAAGGCCATCCAGCAGCTTGATCAGGTCATCCAGCAGAACGCTTCAGCCTCCGAAGAAATGGCCTCCACGGCAGAGGAACTCAACTCTCAGGCCGGACAGCTGCAGGATACTATTTCCTTTTTCAAGCTGGAAGCGAACAGTCGTTACAGCGCTCCCCGCATCTCCCAAACCAAGGGGAGCGTCAAACCGGCCCTGCCGACCAAAAGTGCTGTAAAAGCCGTACCACAAAAAGCAGGCGGCAAAGGCCTGGTGCTTGATCTTAACGATGATCGCGACATGGATGCAGACTTCGAAAAATATTGATCATCCACTGTTCATTGTGAACGTCCGGAGCAGGGCTAACCAGCCCTGCTCTTTTTTATTCTCCTCCCACTGTCAGAGTTTTAATCTTTAAAACCTGAATTCCGGACACAACTGGATATAATTGCATCACGGCCTTACCGCGCCGCTGCTGTCAAATCCGTTGAAAACACCCACCGTTTCACGGAGATCCCGTCATGCCCAGCACCCAAAAAAAGCTGATTGTCCTCGTTACGCTCGCCGTTCTGGCAGGCCTGTTCTTCCTGTTCGATCTGCAACGCTATTTCTCTTTCGCTTTTCTCAAACAGCAACAACAGTCCTTTGATGCCTTTTATCAGGGACACCAGGGGCTGACCATCCTCCTATATATGCTGATCTACATCGTGGTCACGGCCCTTTCCTTGCCGGGGGCGACAGTCATGACTCTGGCCGGTGGAGCTATGCTGGGACTGTGGCTCGGCGTGCTGGTGGTATCGTTTGCCAGCAGTATCGGGGCCACCTTGGCTTTTCTGGTGTCACGTTACCTGCTGCGAGATTTCGTGCAGAAAAAGTTTTCCGACAAACTCGGCCCGATCAACCGAGGGATGGCGAAAGACGGCGCTTTTTATCTCTTTTCCCTGCGCCTGGTACCGATCTTCCCCTTTTTCATCATCAACCTGGTGATGGGATTGACTCCGATCAAGACCTGGACCTTCTATGTCGTCAGCCAAGTCGGGATGCTGGCCGGCACTTTCGTCTATGTCAACGCCGGCACTCAACTGGGGCAACTGGAATCTGCCGAAGGAATCCTGTCCCCCGGGCTGTTGATCTCTTTTGCCCTGCTCGGCATCTTCCCCCTGGTGGCAAAAAAAATCCTCGCTTTTATCAAAAAACACCGCGCATTGAAACGCTTCCCACCCCCCAGCAGGTTTGATTACAACGTGGTGGTGATCGGCGCCGGTTCAGCCGGACTGGTAACCTCTTACATTGCCGCTGCGGTCAAGGCCAAGGTCGCGCTCATTGAAAAGGACCGCATGGGGGGTGATTGCCTGAATACCGGCTGTGTACCGAGCAAGGCTTTGATCCGTTCTGCCAAAATGATTTCCTACCTGCGCCGCGCCAAAGAATTCGGCCTGCAGACCCAGGACCCTCAATTTGAGTTTGCCGAAGTCATGGATCGCGTGCAGCGAGTCATCGGCAACGTGGCCCCCCACGACTCAGTGCAACGCTACACCGGCCTCGGCGTCGAGTGCATCAGCGGCGCAGCCCGCATCACCTCACCCTATACGGTGGAGGTCAATGGCCGGGTTCTGACCACTCGCAGCATTGTCGTGGCAAGTGGCGCCCGCCCCTTTGTTCCCCCCATCCCCGGACTGGACAAAATCGACTACCTGACCTCCGACAACCTTTGGCAACTGCGCAGTCTGCCACGTCGACTGGTTGTTCTCGGCGGCGGCCCGATCGGCTGCGAAATGACTCAGGCCTTTGCCCGGCTCGGCTCCGAGGTAACCCAGGTGGAAATGGCACCGCGCATCATGGGCCGGGAAGATCCGGAGATTTCGCAACGGGTACAACAACGCTTTGAAAAAGAAGGGATTCGGGTGCTGGTTGGCCATAAAGCCAAGGAAGTCCGCTCAACAGAGGGTGGCAAGGTCCTGGTTTGCGAGAGAGACGGCAGCGAGGTGGCGATTCCCTTCGACGCCATCCTGGTTGCGGTCGGTCGAGTCGCCAACAGCCGTGGCTTCGGACTTGAGGAACTCGGAGTGACCCTGACTCCACGCGGCACCCTCGACAACGACGAGTTCCTGCGGACCAGCATCCCCACTATCTATTGCGCCGGAGATGTGGCCGGACCGTACCAGTTCACCCACACGGCAGGGCACCAGGCCTGGTATGCAGCGGTCAATGCGCTTTTCAGCCCGTTCAAAAGCTTCAAAGCCGATTATCGTGTCATCCCCTGGGCGACCTTCACCGATCCGGAGGTCGCGCGGGTCGGGCTCAACGAAACCGACGCTCAGGTCGCCGGCATTCCTTACGAAGTCACCCGTTACGGGCTGGACGATCTGGATCGGGCCATCGCCGACAGCGAGGCGCACGGCTTGGTCAAGGTTCTCACCAAACCCGGCACCGACAAGATTCTCGGCGTCACCATCGTCGGCAACCATGCCAGCGATATCATCGCCGAGTACATCCTGGCGATGAAGCACGGCATCGGCCTCAACAAAATCCTTGGCACCATCCACATCTATCCGACCCTGGCTGAAGCCAATAAGATGGCAGCCGGCGTCTGGAAACGCGAGCATGCGCCGCAAAAAATTCTCGCCTGGCTGGAAAGGTTCCATGCCTGGCGCCGTAACGGGCGAACCCCCAAGGGAGATGAGGCGTGATGCGTAGCGGGCTGCTGACGATCCTTGTTTGCTTGGTCTGGTTCTGCCCGGCGGGGGCGTTCGACCAGCAGCATTCCCGCTGGACCCAGTTACTTCAAAAGCATGTGGTGTGGATTTCCTCGGGCCACGCATCGGCTGTCGATTATGCGGCCTTTCAGCAAGACAGGGACGAACTGAAGAGTTATCTCGCAGACCTGTCCGCCGTCCCGGCAGAGGAGTTTTCGCGCTGGCCCGCAGAGGAACGGCTGGCCTTCCTGATCAATGCCTACAATGCTTTTACCGTGGAATTGATCCTGACCGCCTACCCTGAGCTGGAATCGATCAAGGATCTCGGCTCGTTCTTTTCCAGCCCCTGGAAAAAGGAATTTTTCACTTTATTGGGCAAACAGCGCAATCTGGACGACATCGAACATGGTATGATTCGCGTCCCAGGTGCCTATGATGAGCCGCGCATCCATTTCGCCGTGAATTGCGCCTCGGTCGGCTGTCCGGCGCTACGCAACGAAGCGTACGTGGCGAATCGGCTGACGCAACAGCTGGAAGACAATGCCGTCCGCTTTTTCAGCGACCGCAACCGTAATCGTTACAACCGGGACAAGGAACGGCTGGAGGTTTCGGAACTGCTCGACTGGTACGAGGATGATTTCCAACAAGGATACCTGGGCATCCATTCCCTGGCGGAATTACTCGCCCGTTATGCAGACTATTTGGCGGACCGGGAAGAAGATCGTCAGAACATCAGCAGCGCCAGCGTCCCAATCCGTTTTCTGGATTACGACTGGCAACTGAACGATGTCTCCCGCACTCGCTAGGGGCCTGTTGAATCGCACAGTCGGAAATGTGCTCCTTGCCGCTGTCATTTCGTCAGGTTTGTGGCATAATCGCCACTGTTTGTAATACCAAGGGAGACCATTACACATGCATTTGCCCCGATCCAGCGGCATTTTGCTTCACCCCACGTCCCTGCCCGGCCCCTTCGGAATCGGAGCACTCGGTCGAGAAGCCTTGCGCTTTGTAGACTTTCTGGCCGACGCCAGACAATCGGTATGGCAGATACTCCCCCTTGGCCCCACCGGCTACGGCGATTCTCCCTATAGCTCTTATTCGGCTTTTGCCGGCAATCCCCTACTGATCGACCTGGAACAACTCGTCGAGTGCGGCGACCTGCTGGGCAGCGAGCTGAATGGCCAGGCATTGCCCACTGCAGCGGTCGATTTCCAAGCAGTCCACCAACTGAAGGATCATCTGCTGCAGCAGGCAGCCCAACGCTTTCACCATCAAGCTACTGCGGAACGCCGCGCGGCCTACGACGAATTTTGTGCCTATCAGGCGTACTGGTTGAACGATTACGCCCTGTTCATGTCAGCCCGGCGAGAATTTAAGGGAACCGCCTGGAATCGCTGGCCCACCGATTTGTGCCGCCGCGAGGAAGAGGCGTTGCGTATTTGGGGGGAGCGCCTGGCCGGAGCCATCGACACTGAGAAATATGTCCAGTTCACCTTTTTTCAGCAGTGGCAGGCTGTAAAAAGCTACGCCAACAGCAAAGGGATCAGTATCTTCGGCGACATCCCCATTTTTGTCGCCTTCGATTCAGCCGATGTCTGGGCCAACCCTCACCTTTTTCATCTGGATGAGAACCTTCGACCGACCCTGGTCGCCGGAGTTCCTCCTGACTACTTCAGCAAAACGGGCCAGCGTTGGGGTAATCCCCTATACCGCTGGGAGCGGCTGCAAGAAGACGGCTATTCCTGGTGGTTGGCGCGGCTAAAATGGAATCTGGCCATCACCGATCTGGTGCGCATCGATCACTTCCGAGGTTTCGCTGCCAGCTGGGCCATTCCGGCAGCAGAGAAAACCGCCATCAACGGCAGCTGGATGCCGGTACCGGGAGAGGATTTCTTTAACGTTCTCAGCCAACGACTCGGGCGGGCGCCGATCATCGCCGAGGATTTGGGGGTGATCACTCCGGATGTGGAAGCACTGCGTGACCGGTTTGAATTTCCCGGCATGAAGATTCTCCATTTTGCTTTCGACTCGGGCCCGACCAACCCGTATCTGCCTCACAATTACCAGCGCAACTGCGTGGTCTATACCGGCACCCACGACAACGACACAACCCGCGGTTGGTGGAACAATATGAATAAAAAAAACCGCGACGAGGTACGCACCTATCTCGGCCATCCGTGCCGGGATATCGTCTGGGATCTGATCCGTGTGGCCCAAGCCAGCGTAGCCAATCTGTGCATCATCCCTCTTCAGGACGTCCTAGATCTGGACCAATCCTCTCGCATGAACCGCCCCGGTCAAGCCCAGGGCAACTGGGCATGGCGCGTTCAGGCGGAACAACTCGACTCACAATGGGCAGAACGCCTCTCTGCCCTTAGCACCCTGTACGGGCGGGCTCACCGCCGCAACAATGAGGAATCCTGAACAAAACGAAGCTTGTCCAGCGATTTCAGGTATGTTAAGGTTGGGCGTTGCTTCGCGCCCCTCAAAAACAACGGACTCACGTCCCTGATCCAACCCATATGGAGGAAGAACCCGTGAAAAGATTTTTGACCCTCACCCTGGCCGGTCTGACGGCTCTGACCCTGGCCACCGGTTGCAAAGACCAAGCTCCCAAAACCGCTACTGAAGCTCCTCAAGCTGCAGCTCCCGCTGGCGACGTCCAGAAAAGCCCCAGCAAATCCGGCACCGTTACCGAAACGATGAATGCCGGCGGTTACACCTATGTTCAAGTTGATACCGGCAGTGAAAAACTCTGGGCAGCAGCCCCTGAGTTCCCCGTTAAGGTCGGTGATGCCGTGGTGGTTCCCGAAGGGATGCCGATGACCAATTACCATAGCAAAACCCTCGACCGGGATTTCGATGTCGTTTACTTCGTCAATGCCGTCATGGTGGCTGGTGCTGAAGGTGCCGCCCCCGGCATGCCCCAGCAGATGCCTGCCGGCCATCCGGCTGTCGGCGCTAAAGCGACCGCCCCTGTTGAAGTTGACCTGACCGGCATCGCCAAGGCCGAAGGCGGCAAAACCGTCGAAGAAATCTTCACCGGCAAAGCTGACCTGGCGGACAAAGACGTTGTCGTGCGTGGTAAAGTCGTCAAATTCAGCCCCAACATCATGGGGACCAACTGGCTGCATCTTCAGGACGGCACCGGCGCTGAAGGGACTAACGATCTGACCGTGACCTCCTCGACTGCAGTCCAGAAGGGCGACACCGTTCTGGTCAAAGGCAAGCTGACCGTCGCTAAAGACTTCGGCTCCGGCTATTACTACGACGTCATCATCCAGGACGCCCAGGTTACCGTCGAATAATTTCGTTCATACCTGAGAAAAAGCCTCCGGCGCAAACCGGAGGCTTTTTTGTTGATGGCTTCAGAGGTTGCTCATGTGCCGTGTTCTTTTCACATCTGCTATACGTTTTTCCCTCTCGATTCTTCTCGTTGCCAGCATGAGCGCCTGCAGCTCATATTCAGAGCGCATGATCGATGCGGCTGGCCGCGCGGCTATTCACCCCGCCACCTGGCTGCCGGCTGCCGGCGCCTTGGCGCTGCAGGTCGATGACTGGGACAAAAACCTGGCAGACTGGGCCACCGACCACAATCCTATTTTCGGCAAAGAATCCACAGCCGACAGCGCCGGCGACATCCTGACCGTTGGCTTGGCTGCTTCGGCTGTTGGCACCGGCCTGTTCACGGAAAAAACCTCGGCTTACTCCGAATTGATTGCTGACGGCACAGCCCTTGGGAGCAGCGCCGTGGCCACTCTCGGCTTGAAGAGCATGATCGACCGCAACCGCCCGGACGAATCGAATCGCGACAGCTTCCCCTCGGGGCACACAGCCCTTTCAGTCAGTGGTGCAGTCCTGACCTGCAACCACCTGGACCGCATGAATATCAGTCCGGCAACCCGTAACGTCGCCAAAGGAAGCGCGATCGTGGCTGCCTCTCTCGCTGGCTGGTCGCGTATCGAAGCGGGTGAGCATTATCCGTCCGATGTATTGGCAGGCGCCGCCCTGGGCAACTTCCTGACCCGCGTCGCCCACGACACCTTTCTCCCCGATCAAGAAGCGAGCCCGCAGCTTTCAATTGATCCGGCAGACAATGGCTGGGTTGTAGGACTATCCTTCAACTATTGAGGGCTTCGACCTTTTCTAAACGGCTACGATAATGCCGGCAGAACGTTTCGGCCAGGTCCAGCAAGGCATGCAGCTTTGGGTGGTCGGCAACCACACCCCGCACGCTGAAAACCAATTTGTCATCATAAGGATGAACATCAAACAGACCATGGCCGGATTGTTGCTGCCACAGGAGCAGCATTTCCAGAATTGATGGATCAAAGAGCTCCGCGACCCACTTCGGGTCGCTCCCGGTCAAAACGAACAATCCGTCAAATTCAGACAGTCCAGTGGTCACCAAAGTCTGGTGGCCAGCAACGAAATCCCCAAAATCCATTTCCAGTTTGCGCAATTTGGTCTGCAGCCGCCAACGCACCCTCCCAACATCCAATCCGCTAAACAGCACAAAAGTATAAAGTCTGTCTTTGCCTCGTAAGCCGCTGTTTCCTACCCCCATGCGGATGTCCAGGTTATCCCTACTCAACACAAGTTGCGGAAGAAGAGGAAACCGTTTTTCCACTCGGCCGTTATTTTCCAATGCCAGACGCTCCAAAGGCCCAAGGAGTTGGCGTAGTGTGAACAGGTAACGCCAGGCGGCGGTGACGACACCGACAACGACAATTGCAATGATCAGCGGCCACTGGCTCATACCTTATCCCCTGCAAAAAATCATCACGGACTCAGAGCTTTATTTCCTTCCTATTATTGTACCTTGCCGGAAAAACATGTCCTTAACCTTGACCGTTAAAGATTTTGCCAACAAACAGCTTGACATATCAAAACGATACGGCTTAAATTGAAAAAGAATTTCAATTTCTTTTCTGGGGAATAACATGATTTCACCGAAACGTACCAGTCGACCCGACCTGGCGACATTGGAAAACCAGCCGAAAAGACCTCACTTCATGTCGATATTGCAACGTGCCAAACGACGCTCCTGGTGTGAAGTCGCCTGGCAATTTTGCGACGAACGGGAGTGTCTTGCATCGTTCCTGGCCATGGAAACAGCGGAAGTGCTGGCAGGCATCAAACCGGCGAACTTGATCCGGATTGCGAATCGAACCCAACCCTGCGGACGCAACCTTTATCGACTCTGGCAACGCTTCGGGACCAAAATGCTTAAAGGAAGCGCGTTGAACTTTTACGTGCTGCGGAGCTCCTCAACGGAGCACCTGCTGCTTTTTTATGACCGCGACCTGCTGCAACGTCGCCTCTCCGGTCGTACTGGTGCTGCTTTTCTTCGCCGCTGCGGCTATCGCCAGCCCGGCAGTCTCGAAGATTGCCTGCGTCAATTGCGGCAACGCTTTAAAGAAGAGTCGATTCCCCACGAGGTTGGAATTTTTCTCGGTTATCCACTTAAGGACATCACAGCCTTCATGGGCTGGACGGACCGGCCGGCGAGTTGCCAACGTGACTGGAAAATCTTTGGCAAAACCCATCGCAGTGTCGCGTTGGCCGAAACGTTCGCCCACAGCAGAAGCATGATGATTGAGGCTCTGCAACAAGGGGTGCCGCCTTTAGCACTCCTGGACCACAGTGCTTACCCTGACAGAAAAAAACAGATGGGGAGATCACGATGAGTATCGTAGTGGTTGGTGGCATGGACCGGCTGACGCACCGTTACCAGGCAGAGGCCGCCGAATTGGGAATTCAATTGCGCGTCCTGAACGCCGATGGCGGAAAAAAGGCCTCTATCGCCAACCGTATCGGTGACGCCGATGCCGTTCTGATCCTGACCAACATGGTTTCGCACCGTGCCCGCAACGAGGCCCTTTCGGCTGCGCGCAAAAAAGGCATCCCCGTATCATTCCAGCATGGCTGCGGGCTGTGCACCCTGCGCAACTGTTTGAATTGCCTGTTGCGCGAGAACGCAGATTTGCCCTCCTAAACTCTCCTCTCATAAGCGGATAAAAAAAATCCCTGCCGGAAGTCCGGCAGGGCTCGCCAACTGAGGCGATGTCACAGGGATTGGCTAAGGTGCGGTCAGGGATTACGCCGTCCCGTCTGTGCGGCGGTCCTTGGGAAAAACTGGAGGAGATTCGCCTCTGTCACTCAAAACCCTGCCTCCAAAGGCTTCAAGCAACAGGGCGAATCGACTGACCTGAATCTACGATCCGAATGTTTTTGTTCCATTATCGTCCGATTAAATTTTCATTGGGACAACCAACTTGTTCTTATGAAGAAAGGCAGGGACCCAGAGCCCCTGCCTTTCTTTTCTAGCCTGCAACCGAGATGATCTATTGAGCAACCTGAACAAAGATCGGGTTGGAGTAAAACCACAGGTCAGCATAAGCTTCTGCGGCACCGTCCAGGCCAAGATTCTCGGTGGCCAGACTGTCTGCCAGAGGATTCCCCTGGCAATCTGTTTCGTACTCAGTGCAAGGCGGAACATTACTGCCGCGCAGGCGGAAGTACATGGAGTTGCTGACATTCTTGAGGTGGTAGACCATCACCCGGGACCCGTCTTCGTCACAGACTTCCCAGTTGCTGGCATTAAACGTCTTCAGAATCCTCGTCGAAGGGTTGGTGGGGTTGCTGTACTCAGCACTCTCCGGATCAACCAAACCGGTGACGTCGCCGGCGATAAGGTCGATGTGATCCACAACCGGGGTGTCGCCATTATTGTTGATGCTTGGGCTGTTGAACGTGATCTTGATCGTAACATCCTCACCTGGTCGGATCTGCAGGGTCTGCCCCATGGTCGCGTTGCGGCTGCGAGCCTGCGCATCGAATTGCAGTTCGTTGATCAGATCACCCATGACATGGAAGGAGTTGCCGGAACGCATCCCATCAACGATTTCGGTCAGGGAGTACTCCCCGTCAGCGTCGAGATCAACCACGTTCACGTAATCCTTTTGATATTCACCCGGATAGAAGTCATCGCCACCAGCGGTGTAATGACGATGGTAGTCGGAGCTGGCGAAGTTGAACCAGTGACGGCCTTCTCCCAGCAATGCATCCCACAGTCCGCCCATGGTCGCGGTATAATAACCTGCCCCGCCGTAGGTTCCGCCAAAGGCGCCGCTGCTGAAACCGCCGCGGCTGCTGTTGACCTGATGGCCAGGCGCCCCTTCGAAACCGAAGCAGACGTCAGGGCCGGCATTGTTGAAGTCCCGGAAGTGCTCGATGTTGTAACCGCCCCCCTCTTCAGCCGTCCACGCACCATCCCGCTCTGGATGAGCAAAGACGATGTAACCGTTATCAATCAGGCCATCTTCGAGTTGCTCCTGCATCCACGCACAGGCCGTAACGGCATCGGCATGGGCTTCTTCCGGAGTCTTTGCGGAAATGACTTTACTATCGCCGACCCAGCTGTAAACGGCGCCATTGGTCTTGGTCAGTGCGCCATAAGGGGTTGATTCGCCTTCGCGGCTGGTGTCGTCGTCTGAAGCGTCAAACATATATTCAAAGGCGCTGATAGCGTTGGGGTCATCGGCCACGATGCCGGTGCTGCAGTGTTCGTGGCTGGGAACGTTCCACTCCAGACCTGAAATAATGCGCTTTTCCGGATAAAGATTTCGAGTTCTCAGGATGTCTGGGAATACGAAATCGCGAAGACTCTGCCAACGCCACATTTCTTGGTGCCCACCGCTGTATTCTTCATCACCCAGAATCGGATTCTCAGAATAGAAAAGTGGGTCATCCCAATAATGCCCTTCACCGTCTCGATTGCGCTCACCGCCGTGCTCGCTGTTAGCCCACCAGTCGAGACCATTCTCATTGTCTTTCCCCATAACGAAGTCAAATGTGGTGGAACCGTCGGTATAGAGAGTGTGCTGATGGAAATCCCCAGCCAGGAAATTACTCTCCAGCTTGATTTTCCGATCCTTGCGGTCGGCTTTACTCTGTTTTTCCTGCTTGTCGTGTTTGCTCAAATGTTCGGCAACGGCATTTTGTGCCGAAACCACCGGGAGTGCCAAAGCAGCGCACAGCGCAATGGCCTTGAGAACAGTCGTGTGATTTTTCACCTGAATCCTCCATTGACAGTTTTGAAAACGTTTCAGTCGCCCAATTGACCAGCCGATATTCTGCGTCCCACCATCTTTGATGACGGACACCACAACAGCTCCAGCCTCAAGCAGACCTGAGCAACTCATTGTCCTGTGGCACTCAAGCAAAGACGATGAGGGGCCCCAATCTTCTCTCGTGCACGGATGAAGGCAACCTAAGCAGACCGAATTAGGAGCGTGATAAGGATTGGTTAAATTTGTGTGACAAATTTATCTAATGTGAAAAAACAAAGAAAAAAACAGAAAGAATGGCAAGGAAGGTCATCGTTAGAGGACGTAAAACTGGATCGCTAAAAAATGGCAGAGGCTTCCTGCGAGAACGAAAAGATGCCAGATGCCATGAAAATGATTCACTTTTTTATCAAAAGCATAGAACCCGATTCCGAGAGTATAGAACAGCCCCCCCGCCACCAGCCAGGCCATCCCCGGCGCCGGCAGTTCCCGCCGCAGATGTGGCAGGGCAATGACGATCAGCCAGCCCATAGCCAGATAAATGAAAACCGGAATAATCCGCCGACCTTCGCGGGCCAGAAGTTCATAAACAATGCCGATGCAGGCAAGGCCCCAGTTGATACCGAACAGAGACCATCCCCAGGCACCGCGCAGCGTGACTAGGGTAAACGGCGTATAGGTGCCGGCAATCAGCAGATAGATAGCCAAGTGGTCGAGCTTACGAAAAACCTTCTTAGATGAATTTTTGAGACTGTGATAAAGGGTGGAGAAGAGATAGAGGAGGACAAGGGTGCTGCCATAGATACTGACACTGACAATTTTCCACGGGTCGCCGGTTTGACTTGCCACCACCACCAGGACCACCAGGCCGGCAATCGCTGCAACACTCCCTAGCAGGTGACTCAAACTGTTGAACCGCTCCCCGTGATACAACTTGTCCTCCCGTTTCAAGGACCGGCGGCAATCGCTCAAGTCCTCCCAGCTAAGCTTACCACAGAAACAGCAGCGGCTTGTAAATTGGGCCAGGTCGGCCGCCATCACAGCCAGTCGCTGAGGACAAAACCGATGCCGATGCGATTGACGCTGTGATCGTAATCAAGCAGGGTTTCGCCGTAGCCGGTGAAACCCTGCACATAAAAACCGACCTTCTCCATCATGGGAAAACTCCACTCCAATTGCACGGCGCCGCGATTATCATGGCCTTGCAGATTATTGCGCAGCATGACCCCTATGCGGTGCCGGTTGAATTGGTAATAACCCCAGATTTCGCCCGGCCCCATATAATCGTCAATATCAGGGTTGTCATCATCCTCGCGGCTCTCGGGAATACGCCACCAGCCTTTGAGCAACAGAGTAAAATCTCCCCGTTCCACGCCCAGGTTGGCAACCAGCCGGTTCCAACTGCGAGACAGCGGTTCCGTCTGACCGTTGGATTGGTGATTGAAGCCAAAATTCAGGCAGCGAGCATACAGCCCCAACAGGTTCTTATCCATCCGCAGATTGAACAAGAGTTCGGGTTCGTAATTGGTTTCCCGGAACGGTGCCGAATCTGACCAGTTATACAACTGCCAAAATGACCTTTGGGTATAGCCGAACCACAGGTCAAGCTTCTGGCCAAACATATCCTGCCACAGCTTGGCCTTGAGACTGATCTGAAAGGCCACCTCGGCTTCGAGGACATCCGTATCAGGAGAATCAAGTTTGATGGGGGCTTCGTTGGGCCGGTTGTTGTAGGAAAAAGGCAGGATGTAATTGGCGCGATGGGCCATGATGGCGTACTTGCCGCGTTTGAAATTTTCGTTCAGTTCCCAGGACCGTTCAAGATAAGACAAGCCGCTCGGGTCCGGTTCACAGATTTGCGCAACCTCAGGTGCTGGCAGGAAGTGTTCGGAGGGCTGGGGCATTAGGACGTCCGCAGGATCTGTCTCGTCCGCCCGCGCTTGGCTCAAAGTGAACAGAAGCAGAGCCACAAAAAATATTCCCCACCCTCCTGTGCCGAAAATCGATCGGAATTCCATCCTTCTCCTCCCCAACATGGTGGTGATCCGACTGGGATGCGGCGGTTTACCTTTCAACCATGGCGAGGCGGATGCCAAGCGCCGCAAAAACTGAAGCAGACAACCAGTCCAGCCCCCTGGCCAATCTCGGTTTGCGGAACAAATACCGTCCCACAAAACCGGCACAGACTCCGACAATGGAAAAGATAACTACGGCCTGCAGCATGAAGGCAAGCCCGAGCAGGAGCATCTGTAAAGCGATCGGGCCTGCCTCAGCATGCACGAACTGCGGCAGGAAGGCCAGAAAGAACAAGGAAACCTTGGGATTCAGCACGTTCATGATGAAACCGCGCCGAAATAGAGCGCCATTACTCAGCCGCGGAACAGCGCCAGGCTGAGACAGACCACTCCGGCTGCGAACGGTCTTCCAGGCCAGATACAGCAGATAGGCAGCGCCGGCGTACTTCAGCACCTGGAATGCCAATGCGGAGCTGTAAAAAATTGCCGATACGCCTAACGCCGCCGCGCTGGTATGGACGGTAATCCCGCTGCATAACCCACAGGCAGTTAAAACGGCCGGCCGCTTGCCGTGGGAAATCCCCTGAGTGATAACAAACAGGATGTCCGGGCCCGGAGCCAGGGTCAACAAAACCGAAGCGACAAGAAAGGTCAACAGGTTGGAGGTATCCATTGGCAGTGTCTTTCACATCAGATTAAGGAAGGTTTCATAACCACGTCATTCTCGCACAAAGACAGAGAGATTTTCCCATTTATAGGATTTTTCCTGCAACCTTGCAAGGCGGCAAGAAACTGTTAAAGTTAATTCCAATTCCTTAGAGACATCAAATGAAATCAAATTTCTCTGTATTTTCTGAGGGTTCAATGGCAGGTCATATTCCCTGACAAAGGAGGCAATCATGAGAGGGTTTCTCGCCATCTTAAGTTTTACTGCGCTGCTCATCACCACACTACTCTGCCTTTCAGCTCCGTCAGTCCTGGCTCAGGAAACTGACCTGGCCATTGTGGAGGAAAGCGGTCTGCAAGAGACAGTTCTCGGCCTTGGTGCAGCCTTGGTGCCTCAGTATGAAGGTGCCAACGAGTATGAAGCGGTTCCTCTGTTGCAGGCAAATTTAAAGTGGGCCAGCGGCCGCTCCATTTCTTTGCTGGGAAACAGCATCAAAGCCAACGTATTGGCTGACAAGACCTGGCATTTCGGCCCAATGCTGCAATTTCGCAAAGAGCGCAAAGAGGTCGACGATGATCATGTCGACAGAATGGAAGGGATCGACAGCGCTACGGAACTCGGTCTGTTCGGCAGCTACAACACAGAAAAATGGGTGACCATGCTGTCCGGTGTGCAGGACGTTTCCGACACCCATGACGGCAGCATTTTCACCATTGGCGAAGCCTACAAAATTCCTCTCTCCAACCAGAAAGGCCTGATGGCCCTGTTCGCCACCGCCAGCTATGCCAACGATGATTACATGGACACTTACTTTAGTGTCAACGCGACCGATGCCCTACGCAGTGGCCTCTCTCAATTCGAAGCAGAAGGTGGATTCAAAGACATCGGCGCCGGTATGGCCATGCAATACAACATTAATGAAAACTGGGGCCTGCTCGGCGTGGCAAAATATACCCGCCTGCTCGGCGATGCTAAAGACAGCCCGCTGGTTGACGATGTCGGCGATGCTAATCAATACCTTGCCGGACTGGCTGCCAATTATCGTTTCGGAGCAAAAGCCGAACCGGCCAAAGACAGTGACGGCGATGGCGTTCCTGATAATCTTGACCGCTGCCCCGGGACTCCCCAAGGTGTCGCAGTCGATCAGAACGGCTGCCCGCCGGACAGCGACGGTGACGGTGTTCCCGACTATCTCGACAAATGTCCTAACACTCCTCAAGGGGTCAAGGTTGATGTAACCGGTTGCCCGCTGGACAGCGACGGTGACGGTGTTCCCGATTATCTCGACAAATGCCCCAACACTCCCAAGGGTGCTCCGGTCGATCAAGTCGGCTGTCCCTCCGACAGCGACGGTGACGGCGTCCCCGATTATCTCGACAAATGCCCCAACACTCCCAAAGGAGAACTGGTTGACGCCAGCGGCTGTACTTTGAAACTGACCCTGCACATCAACTTCGACTTTGACAAGGCGGACATCAAGCCTGAATTCAAGAAAGATCTGGACAATGCCGCTCTGTTCATTCGTCAGAATTCCAAAGTTCCATACATCATCATCGGCGGCCACACTGACTCGGTGGGGGATGATGCTTACAACCAAACCCTGTCCGAGCGGCGGGCCAATGCAGTCCGTGACGCTCTGATCAACGAGTACGGCATCCCGGCTGCCAAACTGGTGGCGCGGGGCTATGGCGAAACCCAGCCGGTGGCCGACAATGCAACGGAAGACGGCCGCTATCAGAACCGCCGGGTGGAAGTCATCTGTTGCGCCATTATGCCGCAATAATCTCCCGCACGTTTTCATACGTCATCTGCCCCAAACAGAAGGGGACCTCATTGAGGTCCCCTTCTGTTTGATCCATTATTTTGTCAACGCCTTCAATTCGGTCTGGGCAACGGCACCAAAGCAGGTGGCTCCGGACGTCTTTCAGGCAGCTTGATGCGCTCCCCTCCTGCCTCAAGCAGAGGTTGGCCGGGGTCGGTCACCAGGCTGAAGGAAACCCTGTCCCATTTTTCATATGGAATCCTTCCCAGATCAGCCGGGCTGAGGATTTCTCGGACAAGATGCCCATAACGATCATACCAGATGAGATTCAGGCTCATGCCATAAGTTCGGCTATAGGCGGAACCACGGATGGCATCACTGCCGATATCGAAGCGCAGGTACCACGGGGACAGGGCCACAGAAAAATACCCGACCACCATGCGCAACTCACCATTCCCTTCCCAAACCGTCCCTTTACTGGAAAGCATCCCCTGGCCATATTCAATGCAGCCGGCCAGGATGTCATTCCTCTCGACCTGATAAATATCACGCTCCCCTGCAACAACTTTCATAACAACGCCGTTGAACTTGATTCTGATCATGCCCCCCCCATCAGCGACGGATATTGAAATTGACCCGGCCAAAGACCAGTCCGAGCACAACAATGCCGTCTAGACTACCCGAAAGGGATGCCAGAAACCATCAGGGAATCCCTGATTTTAAAGGGGGAAAACCCTGAAGTTGTAGCAGGGCAGAAGATATCTTCCCTCGTTAACGGTGCAACACCTGGTTGATGATGTCGCCGTACATTTCCCTGCACCCCCAATAACGACTATGGGTAAAGGGAATAAAATAGCTCAAGGGAGCCGGAACCTTGCTAGCCGATTCTGGGACAAAGCGACAATTGACATTCGTCAGCCCCTTATAGAAATCCAGGCTGCCACTGACCGCATCATGAGGGTCGAAATAGTTCCGCCACATAACGTCTTCGAACAGTCGCGGCAACGTACTTGCCACGACAAAGGGCGGTGCATCCTGGGTCAGGCTCCAATCTTTCTGTTTAAAACAATGGAAATGCTCGATCATCTGCCGCCGCAGCCAATTTTCCGGCTTACACCTCTCCCGGAAAAAGAAGGCGACTTTATCGAGAGGGGAACCGAACGTCACTAACCCCGACACCAGATCAGCGACCTTCGTGTTCGAAGGCTTGCCGTTGATCAACAGATTCCCGGCTTTATCAGCACCGCGGATTTCACCCTGACCGAGAAGATGATCAAACCTGTTCAAGGCATCAAAAACGACCTGAGTGCCCAGAGAATGCCCTGCCAACAAAACCTTGGCGTATTGCCAGTCGTCTTCTTTGTATTTCGGCCCATCGCCGCTCGGCTCCAATAGGAAGCGCAACGCTGATACCGCACCGGTCAGGACCTTACGCCGCACCTGATAAAGCTTCTGCTTTGGGTCGGTCGTGTTATAGGCAACCACATCGCCCGCCACATTGGTCAGCAGGTACAAGGCATGTTGTTCCAACTTTTCTCCCCACTTGTATGCCAGGGGCCCGATCAGAGGAATGCGCCGCAACAGGTGCAACGAAACTTCAGCAATCTTGACGAGGGTTGGGATGAGCAGCACGGCAACTTTGATTGCCGCTTTGTAGCGGTGAGCCAGAAATTTGCCGTCTTCAAAAAAAACACTGCGGTCGCCGCAGATCAATCCCAGCTTGGCCTGTTCCGCATAGAAGTCCTTGGCACCGGCGGCCGTCGCTTCGACGAAATTCTGCATGTCTGGCAGGGACACCTTCCCTTCGGGATAATGGGCCCAGAAATATTCGTAGAGATCGATATACGCTGAATGACCCCGGTGCTCGATGCGAATGAAGTTGTCGAACCAAATCCCCCCCTCATCTCCCACCCGCTTGGCCAGATGGTGTGAGAGGGACAAATCGCCTGGCTTAACTCCGCCATAGGCGACATAGGCGTCAATGACCCCACGACCAAATGCGTCAAGGGTTTCCAGGGTATTCTGGTTGCCGACGCCATGCACCACGAGAATGGCGCTGTTCTGTTTCACCCAAGTGCCGAACTGCTCAATGCTGCCAGTAAAGACGTCACTCAGATTGACACACGGGTTGCTGCCTGAGACACCGCTCTCTTCACTCATGACGAACCTCCTCGGAAAGAAAAAATCAAAAGAATTGAATTTTTTAATTATAGTAACTTTCCATTTATCATCAAATGGAAACAGGCGCTTTTCTTTGCAGAACCAATGGGCTAGAGTGGTGCGGAAAACCCCATGGAGGATAAATATGCCGGTGTGGCTGTGGTCGTTTCTGCTCCTGGTCGGAGCGTTATGCCTGTTCAAGCTTGTCTTTGTGACCAGTGCCGCAGTGGTGCTGCCGATTACCCAAGGTGCGCTCTTTGTCTCCACCACCAAACGCCGGGTCAATGCTGCACTGGACGCATTGTCTCTCTCTCCCGGGCAGCTGCTGATCGATCTCGGCTGCGGCGACGGGCGCGTGCTGCGGACAGCGGCCAAACGCTATGGGGTCCGTGCCGTCGGCTACGAGTTAAACCCCTTGGCGCTGACCAAAGCCTGGCTGTTCAATCTGGGACGGAACGGAATATCTGTCCGGCGACGCAATTTCTGGAAAATAGACCTGGCTGAAGCCGATGCGATTTTCTGTTATCTGTTTCCGGATCTGATGCCGGAACTCGCCGCAAAGCTACAGCGGGAATTGAGCCCAGGCACTCCGGTGATCTCCTGCAATTTCGAACTGCCGGGCTGGACAGCGCAGCGGGTGTTGCACCCGCAAGGTTCGTTGCACAACGATCCCATTTACCTCTATCGGAGATAAATATGCATTGCCTGCAGCTCGACATCCCTTTTGACCAGCCCGACAAACTGTCGGCGTGCTGGCATCTGCCCGAACCGTTGCCGGAAAACGATTTAACTGCCCTCATCCTCGCCCATGGCGCCGGCGGGGAAATGAACAGTGGATTTATTGTCGATGTTGCCGAAGGACTGGCCTCTGCCGGCCTGGCGGTGCTGCGTTTCAACTTCCCGTATCGGGAAACCGGCCGCAAAGCGCCTGACCCGGCCAAACACTTGGAAGCGGCCTGGCAGGCTGCGGCTCAATACGGTCTGCAAGCCCTACCCTGCACGCCGCAGCGGATCATTCTCGCCGGCAAATCCATGGGTGGGCGACTGGCCGCCCATCTTGTTGCCAACGACAGGCTCAAGGCCGATGGTTTGATCCTGTACGGGTACCCTCTCCACGCACCGGGAAAGACCGACAAACTACGCCAGGCGCCGCTGCTGGGACTGAACTTACCAACATTGCTGATTTCAGGAAGTCGCGACAGGCTCTGCGATCTCGACCTGTTGCAGAACACTTTGCAGCGGGCCAATTATCCCTGGAAATTGGCGGTGATCGAGGGCGGGGATCACTCGTTCAAAGTCCCCAAGGCGCTGCAGCGCTCTTTGGATGAGATTCATGCCTGGATCATCCAACGCAGCATCGATTGGCTAAAGACAGTTTAGAATTGCAGATTTCGAAAATAAAAAACGGGCCGCCTGAATCAGGCGGCCCGTTGGCGTTTATTCTGGAGAAACCGACCTAAAATCGCCGGCCATTTTTCATTTCCGGGTGGCAGCGATGACAGTCGTTCATGGGAAAGGCAACGCGCATGTGGCAGGTTCCGCAATACCAGCCATAGATATTCTTCTCCATGGTGAATGCTTCGGTGCCGTTGCGCACGATGGTGAAAATATCGGGGTGGCAGTTGGCGCAGTCCATTTCCGCGTAATGCTCCTCATGGGAAAAGAGAACACTGCTCCGCGCGGCACTGGTCCCCAAGTTGAGGGGCTTCTGAAGTTTTTTCGGCAGGCCGATGGTATCCCGCCGCCCTCCGGAGAGAGAATCGACCGGCTGCACCAGGTTTTGGGCATAAGCTTCGGCCCAGTCGATCCCATTGCCGAATTCCGCCTCGGGCAAGCCCTCGGCAAAACTGGCGAACTTTTTATCCAAGTCCTCCCGGTTGTCCAGATGGCAGCGCCCGCAGTTGTCGCCGCCGTCCTTGGGACGCAGGGAAAAGGCCTGATCACCGTTGTGGCAGGCGCCGCAAAACTTACCACCGATGAGTGCCGCGCGACTCATCCGGGTCTGTCCGCTGCTCATGGCAAACTTCAGTTCCTGGTGGCAGACCCGGCAGGTATACCGGGCGCGGTGCAGCCAATGGGGGAAAATCGCTGCCGGCACTTTACCCGACCTAAAACTGTCAAAAGTAATATCGCCATAACGTGTCAGGGGACCATTGGGTGGAATCAGACGCATGGTCTGAGCCAACTCGAAACGATCTTCCCCCCTTGCCGGAACAGTCATCCAGACCAGCAGAAGTCCGAGCAGAAACAGCCGGAGAATCGGCCGTAAGGGGAATATCGCACCTCGTCTATCCATCCCCGGCTACTGATTCTTGGCGTGGCAGCGACCGCAGTCCTGCAGCGGAAAAGCTACGCTGCCGTGGCAGACTCCGCAGTATTGCCCGGCAAAGATTTCCTGCATGGAATAGTCGCTGGTTCCGACCTTGAGTGCAAACAGGTCAGGATGACACAGCTCGCAGCTGTTCCATACGGCGTGTTCCTTGTGGGAAAAGAAGATATCCGGCAGCCCGGCCAGTTTGGAATCAAGATTCAGATCGCCCTGGTCGTGCTTCAGCTTGGGCCGGTCAAAGGAAACCCCCTCAATGTAATCCCGCGGTACGACTTTTTTCAGGCGTGAGGCGGCTGCCCAGTCGATTTCGTTGCCGAAACGTCCTTCCGGCAAGTTTTTGCGCAGTTCCTCGAAATGGCGTTGATTGATGGGATCACGGCCGATGGCGGACTTGGCGTGGCAGCGTTCGCAATTGGGATTCTGGTTGTCGGCATAGCGGTCGCTTTCCCAGCCGAACGCTTCCTTACCGTTGTGGCAGGTCCCGCAGAATTGACCGGCACGGTTGTCTTCCTCGCGCATCTGGGTTTCGCCGGCAGCCATGGCAAAGCCGATATCCACGTGGCAGAGTCGGCAGGTATGACGCGCACGGTGGACCCAGTGGCGAAACACGACTGGCCGCACCCCGGCTTTTTCCGAATAATTGTTCAGCACCAGAGTTCCGTACTCGTCAGCCGGCAGGCGCTTGGGAGCGTTCCCCTTCGCATGCGCCAACAGCCCTGTTCCGACTAACAGTACCAACACCAGTCCAATGGCAGTGACCTTGTCTCCCCATCCCTTCATTGCTCCAGCCTCCCCTAAAAATTCTTGCAGCCAAACAATTCGTTCCCCAGTAATTGTTGGCAGCGACCGGGGAAATATATGGAATTAATTCTCCATGAAAATGGACGGGTTTTCCAGAACAAAGTTCATTTAAATAGTGAAGATTTTTTAATGAGATAATTTGAGCAGAGAGGTCGTGGACTCATCAAGGATGGAAATGCTGAAAAATCGCCTGAGCCAGTGCTGTTGAGAGTCCAGGCGCTTGTTCCAATTCTTCTAAAGAGGCGAGCTGGATGCGCTTCAGGCTGCCGAAATATTTGAGCAAGCTTTTGCGGCGGGCCGGACCGATGCCGGGGATTTCTTCTAGGGCGGATTGGAGGGTTCGCTTGCTGCGCAGTTTGCGATGATAGGTTATGGCAAAGCGATGCGCTTCGTCGCGCAAGCCTTCCAACATGTGCAATGCTGGAGACCCGTGGCGCAATGTCACGGGATTCTTTCGATTGGGCAGAAAAAATCGCTCTTCGCTCCGTTCCACGACTTTGCCACGGACGTTGGAAAGGACCCGGCTTTTGGCAATGCCAGCGGTGTCGATCCGCGTGGTCAGCCCGAGTTCATCCAAGACCGCCACAGCAACCGCCAGTTGACCTTTGCCACCGTCAATGAGGAGTAGATCCGGCAGTTGCTCTTCAGCTATGCCTCGCTGCAGACGACGCAACAGCACTTCCCGCAGCGAGGCATAGTCATCTGCCCCGGCCACGGTCCGGATACGATAATGGCGATATTCAGCCGGCGCAGATTCCCCATCGAGCAACACGGCCATGCTGCCGACGCTCTGCTGCCCCTGGATATTGGAGATATCGAAACACTCGATGCGCTCCGGTAGCTTATGCAGCTGCAGGCGATCACGGATATCGCCCAGCACGCCGTGCAAGGCCTCGCGGTGCCGGCCCCGAGCCCGGAACGCCTCGCGGGCATTGTTTTCCGCCAGTCGCACCAGTTCCAGGCGAGCTCCTCGTTGCGGCACCAGCACCGCGACTTTTTTTCCACGCCGTTCGGTAAGCCATTCGGCCATCAATTCATTTGCTTCAGTTGCCATGGGAAGGAGAAGACTGTCAGGGATCAGGACATCACCACCGTAGTATTGCTGCAGAAAACCAGCCAGCAGTTCATCATCGTCCAAACGCCATTCCAAGGTGAAGTTACGCCGCCCGATAAGCTTGCCCTGCCGAATAAACAGCAACGCCAACTCCACCTCGCCACCGTCGCGGTGCAGGCCAATGACGTCTTGATCCCCCCCACCGGCATCGACCACTTTTTGCTTTTCAACGGTCTGTTCCATGGCTCGAACCTGATCACGCAGCCTGGCGGCTTCCTCAAACTGCATGGCAGCAGCCGCCTCGAGCATTTTCTGGCGCAGCAGCTCAATGGTTTCGTTCTCGCGGCCGGACAAGAGAGAAATCACTCCGCGCACCAGTTCCTGATAACCGTCTGGGGAAATTCGCCCATGGCAAGGCGCGCTGCATTGGCCGATTTGAAAAAACAGGCAGGGGCGGCCGCGACGGCGGCAGGTTTGCAGCGGATAGTGGCGCAAAGGAAATATCCGATAAATTTCCTTGAGCGTTTCCCGGACCGCCGCCGCCGAGGAGTAAGGACCGAAATAGAGGGCGCCGTCCCGTTTCACCTTCCGCACCACCTGCAGCGCCGGGAATTCCTCCTGCGGGTCAAGGCGTAGGGACACGTAGGTTTTATCGTCGCGCAGATGAATATTGTAGCGGGGCCGGTATTTCTTGATGAGAGTGTTTTCAAGAATCAGTGCTTCTTTTTCCGTATCCGTAACGATAGTCTCGATACGTTGCGCTCGGTTGAGCAGAAAACGCACATGGGCGCGGCCATCGCCGCCGGCGGAAAAATAGCTACGCAACCGAGTGCGCAGATTTTTCGCCTTACCGACATAAAGGACCTCGTCGTCAGCGCCTCGCATGAGGTAAACACCAGGTTGAGTCGGATAGTGTCGGGGAATGAATTCTTCCACCAAGAACTCTCTCTGTTACGAAAAAGGCCAGGGGGGAACCCTGGCCTGAAAGACATCTGCGACGGATGTTTCAGCTGGTCAGCGAAACATGATCGGTCTCGGTCTGCAGGAAAGCGTCCAGAACGGTACGGACCCGCTCTTCACTGCTCTCCCCCAGGAACCGCTGATAAAAATGCAAAGCTCTCTCTTCCCGGCGCTTGGCCTCATTGAGGTTTTCCAGATGTGACGGGGAACAATCGCCGGTATCGTTTAGATCTTCGGGAAGTTCTTCATTCAAAATTCCGCACAGGATGGTGACATGCACCCTTTCCATGCGCGCCAGGCCGCTGAACAGCGCCTCACCTTCGGCGGTGTCGGCTACTTTAGAAGCTCCCCGGTAAAACTGACAGTTGCCCGTAGCAAACTCGACAGCCCGCAGCAGGTTCTGGCGCGACTTTTCACTCAATTCGGCTATCGGCTCAGGTTCGAATTCGGCAGCAGGTACAAGATGTTTCTGCCCCGAACCACAGAACGGACAATGGGTCGGTTTTTCCGATTCGAACAGAGGTTCGCCGCATATTCGGCATTTAAAAATTTCCATAGCGCCTCCCTTAACCTTCGATGAGAATAACAAGGCCATTGCAAGGTGTCAATCAATGGAAATTTTACTGGTTTTCGAGAGTCGAGCTGTTATAATCGGGCCCTAACCTGTTGTGAGGACTGCCCGTGAACCCGTTCTGGTCAAATATCTTTCGTAAAAAACTGGACGAGGACAGCCTGGCCCACTTCCTTAAACTCCTGCCTTTTTTTTCCGAACTCGATAAACGCGAGCTGCAGATGGTGGAAGGGTTGCTGCACACCCGCCGCTACAGCCCTCAGGAGATCGTCTTCGAGGAAGGAGACCCCGGGTCGGGGATGTATATCATCCGCTCCGGTCGAGTGCGGATTTTTCATCGCAATGGCCACGGCGCTGAAGAGGAACTGGCGCTGCTCGGCCCCGGTGACTTTTTCGGCGAAACGACCCTGGCCGCCCCTGCCGGCCGCGGCGCATCGGCCCGCACCCTGGAAAGCGCCGAACTGCTCGGCCTGTTTCGTGCCGACCTGCTGGAAGCGGCACAAAAAAACCCCAGCAGCGCCAACCGCATCCTGCTCGGACTGACCCGCATCCTCAGCGAACGCCTGCAGGCTGCTTCTCACGAACTGCGTCGCATGAAAGAACAATGCGAAGCGACCGGCCCGCGAACGCCCTCTCCTGGCCTTGAGTAAAGACCTGTGGACAGCTGCTGGCTAGCCTGGATTTGATGCCATGACCCGCGCCCAGTTTATTCTTCTCTATCTTGCGCTCACCGGTGCCATCGCCACCGGCCTGGCTATCTTTTCCTCTGCCTCCACCATCATTTCCCTGATCCAGACAGCGACGGAAGGGCTGTTCCTGCCGGTCCTGCTGTCGATGATTATGGCCTTCATGATGGAACCGGCCGTCAGTTTCCTGGAAGCAGTCGAGGTCGGTCGCGTCAAGGCTATTTTCATCATCTACTTCCTGCTTGGAATCATCATCTACCTGGCCTTCACCTGGCTCAGCCCCTACTGGCTCAACATGTGGAGTTCGCTGGCCACCGACCTTCCCCGTTATACTGCCAAGATGATCTCCCTGATCAAGGATGGCCAGGCCTATGTTCATGCCCGTGTTCCCTTTGTCACCAATTACGACCTGCCGGCCAAGGCCCGCGAACTCGCGGAAAGCCTGGTCGCCTATACCCTGGTGCAGGCACCAAAATCAGCCCTGCGACTCGGCAGCCTGATGGTTCTGGTCCCGTTGTTCTCGTTCTTTTTCCTGCGTGATGGAAATCGCATTCTACGCACCATTATCCGTCTGGCACCGAACCGCTACTTTGAAATGGTGCACGACCTCAGCTATCTGATCAGCCGGCAGATGGCTCACTTCATCCGCGGACGCATCCTTGAGGCGGTCATAGTCGGGCTGGTTGTCAGTTTGGGCTTGAGCCTGACCGACATCCGTTACGTGCCGCTGCTCGGCGCCTTCGCCGGGGTGACCAACCTGATTCCTTACATCGGGCCGCTGATCGGCATGGTCCCGGGCATCCTGATCGCCCTGGTCGACCTCGGTACCGGCGGGCAATTCTGGTGGATACTGGTGGTCTACATTGTGGTCGCCCAGGTGATCGTCGACAACTTTATCCTGATCCCGGTCCTGATTTCCCGCTTTTCCAACCTGCACCCCCTGTGGGTCATCATCGCCATTCTCATGGGCGGCAAGCTGTACGGGGTCATCGGCATGATTATCGGTGTCCCGGTGGCCAGTATCATTAAAATTGCCATTATCGAAACCCGCCAATATCGCAGCACCTTCAGCCTGCCTGGGACCCTGCCCGAAATCGATCAGTAGCCTACAACCCTTCTAATAAGTTATGAGGGGTTGACTTTCCCATAGCGTTTACATAATAATCCATTAATTTCCGAATAGATAGGACCACCCCATGGCCTCGGCGCTGAAGCTTATCCTGAAAAACCTGAAAATCCGCTGGAAGATGCTGGCCATTGTCCTCCCCTTGGTGGTCCTGCCCATTTTTCTGGTCGGCGGTGTTATCGGGTATATCACCATCAGCCAGGCCTACCTCGGCATCACCAAAACCGCTAAAAACGACCTGGATCACATGGCGAACTTCACCATTGATCTGTTGAATTCCCACTACCAGCAGTTCCAGGTCTACCGCCAGGATAAACGCCAGAGCTACAAAGAAGACCTCGCCACCCTGACGGAGATTGCCTACAACCTGGTTGATTCTCAGAATCAGCAGTACCTTGGAGGCAACGTCGACCTGGCAACGGCCAAGGACCTCGCTAAAAAGGCCCTGCGCAAAGTCAACGTTGGTGAGAGCGGCTATATTTTCGCCATCACCAGCAAGGGGGAACTGAAAGTTCATATCGCCCGCGAAGGGGAAAACATTCGCGACGAACAGGACGAGTGCGGACGCTATTTTATCCGGGAGATGATCGACACTGCCTTAGCCGCAGAGGGCGATGAAGTCCTGTTCATCACCTATCCCTGGCGCAACGCCATTCTTGGTGACACCAACCCGCGCCGTAAAATAGCGGCCTACCGCTACTTCAAGGAGTGGGACTGGATCATTGCCGCCAGCAGTTATCTGGACGAAACCTACGAGGACCTCGCCTTCGAAACCCGCTCCATGGAAGAATTGCGGGAAAAGATCAAAAGCAAAAAAGTCGGCGATACCGGTTATATTTATTGTATGGACAGCCAGGGGAACTTCACCGTTCACCCTGACGCCGAAGGCCAGAACTTCATTCATGCCCGGGACTCGGACGGTAATTTCTTCCTCAAGGAGATGTGCGACAAGAAAACCGGCTGGATTCGCTATCCATGGAAAAATCCTGGCGACCCGGCGGTACGCATGAAGATCGTCCGTTACGTTTACTTTGCCCCCTGGGATTGGATCGTGGCGGTCGGTTCTTACGAGGAAGAGTTCTATCACGACGCCGACACCATCAAGGGACGCATCGTCACCAGCCTCGGCCTGCTGACCTTCCTGATCAGCATTCTGGCCATTCTGCTGGTCTTCCTGGCCTCAAAAGTCATGACCAACCCGATCCGCCACATGATCGAAGTTATCAGACGGGTCAAGGCCGGACATCTTGAAGAACGAATGGACATCGAGTCCAATGACGAATTTGGCGAATTGGCAGCCACCTTCAACCGCATGACGCAGATCATCAAGCGCAACAAGGAAATGGAGGCCACTCTCGCTCAACACGGAAAAATGGCCTCGCTCGGCGTCCTCTCTTCGGGAGTGGCGCACGAAATCAACAACCCTCTGGGAGTTATCCTCGGTTACGCCAGTTATCTTGAAGGAAAGATTGCCCCGGATGACCCGACCTATAATTTCATTCACGAGATCAAACGGGAAAGCAAGCGCTGCCGCAAAATCGTCCAAGATCTGCTCAGCTATGCGCGCACACCCAAGCCAACGCTGGAGGAGACCGATCTCAACGAGCTGCTGGAACAAATCGTGGATTTTGCAGCCAACCACACCGACATGAACAATGTCGTCATCCATAAGCACTTTGCGCCCCATCTGCCGAAACTGCTGCTGGATGGCGATCAGATGCGCCAGGTCGCGATTAACCTGATCCTCAATGCCGGCGGCGCCATGCCTGAGGGGGGAGAGCTGGATGTCATCACTCAATTGGGCGATGGCGTGGTAAAAATTACGTTCCGCGACAATGGGGTAGGCATTCCGGCGGAGAACCTCGAAAAAATCTTTGAGCCGTTCTTCACCACCAAAGACCGCGGCACCGGCCTCGGCCTGGCGATCACCAAACAGATCGTTGATCAACACCAGGGTCGCCTGGTTTTCAATAGTGTCGTCGGAACCGGCACCACGGTTATCGTCGAACTGCCCCTGGTAAGGGAGGAATACTGATCATGGCTGCCCAGAGAATTATGCTGGTCGACAACGAAGAGGGGCTGTGCCGCATGATGGAAGCGGTACTGCGCGACAACGGCTACGAAGTCAAGGCCTACACTCGCTCCTTTGAAGCTGTCGAAGATTTCGAAGCCAACCAGTGGGACCTGGTGATCAGCGATATCAAAATGCCGGGAATGGACGGGCTGGAGGTTCTGGAACGGATTCGCGCCAAGGATGCCACCGTTCCAGTGATTATGATTACCGCTTACGCAACGGTGGAAACGTCGATTCAGGCCCTGCGCAAAGGGGCATACGACATGCTGACCAAACCGTTCGAGCCGGAAGAACTGCTTTACCGAATCAAAAACGCCCTGAAGCAGACTCAACTCCTGGAAGAAAACCGCGTCCTCAAGAAAGAGTTGAGCAGCAAATTCCAGTTCGACAATATTATCGGCACTTCTTCAGCTCTGAAATCCCTGCTGGAAAAGGTCGAAAAAATTGCCCGCCGCGACACCTCGGTCCTGATCACCGGAGAATCGGGGACAGGCAAGGAACTCATCGCCCGCGCCATTCATTACAATTCCCCGCGCAAGGAAAACCGCTTCATGGCCATCAACTGCGGGGCACTGCCGGAATCGATTCTGGAAGGGGAACTGTTCGGCAGCAAAAAAGGCGCCTTCACCGGAGCAACGGAAAACCGCAAAGGGTTATTGGAAGCCGCTGACGGCGGCACCCTGTTCCTGGACGAAGTCGGCAACCTGCCGCTCAACGTACAAAAAACGCTACTGCGTTTTCTGCAGGAGCATGAGTTCATGCGCATCGGCGATACGAAGCCGATCAAGGTCAACGTCCGCATCCTGTCTGCCACCAATGCCGATCTGCTGGCCGATGTCAAACGCGGCACCTTCCGCGAAGACCTTTACTACCGGCTCAACGTCATCAACCTGCATCTGCCCCCATTACGCGACAGAGCCGAAGACATTCCGTTGCTGGCTGCCCATTTCGTCAAGGAACAGAACCAGAAATTCGGCACCAACGTGAAAGGATTCAGCAACGAAGCTTCGCATTCCCTCTGCACTTTCCCCTGGCCGGGTAATATCCGCCAGTTGGAAAACGTTATTGAAGCCTGCATTGCCGTAGAGACAGAAGAGACCATTTCCTTGTCGATCCTGTCGCAGTTTATTGAAATCGACACCGAGGCGTCTGAGGGAGTCGCATTGGAAGACAAGGGGGATTACTCATCCAATTTGGCGGCCTTTGAAATCGGCTATTTACAGGGTTTATTAAAACGTTGCCAAGGGAATGTCGAAGAAGCAGCGCGCCAGGCCGGCATGAATATGGCCACCATTTATCGCAAATTGAAAAAGTACAATTTGAAGAAAGAAGACTTCTCCTGACCCTTTGCAATTCTGCGAATTGCTAAAAAGACGTTTGCAAATCTGCAAAAAGCCTTAATATTTCTTTCCATATAAAAAAAACCACTTGAATTTAAAGGTTTTTTTTCGATAACACAGGATTATTCCGAAAAATCCTCCCGCCGACCGTCAAGCTCACCAGCATTGCATTAATGCAAAATCGCAATCTCCAAACCATTTCACACCACGCTTAGCATCTGTCACAACCATCTATAATCACTAGTGTTTTTCTCTAATATTTTTTTTCGTCGGGTCTTGGTACATGCATTGCTAAATGAGAAAGTACAGAGTGTCCTTGCCACAATGCCGTGTCAGCCACTTAGCCTGACAACGGGGAGGCCGCATGAAAGATTTGATCATCTGCCCTTTTTATGGCCAAAGCGACGATTACTGCGATGTCGGTTGCGGATACATTTCTCCGCATGATGTCAGCATGATCATCAAATTCTGCTCTTGCCATTATTCGGAATGCGTCAAGTTCAGAGAGCTTTACGAACGCTATCCTACCGGGCTGCCCATGCCTTTGGCTCAGAATATCCCTTGTGTTAGTGATTCCATGCGTTATCAGGAGGTTCCAATGAAACAGACTGTTAACCATCATGCCCTTTCGATTCAGGACACCACTGCCAACCCTGCGCCCCTGGGGCTGCTCGGTTTCGGCATGACCACGGTTCTGCTGAACCTGCACAACGCCGGCTTCTTCCCCCTTGACGCCATGATCCTCGGCATGGGGATCTTCTACGGCGGCCTCGGTCAGATCATCGTAGGGATGATGGAATGGAAGAAGAACAATACCTTCGGCGCGACCGCCTTTACCTCTTACGGGCTGTTCTGGCTAACCCTGGTGGCACTGATTCTGCTGCCACGGACTGGCCTGATTCCACCGTCGTCGGCCACGGCCATGGGCTCCTATCTGACGATGTGGGGTCTGTTCACAGCCGTACTGTTCCTGGCCACCTTCCAACTCAACCGAGCCTTGCAGGTCGTGTTCGGATCATTGATGGTCCTCTTCTTTCTGTTGGCGGCAGCTGATTTCTCCGGAAACGACCACGTCCGGATCATCGCTGGTTACGAAGGGATCTTCTGCGGGCTGGCCGCCATCTATACCGGTCTGGCTCAAGTGGTTAACGAGGTATTCAAACGGACTATCGCACCTCTTGGGGCGGTCAGGTCCTAACGACAACGACTAAAAGATTAAAACGCCATCCCGTGGGGTGGCGTTTTTTTTTTAAGTTTGTTCCAGAATGGCGCTGGCCAACCATCAACCGTTGACGTATGGTTGTATTAATCCAGCAATAAGGATCCGCAATGATCAGCCGCCTGACAAATCCCTGGAAGAACGCTGCCGAGCAACGCCGTACCGATTGCGCTCTGACACCATACTTTTTCTTTTACGGCTCTTTGATGGAGCGGTACGAGAATTTCAACCGCCACATCAAAAAACGGGTATTGACCGTCGAAATCGCCTATTGCCAGGGTTTTCTCTATCATCTTCCGGTCGGTTTTCCAGGGCTGATCATTCCTGACGAGCCGTGCGAAGACCTGGTTGCCGGCGAAGTCATGACCTTCAACGACCCAGGCCGCGTGATGAAGATTCTCGATCGGCTGGAAGATTATTATCCGTCCAATCCGCAACGCAGCGTTTATGTGCGCCGTGCTCTGCCGGTGATTATCGAGACTCCGGGAACCCCTCCGGTATTTCGGCAAATCAACGCTTGGGTCTATTCCTACCCGGCCGACCACCTCAGCCCCACCCACCACCGGCAGGTGCGCATCGAGTGCGGTCAGTGGAAAGCCTTTGCCAAACGACCGCGCAACAGCGGCCCGGTCGACCTGCTGCAACTGGTCAAACGGCAGCGGTTTTCCGGCCGCGGCGAACACATCGCCATCGAGCCGGCTCTGCAGAAGGAACCGCTCATCCTCGACAACCTAGGCTCCCTCCCCTGTTATCATTTCTGCCGCAACCAGCATTTGTGCGGTCAACACCACAACATCAAAGCGGCGATCGACCTTTAAGACGCTCCTGATAACCAGTCAGTATTCTCCCGATATGCGCAACCTGTTCCCTGATCACCGTCGGGGAATGCGTTCCCTCCCGCCGCAATCCTTTTTCAACCAGCCCCAAAAATCGTTCAACTCCTGCCTGGCCAATCGGTCGCGGCCGATGCGCCCAGTGCAACATATCCCCGACAGGCTCACGGCAATAGCTGCGGATATCACAGGCCCACTGAAATCCCTTCAGGGCCATAATCACCGGCAGATAGCCATAACCACGCTGCCCCGAACGCCATAAACGTAAAAATGAATATTCCACCACGGCATGCTCACGGTTGTCGTAAGGAGACAAGTGACAGCGCCGCTGCACCGTGCCACGCAATTCATTGTTGGCAAAACGATGCTCCAGCCAGCGCCCGTCAGCCCCGAGGCGCAAATCTCCACCCAGCATAAGGAGGCAAAGATAATCGTCGAGGGTTGGGCGTTCGGTTCCGGCCATGGGGTCTTCAAAGTTCAGATGGAGGCTGTGAGGGGCAATGTCCCGATGGAATTCGATCACTTGATCCAGATAGGCCGCCAGAAAACCCGGATCCCGCGTCAACGGCATGGAGAATTTGCGTAGATAATCGAGCCTGACCAGGCTGAATTCGAGAAATCCGCCGACCCACGGGACCGGCAGATAACGTCGCAAACGCAGATGATGATCCAGATATCCCCCCAGCCGCCAGGACACATCCTCCAGAAAAAACTTGTGAAAGTGGATAAAGTTGGCGAACTGCGGATCGCGACTGTGCCGGCCAAAGGATTTATCATAGGGTGCGAAACGGCCAAGGTTGCTGAATTCCAATTCGGCACCCAATGGTGAACCGTTACCGAGACAGGATTGGCGCGCCCACTGCGCCGCGGCAGTCATTTCGTCGGCATTAAACAATTCCGCCATCAACTTATAAGCCAGCAGACAATAGAGATAGAGATGTCGCTCATTGCGGGCGAAAACCCGGTCGACGAGCTGGTCAATACGAGCCTCCAAAGCATCGAATCGTTGATTGTACCAGTACAAAGATGTGAGGATCGCAGGGGCATGAGGATAGCAGGCCGGGCACCCCACAGGGAGATGGCTGCGCAATCGCTTGCGCGTCATCTGCACAGCAAACCCGAGGATGTAATGGCGAAAAATGAGGTGCAGATAGGAACGGGTCATTTCCGGCTGCCGCCAAAGGCGGTCAGAAATACAAAATTTACGATCCTGACGCTGGGCAGCGATTTGCAAATTGCGCCGGAACGAGGATGGAAACTGGCTGAGAGGTCGGAAGAATTGAAACCGGCGCCGATAGGTCACTCCGATGAATTCGCGCAGCACCATGAGCCTCTCAACCGGAGACAGGCCGAGATAAAGGGTCTGCAAATCGGTATTGGCCGCATGATGCGGGAAGAAAAATCCCATCAGCGCATCATCCTATCAGCTCAGGCTTTTGGGCGTTCAGATCCCTTCCATCTGAATAGCGATTTCCCTGAGCAATTGTCGATTGATCTGATTGTCCGGGGTCTTCGGCAGGTATTTCGTAAAGCGGATGGTATCGGGTAGGGCGATCTCACCGCTCTCCTCAATGACGTGCTCACGAATCAGGCGCAGGGTCTCTTCACGATAGCTTTCGTCTTTGTAATCATTGAGTACAACAAAAGCGACCAGCATGTAGCCATGCACCGGATGGTCCATTATGATCGCGGCACACTCCTTAACCAGTTCATAGCGGCTGATCACCCCCTCCACTTCGCCGATACTGCGGCGACCGGTACCGTAGCTGAGAACATGGTCGAGTCGCCCGGTGAGGTGGATGTTCTTCTGCGCGTCAAAATAGGCGCCGTCACCCGTTGCATAATATTGGTGCCCTTTGAACTTCTCCCAATAGATCTGGCGAAAGGCTTCGCTGTCCTTGTACAGATCACGGCATAAAGCAGGAAATGGTGAGGTCAAGACCAGGGCTCCCGGCCAGTCGGGTTCGGTGACCGGTGTTCCGTCGTGCTTGACGATGGAAATTTCCACTCCGGGGAGCGGGCGCATCATAGTGTCGTCCCGGTAGCCCTGTACCCCAGGGATGCCCGCCACCAGGCCGCCGCCGGTTTCGGTCTGGCCCCAGATGTTCATGATCGGCAGAGTCGTCTGGCGGGTCAATTTCTCTTGAGCCCAGTCGTATAAATCCTCCGGCATAGCCGCGCCGCCGCAACCAATCAATCGCAACGAGTTGCTGCGCCGGTCCAGATAACGACGGGTGCTCTTGGCTCGCATAACGCTGCGCAACAGATTGGGATTCGTGTACAAAACGGTCACGTGATAGCGATCCAGAAAGTCGAAAAAATCCCGGCTGTTCTCGTAGGAAATACTCCCTTCATAAATGAACAGAGTTGCGCCAAGGGATAAAGGTCCATAAACGGCATAGGTATGCCCGGTGATCCAAGCCAGGTCCGCCGTGTTCCAAAAGGTATCCTGCTCGTCGAGATCGAACAGAAGTTCCGTGGAAAACCGAGCCCACAAAAGATAGCCGGCAATGCTGTGCAGTACCGCTTTGGGCTCAGGCGAGTTGGTTGAGGTATAAAGCATGAACAGGGGTTCTTCGGCCTCACGCAGGCAATTGATATCCTTGACCGAGGAGAAGTCAGGATCATTGATCAGATTATGGTACCAGAGGTCACGCTTCGGCTTCATGCTGACCCTCTGACCGGTCCGCTCCACAACCACACAAGCTTCGATTTCATAATCGATCTTGAAAAGGGCTTCGTCTACCACATCTTTGAGGGAATGAGTGCCATGGTGAGTTCCGTCGCTGGTCACGATGAAACGAGCCCGACAGTGCAAAAGGCGTTCAGCCAGAGATTCGGACGAATAGGACATGTGATAGACCACATGCACTGCGCCGACCTTGGCAGCAGCCAACATGGCGATAACCAGTTCCGGCACATCGGGCATAAAAATGAAGATAGCCTCGCCCTTCTTAACCCCAAGCTTGATTAATGCCGAGGCAAGACACTCGACCTCGAAACTCAGAGCATGATAGGTCAGGGTACGCTCTTCCCCATTCACGCCACGCCAGATCAAAGCCGCTTTGTTGCGACGATCGGTTTCCAGATGCTGCCCCAGGATGTTCCGGCAGATATCGAGTTGCCCTCCAGTAAACCAGCGATAGCCAGGGACGTTGCGGGTATCCAGAACTTTACTGAACGGGGTTTCCCAAATCAGATACTCCTTGGCCAGAGTGGCAAACAGCTCCTCCTGCCCCATTTTACAGAGCTCTTCATAGCGTTCGGCGCTGATGCGCCGGCGACGGTAACTGACTTCGGGCCGTACCATATCAGAGGTTCTCCTTCCGCCCCAGGTCCTGCTGGGCGCGGTAAAGGTCATCAACAGTCTTGTAGAGGGATTGCAGTTCCTTGAGAATCCGCAGGAACAATTTGGCGGTGGCGATGGAGTCACCCAGCGCTTTGTGACGCTGGTCGCATTCGATACAGTAGAGATTCAACAGGTCGTCGAGCTGGGTGCTGGTATTGCTCTCAATCACCAGACGGTGCAACAACATGGTA
>ENA-ORXD01000542-ORXD01000542.1-sediment-metagenome-genome-assembly--contig:-NODE-542-length-46406-cov-4.451078_pt1 | contig 46406 bp, 43 predicted proteins | sample MGYA00237862_ERZ511471 | MGnify/ENA metagenome assembly ERZ511471 | reverse complement strand
TCGCTGCTTTGTTCTGGAACTTGAGGAGAAAGAATTCGAATTCCTGCCAGGTCAATGGATCGATCTATTGGTACCGATCCGCGGCCGCGTTCATGTGGGAGGATATTCCATCACCTCTTCTCCCCTGCAGAAAGGACGCATCGAACTCGCTGTACGTCGAGCCATTCAACATCCGGTGACAAACTACCTCCACGAACAGGCACGAGTCGGTGATGTGGTTGGCATCTCCGCGGCCCAAGGGAATTTTTATTATCATCCGCAGATGGGTGACAATCTCGTTCTGATCGCTGGCGGAATTGGCATTGCGCCGTTGATGAGCATCATCCGTTTCGTCACAGAAACTAATCCTGTGGCACGGGTCCGTCTCATTTACAGCATCAGCACTCCGGCGGAATTCCTGTTCCGTAGCGAGTTGCAGGCCTTGGCCCACCAGTTTCCCGGCTTCCGTCTAAATGTGACCGTCACCAGACCAGACGGAACCCCGTGGGATGGCCTTTGCGGCAGGCTCGATGCCCGCGCCTTGCTCAAGGCCGATCTCGACCCACGAGCCATCTACTATTTATGTGGCTCACCCGCCATGACCGCAGACATCAGCAATGCCCTGGTGTCAATCGGCGTCCCGGCCTTCCGGCTGATGAGCGAAGACTGGAAAGCGGCAGCAGAAATCTAACTCCCAACCAATAAAAAACGGGGCGGAAAAAATAAAATTTTCCGCCCCGCTCCTTTATCCACCCAACCTACAATTAGTCAGGAATAACTGCACAACAAACAATTTCCACCCGGCGATTCTGAGCTCGCCCGGCCGCCGTTGCATTGTCGGCAACCGGTTGCACTTCTCCATAGCCCCTGGCGACCAGCTTGCTTGCGGCAATACCCCGCTGGGTTACCAGGAACTCACGCACCGCCTTGGCCCGGCGTTCGGAAAGTCCCTGATTGTAATCTTCCGCCCCCTGACTGTCCGTATGACCGGCAACCATGATCATGTTGCCCGGGTACTTGTTGATAAAGGCGACGGCTTTATCTAACTCTGAATAATATTCAGGCTTTATCACGGCCTTGTCAGTGTCGAAATTGATGTGCAGTGCCAGGGAAATGGGGCAGCCGTGGTCATCGACCATGACCCCCTTGGGAGTGTTCGGACAACGATCGAGATAATCGAGAACACCGTCCTGGTCACTGTCCGGCGGACAGCCATTGGCGTCCACTTTTACGCCGGCCGGGGTAGCGGGGCATTTGTCCAGGTAATCGGGAACGCCATCTTTGTCGCTGTCCTTCGGGCAGCCGTTGCTGTCGACCTGAACACCGGCCGGAGTGCCAGGACATTTGTCAAGATAATCGGGAACGCCGTCTTTGTCGCTGTCAGGCGGGCAGCCGTTGCTGTCGACCTGGACACCCGCCGGAGTATTGGGGCAGTGGTCAAGGTAATCTGGCACACCGTCTTTGTCGCTGTCCTGCGGGCAACCGTCGGCGTCCACCTGAACACCGGTTGGAGTGCCCGGGCAACGGTCACGTTCGTCGATGACGCCATCGCCGTCACTGTCCTTGGGGGCAGTCTTCTTGGGCGGAACCTGGAAGGTCAGACCGGCAAGATAGGTATAGTTGTTATCCGTTTCGTTCCACTCATCCAGCCCCTGATCGAAACCGATCATATGGCGGGCATCGAGACGCAGGGCGACATTTTCAGAGAGAAAGTATTTCAGACCCAGACCGTAATTGGGGGCCGGATTGGTCTGGACTTTGCCACTGGCCGGATCGCTGGACATGAGGCCGAAACCGACGGCGAAATATGGCACCAGTCCACCCCAGTTGGCGAAATGATAAAGGCCGTCCAAGTGAACATTGGTGACTTCCACATCCTCTCGCGAGCCATATTCGTATTCACTTTTAACATGCTGCAGAAAGAATTCGGCCGAGCATTTTTCGGTAAAATTGTAGCCCAGGCCGAAACTGTAGGCCGGTTTGTCTTTGATATACTGATCGCCATCAAAGACATAGGCGCCAGCCATGGGGGACAGGGTCCAGCCACCAACCTGGTTCCCTGCGCTGGCAACGCCAGACTGGCATAACAACAGACTCAACAGGCCACAACAAATACATAAACTCTTTTTCAATTCGCGTAACATTCTTCATTCTCCTTGGGAAATGGGTTCATCGGTGCCTGAACCCCGGCAAGCCTGGCAAAAACGATCGCATTATAAAAAAATGGCAATCTTTTAACAATTGAAATAAAAAAATCCATACTGCGCAATCATTTACAGAGCGACCTGAATAAGGGATAATAAACAGGAAAATTTCATTTCGAAAAATCAGCCGAGAAAACCCATGTTCAAACCTGATACCATACGACTTGCCCTTACAACCCCTGGACCGCGCCTTCTTTCAGCCAAGGATCGCAAGCACGCGGCAGTGGCAATGATTCTGCGCCAGGGGAAATTCGGCCAGGACGTGTTGTTCATCGAACGCGCTCACCACCCTCGCGACCCCTGGTCCGGCAATCTGGCGTTCCCAGGCGGAAAAATCAATCCCGACGACCTTCGCCCGCAAGGCGCAGCAGAACGGGAGACAGCCGAGGAAATTGGCCTCGACCTGGCAGCAGGACGCTGCCTTGGCCAACTCGACGACATCACCGGTGCATTTCTACCCGTGCTGGTTTCCTGTTTCGTGTATCAAATCGACAGGGTGGGACGTTTTGAGCTGGATCCGAGAGAAGTTAAGGATGCCTTCTGGTTCTCTCTCGACGAATTGCGCAACCCCCAACGTCATCAGGTTGCCAGTCTGGCTTGGCAGGGTGGCGAGCGGCGGGTCCCGGCCATTCGCATCCTGGAAGCGGAACGACCGGTCCTGTGGGGGATAACCTACCGTCTGTTGCGACAGTTCTTCGAAAAACTCAACACACCCTTGCCGCGGCCGCCTGAACTGAATGGCCGAGCGATTCCCAATCGCCTCCCCCTCTCCTCCTGACGGGTCAAAACTTCAGAAAAAAAAGGCAGGGTGCCTTCACGGCGCCCTGCCTTTTTCATGTATTAACCCAGAATATTCAGGGGATTTTTTCCAGCCGCTGCAGTTTGCCTTGAGCATCAAAAACCAATCGAAACCAGCCACGCACGCCATCGTGAGTCACAAATGGACGCAAATTCGCGGCAGGGAAGCGCACCTTACGACCGTCTGTCGCCTGGACCAGGATAAACCGTGCGCCCCCCTGATAGTAGCGCAACAGCTCGGCAGTGGTGAGACTAAGAAAAAATCGAACCTCCGGCACGACCTATTCTCCTTACCTGTCGACCCGGTCCTGTTTCAAGATTGCATCCAACCCGCTCCGCAAGTCGGGGTAGCGCAGCTCGACTCCCAATAGCTCCAACATGCGGCGGTTGTCTATGCGCCGCGACTCGCTCAAATAGGACAACAGGGCTGGACTCAGCGTGCTCCGCGCTTCAGCCAGAGGAATCTGCAGCGGCCGCGGCAGACCATAACAATCGGCAACGGCATTGAAATAATCGGTCATGGTGCCGGGCTGACCATCGCTGACATTGAAGATATCCCCGCGGCGACCCTTATCCGCTGCCGCCACACAGACCTGCGCCAGGTCATCGGCATGAATGCGGTTGGTCCAGGGAGATTCATCTTCCCGCAACACCGGCAGTCCCTGGCGCAGCCGCTCCACAGGAAGACGAGCCGGGCCATAGATGCCGGGCACCCGCAGGATAACCACTGGAACCGAGTTCTTCACACCCCACAGGGAAAGGGTGCCTTCTGCAGCCAAACGGCGCCTGGCCCGATCGGTCTGCGGCGCTGGCGGAACCGATTCATCGACCCAGGCACCGTCGCAATCACCGTACACGCCCGATGTACTGATATAGACAACCTTCTGGGGTAGAGACGAGGGAGAAACCGCCTGACAGAAATGCATCATACGGGGATCACTGATGCCACTGTCCAGTGGCGGCGCCAAGTAATAGACGATGGCCTCGGCTAAAGGCATTTCCTTCAGGGTTTCGAACCGGTCCAGATCACCACGACAAGCTGTGATGCCCATGTGCTCCAACCTCTGAGCTGCAACTTCCGTCCGAACTAAGGCATAAATTTCAGCCCCGCGCTGCTGCCAGAGCTTTGCCACCCGCTGGCCAATGTCGCCGCAGCCGACAATAAAAACCTTGGTCATGGGCCGTTTCTCCCCCTTTCTTTCGACACCACCAATCCCAAGCAGGTTCCTTTACTCCTGCTCCAACCATTGGCGGATGGCCTGCTCCTGAGCTGGCCACTGGCTGGCAAGGCGCTCCCGGAGAAAAACACTCAACAGGCTGTCAAACAACTGCAGCCCCTGTTCAAGCAAGTACATCCGCTCAAAAAAGATGGCGATACGTTCGTGGCCCTCATCGGCCAGATCATCTTTTTCCAGACGCACGGACGGGGACTTGAGAGACCGGAACTGGAAGAGGTCGCTCTTCAGGGTCAACTGCCAGCGATCCTCGCCTTTTTCAAGATACAAGGTCGCCTCACTGATCTGCTTTCCCCCCTGCAAGGCGGATTTCACCTCGCTGAAGCGGTCCTGCGGTCCAGCCACGGTGATCTTCTGCATCCCCTCCTCCCCCCCGGCAAACAAAACCAGCCGGTTGTTCAGATAGGCCACAAAACTTTCGCCATCGACTGCGGGACCGGGCTGGGTAACCTGGAAGGTGCCTGATGCCTCCATGCTTTGATGAAACAGCCAGAGGAGGAAATCCCAACCAAGCCACTGGTTGTCGCGAATTTTGTCCAGCACATTGTCGCTGCTGCTGAGATCGGCCTGTTCCAGGGCAGGACGCAGGGCTTGGTCAACAACCTGTTCCGCCCGTTGCCAGGGAAAAATCGGCACCAGCCGCAATCCCTCGAAGGTCGTCTTGAACAGAGTTTCGAACAGCTCTGTCACCTTTGGGCTGAGGTTGGCAAACCAGACCAACTGACTACGCGAATCCCAGACCACATCCCACACGGCTGGCGCAGGCAGGGTTTTAGCGAGCAGACTGCCATGCACGGCATCGCGCAGTTCTTCCCGTTTCTGCTTCGGAACCCGGTTCAAACCGGGATTGGCAGCCAGCCATTCGGCTTCGGCACGTTCCCGGTAGCTGCGCAGCAGAGCCGCCGGCACCCGCCGCTGGTCGCGACGCAGGCTGAACACCAGGTAATGGTCACGCCAATAGGCGTCGGGCCGTTCGAAACTGCTGTCTTCAGGATCGTCAAGCTGAGTCCAGCCGAAGGACATTTCTTCACTGGTATGATCAATCGAGCGGAAGCCCTGCGCAGCCAGCTTCTCACCGACCCAGGCACCCAGGTCGCTATCCGGCATCTCGCCAAGTACGCGGTACTGGCACAGGCTTACGGTATTAGCCAGAATTCCCATATCGTTCTCCTTTAAGGGGTCATTTCAGGATACAGAGGGATACCCCTTTTTGCGCCAGCGGGCAAGGCTAAAATACCCCGAGCATCGTCAACAACGCGCCCGACGCAGCTTCAATCTTTGTTCAGCAAATGCCGTAACGGTCTGAACAACGTGGGATAAAGGATGCTGGCAAGCAGAGCGGTAAGGATCAAAGCGCCCCCAACTTCGGGAGGGATAAGCCCCATCTTCTGCCCCAGAGTTCCGGCGACTACGATCATGGAAAGTGGCGCCGAGAGGAGGACGACCATTGCACTCCCCTCCAGCAGCGACAGGCCGAGCGGTCTGAGCATCGCCAAGGGCCAGAGATTGCTGACCAGAACCATGAGTGTCAGGAACAAAGACAGCAGCAAGGTCTGGGGGGACAGGAGCAGGTGCAGATCAAGATGGGCGCCGACGCCGATGAAGAAAAAGGGGATCAGAAAACCGAAGCCTAGAGCGTTGATTTTAGCCTCAAAGCGTTCTTTGCTGCGGAACACATGACTAAAAATAGTGCCGGCCAAAAACGAGCCAAGAATCGGTTCTGCCTCAATGGAGGAAGCGATCATCCCACCGGCAAAAGCCACCGTCACCACCATGCGAATCCCCTCCTCGACCGGGTCTTCGCTCTCCATGACTTTTTCCACTCGCTCCGGATTCCACCAGGCCAGCAGGTAGAGGAGTTTCAGGGCAACGAAGGCCGCAGTGAACAACAACGCCAGCTTGACCAGTGCAAACACGGCTTCCCAGGAGAGCCCATGCAGATGATAGGCATCGAGCAGGGTGAGGACCAGGATGGAAAGGAGTTCCCCCATCAGGGCCACTCCGACCACATCCTGACCAAGGCTGGTCTTCAGCAGGTTCATTTCCTTGAGCACTGGAATAACGATGCCGGCGGAAATCATGGCGACAGCCACACCGAAGAAATAAGACTGGCCAAAGGCTAGGAACAGCAGGGGGGTAAAGCTGAAGGACAGGAGAGGAATAAGGATATACCAGAACAGCTTGCCGCTCCGACGTAGCGCCCGCAGATCAAGTTCCATGCCGGCAATGAACATCAGGTAGATGAAACCGATTTCTCCCAGCAACTGGAACCAGTCCGGACTTTGGCGCAGCACCAGATTGAACAGCAAAGCTCCGAACAGAATTTCCAGCGCCGCCGACGGAACGCGCAGACGCCTGGCCAGAAAAGGGATCACGGCCACGCCGAGGATTATGAGGAACAGGGCGATGTTATGCTCGTGCATGCAATCGGCTTCCTTGCTGAAAACAAGTCTTGGATCAGATCAAAACGTCCACCGGCGGAATTAGCAGGGTGGACAAGGGAGTCCGCCGAACGATCTCCCAGGCGACGTCAGGTTTGAAGAGCCCCCCCAAAAAGCCATCCGTGGTCCAACTGCTCACCGTTTGCACCAACAGGTCATGCTCGGAAACAGCCGCGCTGATTGCCCGGATCGGATTCCCTTCCAGATGGATGTTCTTAATCGGCCGCCGATAGATCATGCCGTGATGGGAGACTGTTTTGACCATATCCTCCTGCAACTGCCGCTCTGCAGAAGAAGCAATGTATGGGGATAATTCTACGAACATGGCATCGACCTGGAAATTGAGGGCCGTAGCAATCTCCATGGTCGACTCCAGGGCATGCTGCAACCCCGCCTCTTCCAGACAGGGGAGCGCAACGCGGCGATAGGGAATACTTCCGCCAGCCAGCAGGATCGGGCAGCCGATGTCAGAAGCCAGATTGGCAATAAAACGCTTCGCCAGGCTCAGGCCAAACACCGACAAAGACGGGTGGAGGGTTGTTGCTTTGGGAAAAACCAGCAATGCCGCATCGTTGCGTGCCGAGCGCACCACCTCGTGGATACCGGCGTAAGGTTTCAGAGAAGAGATCTCCTCAATTTTCAAATCCTGCCCCCCAAAAGACCGGCGCAGCTTCTCAAGTCGGTCTCGCAATTCGCTGGAATGGCGGGGGATCAAAAAGAGGAGTTTTTTGACGGGGAAAGCATTGCTCAGATAGCGGACTTCCTCGAGATAGGTGTCGCCATCCTTGGGGCGGATGTAAACAACCAGAGTGTCACCGTATTCCAATGGGAATTCGGCAAAACGGAAGGTCAACATCTCGGCCACGGTTTTCAGGGCAGCCGGCTCTCCCAAAATAATGACCTTATCCTTGGGCTTGATCACCGAGTCGCCGCGCGGCACGATGATCTTGCCGTCCCGGTAAATCATGCCGACCCGCCAACGACGCGGATCGAACATAGAAAGCCGCTTGTTGAGCATACGCGAGTTGGGATGCACCTCAACTTCGAGGATTTCTCCCTTACCCAGACCGATCCCCTGTACCGCCTTGGTCTTCTGCTGCAATCGATTGCGCAACCCGGTGGCGCCGACGGAAAAGATATTTTCGACCTCAACCTTCAGGGAATGGAGCGTTTTGATTCCGGCCAGGGTAATACCGATGGACAAAACCCGCGGCACATCGAAATGTTCGTGCAGGACCTTGGCAACCTCGATGTTGATCCTCTCGGTGGTGGTGGTGAGCACCACGGCTTCAGCATCGCCAACCCCGGCATCCTCCAGGACCAAACGACTGGTGGCATCCCCTTTAACGAGGTGAACAGTCTCGCCACGCATATGATGAACATGAGACAAGGCCTCGGGATTATTATCGATACAGACCAAATCCAGCTCGCGGGGAAGCATCTTGACCAGTTGCAGGCCAATATTTCCCAGCCCAATGATTACCAGTTTGCCTGACGGCATGGCGGTCTCTCCCTTACACTAACAAACAACGTCAATCCGTCATATTCGACAAGGCTGGCAAGCCAGGATAACCTGCCAGTTTCTCCCATCTTTTGACACATCGAAAAAACCAGTCTATACTCCGCTGAGTAAAATATCTACTCAACAACTAAACAACTTGAAGGGTTTCCATGGAACTGGCCAATCACCCGCGCCTGCTGCGGTTAAAACAGAAAATTCGCAGCTACGGCAAGGAAAACCTGGAAGACATTCTCCACGTCCTGGTGGAGGCGGTTACTCTCATTACCCATCAAAACCGCTGCCGGGTCTATCTTGAAGACTTCACCAACGGCAGCCTGACCTGTGCGGCCGTCACCGGCCTCCAGGCGCAGGCAATCCGGGACCGCTCCTTCCCCATCAACAGCTCGGACTTTCTGGTCTCCCGCGTTTACATCACCCAGGAGGAAGCATCCCTGGAAGACATCATGAACTTCGACAGCCCCTTTGCCCGGGAGTTGGCCGAACAGTTCGCCATCCGCGCCAGCTTCCACATCCCCATGATCCATCTCGGCCGAGCCGTGGGCGTATTGTGCGTCGACAGCGGTCGCGTCGGACAACTGCCAAGCTCAACACAACAGGGGCAGTTGCGTGCCTTCCTTACCGAAGTGGTACCGCTTATCGACCAGGCGCGCAAATATCATCAGCAGATCGTGCTGGCGCGTCGCGTCGACGCCGCCAAGAAAAAGGAAGCCGCCCTGCTGATGGTTAAATCAGCCGCCAATCTCATCGACAAGATTGCCTTGGCTTCAGTGCTCGTCCCCTCTCCCATGACCCCTGAAGGGGGTGAAGAGGGGCTGCAGATTCTGGCCTCTTACTCCAAAGAGAAAGAAGCCCGCCGGCTCTACGAGGATGAAAAACTCGTCAATCTGGGACCCGGTAAATCTCTGCTCAGTAATTATATCAACAGTAACGGCATCATCACGGATGAAACCCTCCTTTCTCCCCTTTACATCTCCAACCTGCCGTCACTCACCCTGCAGAAACGTTACCTGACCGAGGAACTCGGCCTGAAATCCCTTTACGTTGTCCCCCGTTACGAAGCACGCACCCGGCGGGTCATCTGTCTGGTCAACTACTACACCAACAAATCGCACCGCTTCAGCGATTTCGAAAAAGGGTTGCTGGAAGCCCACGCCGAAATGGCTGAACGAGTCATCCAGGAAATCGGCGTTGAACACGTCGAAATCCAGGTTTTGGCGGAGATCAACGATTTGCTGCAGGAGAAAGTCGAAGGCCTGCAGCCATTTCTCAACCGAGTATTGTCCAAGGCCACCGAACTCATCGGCGCGGATACCGGCAGCATTGCCCTGGTGCGAGAGCACGACGGCGAGCGATGGCTGATCGTAGAGGAGGCGAGTGGCCAGCTGGTGGGAGCCAAGAGCAAGGAATGGTTGAAGAAGAATATACCGCCAATCCGCGTCGGAGGTTACAACCTGCCGCGCGAGGAACGCAGCCTGACCGGTTTTGTCGCCTACACCGGTAAGCCGCATATCATCGCCGACACCAGCGAGGAAAAAAGCGGCGACAGCCTCTATCGGGAGATCACCGAGCAGATCAAGAGCGAAATCGCCGTCCCGGTAATCTGTGATGAAGAGGTGATCGCCGTCATTTGCCTCGACAGTCTGCGCCCTTATTATTTCACTGACGAGTACAAGCGCATCCTGCTCATCATCGAACGGATGATCGCCCGCCATCTGTGGGATTTGCAGCGCATCGAAAAGCTTACTTCAGAGGTCAACCGCCTCAGCGACGACGTTGCCTACAAGGACCCGAAGATCTCCTCTTACAAACTGGGGAACATCATCGGCAATTCTTCCAAGGCCAACGAACTGGTCGACTTCATCCAGCGGGTCACTCCTCCTATCTTCAACCGCATCACATTGTGGAGCCAACGCGACATGCGCGAGGCATCTCTCGGCCTGCCGTGCATCCTGATCACCGGCGAAACCGGCAGCGGCAAAGAGTTTCTGTTTAACAACATCTTCAGTCGCCTGAATGAGATGTACCAGGCGCAGATCGACCCCAACGGCGAGCTTCCCCTGAAAAAAACCAACATCGCCGCCTACAGTGGCGAATTGACCTACTCGGAGCTTTTCGGTCACAAACGGGGGGCATTTACGGGCGCCCACAATGACCGTAAAGGGATTCTCGAGGAGGCCCACGGCGGGGTAGTCTTCCTCGACGAAATCGGCGACGCCGACCCGAAGACCCAGGTTCAGCTGCTGCGTTTCCTGGATAACGGCGGCTTTGTGCGCCTGGGGGAAAATCTCACCCGCTACGCCCGGGTCCTGCTCATCGCGGCCACCAACAAGAACCTGCGCCAGCTGATCCGCGACGGCCTGTTTCGTGAGGACCTTTTCCATCGTCTGTCGGAACTGAGCATGGAGGTACCGTCCCTCAACCAACGCCGGGAAGACATTCCCGACCTTGCCACCCATTTCCTCGGCAAGCTGTACCAGGTTTACAAGCGACCGGAGGAGAACGAAAACGACGTCCCGGTGGTCACCAAAGGGGCGCAGGAACTCCTGGCGGCACACCATTACACCGGCAATATCCGCGAACTGCGCAGCATTCTGCTGCGGGCGTTGTTCTTCCGCAAAAAACGGGTGATCAGCGAAGACGACATCCGCCGCCTACTGCTCGGCATGGCTGGAACTGGCGGGGAAACCGCCAGCAGCAAGCTGACCGAAGAGACAGCTCGGGAAATCTTTGCGGCGATCCGGACCGGACGAGAGGATTTCTGGACGGCGCTGCACACGCCGTATTCGGAAAATCGCCTGTCGCGCGATGTGGTGGGAGCGGTCATCGACCTGGCGCGGCGCGAAGGGGCCGGCACCATGCCCAAGATCGCTATCATGCTGCGGGCCTGCAATCCCAAACAGGACGACCCCGAGCAGCAGCGAATCTTCTTCAAATTCAAGAATTTCCTTTATAAGACGGTGAAGATCACCTGATCGAACTGTCTCCAAAGAGATAAACAACGAGAAAAGCCTCCAATCCGGTGATTGGAGGCTTTTTCAATTTGAATGGCCAAATTCGTAATAGGCATCATGTGTGAGTCGTATTTTGGAGGTATGATTCTTAAAAATTGCAAAAACTTAACAGAATCAAAGATGGACATATGGTCCTGGAATTCTCCGCTACAGCAGTTTCGTATAAATACGGTCAGCAGTATAAATTGAAGCAACCGGGTTGTGCCCCATAGTCACATCCTTGACGAGCAACGTTGTCACTGGTGCCTTTGAATATTTGTAAAACAGGCTGTCGTGCCCGACGCACAGACCGATCACTATATTAAAATCTGTCTTCGCCTTCTCAAACAGTTTTGCCTGCATGATAGGGTTGCAATTTTGTTGATCGTAGGCAGCGATACATGATTCCGACACGCCCAATTCCGTCTTTTTAGTCGCTCCTACCTTACAAGCCACCGTATATGGCGTAAAACCATTTTTACGCAGAATCTGCGCCAATACCTTGCTTTCCTTGATCAAAGCAACACACGTTGCAATGCCTATTTTTTGATAATTCATCCGCTTAGCGACTTCCATTGTTTCCCTGACGCGGCCAAAAGTGAATTGCGATGCGAATCCGACCTGTGCCGTCTCCTCAATAAACTCCCTGTTCTCCTTATCGTTCAAATACAGACCGATAACTTCCTGGCGCAAACCAGGGTCCATAGTTGCCGTCAGGCAGAATTCGGGATATTCACCTTGTTGCGATGCGCATTTCACTGCGCCACATTCTGAACACGTCAACTCAAACTTTTCTTTCATGATGGTGACTCCTCTTTGAGAGGATTTCGGAGAACAGAATATCTAGCTTTAAGGAGAATGGGATCCTCCCGGTTCAGGATAAAAATCGAGAAAGACCACACCTTGCACTGCCATATCCCCAAACTAAAATTGCCATTAATGTGCCAAACCTGAAAACATTACAACTCTCTGAAATTTATAGCTTTAAGAATCACCACCGGAGATCTGCCGCGTCTCGTTTTAGGACCATTCCCTGGTTCTTTTAGCAGCTTGGGATTGAAGAGCAGCGGATGCGACAGGCATGGCACAGGTAGAATGACCCATAACGTTTTAGTCTCTTCGCTACTGGGCCAATCAATAATGACGCGAGAACCGCCCCACCGGAGAGAATTCGGCGCAACACTCACGGGATTTTCGGGGATAGGATATTAAACTCCCCTGACGAGGGTTGCCGCATTAAGCGGCATAGAGAGCTTAGCCTGGAACTGCGACTGATGCGATTCTAGCCATAGGAAAAACAAATGAAAAGGGTAGTTGGTGTCAAAGATAAACAGATGTCCCCAGAACTTAAAAAACTCAAGAAATTCAACCCAGCCTACAAGGCCATGAAGACCACCTGATCGGATCAGCCCATCAGAACTGCGGCAGAAGTTTTTCCACCGCCCGCTTCTCCCGCGCCCGCCACGGACCGACCACCGCGATCTTTAATTGGCCGGGAATCAGCATGGTCCTGGCCACGTCACGAATCACTTCCGGAGTCACTGCCAGAAGGGCCTGACGGTCCGCCTCCAGGGTACGCAGACAGCCGGCCAGATCTCCCCAACCGTAACGCACCGCCATCTCTTCCGGATGATCCTGGCTGAATTCCAGATCGTACAGATAGCTGCGCAACACCAGATCGAGTTCCGCGTCAGTCACCGCTTCTTCACGCAGATTGCGCAACTGGTCGAACACTTCGGCCACGGTCTGCGCAAGCTTGTCCGGCGCCACGGCCAGATCGATAGAAAGACAGCCGCAGTCGGCGAACAGGCTGACACTGGCATCGACGCTGTACACCAGGCCAAGCTGTTCCCGCAGGCGCAGCATCAGCCGCGAGCAGCCGCCACCGGCCAAAACCCGCCGCAGCACCCGCAACGGCATGGAAAGAGGACTCTGCCGACCGGGAATGCGGAACGCCAGCTGCAGATTGACCTGGGAGGTCGCATCCCGCACCCAGGCGACCTCAACGGCATCAGCCGCAGGAGCCTCGTCCGCAGGCAGACAGCTCGGCGCTACCCCTCCCTGCCAGTCACCCAGGTGCTTTTGCACAGCCTGCACCAAGGCCTCATGGGAGACCGGGCCGGCTACGGTGACCACGGCATTGTGGGGAGTGTAATAGGTCTGCAGATGATCTTCCAGCCAGCTGCGCTGCAAGGCATGCAACGATTCGCTGCTGCCAATGGTCGACTGGCTCAAGGGGTGATCTGGCCACAGCAGCCGCGAGGTCAGATTATCCGGGTTGATATCCTCGCCACGCTGATTGAAGTCTTCCAACGCCTCTTCGAGAATAATCCCCCGCTCGGTTTCCAGCTCCGCCAGCAACGGTTCGCGCAACATGGAAGCGAACAGCGCAACTCCCTGCTCCAAAGCGGCAGGGTGAAGCCGGGTATGATAACAGGTGGTTTCCGCGTCGGTCGAGGCATTGGCAGCCCCGCCGATGGCTTCGAAAGCCTGCTCCAACTCCAGGGACGTCGGGTGGCTGGCCGTGCCGCGAAACAGCATGTGCTCCAGAAAATGCGAAACACCGGCCCGCTCGCTGCGTTCATAACGTCCGCCCACCCCCAAGTAGATCACCAGCTCTGCGCTGCGCAGATGGGACATGCCGACGCTCACCACGCGCAGACCATTGTCGAGAACCGTTTTCCGATAGTCTGGCTCAGCCAGCACAGTTGTTACCACAAATGACTCCCGCAGGAAAAAACCAAATGATGAAAATCGCCCGCTTTCGGGCAGGCGATCAATGTAGAGGGAAATCGGACAGAAATCAACCTCAGGCCATTGCCGGGTCCAAAAAGAACAAGGGGGAACCGCTGACGGTTCCCCCTTGCACAGACACTATGCGCAGCAATTACTCACCACGCAGCAGACGTGCAGCCTCTTTGGCGTGGTAGGTAATGATCAGGTCGGCTCCAGCGCGCTTCATGCCGAGCAGGGTTTCCATCATGATGCGGTCATGATCCACCCAGCCGTTAGCCGCGGCAGCCTTGATCATCGAATACTCACCGGAGACGTTGTAAGCCACCAGCGGCAGATCAAAACGCTCTTTCAGATCACGCAGCAGATCGAGATAGGCAAGGGCCGGCTTGACCATGAGGAAGTCGGCACACTCCTGCACATCGAGAGCAGCTTCACGAAACGCCTCGCGGCGATTGGCCGGGTCCATCTGATAGGAACGCCGGTCACCGAACTGGGGGGTCGATTCAGCCGCATCGCGGAACGGGCCGTAATAGGCGCTGGCATATTTGACGGCGTAGCTCATCACCGGGATGTGGGAGAAGTTGTTGGCGTCGAGGATTTCGCGGATCGCTGCCACGCGGCCGTCCATCATGTCCGAAGGAGCGACGATATCGGCACCGGCGCGGGCATGGGACAGTGCCTCCGCGGCCAACAGCTGCAGGGTGGCGTCGTTGTCGACGTCGCCATCCTTGATCACGCCGCAGTGGCCATGATCGGTGTACTCGCACATGCAGACGTCAGTGATGACGGTCAGGTCGGGAACCGCAGCCTTGATGGCACGGATGGTCTCCTGGATGATGCCGGTTTCATTGTAAGCATCCTGTCCAACCGGATCCTTGTGCTCGGGAATGCCGAAGAGAATGACCGCCGGGATGCCGAGATCGTAAACTTCCTTGGCTTCGGCAACGATATGATTGATGGATTGTTGATAAATCCCCGGCATGGAGGGAATTTCTTTTTTGATATCCTGGCCGAAGGCGCTGAACATGGGGTAGATCAGATCATCCACCCGCAGGTGGGTTTCACGAACCATGCGGCGCAGATTGGCGGTGCGGCGCAGGCGCCGGGCACGATATTCGGGAAAGAACATGGCAATCTCCTTGTTACGGGTTATGGTTCAATCTTAAGTCAATCGATTTAGAGACGGTCTGAATAATGGCCGCTGAAATATTCTTGAATACAAGTCAGCAACCCCTCAAGTGTGTATTTGGCCGGTTCACCCGCCACATTCAGACCATGGCGGCGCATCGTAGCGGATGTCAGGGGACCGATGGAAAAGAGCGCGGCCTGTTCCAATGCAGTCCGCGCCTCTGGCCCGGCCATGGCCAGCAGATTGTCCACAGTGGATGAGGACGTAAAGGTTACCGCGTCCAGTGGCCCTTGGGCCAGAATTTCCTGCAACCGCTCCGCTCCCTGCTCCGGGGCGACGGTCTGGTAGGCCAGCGGCGCCCGCACATCAGCACCCAACGCAGTCAATTCCCGGGGGATGATATCGCGAGCCAGAGCCGCCTTGGGATAAAGGATGCGTTGTCCGGCGACGCCTTGGGCAGCCAACATTTCGATGAGCCCTTCGGCCCGGTAATCCTCCGGCACCAGATCCGGGACGATGCCGTGCTGGCGGATCGCCTGGGCCGTCTTCGGCCCGACGGCGGCGACCTGAACGCTGTGCAGAGCCCGGCCGTCCTTGCCGGAGGCAGCCAGACGCGAGAAAAACATATCGACCGCATTGGTGGAGGTGAGGACCAGCACATCGGTACGAGCCAGCTCGGCAATCTCGCCATCAAGCTCAGCCCAGCTCGTCGGCGGGATAATGGCGATGACCGGAAGGCTGACAGCTTCGGCGCCCAACGCCTCCAGATCGGCAACAAAGCTACCGGCCTGTTCGGCGCTGCGGGTCACCAGAATTCGTTTGCCGAACAGGGGCCGATTGTCGAACCAGGCCAGTTGATCGCGCAGGTTCACCACCTCACCGACGACGATGATGGCCGGCGGCTTCAAGTTGGCCTGCTGCACCTTTCCCACGATGTCGGCCAGGGTGCCCTTGACGGTGCGTTGTTTTGGGGTGGTCCCCCATTGAATGACCGCCACCGGAGTCGCGCCGGAACGACCGTGAGCCTGCAGCTGTTCGGTGAGCAGGGAAAGGTTGGCCATCCCCATGTAGAAAACCAAGGTGCCGACGCCGGTTGACAGCTTGGACCAATCAAGGCTGGACATCTTGCGGGCCGGGTCTTCGTGGCCGGTGACCAGGCCAAGGCTGGTGGTGAAGTCGCGATGAGTCAGGGGAATGCCGGCGTAGGCTGCCACGGCAAAGCCGGAGGTCACCCCCGGCACAATTTCAAACGGAATGCCGGCGTCGTGCAACGCCAGGGCTTCTTCGCCCCCTCGACCGAAAATGAAAGGATCGCCCCCTTTGAGGCGGACCACAACTTCACCCTCTTGAGCGCGTCTCACCAGCAGAGCGTTGATCTCTTCCTGAGGAGCATGGTGACGCCCACGCGTCTTGCCGACATAAATCCGTTCTGCAGCAGCCGGAGCATAGTCCAGCAGCTGGGAATTGGCCAGGTAGTCATAGACCACCACCGTGGCCCGCTCCAGGCATTGACGGCCCTTGACGGTGATCAACCCCGGATCACCCGGGCCGGCACCGATCAGATAGACGATTCCGCTCTTCACCATTTTTTCCAAAGACAAACGGCCGCTCCCGGAAAATCCGGCCGCGGCCTTTGCCACTCATTCCGCAGTACGGATGGTTTTACTGACGATTGAAAAGACGTCTCATCCGGGTTGAACAAAAATGCCCGGATGCAAGGCACCGGAAATCCTTCGAAAAAAAGACGTATGTCGATGATACGTTGTTGACGAAGGATGACGGCAACGCCGCAGATGGGCGTGTTGCTCGGCCCGTTAAACGTCTTCCTTGTTCACATGGAACGTCTCGTGTTCGTACACCTCATTGAGGATCTTGCCAGCCCCCTTGAGGAGCAGATCGTCCGCCAGGGAGATCCCGGCCTGTTCGGCCTCATCCACATGGCACTCCACCTGCTTGCGGATCATCTTCACGCCGTCGACACTGGAAACCAGGCCGTCAAGGGTGAGACGATCGCCATTCACGACACCGTGAGCGGCGATGGGAACCTGGCAGCCCCCTTCGAGGCGACGCAGCACAGCCCGCTCGCCTTTGACCGCAGCGGCAGTGGCCGGGTGGTTGAAGAAGTCGATCAAAGCATTGATCTCCGCATCGTCGATGCGGCTCTCCAGGCCCAGAGCGCCCTGGCCGATGGCCGGCAGGGAAACGTCGACCGGCAGATACTCGCTGATCTGCTTGCCGAAACCGAGGCGATGCATGCCAGCAGCGGCCAGCACCACGGCGTCGAGGTCATCCTCGGTCAGCTTGCGGATGCGGGTTTCCACGTTGCCGCGAATGTCGACCATCTGGAAATCGGGACGCAGGTGCAGCAACATGGCTTTACGGCGCAGCGACGAAGTGCCGATGCGAGCCCCTTGGGGCAGGTCGCGGAAGCTCTTGAATCCGGGACGCAGGATGACGATATCCCGGCAGTCCTCGCGCTCGGTGATGCAGCGCAGGGCCAATCCGGGAGGAAAGATCGTCGGTACGTCCTTCATGGAATGAACTGCGATATCAATCTCGCCACGCAGCATGGCTTCTTCGATCTCTTTGACGAACAGCCCTTTACCACCAACCATAGCCAGTGGGACATCGAGGATTTTATCCCCTTGGGTCTTAATTTTGGTCAGGGAGACTTCGAGGTCCGGATATTTCTTCTCCAGTTCACTTTTCACCCAATTGGCCTGCCACAGAGCCAACTGGCTCGCCCTGGTTCCAATGCGAAGCGTCTTTTTTGCCATTATGATATTCACTCCTTTATTCTTCCCCGGTTACATCGTCGAGGTTTTCAATTTTTTCTTCAGTCTGTAAAGGTTCCAGCCCGAACAGCACACGCACTGCCTCCACATAGGAGTCGCCGTTGGCGTCGTTCTGCGCCGTTTTCAAAACGGTGGTCGGACCGTGCAGGATCTTGTTGATTATAGCCGAAGTCATGGCTTCCATGGCTTTGCGTTCCTTATCACCAAGATCTTTGGCACGGGCATAGGTTTTTTCCAGTTCGCTACGGCGGATTTCCTCCAGCTTCTGGCGCAGGGCCACCACTGTCGGCACCACATCGAGGCCAGCCAGCCATTTGTGGAACTGGATAATTTCCTGGTCGATGATCTGCTCGGCCTTTTTCGCCTCTTTGTGGCGTTCCTTCAGGTTGGCCTGCACCACCCCCTGCAGGTCGTCGACGTCATACAGATAGACGTTGTTGACGTCGTTGACGCGGGGGTCGATATCGCGCGGCACCGCGATATCGATGAAGAACATCGGCTTGTTCTTGCGCAGCTTGATCACTTCCTCGACCTTCTTGTGGCCGAGAATGAAATTGGGCGCACCGGTGGAGGTGAGGACGATATCGACCTTCTGCAGGTGATCGGCAAAATTGTCAAACAAAACGGCGCGACCATCGAACTCTTTGGCCAGCTTTTCCGCTCGTTCAAAAGTGCGGTTGGTGACAATAACCGAGGTAACGCCGTTGTTGACGAAGTGCCGGGCAGCCAGTTCGCACATCTCGCCGGCACCGATGATCATGACCGTCTTGCCTTCCACCGAACCGAAGATCTTGCGCGCCAGTTCCACTGCAGCGAACGAGACGGATACGGCGTTGCTGGCGATTTCGGTTTCGGTGCGCACCCGCTTGGCCACGGAAAATGCCTTGTGCAGGAACCGGTTCAGAATCAGCCCGGCCGTCTTGAACTCGGCGGCGTAGCCATAGGCAGTTTTGATCTGGCCGAGGATCTGCGGTTCGCCGATGACCATGGAGTCGAGACTGGAGGCCACCCGGAAGACGTGACGGATCGCATCTTCCCCGGAATATTGATACAGGTGGGGTTCCAGCTGCTCAACACTCATGCCGTGGAAGCTGGCCAGAAAATTCTTCAATTGCGCCATCCCGGCAGCCGGGTGGCGGCTGGTGGCGTAAAGCTCAACCCTGTTACAGGTTGAGGCAATGATGGCTTCGGAGATATCCGGCAGATTCATCATCTCCCGGAGAGGGCGTTCCATTGCGGTGGGGGAAAACGCGACCCGTTCGCGAATTTCCACCGGCGCGGTCTTGTGACTCAATCCAACGAGGATGATATTCATGAATGATCCAAACCGATTGGAGTATCAGCGACCCGACATTGCGGTATAGCTATGCAGGCCGGAGAGCAGGAGGCTAACCCCCAGGAAGGTCAACAGCAGACAACAGAAACCGATAATGGCAAAGATGGCAGCCCGCCGACCGCGCCAGCCGACGGTGAGGCGACCGTGCAGCAGAGCGGCATACAGGAACCAGGTGATCAGAGCCCAACTCTCTTTGGGGTCCCAGCTCCAATAGGTCCCCCAGGCGGCTTCAGCCCACACGGCACCGGAAATGATCCCCATGGTCATCAGCGGAAAACCGAAACTCAGGCACTTGTAGTTGATACTGTCCAAAACGTCCAAGGACGGGAGGCGATAGTAAAGGGGCGAAAATTTCTTGCTTTTCAGCATCCGTTCCTGCAGCAGGTACATGACGGCGGCAACAAAAGCCACAGTGAACACCGCATTGCCCAAAAAGGCCAGGGCCACGTGCACCGGCAGCCACCAGCTGTCCAGGGCCGGATTGAGGGTCGCCACGCTTTTGGGCAGAATGCTGCCAATAATCATCATCACCAGGGCCAGTGGCGCAGTAAAAGCGCCCAGAACCGAAAGACGGTAGCGCAGGTCGAAAAGCAGAAAAATCCCCACCAGGGCCCAGGCAAAGAAGGACAAGGACTCGTGGAGATTTGTCACCGGGGTATAGCCGGCCTCGAAATAACGCGCCACCAGGGTCAGGCAGTGCAGGCCGAACCCTCCGATCAGGGTCCAGCGGGCCAACCGGCCAAAGCGCTCATGACGCCCGATGACATCGATAAAATAAAAAACCGTGGCCACCAGGTAGATGATCAGGGTGGCTTTGAACAGGATAATGTTAATGCTCATGTGAGCCCTCTCTTTAGCGAAACGCCTAAATCAACAAGAGAAAAACCCTCTCCAAAGAGGGTCAGCAACAACTGGTCGATAGCTTTTTCATCTTGTCTGGCGATTAGCTCAGACAAATTTTCATCAACCCACAGGCGCCTCAAAACTCCTTGATTGTATTCGGTTTTTAGCGCCAGTGTCAACCGCTTTTGGCGAATGGCAGATGCGATTTCCAGGAACACTTGCCACTCTTCGCCGATCTTTTCAGCCAGATGGTCACGCAACACACAAGCCAACGCGGGACTACGACCATCGCTGCTGACAGAAACTGTAAATGATCCATGCCGCGCAACGGCCGGTAGTACAAAATCTCCCGTTTGCGGAGCGTCAGCCACATTGACTAAAATGCCACGCTGCTGTGCACCTCGTGCCACCGCGGCGTTCACCTCGGACGCGTTCGTCGCGGCAAACACCAGCAAGGCACCATCCAGATCGTCTTCGACAAACTCTCTTATTCGCAATTCGACCTGTTGCGGCCATTGCTGCGGCTCGATATCCGGACCAACCACCCGGACCGTTGCTCCGGCAGTCAGCAGACCTTCGGCCTTGCGGCGCCCTACGGAGCCGCCACCGACCACAACACAGAGGCGGCCTGACAGATCGAGGGTTATCGGATATCCAGCCATCATCCTTTCGATCTCAGATGCCGAACAATTGATTTTCCACCATTTCGCACAGCAGGTGGCCGAAAAACAGGGCCCCTTCAACCGACCTGGCTGCTGATTCGGTCTCCAGGTGGAATAAAAAATCCGGATTGGCATCCGGAAGGTTGCCTTTCATCTGCAGCAACGCAGCGGTCAAGCACCCCAGTTTACGTGCAACAGCCAAACCTTCCTCTACAGCAACATCCTGGCGGATATCACCCAGAGCCAAAACAATATCCCCTTCCTTGACCACCACCCGCAATTGGCGGGCAAACAGCTGACTCCCCTGCCCATCTCGGCACAGGGCCGTGGCCAGAATTAAATCCTGACTCAAGGACAGGGCAGGCAAAGGTGGCCTTTCCAGCAACAGGCGATGCAGAAACAAGTTGGCAATCAGATTAGAAACCGCCCCAAGGGCTCCGCTGCCGAACACCAGCAAGCGACCGCCACTGTTGAACGTTTCCACCACCCGCAGGGCAAAAGCCGCAATGGCCTCCCCCTGGGGGAGGAAGTTGTCTTCGAGAAAAGAGGCCTGTTCACGGACGGAACGGGCGATTTTATCCTGCAGCATGAATTCCCACCTTTTCAATAAATTATGCTCAGTTGACTATAGAAACGGGGCTTTCCCCTGTCAAGCATCAGAGATGAAAACAATCGCTTGATTTTTGAGGCGAGTGTTTTATAGTTAACAAGAATTTGTCGGATGGAATGGACATAAAAATCATAGGAGCGACAGATTATGGCAAGTGATAAGGTCGTACAGCTTTCTGACGATGGTTTTGAAGAACAAGTACTTAAATCCGCACAGCCGGTGCTGGTGGATTTCTGGGCCTCTTGGTGCGCCCCTTGTAAAGCGATCAGCCCCGTTATCGACAGTCTCGCCGACGAATATGCCGGCAAAGTGACCATCGCTAAGCTGAACGTTGACGAGAACCCCGCCACGCCTGGCAAATACGGTGTGCGCGGCATCCCCACCCTGATCCTCTTCAAAGGCGGCCAGGTGGTGGACCAGGTTGTTGGCGCAGTCCCCAAAAACCAGTTGGAAGGCCTGCTCAAGAAAGCTCTGTAAAACTCTGGTCTTCGTTGCCCGGATTGACACGAATGAACCCGCCTGATGGCGGGTTTTTTCGTTGCAGCACTGCATTAAACTTTTGAAGCGCTTTCCAGTGCGGTGCGCAAGCGACGGAAAATATCCCGGTACAGCTTGCGATCCTGACTGGTGTGATAGGCCCGTGCCAGTCGACCGATCTCATCCGCCTGAGACGCTGGAAGCCGGTCATGCAACCGGGCCAGGGCTGCAGCAAACCCAGCCTTGTCACAAAGTTCGTCACGCCACGTTTCCAGCTCGTGAAACTCCTTCTGCTCGGCATATTGCTGCTCATGGCAACCATCCAAAAATCCCTGCAGAGCGGCAACTTCATCCTCCCGCTTGCGCAGCTGTCCGGCCAGATGTTTGACCTCGCGCTTGCGGGCGGCCAGATTGCGGGTGTTGCGGGCTTCCTGGGCCACCTTACGCAAATCATCCGCCAATGGAACCTTCTGCCAGGTCCCGTCATTCAGCTCGACCAACTGCTTAGCCAGATCTTCCACGGCCTTGGCGGCCCGCTTCTTTGCCGAACGCCCGCGACCTTCCTGTTCCCGCTCCTCTGTGAAATCCATTATCCATCCTTTTGGGTATCGAGCAAAAACGTCACCGGGCCGTCATTGACCAGAGCGACCTGCATCTCCGCCTGGAAAATACCAGTCGCCACGGGCAAGCCGCGCTCCCGCAAAGCTGCAGCATAAACCTGATAAAGGCGGTTGGCCTCATCTGGTGCGCCGGCTGCGGAGAACCCTGGCCGGCGCCCCTTGCGACAATCGGCCAACAAGGTGAACTGGGAAACGACTAAAACCCCCCCATTGATCTCTTCCACAGAGAGGTTCATTTTCCCCTGTTCATCTTCAAAAATCCGCAACTCAGCTGTTTTTCGCGCCAGAAACTTGGCGTCCAGATCCGTATCGCCTTGCGCTACACCAAGGAGCACCAGAATACCTTGCTCAATGGCACCGACCACTTCATTGTTTACCGTCACCGAAGCGCTGCTAACGCGCTGCAAAACCGCCCGCATCAGCGCTCTCCCGCCAGTTCCCGCAACAGTGCAAGGTTGACTTCGTCCATTTCTTCCTGGTCCCCTTTGGGGGTTTCGAGAATTTTCGGCACCTGGCTCAGTCTTTCATCCTGCATCAGAGCCTGAAATCCGGCCTGACCAATGGCGCCTTGGCCAATGTGCTCATGCCGGTCGACATGGCTATTGAGGCCTTTCTTCGAGTCGTTGAGGTGGAACAAACGCAGATGCTCCAACCCAATAATTTGCTGAAAGCGTTCCATGACCGCTGCATAACCGGCGGCGCTGGACAGATCGTAGCCTGCGGCAAAGGCATGACAGGTATCGAAGCAGACACCGAAACACCCTCCCGGGACCTTCTCCATAAGACGGGCAAGGTGTTCGAACTGGCCGCCCAGATAGGTTCCCTGACCCGCGGTGTTTTCCAGCAGGACCATAACGCTCGGATCGGCTTCAGCAAAAATCCGCTGAAAGGCCGCGACGACCCGTTGTAATCCAGCGTCCTCCCCGGCACCCATATGAGCGCCCGGATGCATGACCAGATAGGGGATGCCGAGCTTGGCGCAGCGCTCCATTTCATCCACAAAAGCGGCAATCGACTTTTCCCACTTGTCGTCCTCAGGTGCGGCGAGATTGATTAAATAGGTATCGTGGGCCGCGACCGGGCCAATAGGACTGGCCTGCCAGGCAGCGCGAAACTTTGCCGCCGCCTCGTCACTGATGGGCTTGCCGCGCCATTGGTTAGCATTCTTGGTAAAGATCTGCATGGCGGTGCAACCCGCCTTTTCGCCACGGGCAAAAGCCAGGTGTAACTCGCCGGCAATGGACATGTGGGCGCCGAGAGGTTGTGGTGTGTTCAACAGATTGCTCCTTGGGGGATTTAACTGGCGGCCGGCCAGCAGCCGACGACCTGAGCGACGTGACAGGCTTCGGTCACCTGCACATCGACAAAGGCGGAACTGGGTCCTTGGCCGACAAGAACCGTTCCCATCCCCAAATCTTTGGCGGTGCGCAGATTTTCCACGGTGTCTTCCACCATGACGCAACGCTGCGGCGGCAGGTTGAGCGCATCCAATACCTTCAGATAGGGATCCGGAAACGGCTTGGGGAGATAGGAAGCGACACGAATATCGAATATTTCTTCGAATTGGTCCGCCACGCCGAGCGAATCGAGTACCCGGCAGGCATGGTTGCGAGAACCGTTGGTAAAAACCACTTTCCGTTGGGAAATGGTCTGCAAAGAGGTCCGCAAAACCTCATCTGGACGCAGACGGCTCTTGACGTCCACGTCGTGGACATACTCAAGATAATCCTCGGGGTCGACGCCATAATGGCGTATCAACCCCTGCAGAGTCACACCATAGGCCTGCCAGTAGAAACGGCGCAAGCCATCCACCTCTTGATCAGGAATCCCCACCACATCCTGCATATAACGATTGATGCGCACATCGATGAGGGAGAACAACTGATGCTTGGGTGAATAAAGTGTATTGTCCAGATCAAAAATAATGGCGTCCATGAAACTCCTAACCGGTTGCAAACAAAAACGATGGGCCGTCCAGCACGTCTGATGCCGGTGCAAGGACAATTCCTATTGCGGCCGGAACTCCCCTTCGAAAACCTGAACGGCTGGGCCGGTCATAAAAACCGTCCCTTCGACAGTCAACTCCATCTCCAGGTCACCGCCACGCAGATGGTTGAGAAGAAAGGAGTCTGTCTTGTTGGTCAGAACTCCGGCGACTGTCACAGCCGAGGCCCCGGTGCCGCAGGCCAGGGTTTCACCGGCCCCGCGTTCCCAGGTGCGCTGCTTGACTTCACGGCGGGACAGAATTTGGACGAATTCCACGTTGGTACGTCGAGGGAAATCAGGATGATTTTCCAGAACCGGGCCGTACACTTCAAGGGGGAACGTATCGACATCGTCGACAAAGATCACGCAATGGGGATTGCCCATGGACACACAAGTCGCAGTAAAGGTCCGGTCCAAAGCCTGGATGGCGATCTCCACCGCCCGTTCCTCGGCCGGCCCGGCCATGGGGATCTCTCTCCGCAGCAAACGCGGTTGCCCCATGTTGACGCGAACCCTCTCAACCAGGTTTTTGTCATTGGTCTGCAACTGCAGAGTGAGCACGCCGGCGCCGGTTTCTACCCGAATTTCCTTGTCCTGTACCAGGCCATGTTCATAAGCATATTTGGCCACGCAGCGGACACCATTCCCGCACATCTCAGCCTCGCTACCATCCGAATTGAACATGCGCATGCGCACATTGGCAACCTCGGAAGGAAGGATGAGAATCATTCCATCGCCGCCGACTCCGAAATGGCGATCGCTGATGGCCTGGGCCAGCTGCTCTGGATTTTCGATCGACTCTTGAAAACCGTCGACATAGACATAATCGTTACCCGCACCATGCATTTTTACGAAGCGCATAATTGGGGCCATCCTTTCGGCTGAATGAAACTGGTCGAGATCGTCAGTATATGCGATATAATGAGGACATCACAAGGGCGATCAACCACCAGTTGACCGCCCGAGTCAACCTCAGTATGATAAACGCCCCAATTTTACCAATACCTTCTAGGAGAACAAGTAAATGGCTTATGATTTAAAAACCAAGATCTGGCAGACTGGTGCCCTCGACTGGTGGGGCATGATTGGCAATGATGACGTCTACCTCGGCAGCCGGGAATTCCCTCTCCCCCCCGCTGAAGGAGACGAGTGGATCGTTAAAGCCACCGGCGATCACTTTAAAATCGTCGATGGTGAAATTCTGCATCTTGGCAAAAAGGAAATCGTCCGCCAGCCATGGGAAGTTTGAAACCCCTCGAAGTTGAGCAGATTCAAGCTGGAGAAATGGCAAATTTCTCCTACCTGGTCTTTTGTCCGACCACACGTCGAGCTGCGGCAGTGGACCCCTCACTTGCTCCGGAAAGACTGTTGGAACGGGCCAGACAGCTGAACCTGCACATCGAGACTATCATCAACACCCATGGCCACTACGACCATATCGCCGGCAATGACACCTTAAAGGCGGCCAGCGGAGCACCGCTGGCCGGTCATCCGGCCGATTTGCCTAACGCAGACATCCCCCTGGAGGAAGGAAGCCGGCTGGCCATTGGCGAAGGTGAACTGAGCATCCTTCACACGCCTGGCCACACCCCTGGCTCCATCACTCTGCACCCGCCAGGAGCCCTGATATCCGGCGACACCCTGTTCGTCACCCGAGTCGGTCGCGCGGATCTCGCCGGCAGCGACCCTCAAGCGCTTTACCATAGCCTGTTGCGCCTGGCCTCATTTCCGGATGAAACCACGGTCTATCCTGGGCACGACTATGGTCCTCAGCCAATCTCGACCATTGGTTTTGAAAAAAACCACAATCCTTTTCTGCAATGTAAAGATCTTACGAGTTTTCTGAAATTGCGCATGGGATAAAAAGGGGGCGACTCATCCGAGTCGCCCCCTTCTGCAAGATTGAGCTTTTTTCAGTCTCTACTCCCGTCACTCCTCTTGTTGATCCTCATCCTCCTGGGGCAGGACGTATGTCCCAGCCAGCTGATCATCCCAGCCACGCTGTTCTGAATTAAGCAAAATGCTGAAGAACCCCAAACCGACCGGAAACAGGCAGACCAAACCGCCGACGGACCGAAGAAACGCCTGGGAAAAGAGCAGCGGCTCGCCATCTTCGTCGGCAACACGGAATTTGCACAGCATTTTTCCTGGCGTCTGGCCGGTCATGTAGTGAAACAGCGTGAAGTAACAGAAGCCGATAGTGAAGAAAATCAGGAAATAAGGGATGGCCATGGACAGCACGTCGCCAAGTTCAGGTAGCCAGGAAGAACTTCCTGCCGGCGAAAGGGCTTTCGCTCCGACAACCAGGAACAACAGAAAGCTCACTGCAAGCAACACCAGATCGATCAAACTGGCAGCCAGACGCGAGCCCAAGGGAACCTGAGGTGGAATAATCTCCAAAACCTCCTCGGCATCGTCCTCTTCGTCCTCGACAATTTCGGCCAGTTCCTCAATCTCATCCTCGATAGCTTCGGAAGCTGCCGCGAATGGCAATGCCGGCTGTTCCTCAACAGCCTCTTTGTCGGGAATTTCGACTTTAGGTGAACGATTCGGTGGGGGAAAGAATGCGTCCAGAATCTCATCGTCCTGCGGCAGCTTAACACTCGGCTCTTGTATGTCGGCCGCAGATTCAGGTTCTACAATTTCGGCATCTTCCAGAGAAGTGAAATCATCTTCGAACTCTTCTGACTCTTCGGATTCCTCGGACGCCTCGATTTCAGCGTCACCAAAGAGCTCTTCTTCAACCTCGGCAACAACCTGCTCATCCTCAGCATCATCAGGAACTTCTTCAAGAAAAGCCTGTTCCTCGAACTCAGAGATCTCTTCGACCGCAGGAGCAGACTCCGGCACAATGGTTTCTGCAGGAATAGTCTCAATTTCAGTCTGAAGTTGGGGATCGGGTGCTGCAGAGATTGATGCTGGAAGTTCGACAAACAGATCGGATTCGAGAGATTCCTTTGCCGGTTCAGCCAACTCAGGCAGGGCCGCTTCCTCCGCCGGCTGTTCAGCCAGGGCAGAAAACTCCTCGACGGCAGGCGTCTCTTCTTCGAGTAAGAAATCAGGGACCTGGGCGACTTCGGCTTCAGCAGCAGTTTCAGAGGACGGTTCTTCGAAATCCGTCACCTCAGATTCGCTGAATTCTGCGAACGGCTCGTCGGTTTCGGCAAAGAATTCGTCAAAAGAAGCATCATCACCCCAGGAATCTTCGACCTTGGTGTCAGAATCGAGATCGAGGGAGGATAAGCCTTCGGATTCGACGGAAAAGGACTCTTCGGAAGGGGCAACCTCAGGCTCCGCCTCGCCAGGAAAAGATTCTGGCGCCAGAACCTCCATGGGAATTTCCGGTTCCATCTTAAGTGAAGGCGACGGTTCTGACAGGGAAAAAAGGTCTGGCTCTGCGGATTCGGGTTCAACTTTTTGGCGGGACTCGTTCTTGCGGGCTTTACGTCCCCAACTCAAGGAAAAGAAATCCTGCAGACCGTACTTGTTTTTGAATCCATCCAGGTCTGCCTGGCATTTCTTGCAGGTTTTCAGGTCATCGAAGCTGTGATAACCGCACTTAGGACACTTCATGAATCCTCCCAGGAGAGGGACCGCCCTTGAACAGGGGACTGATCCCGGCCGAAGTCTCCATAGAGATGCTGCAAGACCGATGCCACAGCGATTCCTGCCGTTTCGGTGCGCAGAATCCGTGGGCCTAGACTCACCGGCAGAAAACCTTCCGCCAAAGCAAGATCCGCTTCGGAGTTGGAAAAACCCCCTTCAGGACCAACCAGAACCGCTGCCGAAGTTGGACGATCAACAGGCAGCCGCGCTGCCAGAGGAATGGCACCCTTTTCCCACAACATCAGGCGCAATGACGCGCTGCAATGCTGCAGAGCCTCGGTAAGCGGCAACGGCGGGTCCAATAATGGCAGACAGGGACGACGGCATTGCCGGGCTGCTTCCTGGACGATGCGCTGCCAGCGCTCCAGGCGCTTGTCAACCCGCTCTTCCTTTCCGTGCGGCACCGAACGTCCGCTGAGAACCGGAGTAAATCGCCCCACCCCGAGTTCGGTCCCTTTTTGCAGCACCAGGTCTATTTTATCCCCCTTGGGAAGTCCCTGGAGAATCTGCACGGGGAAAGCGGTCTCGGTTTCCTGCCAACGACTCAGAACCTTGGCCCAGGCTTCACGCCGGTCAAGCGACAGCAGCTGACAATGGCAGCAATTGCCCAAACCGTCCAGGAGCAGAATGTCGTCACCGACACCCAGTCGCAGAACCTTTACGTGATGGGCAACCTCGGTGGGCAATTCCAGTTGCTCGCCCTGGAGCTGCTGGGGATCGACGAAAAAACGTCGCATTCACTCCTCACGCCGATAAACCAGACAGGACCACTCCTCAAGATGACGGATATCCGGACCTTGCAATGGATAACGGGCAAAGGCCTGGATGACCAATTCTTCCTTTTCCTGGAGAATGCCGGACAGGATCAGGCTACCATGCGGCGCCAGCCGGCCAACCAATTCATCGGCCAAACGAGCATTTTCCTCGGCCAGAATATTGGCCAGCACGATGTCGAATCCCCCCTCCAGTTCCTCGACAGGCTGCAGACTGACTTCCACTCGATCCTCGACGCCGTTCAGTACGATGTTCTCCCGGGCGATCCGGCAGGCTTCAGCATCGATATCACAAGCCAGAATCCGTTCACCGCCTAAAGCAGCCGCGGCAATCGCCAGAATCCCTGAACCGGTCCCAACATCCAGAACTCGGCGCGGAAGCGCATCCCCCTCAAACAATTCAGCCAGAGCTTCCAGACACAAGCGGGTCGTTCCATGAGTGCCGGTGCCAAAAGCCATACCGGGATCGATATCGATCACCGCATCATGCGGCCGGCAGGCAGCATATTCCTCCCAAGTCGGCTTGATCACAAGACGTTGACCGATGCGAGTCGCTTGAAAATGTTGTTTCCATCCTTCGGCCCAATCCTCGTTACGTACCGGCACGATTTCAAGAGTCCAGGGACCGGACTTGGGATAAAGATCGACAATCCAGCTCAATTGTTCGCGTACCGCGGCATAGAGATCGACAATCTCCATCGCATCGGGGAAATAGGCCTTCAACTGCAGCAAGTCAGGAATATTCGCATCCGGGTCAGGGGGAATAAAGGTATCGAGCTGGCGCTCTTCCACCGTCACCCCATCGGAACCAAGTTCTGCCAGTTCATTACAGACCAGGTCGACTGCTGCTGCGGGAATTTGTAGTCGGACTTCAAACCATTTCTTTTGCATGGCCACGTGTGTACCAGACTGTTGTGGGGGTTGCAATTAAAAAATCCTTGACAAAAGAGGTAAAGTTCCGGTCTAATTCTCATTAAAGGATTAATGAGGCGAGCATCATGTGTTGGATATTTTTTACAAATTTCTCTCACCTGCTCAACCAAACAGTCCTAGATAAAGTGAAATATAACAATTTTTACAAAACCGTCACCCCGACAAAATGATTAAGAAAGTCTCTTAAGACGGTATTAAAAGTTCTTGCTAATTAGAACCCGGCTGATAAACTAGTCAAGATATTTTCATGAGGGGCCGGAATGCAGACAACACAAGCGGTCTATGTCCTTTCGGACGCGACCGGAGACACGGCTGAAAAGATCGTCATGGCTGCCCTGACACAGTTTCAGGGTAAACGAGTCGTCCTGAAACGACTCAGCAATGTACGGCAGAAGAACCGTGTCTATGAATTGCTTGACCAGGCCGTACAGGAAAAAGCCCTGGTGGTTTATACGGTGGTCAATCGCGACCTGGCTCAGCTCATTCACGATGAATGCGATTCCCTCGGGTTGCTCAGCATCGACCTGATCACCCCTCTGCTGATGAGGCTGGCTGACTATTTCGGTCGCTCCCCCGGCGAAACGCCGGGCCTTTTGCACAGTGTCGACGAACAATATTTCCGCCGCGTTGAAGCGGTGGAATTTACCGTAAAGCATGACGACGGACAGGAAGTCCGCAACCTGACCAAAGCAGATATCGTGCTGGTCGGCGTTTCCCGCACCAGCAAAACGCCATTGTCCATCTACCTGGCTCATCGTGGCTGGAAAGTGGCTAATGTGCCGCTGGTCAAAGGCATTGACCCGCCTAAGGAGCTGTTCGATGTCGACCCGGGCCGGGTGGCCGGCCTGATTCTCGATCCTGAACGTCTGGCGGAATTACGCAGCGCGCGGCTTCGCAACCTTGGTCAGAATCCCCGCGCCGCCTACACCGACTTCGAGGAGATAGAAACCGAATTAAAGTATGCCAGAAACTTCTTTCGCGCCAACCGCTGGGTGACCATTAATGTCACAGGCAAAGCCGTTGAAGAGACAGCCAATGAAGTTCTGGTCAAACTCAGACTTAAATAAGAATAAGTCTTATTTCCATCAACATCTGGTTTTCGCCATGAGCACCAGGAACCAAGAATAAAGGAGTGAAAACATGAAAATTCTTGTCGTTGAGGACGAAAAAAAGGTCGCCAGCTTTATCAAACGCGGTCTTGAAGAAGAAGAGTTCGAGGTCGATCTCGCCTACGACGGAGATGAAGGTCTCACCGCAGCGGCCAATACCACTTATGACCTGATTCTCATGGACGTCATGCTGCCCAAAAAGGACGGCCTGACCGTAGTCCGTGAATTGCGCCAGCAGGGAGTCGTCACGCCGGTTCTCTGTCTAACCGCCAAAGACACTGTGGAAGACATTGTTTCCGGTCTCGATTCAGGGAGTGACGACTATCTGACCAAGCCGTTCGCCTTTGCCGAACTGCTGGCCAGGGTTCGTGCGCTGCTGCGTCGCGGCCAGCAGGACCGTGGTGCGGAAATCACCTTTGCGGATCTGCGCCTCGACCCGGTCAGCCACAAAGTCTGGCGGGCCAACAAGGAAATCGACCTGACCGCCAAGGAATATGCCTTGCTCGAATACTTGATGCGCAATCCGAACCAGGTCCTGACCCGGACCATGATTGCCGAGCATGTGTGGGATTATACCTTCGACTCCTTCACCAACATCATCGACGTTTACGTCAACTACCTGCGCAAGAAGGTCGATCGGGATTTCGAAAAGAAATTGATCCACACTGTTCGCGGCGTCGGCTACGTCCTCAAGGAGGACTAGCTTGCCCCATCGCACCATCCGTTTCCGGCTGACTTTCTGGTATACCCTGGCCCTGGCCGTCATACTGGTGATCAGCGGAATACTCTGGCATGTTTGGGTTGCAAAGGGCCTGGTGTCCAATACGGATACCAGGCTTCTTGCCGTTGCCGAAGATATCGCCGTCTTCCACCTCGGCAGCCATGATGCCAACGACGCCAAGGATCCTTGTGCCGGCCTCGAACATTTCGTCCGTTACCACAACGTCAGCGAATATGTTCAAATTCTTAATGAAAGCGGGAACTACGCCTGTTTTTCAGACAATCTTAGCCGCTTCCATCTCCCCTCGACCGAATCCGTTCTCAAAAACGCCAGCCAAGGCCCCTATTTTCAGACCGTCCCTGATCTCGGCCCGCATCCGATCCGCATGGTTACATTCCCAGTCTTCGAAGGGAATGAACTGACTCATTTTGTGCAACTCGGCCAATGCCTGGGTCCGATGGAGACCACCCTGGAGGAGATCACCCGCGTCGCCTTCATTTTTACCCCCATCGCCTTGCTGGCTTTGTCCTTTGGTGCCTGGCTGCTGGCCGGCAGAGTCCTGAGGCCGGTCAAAGACATCATGCACACGGTGCAGCGGATCAACGTTGAAAACATGGCCGAAAGAGTGCCAGTTGGGGACTCTCACGACGAAATCAGCGAACTGGCGCAAACCTTCAACTCCATGCTCAAGCGTCTGGACGATTCTTTCCGCAAAATCAAACAATTCTCCGGCGACGCCTCGCATGAACTGCGGACCCCGCTGACGATCATCAAGGGCGAGACCGAAGTTGGCCTGCGCTGGGCTAAAGACCCGGAGGAGTTCCGCAATATTCTGCGTTCCAATGCGGAGGAAATCGACCGCATGGAACGGATCATCGAGGATCTGCTGACGCTGGCGAAAAGCGATGCCAACGAGCTCTCCCTGCACAAAAAAGAGTTTTCGCTCAGCGACCTCCTGCAGGAACTTTTTCTACAGGCCCAAACCCTCGCCAAAGAGCGTGATATCAAAGTCCAGTTCAGCGTGAATGTTGATCATGAAATTCACGCCATCGGCGATGAATTGCGTTTGCGGCAACTGTTCCTCAATCTGATCAGCAACGCGATGAAATACACTCCCGGCGGCGGACGGGTAACCATCGACCTGGCCTGCGACGACAAACAGGCGGTGATAAGTATCATCGACACGGGGATCGGCATCCCTCCCGAACATCTGCCTTACATTTTCGACCGGTTCTATCGCATCGACGAGGCCCGCAATCGCCAAGACGGCGGCGCAGGACTCGGTCTGTCTATCGTCAAATGGATCGCAGAAGCCCACGGCGGCCGCATCACCGTCGATTCCACGGCCCGAGAAGGGAGTATCTTCACCCTGTTCCTGCCCCTCCGCCCGACCACAGTCTGACCTGAATATCACCCTGTAAAGATTGCGTAGTCCTGCGCCAACTCGCCGGATTCGTTGCGCATCAGCACATTGACATTCCTCCTGCCGGTGTTTAAATAGCCCAACACACCGCCTCTCACGGAGAATGTCATGAAACGCTTCTTCCAGCTATCGGCCCCCCTGATTTTCCTTTTCAGCCTGACACTCGTCCCAGTGACGGCAATAGCGTCGACCGGACCGGACTTTGTCACCTTGGCCAAAGACCTGAAACCGACCGTAGTCAATATCAGCACATCCAAAACAGTTCAAAGCCGACGCAGCCCATTCCCCGGGCTCCCTTCACCGCGTGATGATTTCTTCGACGACTTTTTCAAGAAATTTTTCCAGGACCAACAACCGAATGGTGAACGCAAGGAACGTTCGCTGGGCTCCGGATTCATCATTTCCAACGACGGTTTCATTCTGACCAACGACCATGTGATCAACAGCGCGGATGAAATCAAGGTCAAATTGGCCGACGGCCGCACCTTTCCTGCTACCATCAAGGGGCAGGATTCCAAACTCGATATCGCCTTGCTGCAGATTGACACTGGTGAAAAGCTCCCCGTTGCCAGGCTAGGTGATAGTGACACGTTGGCTGTCGGTGAATGGGTGATGGCTATCGGCAATCCGTTCGGCCTCGAGCAAACCGTCACGGTCGGTATCGTCTCAGCCAAAGGGAGGGTCATCAACGCCGGCCCGTATGACAACTTCATTCAAACCGATGCTTCCATCAATCCCGGCAACTCAGGTGGCCCGTTATTCAACCTGCGAGGGGAAGTCATCGGGATCAATACGGCTATTGTGGCCGGCGGCCAAGGGATTGGCTTTGCCACCCCCATCAATGCCGCCAAAGACATTCTGCCTCAACTGCGCGAGTCAGGGCATGTCACCCGGGGCTGGCTAGGGGTCGGCATCCAGCCGCTGACCAATGAACTGGCACAATCATTCGGCCTCGACGAACCTAATGGGGTCCTGATCTCCGATGTGACCACCGACTCTCCGGCGGCAAAGGCCGGCCTCAAGCGAGGTGACATCATTCTGGAATTTGAAGATCAGCCCATTCACGCTCTCAACGATCTGCCACGCCTGGTCGCCGCAACCCCGGTCGGTAAAGAAGTGACTCTAAAAATCTGGCGGGACAACAAAGCCCAAACGGTCAAAGTCGAGATCGGCCAACTCTCTGATGGGCAGACATCTGCGCCGTCAGCAACGCCAACCGGAGAAATCCTTGGCTTGGGGGTGAGCGACGTAACACCTGAAGCGCAGGAGCGCTTTGGCCTGGCCAGTAAAGAAGGAGCCCTTATCGCCCGTATCGATCCTGAAGGCATGGCCATGGAAGCCAACCTTCGTGTCGGCGACGTGGTGGTCGAGGTCAATGGCGTCACGGTCAAAAATGCCGAAGACTTCCGAACTGCTATCGACAAAGTCAAAAAGGGCGAAGCATTCCGTTTGCTGATTCAACGGGGAGATGGACTCTTCTATACGGTGGTGAAACCTCAATAACCGTTATCACCGCTTCTTCAACTTCTTGGGCCAGGCCGCAAAGGACTGGCCCATTTCCATTGGTGGATTTTCAACGCCGCCATCAGCGCCGCAACGCTCCCTCTACGACAACCCATGGCCTAAATCAGTCTCCGCCAGCCAAAAGGATTAAAATCGCTAACTCCCTAAGGGAAAATTTGACGACAGGGAGGATCCACAGTACCTTAGGCGGCATGACGACGTTCCCCCTGCCGGCAAGGAGCACTAACCGATGTTGAAAAAAACAATCAATCGCCTGCTTTTCAACCTGCTTGGCCTGCTGGTGTTGATGATGGCCCAACCAGCCCTGGCCGATTCTGGATTTGCGACCACCTTGCTGGCCAGCACACCGGACGGCATCCGCGGAGTCCTTGATCTGAACGCAGCACCGCTGTACGCCAGCCATCCCACGCCATTCCGCTTGCATGTTACCGACGCCGAGAACAACCAACTTCCAGGCGCAACGATACAAAGCGACCTCACCATGCCGGCCATGCCCGTGCCGGAAAACCGACCGGCGGTCATCGAAAACAACGGCGATTACGTAGGGGAGGCGATCTTCCCAACGCCTGGAGCCTGGGAGGTCGCCTTTGACCTGACCTGGCCCGATGGCCGTCAAGCACGGCTGGTGTTCTCCATCGACAAGGTCTACATGAAATGATCGACTCCCGTTTTTCCCTGGCCATGGTTACCGGTTTACTGGGACCGTGGCTGCCTTGGGGAGGCCTAACGAATGGCAGATGTTGGAGTCTGCCGAACATCTTTTTCCGCTGAAACCACCGTAAAAAAGGGGCCCCTCGAATCGAGGAGCCCCTTTTCTGTCTTTGCAAAAGCTTCTGTCTATTGCCGCGTCTTCACCTCCACGGCCTTAGCCACCATGTCAACTACCGGTAGGGTCGGAACGGCTGTAATGCCGTAGATTTCCTGCAGATTCATGTCTGCCGGCACATTGCCGAGCAGCTTTTCGGCGATCTTCTGATCAGCCTGACGGTAGCGCAATTTGACTTCGAAAGAGATCTTGGCCGCATTATCCAGCTCCGGCATGCCATAGAAGACGTCTTTGTAGCCGCGCGGCGGAATCGTATCGTGCCGGGAGAACGAGGTAATTTCCCACGGATTGACCACGAAGTGGAAATTATCGTCAGCACCGTCCGAGTTAAAAATGCGGGTGTTCTTGGTCAAATGGCCGTCGGCATCCAAAGTACCGCTGGTCAACAGAACCTTGCCGGCTTCGTCCTTCACGGTCACTTCCAGCCACATCTGACGGATGTTGGTCAGCGAGGTGGGGAGGTTATGGCCGGCACGGATGTTCTTCACCCGCACCTTGACTTCATTGAGAACGTTCCCTTCGTAAACCGGCTCGACCTCCAGATCGGCGGCCGACTGCAGCCGTGCCACGGCCATCTCGTATTTCTTGGTCAGGTTGACAGCCAGTTCGGCATCGCCGGCCTTTTCCGCTGAAGCTTTAGCGAGATAGTAGAGAAGATAGTTGGCGCCGTTGAAATAGTGATGATACTCGCTGCGCTCCGGCTTGGTGAAGGTATCCGCGGATTTCAGGAAGGTTTCGGTCTCCACCATGTGGCAATCCTGGCAAAGGATCTCATTCTGGGCATAGGGACCGTGCTTCCATTCCAGGTAAGTCGCCTCCAGCGGATAATGCTTGTCATAGTGGTAAACCTGGTGACAGGAGGCACACAGGTCAGCACGCAGGTGTGTATCGCTTTCCACGCACTCATGGAAACCACCGCCACAATCTTCCTCGACCGGGAAAGGTCCGCGTTTGACCAACTGGGGGCCGTCCGGAGTATCGATGCCGGGGGTGAGAATCATCGAGCCGTTTTCCGGTTCGTGGGACGGAGTCTGCCAATGAGTGACGCCGCTGACCGAATGGCAGATATCACAGGAGACACCGGCCATGGCCATGGGACTCAAATCCTTCAGACCCGGTCCCTTGATTTCACCGGACACCATGGCTGCTGCCGTATGGCATCCTTCACACTGGCGGGAGATATCATGACCGACCGCTTCTACGGCAAAATTGAGTTCCCCCTGGTAGACGGGATCCTGGAACGCCAGGGCATGTACCGAGCCGGTCCATTCCTCGTACTGCTGCGGATGGCAGCCGGCGCAGGTTTCCGGTTCGGTGAATTCGGCCTGGGATTTTTCCCATTTAATCAACGACGGGTAATAGGGGTAGAACTCGCGATCAACATTAAAGACCTTGTTTTCGGCACTAGCCAGGGTGACATTGACGAGCAGACACGCTGCAAACAGAAAGCACAGACGAATAATTTTCATTTTTTGGATATCCTCCTTTATCAGATGGGATTGCACCATTAATCACAATTAACGGCATTGATTACCGGGTTAGTTATATTTTATTTCCACATATTGTCAAGAATTTTAACAAAGTTTTTTTCGACCTCATGCCGCCAGGCTTCCATCATGCTAGAATCATTAGAAACCAAACGAGAATAAAGGCGGGAGGCCATGCGCAGCAGTTTTTTTTCCCATCTGGTCAACGGTCCCTTCGGCGACCCGGCCCTTTACGTACGAATCGCTCATCGCGGCGACGCTCTGCTGTTCGACTGCGGCGACCTGCATCCGCTGACCACCAGGGATCTGTTCAAGATCCGCGCTCTCTTTATCTCTCACGGCCACATCGACCACCTGGTCGGTTTCGATCAATTGCTGCGCACCCGGCTGTGCGGCAACGACACCTTGCATGTCTGCGGCCCGGGCGGGTTCCTTGAACTGATGCGCCAAAGGCTCCAGGGTTATACCTGGAACCTGACTCGCGGGTATTCATTCAGCATCCGGGTCAGGGAGTTGACCGACGAGGGCTGGCAAGAACAGGAATTCAGCGCCGCGCGACGTTTCCAGCCTGGGCCGTTGGCCACAGGAAAGTCCGACAGCGGCGAACTGTTCTCCACCCCTCACTATCGCGTAAGAGCCGTTCCTTTGCAGCATGGCGATATTGCCTGCCTGGCATTCAGCCTGGAAGAAACCCTTCACGTCGCCATCCATAAAGAGGCGCTGCAAGAACACGGACTGGAACCTGGCGCTTGGCTGACTCATTTCAAGGAACGAATCCGCGCTGGTGCCGAAGATAATGAACCGATCGTAGCCAGGTTGAGCAACGGTGAAGTAAAAACATTGCCAATGGGGGAACTACGCAATCAAATCGCCCATTGCGAGCGAGGCATGAAGGTGGTGTACGTGACCGATGCGGAGCCATCCCCGAACAACCTGACCCGGATTGAAGACCTGGCCCGGGACGCCCACCTGCTGGCGATCGAAGCCACCTTTCCGCACAGCGAGCTGGAACGAGCCCGGCAGCGCAACCACCTGACAGCCCGCCTGGCCGGTGAAGTTGCGCATCGCGCAGGTGCCGGACGGCTGTTGGTGTTTCATCATTCACCACGCCATCGTTTGCCGGCCGGAGCTCTTGAACAGGAGGCTCAACAGGCGTTTAAAGGGACTCTCGAATAGTGTGGAATGAACGCAAAAAAGCCGCTTGCGGAGGAGGCATCCGCAAGCGGCTTTCTACACGAAGGAGAGAAAGAATGAAGGAAGAAAAAACCAGGCTTGCCTGCCACAACAAGCCTTGCTTTTGATAAAAGAATAGCCGAGGGATCGGTGTTGTGCCACGGCGCAAAACGCAAAATTTCCGAGGCAATAGTCTCTTTACGAACTGTGCTTTTACACAGTGCAATAAACAGGACCCTGTGATAGCCTTAGCGCCATGAGAATTGCCGTAAAATATCAATTGCTTCTGGCTCCTGCAGCAGTCCTTTTCATCATGACGCTGCTGTTGGTTTTTCTGCAGTACACCTATTGGGACCTGTCGGTCAAACGCCAGAAAAGTAAGAATCTGGCTGTGGCCTACGTCTCCCTGGCAGAAGCCGACCTGGCCGCGCAACGCATGCAGGGTCTCAGTCTGGTGCTGCAACGTCAGCATTTCGTTGACATTTCCGTGCTGGAAGAGATGGGGCAATTACACGACCATCTGACCAGTGCCGTGGAAAAGATCAAACAACTCCTGCCCATTTCCGAAGAATCCCGCACCCTGCTGCAACAAAGCGTTTCCGACCTGAACACAGACACAGGACTTGATTCCGAACGGTTCCTGGCCGCCTTGTCCATGTTGCGCCCCCAACTGATTTCACTGCTGGAGTTGGCCCAAAAAGAACGCGAGAAACTGCGTGAAGGACAAACCCGTGATATTGATGAGCTGGTGAACCGCACCGCATTGGTTTCGGTGGTCGTTCTGGGCGCTTCTATACTGCTCGGCACATTGCTGGCCCTGTTTTTCGCTCGGCGCCTGTTGCGCCGCATTCAATCCCTTTCAGACAGCGCCGGCCAGATCGCTCGTGGCGAACTGGTCCCACCACCACCACCGGCGGTGGTACGCGACGAACTTGATGACCTGACCCTGTCCATCAATCGCATGGCCGAACGATTGATTCGTGTGGTCAGTGCTGAAAAACTGCTCGAAGGCGCGGAAGAAGAACGGCGCCGCATCGCCATGGACATCCACGACCAGACCCTCTCCGATCTGTCCGGAGTGCTGCGCGGCCTGCAGGCGCTGGACGATGTCGAAGAAAACGGCGGCTGCAAACACAGTCGCCAGCGCCTGGAACAGGACCTGAGCCGGGCGATCTCCAACCTGCGCGAAGTCATGGAAAACCTGCATCCGCAGACACTGGAAATCCTTGGTATCGGTGCGACATTGGAAGCATACCTGGAACGGAACCTTGACGGGCCCAACGTCCCCGAATATCATCTGTATATTTCGCCCCAGGCCGAGCACCTCGAATTGGGCCGGTTGTGCCAACTGAATCTGTATCGCATCGCCATTGAAGCGATCCACAACGTCATCAAGCACTCCCGCGCAGAACGTTATGAAGTGACGCTCGACCGCCGCAACGGCACCCTGGTTTTCTGTGTCGAAGACAACGGCATCGGATTTGACGAACAACGCGATGTCCAGCAAAAAAGCCGGGGGATCAATAACATCCGGGAACGAGCCCGCGCCATCGGTGCCCAGGTCAGCTGGAAACCGTCGCGGTTCACAACGGGTACATGTTTTGAATTGAGCCTCCCTCTCGGCCAATGTTCTTAGGAGACAGCATGGAGCAGGTCACGGTCCTGATTGCCGAAGACAACCCGAAAGATTTCGAATTCCTGGAGCAGTTGCTGCAGGGGCAGGACGATATCAAGTTTCTGATCGAAAGGGCGCCCAACGGCCGGGTGGCCTTGGAGATGGCGGCCAACCTGGAACAGCCGCTGATCATCAGCGACATCCAGATGCCGGAAATGAACGGCATCGATTTCGCCAAAGCCCTGTGGGAACAGCACCCGCAGGCGCGCATCGTCTTCTGGAGCCAGTACAAAGATGAGATGTATGTCCGCTCGCTGCTGCGGGTTGTCCCACCGGAAACCGTGTACGGCTACATCCTCAAATCGAATACGCGGGAACGCATCGCCTCAGCTATCCGCACCGTGCTGATGGACGAACAGTGCTGGATCGATCCGGAAGTCCGTAAAGTTCAGGGGCGAACCGGCCACAGTCAGACCTCCCTCTCAGACATCGAATATGAAGCGCTGGTCGATATCTCGCTTGGCCTGACCGACAACCATATTGCCCAACGCCGCTACCTGTCACGACGTGGCGTCCAGAGCCGCCTCAATTCCCTGTACAGCAAACTGGGCATTGATCAAGAACAGTTCCACCACGAAAAATTTGGTGATGCCTTTAATTTGCGTAATCGCGCCGTGGCCGTGGCTCTGCGGCGTGGCCTGATCAACGCCTTTGAGCTGGAACACGAAGAAGAAGAGTTTCAGAAGTGGCTCAAGCGTTATCGCAACAGCTCCCGCTCCAACCGCTGAGGACCTGCCGCGACAGTATACACCTTGCTTGAATTTTCCTCGTAACTGTGCTATCACCGGTCATACCAAAAACCGGCGGGGAAAAGGCATGACCACTTTATTCAGACCGATCCGACCCAAGAAAATTTCCGAAGAAATCGTTGAACAAATCAAAGGCCTGATCGCCCGCGGCGAATTGAAGCCGGGCGGCCGCATTCCGTCGGAACGAGAATTGAGCCAGCTTCTCGGGGTCAGCCGGCCGTCGGTTCGGGAAGCGATCATGGTGCTTGAAGCCACCGGCTTTCTTGAGTCACGCCAGGGTGGTGGGACCTATGTTCGTTCCCTGACCGAAAATTCCCTGGCCGATCCCCTGTCCAACATGCTGGAGAGTAAAGAACCGGCCCTGTTGCACGCGCTGGTGGAAGCCCGCATGGGTCTGGAAACCTGGTCGGCCTATCTGGCCGCCAAACGTGCTCGCCCTGAAGATATCGAAACCCTGGCCGAACTCATCAACATCATGGAAAAACAGGCCGCCAAAGGCGGTTGGGATGCCAGCGTTGACGCCGACTTCCACTATGCCGTAACTGCAGCGGCTCAGAACACTATCCAACTGCACATCCTCGACACCATTCATTCTCTGTTTCACACGACCCTTGAGGTCGCCTTGTTTGAATTCTATCGCAAGCAGGGCTACGTCGACCTCCTCCTCAGCCAGCACAAGGAAATCTTCGCCGCCATTCGCGACCATGACCCGGAACTCGCCAGACAGAAGATGATGGAGCACCTGGCCCTGGTCGAAGACAAAATGGCGCAGATTCTCAAATCAAAAAAAGCCTGAAGCTGAATTGTTTCAAGAAAATTTACGAATGGGGAATCTGAATCGGCAGGCTGAAACGGACCGTTGTCCCTTGGCCGGGTTCGCTCTCCACCTGAATGGCGCCGCTATGGGCGGTTATGATGCTGTGCACGATACTCATGCCGAGGCCCAGTCCCCGCACCGCCGAATCTGACGGGTTGGCTCGGTAGAATTTATCAAAGACACGGTTGACTTGTTCGGCCGTCATACCGATACCGCTGTCCGTTACCTGGATCTGGCAGCTCTCTTCCCCAATGAGCGCGCTGACTCGAATCCAATCCCCTTCTGCTGAATACTTCACCGCATTACTGATCAGGTTTTCCAGGACCTGCTGAATCTTGCCTGGGTCTGCCCAGACCATGGGGAGTTGTGCGGGGAATTGGACTTCGAAGTTTCTGGCCGGCACTTCCCGTTGGTACTGTTCAACCAGAGATTGAGCCAGCACCCGCACATCGCAGGGGGCGCACTGCAAAAAGATCGGCCGCCCCGATTCGATGCGACTCAAATCAAGCAGGTCATCTACGATGCGGGCCAAAACCACCGCCTTCTGATGGATGTAGCTGAGGAATTCACGCCGCTGGGCTTCGCTGTAATCCGCTTTCTGGTTCAACAATTCGGAAAACCCGAGAATCGTCGTCAGGGGCGTGCGCAGTTCATGGGCGGCCACGGAAATGAACTCGTTCTTGATCCGGTCTGCTTCCCGCTCCCGAGTCACGTCGCGCAGCAGGGTAATGCCGCCGCGCTTTTCTCCTTCCTCTCCCTTGCCGACAAAGACCCGCGCCTGATAATTACGGCATTCCTTGAGAACGGCATGGGTGATTTCCAGATCAAGGACCTCGCTGCGCGAGTCGTCCTCGCGCAGGGCCGACGCAACAAAATCCACCAGATGCTGATCCTGAAGCACTGCTGCCACCGGTTGGCCAGCGACGTCGACTTCACGCAGACCGAGGATCTCCTCCGCGGAACGATTGAACAGCAAAATACAGTCGTCAATGCTGGTCACGATGATGCCGTCGGAGACTGACTCCAGAATGGTATCGATGCGATCCTGGGCCTCGCGGGCTTCATTCAAAGCGTGCTGCAAAGCCACTTCGGCTTCCTTGCGAGCCGTAATGTCTCGCGCAATCCCCCGATAGCCATGAAATTTGCCTGTCGGTGAAAAAATCGGCACCCCACTCGACTCGAGCACCACCTCATGCCCGTCTTTGTGCAGATTGATGTTTTCCAAATGGGAAAAGGTCTGCCGATCCTGCCAAATCGTTTCCAGCTGGCGACGCAATAAACCTGCCTTGGACGCAGGCATAAAATCGAACAGGGTACGGCCGACGGTTTCAGCCACCTGGTAACCAAGCAGCTCCTCGACCTGGGGGCTGACATAGGTGTAGACCCCTTGGCCATCGATTTCCCAAACCAGTTCGGGGGTCGTCTCCACCATCGTACGGAAGCGTTGTTCCGAAGCTTCCAGGGCATCTTCCACGTCTTGCCGTTCTGCAATCTCCAGTTGAAGTTGATGGTTTGCCGTCGACAACTCAGCGGTACGGGCGGCAACGCGTTCTTCGAGATCTTGACGGATCTGGCGCAACTCCATTTCGACAGCTGAGCGTTTGGCAATCTCAGTTTCGAGGGGGCGTAAAGCCGTTCGTTTCAAAGTCTGCCACAGCGCCAGCCCAAGCAGAGCGGTGAGCAAAATCGACCCGCCCAGCAGTTGCCCGAGGAGCCGATTCAGAACCGTTTGGTCTCGGCTGAGATCTTTGACCAGCTTCAAAGAGAGGAGAGGCTCATCGCCATGAAAGGTTTCGTGGGACAGATCCAGACGGTTCGGGCCTTGGGCCGACCGCTTCAGGTTGGCCAATTTGAAGCCATTGGCTGTCTCAGCAGTGAGTTCCAGAATATCTTCGTGCTCGGAAAAAAACAGCACCAGGGCCTGTTCGGCCACAACGTAGTCGTGGCGCAACAAAGGATCGCGGGTTAGTATACCAAGCAGGGACAGCTGCTGCCGAAGGTCGGTCGTGGCGTTGGAATAGATGAGCTGACGCTGGGTGGTGACAATGGCGGCATCGGCAAAAATCAAAAATATCAGCAGAATGGTCATAAAATAAATGACCGCCGGCCGATAGCTCCGTTCTCTGCGGTTCATTGCCCGGCCTCGTTGGTCGGCAGCCGCTGCAGGAGCTTTCGAACCGAATCGTATGCGGAATCGCTGACCGGTACGATGCCGGTCAGCCCGCTCTTCATAGACTCCAGCACGAAGCGACCGTTGGCATCGTCCTTGGCGTTGAACAGGCATTGCTGCAGGTTGCGATAAAGAACCATGGAGACATGCTCACTCACCACCAGAGGATGCTCAGCGATATCTTCGGAACTGGCCAGAACACGCAACCCGCGGTCACGATACTGTTCAAACACCTCTTCCTTGACCGCACCGGCATCAAAGTCACCTGTTAACACTCCGAGAGCGACATTGTGGTGGTTGTTGAGGTATTCGTAACCTCCCAGATCGTCCAGTTCGATTCCTGCTTCGGCCAGCAACGCACGCGGCACCAAGTGTCCCATGGTGGACTGAGGATCCCCGAAGGCAAATCTTTTCCCTCTCAGTTCCGAAAGCTTTTGTATAGGGCTTTTCACCGGAACAACAATTTTCCCGGTAAAGGAGGAATGGCCTCTAAACTCAAAGCAACCCAGCAACCGCCGCGCACCGTAGCGCTCGACAAGCCGGACATAAGACAACGGACCGAGCAGTGCGATGTCATATTCACCACTGCCGGTTCGTTCGATGTGATCGACATAATCACGGGAAATAACGACCTTGACGGGTTGACGCAACTGTCTCTGCAGGTAATCTGCAAGAGGGGTGTAGCGCTTGAGCAATTCAGTGCTTGCCAGATAGGGGTGAACACCAAGAACCAAGGTACCTTCGACTTCTGCTCGACTTTGTACCGGACCCATGAACACCGCCATCATGCCCTTGGCTAGTGAATCGCCAGTCAGCGCGCCAACGGTCGAGAGCGCAAAACAGATCAACGCGAAGTACTCCGCAGGACCAAAATGCAACGCGACGGCTGCAAGCGGGGCGGCAACGAACGAGAGCGCAGTCACGCCCATCATCCCCGCGATGAACGAACTGACAGCCGCAATCGCCAGCGTCGCAGCCGCGCGGCCCTTTCTGGCGAGCGGGTAGCCGTCGAGCACAGTCATCACCGCGGCCGCGTCGCCGGGCGGCGGCCCTTGCGCGCCGGCGGCCGCGGACCCGCCGTGCGGCGACGCCTGCGTGTCGGCGTCGGCCGGGCAGGTGAACTCCTCGGCGCAGTTCGGCACGAGCAGCTTGAGGAACGGCAGGCCGGCGGCCTCGGCCATGCCTTCGAGCTCCTCGACGTACTGCGGCAGATACCGCTGCGCGAAGGGCAGGTACTCGAGGCTCTGTCGCTCGGCCTCGTCGAACGGGATGCCCGCCATCGCCGTGAATTGCTCCTCGTAGAAGGCGATCGCGGCGACGATCTGCTCGCGGGCACCCTCGCCGACCGCACGGCCGAGCTCGCGGTAGCTGCCGCGGGCCTCGATGTGCGGGAAGGGGATGCTCACCGCAGCCCGTCGAGGACCCGCCGCGGGTCCGGCCACTCGCCGACCCCGACCTCGCGGGCCGCCGCGTCGATGAGGCCGCAGAGGGTCTCGGCGACGTCGTCGGGCAGGCCGACCGGCTCGCGGGCGATGTACTCGGCGGCGCGCTCGCGCGCGAGGTCGGCGAGACCGGCGCGCCCGCCGGCGAGCCAGTCGTTGAGGCCGCCGCGATAGCCGACCTCGGGGGTGCAGAACTCGCTGCGGATGTAGCGCCGCGTGTGCTTGGTGCCGAGGAACCCGCGCCCCGAGAGCACGCCGTCGACCATGGCCTCGACGTCGAGGGCGTCGGCGTCCCAGGGGCGCGGCGTGCGCGCGTAGACCACGTAGTTCAGCACCTCGTCGTCGACGACCAGCGACTCGGCGCAGCCGGCCACTCCGGCCTGGATGTCGCCGACCCCCGACAGGAAGCGCGGTGAAGCGGCCACACCCAGAAGCGCGTTGAGCGCCGTCTCGATACCGAACTGGGCGTCGACCACCTTGCTGTCGCTGGTAGGCCCGTAGCAGTCGCAGGCCAGCCCGTAGCGCCGCGCGAGGAGCGTCGCCGCCATCGAGGCGACGCCGGTCTCGGGCGTCCCCGAGACCACGACGCCTGTGCGCGGGTCGACGGCGCTGAGCCGCGGCCCGTAGTAGACGGGAGTGCCGGGGGCGACCACCTGGACGAGCACGACCCCGGCCAGCACCTCGGCGTTCTGCTGGGCCACCGCTCCGGCGAGCGAGCCCGGGGCCGTGGTGGCCATCGCCGGGCAGGGCAGGATCTCGACCACGAAGCCCCCGCGCCGCACCTGCTCGACGAGCGCGTCGGTGACCTCGCCGCCCAGGGTCAGCGGGCTGACCGGCGAGAAGGCGAGGTCGACGGGGTACACCCCGCCCTCGCCGTAGGCACCGGTCAGAGCGACGGCCATCTCCTGCAGGTAGCGGGCCTGGAACGGGTGCGAGATGCCCGGGCCGCCGACCGGCTTGTCGGTCTCGCCGACGAGCACCAGGTACGAGTAGAGCGGCTCGAGCTCGTCGGGCACGTCGCCGGGCTGCACGAGCGAGGTGATCATGTGCTGGCGCGGCAGGTGGTGCATGACCCGCGTGAGCTCGACCTGGTCGCGGAGCGTCGCCCGGCGGCCGGCTCCCGTGCGGGCGTCGGCGATGTCGCGCGCCCCGCCCATGTTGTGCACGTAGGTGACGCCCGGCTCACCGTCGACGGCGAGCGAGCGCTCGGGGTCGCGAGCGGCGAGCACGAACGACGCCGGGCAGGCGGCGACGGCCTCGTCGACGACGGTCGCCGGCACGCGCACGCGCTCACCCTCGACCGGGCAGCCGGCCGCCGCCAGCGCGTCACGGCCGGCGGCCGACTCGACCCGCACGCCGGCGCGCTCGAGCAGGACGAGCGAGGCCGCGTGCATGGCCTCCACGGCCTCCTCGGGCCAGAGGTCGAGGAGCGCCTTCACCGGGCCACCCCCGACGACGGCTCCGCCGACAGCGGCGGTACGTTCACGCGTGCACGCCCTCGGACCTCACTTCAGCCTGATGCAGGCCGCGTAGTGGTCGCCGCCGATGTGCACGTCGGGCGGGTCGATCTCGCGGCAGGCGTCGATCGCCTCGGGGCAGCGCGGGTGGAAGCGGC
>ENA-ORXD01000538-ORXD01000538.1-sediment-metagenome-genome-assembly--contig:-NODE-538-length-46632-cov-8.185931_pt1 | contig 46632 bp, 44 predicted proteins | sample MGYA00237862_ERZ511471 | MGnify/ENA metagenome assembly ERZ511471 | reverse complement strand
CGCAAGATCCAGGAGCACCCCTGCTATTCGGAGACAGCCTGCCACACCTTCGGGCGCTGCCACCTGCCGGTGGCCCCCCGCTGCAACATCCAGTGCAACTATTGTGTGCGGGATTTCGACTGCGTAAATGAGAGCAGGCCGGGCGTCACCTCAAAGGTTCTCTCCCCGCAGGAAACGATCGAACTGGTCAGAAAGGTGATCCATGATTATCCGTATGTGAAAGTGATCGGGATCGCCGGGCCCGGCGAACCCCTCGCAAATCCGGAGACCTTCGAGACCCTGCGGCTGATCCACGAGGAATTCCCCCACCTGATCATGTGCATCTCCACAAACGGCCTGCTCCTGCCCGAGAAGATCGACGAACTCCAGAAATACGATGTCGGCAACGTCACCGTCACTCTGAACGCCGTCGACCCTGACGTCGGCGAGAAAATTTATTCGTTTGTGGACTACCACGGCAAGCACTACACCGGCCGGGAAGCCGCCGAGATCCTCCTGAAAAATCAGCTCGAAGGGATCAGGATGGCCGTCGAGAGAAAGATGTTCGTGAAGGTGAACTGCGTTTATATTCCAGGTGTCAACGACGACCATATCGTTGAGATCGCAAAGAAAGCCGGCGAACTCGGTGCGTTCTCTTTCAACCTCATCCCCCTGATCCCGCAGTACAAGTTCGCGGAGATCGTGCCCCCGACCGCCGCGGAGAAGAAGGCGATGCAGGACAGTTGCGCCCCCTATATCAAGCAGATGCGCCACTGCGCCCGCTGCCGTTCGGACGCGATCGGCAAACTGGGACAGGACGTCCAGGCGAACGTCTACTCGGGCTGCAACAGAGAGTAAATAATCCTCTTTTTTTCAATGGAAAAGGCAATCACGCTCGGCCCGGGCACTCCCTTCGACCTCGACGCAACACTCGGGTGCGGGCAGGCGTTCAGGTGGGAAAAGAAGGGCGGCACCTGGCACGGCGTCGTCGGGGGGCATGCAATCAGGATCAGGCAGGACGGAGAGAAAATCCTCTTTGCCGGTGCCGACGAGTCGTTTGTCCGCCGCTATTTCGCCCTCGACATCGATCTTGAGGCGGTTCTCTCCTCGGTCGACCGCGATCCCCGCATCCACGCGGCGATCGGGCGCTGCCGCGGGCTGCGCGTCCTGCGGCAGGAGCCGTTCGAGACCCTGATCTCATACATCTGCGCTACAAACGCCAACATCCCGGTGATCAAAAAACGCATCGCCCTGATTGCCGAACGCTACGGCAGGCTCCTCCCGGACAGCACCCGCGCCTTTCCCGACGCACCTACCCTTGCACCCTGCAGCGAGGACGATATGCGGGGGTGCGTGCTCGGTTACCGGGCGCCGTATGCCTGCGTCACAGCGGCGATGTGCGCACATGACCCGGCATGGGCGGCAAGGATCGCCGCCCTCCCGTACAGGGAGGCGAGGCGCGAACTGCTCAGGTTCCCGGGCGTCGGCCCGAAGGCCGCGGACTGCATCCTCCTCTTCGCCTTCGAAAAATACGAGGCCTTTCCGGTGGACGTGCACATCAGGCGGATGATGCGCCGTCACTACCTGCCCACCCTCTCCGAAGGCAAACCCATGAGCAGCCGCGAGTACGACCTCATCGCAGGGTTTGCGCGGGATCACTTCGGGGCATATGCCGGGTGGGCACAGGAGTATCTCTTCTGTGTACGGGAAGAGGAGTCCTCACCGCCGAGCACCTCCTTCAACACGCTTCCGAGCTCGTCCCGCGTATAGGGTTTCCTGATCACACCGCAAAACCCATATTTTTTGTAATGTGCCATGACAGGGGTATCTGAATAGCCGCTGGAGACGATCGCCCGCACACCCGGATCGAGAGTGCGGAGTATCTTCACGACCTCCGTCCCGCCCATACCGCCGGGAACGGTAAGGTCGAGAATGACCGCATCGAACGGTTCATCGCGTGCCTGAGCCCTTCTGAAGCATTCGATCGCCCTCTCGCCTTCAGGCGCGGCAGCGACCTGATAGCCGAGACACTCCAGAAGCATCGCCGTCGATGCCAGAATTTCCTCTTCGTCATCCATGAGGAGGATACGGCCCGACCCGGACAGCGGGGTGTAAGGGGGTGCTTCGCCTTCCCTCTGCACCAATCCGTCTGATGCCGGAAGATGGATCACAAATACCGTCCCCCCACCTTCCTCGGATATAACAGAAATATGTCCCTCATGGTCCCGTACAATGGCATGGACCAGCGCAAGACCCAGACCGGTGCCTCCTTTCCTGGAGGTGACATAAGGGTCGAATATGCAGGGAAGGATATCCGCGGGTATGCCTGGCCCCTGATCCCGCACCGTGATCTGTACATAGTCCCCTTCGGCCAGCATTGCAACCTCCCCTTCATGTACGACGACATTTCTGGCCAGGATATCGATGAGACCGCCGTCAGGCATCGCCTGCATCGCATTGATCACAAGGTTCCTGATCGCCTGAGAGAACTGGGAGGCATCGACGGACACCGGCATGAGATCATCGGCGAACGAATATCGGCACCTGACATTCGAACCGCTCAACGCAAATTCCGTCACCTCCGTGATAATGCCCGGGAGTGCCGCAACCGTCCTGACCGGGGCGCCCCCCTTCGAGAAGGTGAGGAGCTGACCGGTGATTCCCCGGGCTCGTTTAATCGCCTTTTCTGCCTGATTCAATCGCAAAAAAGGAAAACTACCCGGTTCCAGTTCCATCTGCGCAAGGGAGATGTTGCCGAGGATCGAGGTGAGAATATTGTTGAAATCATGGGCGATCCCCCCGGCAAGCACCCCGAGAGATTCGAGTTTTTCAGCCTTGCTCTGCTCCTCCTCCATTTTCTTTACAGGGGTGATATCCCGGACGACCAGCACCACACCGCGGACCTCACCGGCCCTGTCCCTTATCGGTGCACTGCTGCAGGACACCGGACACTCGGATCCTGTTCTGGAGATCAACAAACACTCTAACGGAGATCGAGGCAGAGATGCTCCTGTACACCAATCCTGAACACAATCCTCGAACGGTTCCCGGGTTGAGGGATCGACCAGCCCGAGGATGTCCTCAAGCAACCGTCCGGCCGCTTCCCCACCAGTCCATCCGGTCAGCATTTCGGCAATGCCGTTCATCATGACGACCTGACCGGTGGTGTCCGTGGCGATGACCCCATCTCCGATAGATGCGAGTGTTATGGAGAGGCGTTCTTTCTCCTCAAGAAGCGTGTCTTCGACACGTTTGCGCTGGAGCGCGACCGCCGCCTGATTGATAAAAATCTTGAGAGTCTCCATCCTGTCCAGCGTCGCCTCTCTGGAGATCACAATATTGACGTTCCCGAAAAGGTTCCCCGTTCTGGTGATGCTCATCGAATAGATACAGTCGATGGGAAATATCCTTTTTATCAGCCTGCAGACAGGATCAGGGATCCTTCCGGAGGAAAATTCATAGATGTCGTCGTTCAATTTCAGGAACTCACCGGGTGCAGTCCCTGCCCGATCCAGACCCTTGAGACCCGGGAACTGCATTCGAGAGATCCGATTCCCGATCAGATGCAGGATTCTCCCCACGACCGTTTCATTGCCGCAGATTTTACGGACGGTGAAGGTGTCCGACTTCTCCTCATAGGAGGTGATCACGACGATCGAATCCGGGACCAGAACCCTGATCTGCTCTCCGATATACCGGTAGAGATCATCTTCCTCCCGGAGTTCGGCAAAGCGCATCGCGGCGGCAGACAGAAACTGCAGGTCTTCGATATGCCAGCGCTCACGTTCTTCGGCCTCCTTGCGCCAGGAGCGATCCCTGATCACCGCCACCGCGAGGAAACGATCCTCCATTACCATCCCGGAAAGCGTCATCTCCAGCGGTATCCGGCGTCCGTCCTTTCGCATGCCCACCGCCTCCAGGGGGTGGGAGGTCTCGGGGTGTTTATCAAGTATCTCCCGGATCTTCCGCATCTTCTGCCGGTAGAGGGCCCTGGCAGAGGGGACGGCAAGGATCGACCAGTTCCTCCCTGTCACTTCGCCCGAGGAATACCCGAAGACGGATACGGCCGCGGCGTTCCAGAACCGTATGCGGCCCTCTTCATCGATCACAACGACCGCATCGCCGGTTGCATCGCTGATCAGCCTGAATACCATCTCTTTTTCAGAGATTTCATGTTTAAAATAAGGAGAGTGAGAAATCGGCGTATAGGTGTCCACCCGCAGGTCGCCGTGCACACCGGCACTGAGGATTCTGCTTTCATACAGGACATGGCACCCTGATCCGAGGCTGCGTTCAATCCTCCGGATCTCCTTCCCATTCCGATAGGCGGCAGCAACGACCGCATAAAATTCCGCTCCGTTTTCAAGTTCTTCCGAGAGATAATCCCGTGCGAACAAGAAGGCGTCGAGCCCCACGGAGGTACCCGGACTGAGGCAGAGATATTCTTCAACCGCGGCGTTCACCGCCATAATCTCCATGCTGTGTAGATCGATCAGGACGACGCCCGGGCCGGAAGTATGAATAGGCACAGAAAAGGGCTGTTGAAGTAACATTTCCCCGGGCTGCATGAATCTTTCTCCATGACTCTCTCAGGTATTACCGATGCCCGAACAGACGCACCGGATCATCAATATACACCACACGACCAACAAAATATATAAATTAATTCATTTAAATCGCCACACATTCTTTCATTTTATTCTTTATACCATCACGGAGATGGATAACAGGACAGATCCATGGTTTTGGGCGATATCCCGGCACGCTCGCCGGGGAAGACCCGAAGTCCTCAGATGAAAGGGGAAGGCACCCCACACAAAAAATGATGATTATGTGCCGATGTTCCAGGCAGACATGTAGTGCATCTGCTCCTCGCTGAGCGAGTCGATCGCGATCCCGAGGGCGGCAAGTTTTCTTTCAGCCACCTCCTCGTCGATGGCGTTCGGAACGTCGTAGACACCGGGGGTGAGATCCCGTCCGTGCTCGACCATGTAGCGGGCCGAGAGCGCCTGAAGGGCAAAAGAGAGGTCCATCACTTCGATCGGGTGGCCCATCCCCTTCGGCGTCGCCAGGTTCACCAGACGCCCCTCGGCAAGGACATGGATCTGCTTCCCGCCGAGATCATAGGTGTCGATGCCGTCCCGGCGCTCGACGGCGTCGGCGTGCTCCTCAAGCCACTTCACGTCGATCTCGACGTTGAAGTGCCCGGCATTGGAGAGGATTGCGCCGCTCTGCATCAGGGCGAAGTGCCGTTCGGTCAGGATGGAGGTGTTTCCTGTCGTGGTGATGAAGATCTCGCCGACCTTCACCGCCTCGTCCATCGGCATCACGACAAAGCCCTCCATATGTGCTTCAAGCGCACGGCGGGGGTCCACCTCGGTGACGATCACCTGCGCGCCGAGGCCGCGGGCCTTCCCTGCCACGCCGCGGCCGCAGAAGCCGTAACCGGCGACGACGAGGTGCTTGCCTGCAAGCAGGCAGTTCGTGGTCACCATGATCGACGAGAGCGAGCTCTCGCCGGTTCCGTGGACATTGTCGAAGTGGCGCTTCATGGGGGTGTCGTTCACGGCGATCACCGGGAACTTCAGGGCACCCTCCGCCGCCATCGAGCGGAGGCGGTGGATACCGGTCGTCGTCTCCTCGCAGCCGCCGACGACGTTGTCGAGGACGTCCTGCCTTCGGGTATGGATCTCGAAGATCAGGTCCATCCCGTCGTCGATCGTGACCGAGGGACGGGCATCCAGCACCCGGTTGATCGCCGCATAGTACTCCTCGTTCGAGCACGCACGCTTGGCAAAGCAGTGGACGCCCGGAACGGTGTTCAGGGCCTCTGCCACATCGTCCTGCGTGGAGAGGGGGTTGCAGCCGGTGATGTACACCTCTGCCCCGCCGGCGGCAAGGGTCTCGACCAGGACGGCGGTCTTCGCCTCCACGTGGAGGGCCATCCCGATCACGACGCCCGCAAGGGGCTTATCTTTCTCGAACTCCTCTCTGATGCTGCCGAGGACCGGCATGTACTGCCTCGCCCAGTCCATCTTCTGCTGGCCTGTCGTCATATAGTTACCACAGCCTCCTTCCATATCATTGGACGCCGAGCACTTCAAGGGTGCGCAAAATCCCCTCCCAAATGCTGATTATCCCTGCGGTCAGAGAAGCTTCGCATGGCACTCACCAGGCGGATCATCCCCTGCCTCGACATCAAGAACGGCAGGGTCGTAAAAGGGACGCACTTCGAGGGGCTCAGGGACGCCGGCGACCCGGTGGAACTCGCGGCGCGCTACAATGAACAGGGAGCCGACGAGGTGGTCTTTCTGGATATCACCGCCTCAAAGGAGAACCGCGGCACGATCCTCTCGGTGATCGGGAGGGCAGCCGACCAGCTCTTCCTCCCGCTTACGGTCGGCGGCGGGATCAGAAGCGTCGACGACATCCAGCAGACCCTGCGGGCCGGGGCCGACAAGGTCTCGATCAATACGAGCGCCGTCACCGACCCCTCCCTCGTCGACCGTGCAGCGGCGCGGTTCGGGACGCAGTGCATCGTCGTGGCGATCGATGTCAGGGCGAACGCCGTAATGCAGGAAGGCAAAACGCCGATAATCCTCGCCGACGGTCGGGAGGTCTGGTACGAGGTGGTGACGATGGGCGGGTCGCACCCGACCGGTATCGACGCCGTCAGGTGGGCAAAAGAGGTCGAGGAACGCGGTGCCGGCGAGATCCTTCTCACCAGCATGGAGACGGACGGCACAAAAGAGGGGTTCGATATCCCGATCACCCGCACCATCTCCGAGAGCGTCGGCATCCCGGTGATCGCGAGCGGGGGTGTCGGGACGCTCGAACACTTTTACGACGGTTTCGTTCTCGGAAAAGCGGACGCCTGCCTTGCGGCAAGCGTCTTCCATTACGGCGAGTTCACGGTCAGGCAGGTCAAGGAGTATCTTGCCGCCCGGGATATCCCGGTACGGCTGTGAGGTCGAGCTCGAGCGCCGCCACCGGGTGTTCGAGGGAGAAGGCGGCGAGCACCTCCGGGTGGATCTCGCCGAAGACCCCCACTATTTTTCCGTTCACGACGACGTCGCCGCGGCGGCCGTCGATAAATGCCGGATCGGCGGATTCGGCGAACTCCGCCCGCAGCCCGCACTCACGGCAGAGGGCGTCCATTGTCGCATAGGCCTCGGAGAAGTCCGCCGCCGCGTGAATGGAAACGGCGGCGACGGTCTGCATCGTCGTCTCGCCCCGGATCACGTCGCCCGTGGCGAAGATCCGCTGGGGGAGCTCGCGGTGGCGGTTGATCTCGAGGGTTTCCATGAGCAGGGGGAGAATGTGAGTGCGCACCACGCTCTGGTCCTCGGTGATCGGTTTTGCCACCGGGAGGACGTCGGGCGAAGGTTCCCGGCCCATCCGTCCGTACAGCAGTTTTTCCGAGGTGAGAGTGAAGGGCAGCACCTCAAGGTGGCCGAGGCCGGTGAAGATGGCGCGGACCATCCGTTCGAGGGCCGAGATCGGGTGCTCTCTCCCTGTGGTGAAGGTCCTCGGGAGAGCGGCGTCGAAGCGGTCGTAGCCGTAGGCGATGGCGATGTCCTCGAAGAGATCCCAGTCGTGCATGATGTCGGCGCGGTACGGCGGCACCAGCACCCGAACCCGGCCGTCCGGGAGGGGTTCGGCGCCGAAGCGCATCTTCCTGAGAAGCGCCGCCATCGCCGCCGCGTTGAGGTCGAGCCCGAGAAGACGGGCACAATCGGCCGGACCGACGATCCGCTCCGCAGGGCTGAGGTCCGGGCATGCGACCCCGTCGATCAAAACGCTCTCGATCTCAGCCCCGGCCTCGGCAAGGGCGGTGCAGATGATGTTCGCCGCCATCCGCACGGCGCGCTCGTCGGTGCCGGTGCAGTCGAGCAGAATGTTCTTTGTCTCCGTCGTCACCCGCGTCAGTTCGCCGTTGATGATCGGCGGGAAGGAGAGGACGCGGTCCTCTGCATCGACGATGAGGGGGAACCGGTCGAACTCCTCGACAAGGCGGGCATAGTCCCGGCCCTTCGGGTGATCCGCGAGGATCTCCTCCATCGAAAGGTCCTCCGTAAAGTCGAGCGGGACAAAGCGGCGGTCCCGCGGGGAGGCCAGGTAGCGGAACGGCGGTTTGACGGCGTCCATGTCGTGGACGCCGATCGCCACCTTCCGCCGGCCCCGGCCGAGCGCCCAATGGAGCGACTCCTGCAGCCCCATCAGGCTCTCGATCCCGGCTTCGTCGAGGCGGACGTTCCTGATCACGGCCGAAGCGAGGTATGGCCGGATTTCGGCGAGGGCCGGGTCGACCGAGAAGGCGATCCCGGAGGGGGTGACCGGGTAATCGGGGAGCCCCTCCTCGATCCCGAGAAAGCCACGCATAGCGCGGGCCACGCCCTCTGTGGAGTAGAGATCCACGCGGCTCGGGAAGAACTCCACGTCCACATGGTCCTCAAGGGTCCGCTCGATGTCGGAACCGATCATCGGCAGCCGATCGATGACGATCTGTCGATCGGTGCCGGTCAGCCGTTCGAGATATTCGTAGTTGAGCCGAATTATTGCCATGCTTTACTCCCCCTTCCCGATCACCGGGCTCTCCCTGATCCAGTCGATATCGCTCCGGTAGAGTTGCCTGAGGTCCTTTAAGCCGAGTTTGAGCATACCGACGCGGGAGATCCCGAGCCCCCATGCGAGCACCGGGGCTTCGATCCCCCACGGAGCGGTGACCTCTTCCCTGAAGACGCCGGCGCCGCCGAGTTCCACCCAGCCGAGCCCGTCCACCCAGACCTCGGGTTCGACCGAGGGTTCGGTGTACGGGAAGTAGCCAGGACGGAAACGGACGTTCTCAAAGCCCATTCTCTGGTAGAACTCCCGCAGATAGCCGAGGAGGTGGCGGAAGGTGACGTCCTCGTCCATGACGATCCCCTCGAGCTGCTCGAACTCGGGCAGGTGGGTCGGGTCGATCGCCTCGCGCCGGTAGACCCGGCCGAGGGCGAAGGCTTTCACCGGGGGCCTGGGGTTCTCTATCAGGTATTTGACCGAGAGCGGGGTCGTGTGGGTGCGGAGCACGCACTGCTCGGCCTTTGCAGCCTCCCAGATGCCGCCCCAGCCGGTGGATGAGGTTGCGCCGCCGTGCTCGTGCATGTCGCGCACGCCCTCCCAGCCAGCAGGCACGGGCTCGGTCCGGTCGAGATAAAAGGTGTCCTGCATCTCGCGGGCCGGGTGGTCCTGCGGCTGGAAAAGAGCGTCGAAGTCCCAGAATGCCGAGAGGACGATGTCCCCCCGCATCTCCACAAAGCCCATGTCCTGGAGGATGCGTTTGACGTCGTCGATGATCCGCTGGTACGGGTGGGACTTGCCAGGATAGATCCGTTTCGGCGGGGTCTGGAGGCTGTAGCGGCGGAGGTTAGCCGTCCGCCACGAGCCCGAGAGGATCTGGTCCCGCGTCAGCGTCCCGGTCTCTTCCCTGAGATCGAGACCGGTCTCGACGAGCGCCTGGCCGGCCGGGGTGATCGCGATCGCGTAGGCGGCCTCCTCGGCCTCGACGACAAGGTTGCGCTTGAGGAGATCGGGGATGCCGGGCATTCCCTCCTTCGGTGCGGCAAGGGCGATCTCGTCGTCGCCGGGCGGCACCTCGCCGCTCTTTTCAGCGACACCGTTTTTGATCGCGATCCAGCCTTTTTTCCGCAGCCAGCCGATCCCGATCCTGGAGAGGGGGAGGGCCTGCAGGTCCTTCATCGAAATCCCGTCGCCGATCTGCTCAAAAATCTGCCGTTCGGGTAGCCCGGATTTCCGGTATTCTTCCCCTTCGGGGGTGAGGGTATAGGTCTTCGTGACCGTCCGTTCGATCGCTGCAAGGCCCCGGTCGGCGCAGAGGTGGGCATACTGCACGACCGCCTCCTCCGATGTTTCTAGGGCCTCTGCAAGGGCGCCGGCGCCCGCCCGGCCGCGGGGGGCGAGGGCGAGGAGAAGCCGCTTTTCATTCAGGGTGAGATCAGCCATTATCCTTCCACCAGATCTTTTGCTTCGTCTATACGTTCGGTAAAGTCCCTGAGGAACTCCTGCGTGCGCGCCAGAGTTTCCTTCTTGCAGGTGCCGCACAGCAGCTCGCCGGCCCGGCACTTACGGCAGATCTCGGCAAGCTCGGCGTCGTCCTTTTCCATATGGAAGAGGTTCAGGAGATAGACCGGGCACTTCTCAGGTTCGCCGCCGAGGCGCTTCTGCTCGTCGAGCGTCATCCGTCCGCCGGTCAGGGCGCCCATCACCTTCTTTTTGAGATCTTTCTCGGTCTCCCAGAAGGATATGAAACTCTCAGGGACCGAGGAGGACATCTTCCCGCCCTGCAGACCGGGCATGAAGGTGTGGTAGGTGGACGAAGGGGCGACAAAACCGAAACCGCCGTGCTCTATCTCGATCAGGCGCACCGCCTCCTCGACCGGGGCAAAGGAGGCGCCGGGTATGTCGACGTGGCCCTCGTACCGCTTCGAGCCCGGGAACGCCTGGTGGACCGCATCGATCGCTGCCTCGGGGGCGTTTTTCGAGCGAACGCTGATGCAGCCGTCGCGGGGCTCGACAAGGAACATACGCATTTTGTAGGCGACGTCACGCGTGAGCCTGATATGGGGGTCCTGATCGATCCCGACCGGGACGACGGTGGGGGCCGGGCCGCAGTCCGCCTGCGGGAAGAGGATGTCGGCCACCTGGGTGGCGACGCTCATGGCGTGGGCAAGCGCGGTCTCCTGCGAGAACCCGTAGATCGCCTGGAGGTCTGAGAAGTTGATCTTCGTCGCCGCCTCGAAGGCGAGATCCTTCAAGGCGTTGTTCCCGCTCTGGGAGTAGGTCTTCCCCTCATAGCCGAGGGCGTACAGGCAGGCGAGGTATTCACGCCCGAACTCCCGGCATTTCTCCCAGGATATCCCCCGGACGGCATGCGCTTCCCGATCGGCGACGGCGACGTAGCCCTGCCCGCCCTGTTGCACGTGCCAGACCACCTCCTTCATCACCATCAGGTGACCGAGGTGCGGATGGCCCGAGGGCATGAAGCCGGTCATCACGTTGAAAGGCGTTCTGTTCCTGATGGCGTCAGCGATCCGGCCGTAGTCCCGGTGACCGACGACGATACCCCGGCCCATGAAAGAAGGAACGGCGGGGAGACGGTCAACTACGTTTTCCATCGGTTCGATGCCGAATTCAGAGAAGAGTTTGCCGACATCGACCGTCTGGCTGCTTGCCCATGGATTGATCCCCTGCTGCATAAGTCGTATCTCACAGTTTTATTCGCGCAAATTCGATGTACTGAATGTCGTCTGTATGTACACAGGCAAACAACATCTTCTTTTTGACACTGTTCGCAAGCCTGACCGAACGGGAGATCGCCGCCATCGGAAGCGCGGTGCCTTCGGGGATGGCGTGGGCAAGGAGAAGGGAGTGCTGCACTCCCTCGGTATAGACCCTGAAATGGTGGCCGAACTTGTAGCCGGTCTTCGGCCCGCAGCCCCGGCGGCGCAGGTCGGTGTAGACGATCGTCTTTTCCGCAAGTTCGCCGTCGGTCTCCGCGGCGATCCCGCAATATTCCTCGCGGGAGAGGGGAGCGCCGCCCTGGACGAGGGTGAGGCGACCCGCGTCCATCAGGTACAGCGTTTCCACAGGGGAGAGCATGATCTGTTCGGGGTCGAGGGGTTTCCCGTAGCCCTCCACCGCAAGCCAGGGCGCGTCGGCCGAGCGCACCAGCACGACCGCACCGTAGGCTTCGCCGCGGACCTGCCCTTCGCCCCCACCGACACCGGTTTCCGCAAGGTGGTTGACCTTAACCTCATAGTAGGTGAGCTCGCCCTCATCGTCCACCGCCGCGATAAGGTACTGTTTGCGCATGTTCCCGGCCGTCGCCACCTCGGCGACGATCTGGTCGAAGTCCACCAGGTCGCGCTCTGCCCTGACCCTGACGAGGTACTGGGACTGACCCTTCCCCGGCCGATCGCCCCGCCGAAAGACCCGGAAATCATGCGGCCCGGTCTGGAGGGCGTAGCCCCGCTCCCGCAGGTCGCGGTAGACGAGGTAGCGCCTGAAGAATCCGGCTTCACCGGAAAGTTCGACAAGAAGCCCGGAAAAGTCGCGGCCGGCCACCTCGATCCTGTTCCGCCAGAGGAGGTAGAGCGCCTCCTCGGGGGCGAGGCGGAGCCCCCCTTTCTCAGGGCGGCCATAGCCGCCGCTCTCGTAGAGCGAGAGGCCGTCCTGCCCGAGACGGAGACTTTTGCCGTCGAATGTTGCCTTCACGTGGAGGTAAGGTGGGCGGGCCGCGGATATTAAAGATAGGGAGTGGGCGGGTCCGACGGTTCAGGTCCGCCTGATCTCGGTGTACAGGGATACCAGGGAGAGGCTGATCAGGTTCAGGGTGGTCGCGGCGTACCAGAGATAGGACTCGAACAGGGTGAGTGTCGCGATCCACCCGGACCAGAGCATGGCGCAGATGATCGAGAACGAAAGGAGGGTGTCGACCGCGAGAAAGACCATCGGCATGCGAAAGACGCGTCCGAACTGTGCGATGGTGCAGTATTCGAAGGGCGAGGCCCTGCCCGAAAGGTCGAGGACCGCACGCCCCGCGTTCATCAGGAGGTCTGCGCCCGCCCACGCGACAACGGCCCACCCGAAAAACGTGAGACTCTGATGCGAGAATGCGCCGATGCGAACCGCACTCACGCCGAAGAGCAGTTTGAAGATACAGAACGGAATGCCGATGGTGAGGCTCAGGAAAAACGGGCGGTGGAAAAACCTCTGTATGGTATCGGATTCCTGCTCATAATTCCCTGAGCGGTGTTCGCTGCTCTTCAACGCCATGGTATCTGATGAAACCCCGTTTCGGGATCGTTGGGCGTCCCTTCCATATCAACCGCCCGGCTGAAAAGCGGTCCCGGAGATGCTGGGGGAGCCGCGCATCCCTGCGCAAAACTCACCGTCAGTGAGAGGTTATCCGAAGAGAATGCCCGATATACGCGGCCCACGCCCCCACCAACCGGCAAAAAGTGAATTACGGCAAAAAAATACGATTTATAACGAGATTAAAGGTAAAAGCCCGATAAAAATCAGGAACAATCCACGCAGCGAACTGCCGCCACACCACCCCCTATATATCGCCGGCGCCGACCCTCCTGTCAGGTACCCATGGACCGGAAACTGCCGCGGCTGAAATCCTCCCCGTTTTTTCTCGTTGCGATCGTGCTCGTCCTCGCCACGCCCCCGACCCTCGGCTACATGGCATGGGAAGGGCAGCACCCATCGATCACGATTCTCGCGGTGGATGGCGCCCCTGACGGGATCGTATTCATCGCCGACCCCCACCTCAGGGAGGACAATGTCGAATACATCGGAGAGGTGATCGGCGAGATCAACGCCCTCCACCCCTCCCTCCTCCTCATCGGCGGGGATTTCGTCTATGGCGAACACCCGGACCTCTCCCTGCAGGAGGTCTGGAAGGAGATCGATGCACCGGTCTATGCCGTGCTCGGCAACCACGACTACAAGGCCGGTATCGACACCGTCAGCGGACTTGAAAAGATCATCGCCATATCAGAGACAAACCGCACGGCGGCAGGTTACGACATGAGCACCCTGAAAGACGGAACGGCCGACACAGCCTTCGCCGATGCCCTCGCGGCCGTCCTCGAAGAGAACGGGGTCCGGGTGCTCAGAAACGAATATCTCACCCTCGACATCGGCGGCACGCCCCTGCTCCTCGTCGGCGTCGACGACGGATGGGCCGGGATGGCGGCGCCTCCGCAGGTGCCGGATACCGACGCCTTCACGATCTACCTGATCCACGAACCCGAGTGCCGGGCCGACTGGGACGCCGACCTCGTCCTCGCGGGTCACACCCACGGCGGGCAGGTGATGCTGCCGGGCGTGAAAGAGTTGAACGACAACGGTGTCCTCGAACTTTCCGGCCTCGTACAGAAAGGGGCGGCGCCGCTCTATATCACCCGCGGTCTCGCCACCTCGAACCTCAGGACCGACCTGCGGCTGAACGCCCCTCCCGAGATCGTGGTGATCGGACCGCCCTCCGCTTCGTCATAACTCATTTTTGAGGCCGGGTTTCAGGAACAGCATGGCAATCTCCTCTTTTGTCAGCCGCCGCAGGTAGAAGTTCCCGACGGCGGCGATGATGACCGCCCCGAAGAGGTCGAAGATCAGATCGGTCATCGTGTCGTCGAGGCCGTGCTGGAGGTCCATCCCGAAGAGAGTGTCGAAAAAGTACTCGTATATCTCCCAGAAGGCGCCGAGGGCCATGGTGAAGATCACGATAAAAAAGATGATCATCGGCCTGGTGAGCCGCAGCCCCGAATAACGGTCGACGAGCAGGACCAGCACGAACCCGAGGACCGAGATGGTGATCGAGGAGACGAAGTGGGCGATCTTGTCGTAATACGGGGAGAAAACCACATAATAATCTGAAATATGCCCGGCCACATGGAGGTACAGGGAGAGGGCGATGAGCAGGTTCACCTCCCATGGCATGCAGATGTCGCCCCGCCTGCTGACGATATATGGAACGGTGGTGAGAAAAAAGCCGAACAAACCCACCAGAGCCAGAAATAGGTTCCCTATCCAGAGGGTGTAGCCCACGTTCAGGAGAATGAGGCCCTGGACGAAGTATGCGAGGTATCTTCCCGGAGAACGGTGGGAGCGCGGCATGGACAGATGCCTCTTGGCGGGTCCGAATATATACTTCTCCCGCCAGCCAGGGTTCTCAGGCATTTGTTATTATAGGTGATCCCGGGAGAGGGGGCATCCCCGCTCCCGAAAAATCCGGTGCGTGCAGAAAAAAGGGTTCAGAGAGATCGCACTTTATCGGCGAGTGCAAGCCCTGCCTGATAACAGGCCTCCCGCTCGTCGGCGTCGGGCCTGAACATGACCTCGTAGCCGTCCCCGGCAACCTCGATCCCGGCCTTCTGCATGGACTCGCCGATCTGCTTCACGGCACCGCCGTGACCCCCGTGAGAACCGAAGGCGAAGCCGATCTTCTTCTGGGCAAGGCGGCCCGGCGAGAGGCCGCGGAGGTATGAGAGGAAACCGGCAACGGTCGGCAGCACCTCGTCTTCAAGCGTCGGGGAGCCGAACAGGACGCCTTCGAATCGAGCAACTCGGTGACGATATCGGAGCGGTGGCAGCCCTCGTAGCGTCCTTCCCGCAGGAGGCAGACCATTACCTCGAGTCCGCCGTCCATGGCGCCGACCCACCACACGCCTTCTGCGAATTGTGCTGCCTTCATAATGCTTCACCATTTGTTCGTTAGATTACTAAAATTCGTTTTTATGGGAACGAACAATATATGAGCCTTACAGTACCAGATATCTGTGTGAATCGACGGACACAGAGCGGGACGGTGGAACTCCTTTCGAGCAGCACCGGCGTCCATGCTGTGAAAAGCCCGGTGCGGGTCCTGATCCTGGAGACCCTCCGGGAAGGGGACGTCCCCTTCGACGAGATCGTGCGCCGGACCGGGCGGGCGAAGTCAACCGTCTCGGTGCATCTGCGAGACATGGTGAACGAAGGGATCGTCAACTGGCGCGTCGACCCGGAGGACGCGCGGAAAAAACTTTTTTTCACCAACGCGGAGCGTATCGGCGCGTTATCCATGTCCGAACGGATTTCCTCGGAACTTGCCCGGTACACCGGCGATTACCAGGAGGGCGGAGGCGATCCCTTCGGGTATTACCGCCTGATGTTCAGGACGATCCGGACAATGCTGATCCAGACCGGGATCAACCTCGACCCGGTGCTCTCCTCGGCCGGCCGGGAGGTGGGGAGGGCGGTGCTGCCGATCGTCGAAGACGAGAAAACCGACATATTTCTCAAAAACATCGCGGAATTCTGGGAACGGCACGGCCTCGGGCGGATCGAAACGGGGAGCAAAGAGCCCCTTGAAATCTTCGTGTACGACTGCTTCGAGTGCGTGGACCTCCCCCACATCGGCAGGCCGGCCTGCTCGTTCGACACCGGCGTGCTCACCGCCCTCTTCTCAGGCCACTTCGGCCGTGAGATCGATGTCGTCGAAACGCACTGCTATGCCGCCGGGGACGCGTACTGCCGGTTCGTCATCGAGTGCGGCGGGCAACAAAAAAACGGTAGGCGTTGAACGTCGAAATGCAGGCCCGGGTTTCCATAATACAACGCGAAAATGGCCCTGTGGAAATCTCAATATGCCAGTCGGAGTAGACCTCCCCGGCCCGGTTGAAGGAGAGCCCACCGGCACCGCTGAAAAGGAATTCGAAAAAGCCGCGAAAATATGATTCGATAGATGCGCAAGCCCGGACTCAAGAGACAGGAACCATTAACCGTGGCCGGCCTATCACAATCGATTATATTTAATAATTCACCCCTGCCGACCCGTGCAGATCCCCTCGACAATACAAACTCTTTTCGTTATTCTTGCCGATGTATGCATGCGAGCAGAATACAATAGTGCAAAGAGATGACAATGATGACACGCGTGCTTATAATAGACGATTCTTCCTTTCAGAGAAAGATCATCACCTCGATCTTCACCGCAGAGGGTCATGAGATAACCTGCGCAGAGAACGGAGTGGAAGGACTGAAAAGCGTCACCGATCATCTGCCCGACATTATGATCCTCGATCTGCTGATGCCCGAAATGGACGGGATGGAAGTAATGGATCAGATGCGCAGGCGAGGACTTCAGGTTCCGATCATCGTCCTGACCGCCGACATCCAGGAGTCGACAAAGCAGAGGTGCATAGAACTGGGAGCAGCCAGATTCATCAATAAACCGGTGAAAAAAGACGAACTCCGTGCCGCGGCCAGGGAGTTATTGGAGGTGAAAGGCGCGTGACGCACCTGAAAGACGAAGATCTCGACGCCATCAAGGAGCTGGTGAACATCGGCGTCGGCAGAGCGGCGGCGATGCTGAATGAGATCACCTGCTCCCATATCATCCTCCACGTCCCGACCCTCCAGGTGATCAGACTTGATGAACTCGATTCGGCAGGGGGGCTTCCCAGGAGTGAAGGCGCCGCCACCGTCAAGATCGACTTCAGGGGATTTTTTACCGGCACGACCGCACTGATATTCCCGCCCGAGAGCGCCGCAGCCCTCGTAATGGCGATCACCGGCGAGGGTGAGGGACAGCCCGAACTCGATGCGATCAGGATCGAAACCCTCATGGAGGTCGGAAATATTTTTATTAACGGCGTCATGGGGTCGATCGGCAATGTGCTCGACCAGCAGATCACCTACCTCCCCCCCGCCTATGTTGAGGACACAATGGGGCACATCGCACAGAGTGCTCGTTTCGACCCCGACGAACGGGTGCTGCTCGCCAACACGCGCTTTTACGTCGAAGACATCAATGTTGAGGGGATAATCGTAATGATTCTGGAGATCGGGTCGCTCGATATCCTCCTCAACAGGATTGCGACCGTCAGGGGAGGGTGATCGTACGACTGAGAACCGGTCTGCCCGCGCATGGGAAGGGATGGACCTGCTGCCGGTCGGGATCTGCATCGTCGACGATGCTTTAAAGGTCAGGTACTGGAACGCCTGTCTGGAAGAGTGGACCAGAATACCGGCCGCCGACATTATAGGGCAGGATCTCACCGAGCACTTCCCGGGCCTGAAAAAGTCCGGTGTCATCGATCGGATCGGACAGGTGTTGAAGGGGGGTGCCCCGACAGTGTTCTCATCCCAGATCCACACCTGCCTTATCCCCTCGCATTTGCCGGACGGGACGATGCGGGTCCAGCGCACCACCCTGATACCCCAGGACAGTGATGAGACAGACCGATTTAACGCGATGTTCGTCTGCGAGGACGTGAGCGCCCTGACGCAGCAGGTGAAGTCGTTCAGGGCGATGAGAAACCAGACACTGCACGAACTCGAAGAGCGGAGAAAGGCCGAGCTGGCGCTGAGTGCGACCAACGAGGATCTCCGAACATACTTCGCCGAAAACATATCCGGGCTCATGAACCCCCTCAGCAACGCTTCAGCCGACCTTGAGACGATCCTGCAGGAGATAGAGAAGGGGACGGCGGATCTCGACGACTTCGGGGCGAAATTATGCAGAGTGATCGGTGCCATAGGATCGATCGAGAAGAGGCTGGCCGAACTGAACAGGGCGGCAAGTGAAGGGCAGCAGAAATCCAGGCAGGCGCAGAGATATTTCATGCCCGAACAGGGGACAGGCCAGGAAAATTATCGTCCCTGACCCAGAACACCTGCGGCATACGGTCAGAAGACAGCACTTTTTTGTTCCACACCCCGAGACGACCATCAGGCCGGAGGGGTTCAGGCAGCACGCTCACCGCCCTGAACACCGTGGGTCTACACCCAGCCAATCCCCGCCATCAGGAGGGCGAAGAGCACCAGATCATAGGTGGCGTGGGTGATTGCGCAGACAGAGGTGTTTGTCCGTGCCCGCAGGAGGGCGAACACGATGCCTGCAAGAAATACGGAGATCACCCCGTCCCAGGCGTACTGGTAAGCGTGCAGTGAGGCGAAGACAAGGACCGAAGGCAGGATGCCGAAACGAGGCTGCAAAACACCCCTAATAGCAAGTTCTTCACCGACACCGGCAACGATCGCCGCCACGATTGCGGCGAGCGGCGTCAGGTACGACCCAAAGAGCGCCTTCATATATCCCTCATCGGTGACGTACCAGCCAAAATACCCCCAGATAGCGCCGAGGACATGGTCGACGAGAGAGAACACGATGACAAGCGCCACCCCGGCAGCGACGGCAAAGAAAACCGATCGAAGAGTCGGCCTGACAACGCCGAGACGCTCAAGCGCTTCGGGAAGAGACCTCTTAACAAAGAGGCCGACGGCGATGAAAACCCCGATGATGGTCCAGAACAGACCATAGGCATCGGACTTGGCCGCTTCCACGGGGGAAATCGGGCCGAGGACGAAATCAGGATTTTCCATCAGGTCGACAAGGGGAGGGTGACCGATGACCGTAAGGGGAACGAGGGGGAGGAGCGCAAGAGCGGCAACGATCACGAGGGCCACGGTGTGGACGAAGTTGTCCGGGTCGATCGGGATATGGCGCGCAAGAACGAGGCGGACCCGCCGTGAGAACCCGAGCAGGCTCACCCCGACCGCACCGAGACAGAGGAGCAGGGAGGAGAACAACGCCACCATGAGATCGAGATCTGGCTCCTCGACGTCCATCAGCGAAAGCCAGGGCGCAAGCGAGAAAAACCACGAGATCAGTGCAAGCCCAAGGACAACGAGGACCGTGAGGACGGCAACGAACGGCCGAAGACGGGGACGGTCGAGGGCGAGGAAGGCAAGGAGGGCGATCACGAAGATCGGCGCAGCCTCAGCACCTGCTGAGAAGAAGAGACCGAGGTCACTCTGCGGGTCGCCGGAGAAGGCGACGGCGATCGCCGCAACACCTGCCAGGAGGGCGGAGATGACCAGAAGGGGATGATAGGTAGTCCTGTCCATGAATAATACCGACCAGATTGGTTACAATTCGCATTCTGCGTATAAAAACCGTCACGAGGCATTTGCCGGGATGAGAAGTGCCATGGCCGAAGAAAAGGGATCGAAATCGATCCAGATCTCACTCCCCGGCCAGTTCACGCAGGCGGCGGATATTGCCGGCGTCGTCCCGCCGTTCATCCACCGGCGTCTCGCAGATCAGGGGAAGGCGCCGGATCGCCGGGACGGCAAGGAACGCCCTGAACCCCTCCTCACCGATCGCCCCGAGGCCGAGGTGCTCGTGCCGATCGAGATGTGAGCCGAGCGCACCCTTGCAGTCGTTGCAGTGGACGACATGAAGGCGTTCGAGGCCGATCGCCCCGTCGAAACGATCAAGGCTCTCCCCGACAGCCTCCGCATCGCGGAGGTCGTAGCCCGCGGCGAAGGCATGACAGGTGTCGAAGCACACGGCAGTGCGTTCCTCCGGCAGGGCATCCAGAATCAGGGCAATTTCCTCGAATGCCCCACCCAGACCGTTCTTCGTGCCGGCGGTGTTTTCCAGAAGAAGGCGCACCTCACCGGCAGCGGCGTCGAACGCCTGCAAGATGCCGTCAATGAGACGCTTCCTCCCCTCCTCGATCCCGGCGCCCAGATGGCTGCCGAGGTGCATGACCAGATAAGGAATGCCGAGGGCGTCGCACCGGCCCAGTTCGGCCGTCAGGGTGACGACCGACTTTTCATACACCTCACCCTTCGGCGAGGCGAGGTTCGGGAGGTACGGCATGTGGTCGACCACCGGGCCGAGGCCCGAGGCCGCGAGTTGCTCCCTGAACCCGGCGATATCGACATCGGCGAGGTCTTTGAACCGCCATCCCCTGGGATTGCGCGAGAAGATCTGGAAACAGTCGCACCCTCGCTTCTCCGCCCTTCCGACTGCATCGGAAAGCGAACCGGCGATCGAGACATGGCACCCGACACGAATCATGAGAGAGGGATGGGGCGGCGACCCTCATCAGACTGCCGGAGAGTTTCCGATCGCCTGAGATCGGATCATCTCTTTTTTGGAATCGGCATCAATCGCGCGATCGCCCCGAACCACCCCCACAGAGCCGGATGAACACCACACACGCACAGCATTCTGATCGGGAAAACGAGGTGGCTTCTCCGGCCCATATAACAAATATTTATATAGTGCTGAAGGAACATTCCTTCCATTAGATTTTTAAACTGACTCCACCAACACTACAATGCAACACTGTTCGGAGGTAGAGTGCGACAAACTGCGATCTATGGAAACGAGGGCACAGGGGAGGCGACAACTACCTGGAACGTGACCGCTGCCATCCCGACGTCAGGCAGACGGACCCTGCCGGCATGGTGCAAACCCGGTACCGCCGCGGGAATGACGCACACAGGGGAGGTCGACACCATCCCGAGAAGGGGCGACCGTACGGGCGCCACCGCAGACCAGACCCAATACAGAGGATCTGAGAGCAGGAAGTACGAGGGATCAGGAACACTGAGAACACCGGGGGAGGCCCTTCTCCCGGGGATCCCTGCGGCGAATTGAGGATCAAAGAGGTTTATACAATGGCAAGACAGGTGGCAATTTACGGAAAAGGCGGCATCGGCAAATCGACAACAACGCAGAACACGGTAGCGGCGCTGGCCGAGGCCGGCAAGAAGATCATGGTCGTCGGGTGCGACCCCAAGGCCGACTCCACGCGGCTCCTGCTTCATGGACTGTGTCAGAAGACGGTGCTGGACACGCTCCGTGACGAGGGTGACGATATCGAACTCGACGAGATCCTCAAGCCCGGATTCAAGAATACCCTCTGTGTGGAATCCGGCGGGCCGGAGCCGGGCGTAGGCTGCGCCGGCAGAGGCATCATCACATCCATCAACCTGCTGGAGTCCCTCGGAGCATACACCGACGACCTGGACTACGTCTTCTACGACGTGCTCGGCGACGTCGTCTGCGGCGGCTTCGCCATGCCGATCCGGGAAGGAAAGGCGGAAGAGATCTATATCGTGGCCTCAGGCGAGTTGATGGCGCTGTATGCCGCGAACAACATCTCCAAAGGCATTCAGAAATACGCCATGAACGGCAAGGTCAGGCTCGGCGGCATCATATGCAACAGCCGGAAAGTGGACAACGAGCACGCCCTCCTCAAGGCGTTCGCCGAAGAGCTCGGATCGCAGTTGATCTACTTCGTCCCGAGGGACAACCTGGTGCAGCGGGCCGAGATCAACAAGAAGACGGTCGTGGACTTCGATCCCGAATCCGGCCAGGCCAGCGAATACCGGAACCTGGCAAAAGCTATCGATGACAACAAGATGTTCGTCATCCCCAAACCCATGACGCAGGACCGGCTTGAAGAACTGATGATGGAGCACGGATTCCTCGGTGCAATGTAAAACAACGGCGGAGTGAGGAAATATGTTAATGATCAGAGCGATTGTCAGGCCGGAAAAGAAGGATGAAGTGCTGGCCGAACTGTCATCGGCAGGCTTCCACGCTGCAACACTCGTGGACGTGGTCGGCCGGGGCAAGCAGAAGGGGATCAGGATAGGCCGGATGGTCTACGATGAGATCCCGAAATCCCTCATCCTGATGGCTGTTGAAGACAGGGACAAGGACAGCGTCATCGAGATCATCCTGAAAACCGCAAAGACCGGTGAAGAAGGATCGTTCGGCGACGGGAAGATCTTCGTCATGCCGGTCGAGGACGCCTACACCATATCGACAGGCCGGAAAGGGCTGTGAAGGGAAGGGGCCACAATGAAAGAGATTATGGCCATTGTCCGGATGAAAAAGACAGGGGCCACCAAAAAGGCCCTTATTTCAGCCGGAGTGGCGGGGTTTACCGCCCTCAAAGTAATGGGCCGGGGTAGACTGGTCACTGAACACGAAACCATCGAGGAGTGCAAGGAGAGACTCCTCGCCATGGGAATCGACGACGTCACCGATGCCGAGGAGGTGGAAAGCGAAGTTGTCAGTTTTCTGGACGACTCGCGGTTCTTCCCGCGGCGGATGTTCATGATCCTCGCATACGACGAGGACGTGCCAAGGATCATCGACGCAATCGCTGAAGCAAACCGAACCGAGCGCGGTGTCGGTGACGGCGCCATATTCGTGATGCCGGTAGCAGACGCTATCAGGATCAGGACGGGAGAGGCAGGCGACGCAGCCATCTGGTAACCAGGGAGATCAATCATGACGGCTACCGAATTCAAAGAAGACGAGATGATGAGCCCGTACCCCGACAAAGTCAGGAAAAACCGGAAGAAGCATCTCGTCATCAAGGACACGACCCAGGCCTGCCAGGAGATAGAGGCGAACACCCGGACGATTCCCGGCATCATCTCGCAGCGCGGCTGCGCTTTTGCCGGGTGCAAGGGTGTCGTCGTCGGGCCGATCAAGGACATAGTCCACATCGTCCACGGCCCGGTCGGCTGCGCCTACTACAGCTGGGGAACCCGCCGGAACAAGGCGCGTGCAGACGACGCCACACCGCCGGAGAAGATCTACTCGACGCTCTGCTTCACGACCGATATGCAGGAGAGCGATATCGTCTTCGGCGGCGAGAAAAAACTGGCGAGGATGATCGACGAGGTCGTCGACATGCTCCACCCACGGGCGATCTCGATCTCGGCCACCTGCCCGGTCGGCCTGATCGGCGACGACATCGGCGCCGTGGCCAAAGCGGCAGAAGAACGTCACGGCATCCAGGTGCTGGGCTTCAACTGCGAGGGCTACAAGGGCGTCAGCCAGTCTGCCGGCCACCACATCGCCAACAACAACTTAATGGAAAAGGTGATCGGGACCGGCTCAAGGGCGAGGACCGGAAAATTCATCCTCAACATCCTTGGTGAATACAACATCGGCGGCGACGGCTGGGAGATCGAGCGTATCCTCGAAGAGATCGGCTACACGGTGAACTGTGTGATGACCGGCGGCTCCAGTTATCTGGAGATCAAAGACCTGCACCGGGCCGACCTGAACCTAGTGCAGTGCCACCGTTCGATCAACTACATCGCCGAGATGATGGAGACGAAATACGGCATCCCCTGGCTCAAGGTGAACTTCATCGGCGTGGAGGCCACCACCGAGACGCTTCGCACGCTCGCCCAGTGTTTCGGGGACGAGGAACTCATCCAGCAGACCGAGGTGGTCATCGCCAGAGAGGTCGCCAGGGTCTCACCGGTAATCGAGCACTACCGCAAGATCTGCGAGGGCAAAACGGCGTTCGCCTTCGTCGGAGGCTCACGGAGCCACCACTACCAGCACCTCCTCAGGGATCTCGGCATCGAGGTCGTCGTGGCCGGCTACGAGTTCGCCCACCGGGACGACTACGAAGGACGAGAGGTGATCCCCTCGATCAAGAGCGATGCCGACTCCAAAAATATTCCCGAACTCCACGTCGAACCGGACGAGGAACTTTACGAGGAGGCGCACGTCCACCTGAACATGTCAAAAGAAAAGTACGAGGAGGTGTGCAGCAAGGTGCAGCTCAGTTACTACGAAGGGATGTACCCCGAAATGAAGGACGGCTATGTGATGATCGACGACTGCAACCACCACGAGGCCGAGCAAATGCTCCGGGCCCTCAAGCCGGACATCGTCTTCACAGGCGTCAGGGACAAGTACATCACCCATAAAATGGGCGTCCCGGCAAAACAACTCCACTCCTACGACTACAGCGGCCCGTACGCCGGGTTCAACGGGGCGATCATCTTCGCACAGGACGTGGCGAACGCCCTCACCACCCCGGCCTGGAAACTGGTAACGCCTCCATGGAAAGACGACAGGAAAGGAAGTGACACCCATGCTTGAATGCATGCCGAAAGCGACGGTGCAGCGAACCGCAGGCAAGATCAACCCGGCAAAAACCTGCCAGCCGATGGGCGCCATGTACGCCTCTCTGGGCATACACGGCTGCCTCCCCCACAGCCACGGCTCTCAGGGCTGCTGTGCCTATCACCGGATGGGCCTGACGCGCCATTTCAGGGAGCAGGTGCTGGCATCGTCCAGCTCCTTCACCGAAGGCGCTTCGGTCTTCGGCGGGGCATCCAACCTCAAGACATCGATAAAAAACGTGTTTGAGATATACAACCCCGAGGTCATGGCGGTCCACACGACCTGCCTCTCCGAGACGATCGGGGACGATATCCCGAACATCATCAAACAGTCCGAAATACCCGAAGGCAAAGTCGTCATCCACGCCAACACGCCGAGTTACCAGGGTTCGCACATCACCGGGTTCTCGAACATGTGCAAGGCGATGGTCTCCTATCTCGCAGAATCGGACGGAGCCGAAAAGAAAAGACAGGTCAACGTGCTCCCGGGCTTCGTCAATCCCGGCGACATGAGGGAGATCAAACGGCTGATGAGCGAGCTTGGCGTGCCGATGATCATGTATCCGGACACCTCCAACGTCCTCGACTCGCCGTTGACCGGCAAGTACGAGATGTATCCAGAGGGCGGAACGCCGGTCTCCGAGATCCGGGATTCGGGCAACTCGAAGGCGACGCTGTCACTTGGTTCGTTCGCATCAGAGGCCGCAGGGGCGCTGCTGCAGGAGAAATGCGGCGTCCCCTGCATCTCCCTGAAGATGCCGATCGGCATCAGGGGGACCGATGCGTTCATCACGGCCGTCAGGGACACCTTCGGGGTCACCGTCCCTCCCTCGCTGGAGATCGAGCGCGGGCAGGTGGTCGATACCCTCATCGACACGCACTTCCACTACCAGGGGAAGACGGTGGCGGTGTTCGGCGACCCCGACATCGTGATCGGGCTCACCGAGTTTCTCCTCACGATGGGCATGGTCCCGAAATACGTGGTCACCGGCACGCCCGGGTCACGGTTCGAGGCCACCATAAAGGAGATGCTGGACGAGGCCGGGGTCGAGGGCAGCCGCGTGAAGGCCGAAGGCGACCTCTTCGAGCTGCACCAGTGGGTCAGGGACGAACCCGTGGACCTCCTGATCGGCACCTCCCACGGCAAGTACATGGCCCGGGCAGAGGACATCCCCCTGGTCAGGGTCGGCTTTCCCATCTTCGACCGGGCCGTGCACCCGCTCATGCCGGTCGTCGGGTACCGCGGCTGCCTCCGCCTGATCGAGATGATCAGCAACGCACTGCTGGATCGGCGGGACCGCGACTGCAAGGACGAAGACTACGAACTGGTCCTGTAGAAGGTGAAAAACCATGGAGAACGATTGTTCGCTGCCTGCTGAATCGGCAGCATGCATTGACGAACGGCAGCTCTCCATCATGACCACCGGGAAAAACAAAAGCCGCATTCATTGCGCTGATGACAGCCTGGCCGGAGCCGTGAGCCAGAGGGCATGTGTGTTCTGCGGGGCGAGGGTAGTCTTGAACCCGGTAACGGATGCGGTCCACCTCGTCCACGGCCCCATCGGCTGTGCATCGTACACATGGGATATCCGCGGCAGTCTGTCCAGTGGTTCTGAGATGTTCAGGCAGAGTTTTTCCACCGACCTGAAAGAAAAGGACGTGGTTTTTGGTGGAGAACCAAAACTTGCCGCCTGTATCGACGAAATTGTCGAGAAATATCACCCCCCGGCGATATTCGTCTACTCGACCTGCGTCGTCGGGATGATCGGCGACGACATCGTCGCCGTCTGCAAGGAGGCGCAACACCGGCACGGCATCGACGTGATCCCGGTGGAGTCCAGCGGCTTCATCTCGGGAAACAAGATCGTCGGCTATCGGGCGGCAGGAGAAGCCCTGCTGAAACTGGTCCGCCCGAAGGACGGAGAGACCGTGGAAAAAACACGGAAACTCAACTTCCTTGGCGAATATAACCTGGGCGGCGAGAAGTGGCTCGTCGAGCGCTATCTCAGAGAGATGGGCATCGAGATCAACGTGGCCTTTACCGGCGACTCGACCGTCGCCGCCCTGAAAAAAGCGCCCGGTGCATTCCTGAACCTGGTGCAGTGCACCGGGTCGATGCACTGGGTGGCGATGAACCTGGAGAAGGAGTACGGCACCCCCTATATGGACGTGAACTTCTTCGGCGCCGGGAACACCGCGGATAGCCTGCGCAAGATCGCTCGTTTCTACGGAGACGAGGAGATCACACGTCGGACCGAAGCGCTCATCGAGCGTGAGATGAGCAGGGTCAGACCGGTCATCGAGAAGTACCGGGAGAAACTGACCGGAAAGCGGGCGGCGATCTATGTGGGCGGCGCCTTCAAAGCGGTCGCCATCATTCGCCAGTTAAAAGAGCTCGGCATGGAGATCGTGCTGACCGGCACACAGACCGGCAAGCAGGAGGATTACGAACAGATCAGCGGCATGGTCAGCGAGGGGACGGTCGTGATCGACGACGCCAACCCCGCCGAGATCGAACGGTTCCTGCTGGAAAAAGATGTCGATATGATGGCCGGAGGAGTGAAGGAGCGTTTCCTCGCGCACAAACTGGGTATCGGCTTCGTCGACCACAACCATGACCGCAAAGACGGCCTGGCAGGGTTTGACGGGGCGATCAGGTTCGCCCGCGAGGTGTATGCCACCACCTGCTCGCCGGTATGGGAGCGCCTGAAGACCAATCCGTTCGAGGAGTTATAAAATGGCAGAATTCACCGGCACGCCACGGGTGCGACAGGTCAACGAGAACCAGTGCCACATGTGCATGCCGCTCGGCGGTGTCGTCGCCCTGAGGGGTGTCGAACACTCCATCGCACTGGTGCACGGCTCTCAGGGCTGCAGCACCTACATGCGCCTTGCAAACGTCGAGCACTTCAACGAGCCGATGGACATCGCCTCCTCTTCCCTGAACGAGAAGCAGACGATCTTCGGTGGGGAGGAAAACCTGAGAAAAGCGCTGGACAACGTGATCAGGGTCTATCGGCCAAAGGTCATCGGTATTATGACGAGCTGCCTCGCAGAGACCATGGGCGACGACGTCGAGAGGTTTGTCGAGACCTACAAAAAAGATCGGGAGATGGGGGAGGTCGACATCATCCCGGTCTCTACGCCGAGTTACAACGGCACCCACACCGAGGGCTTCTGGGCGACGACGAGAGCGGTTCTGGCGTATTATACACAGCCGAGCGAGCGACATGAGGGGATCAACGTCATCGTTCCCAACATCAGTCCGGCCGACATCAGGGAGATCAAACGCATCCTCGATCTGACAGGGCTCGAGTACACGCTGCTGCCCGACTACTCACTGACGCTGGACCGCCCGTACGGGGGCCGGTACCAGAAAATCGCACCCGGCGGCACCTCAACCGATGCGATCGCCCGCATGGGCGGGGCGCGGGCCACCATCCAGTTCGGCCTCACCTGCCCGGAACAGTTCTCCCCGGGGCGGTTTCTGGAGCAGCGGTTCGGCGTCCCCCTCATAAACCTCCCGCTGCCCATCGGCCTCGAAAGCACGGACCTCTTCATCAGGACCCTGAAAGAGATCAGCGGGCACCCTGTGGCCGAAAGCCTGATGCTGGAACGGGGATGGCTCTGCGACGCAATGGCGGACGCCCATAAGATCAATGCAGGGGCCAGACCGGTCATCTACGGCGAGCCCGAACTGGCCTATGCCTTTGCCAAAATCTGCATGGAGAACGGCGCCACCCCTGCGGTCATCGCCAGCGGAACACAGAACAGCGGCCTTGCCGGCCTGCTGGAGCCCCTGATGAACGAGGCGGTGGAAGAAATGGTTCTCCTCGAAGAGGCGGACTTCGTGACGATCGAAGAAGCCGCGGTGAGAGGAAGGGCAAATATTGCCGTCGGACACTCGGGCGGCAAATATCTGACCGAACGGCAGGGGATACCGGGGGTCAGGATGGGCTATCCCATCCACGACCGGATCGGCGGACAGAGAATACTCTCTGTCGGTTATACGGGCAGCCTTGCGTTCCTCGACCATTTCGCCAACACCCTGCTGGAAGCGAAGTACGGCTCATATCGCCGGCTACGGAAAGAAGAGTTGCTCAACGAAGAAGGTGTATCCGATGCAAAAGCCTGAACACCACATTTTCATCTGCACGAGTTCGCGCCCGAACGGCCAGCAGAAGGGTTTCTGCCACAGCAAGGACGGCGTCGACATCATGATGAGATTCATGGAAGAGATCGAAGAACGCGAACTTGGAGGCGAGGTCTTCATCAACAACACCGGATGCTTCGGGATCTGCGAGAAAGGGCCGATCGTTGTCGTGTACCCGGACAACGTCTGGTACGGCTCGGTGACCCCCGACGACGTGACCGAGATCCTTGACGAACATATTGAAGGCGGGAGCGTCGTCGAGCGTCTGCTGATCTGACGGCTTACCGAAGAGGAGAACACCATGGTTGTGGAGATCGCAGCGATTGTTGGTGCAGACGGATACAGCGGCGTCCTGAACGAGCCCGGACAGGTTGTCGTCTATCGCCATCTCCGGGGTGCCTGGGGGATCGACCGCGCAATGGAGGTCTCCCTCGACCAGAGTAATGGTCTGCGTGAAATGCGCCAAAAAATGGGCGAAATTTTGCAGTTTCTGGGCAGCTGCAGGATCTTCGTTGCCAGATCGGCAGGAGGCGCCCTTTACTTTGAACTCGAAAAGGCCGGGTGCAATGTGTGGGAGATCACCGGAAGACCCGTTGATTTTCTGGATATCGTGCTGGAAGACGAGGAGAAGGAGAAGATTGCAACGCAATCACAGAGCATGACCGGCATACCCGCCCCCTGTGAAAAGGCGCCGGGCGTGTTCTTCATCTCGATCAAGGAGATCCAGGGAAAGGCACCGGAGATCAGCAGCAAACAGATCCTCCAGCGGTTCGTCGCCGAGGGAAATTTCAGCGTGCTTGAAATCCAGTGCGATCATGTGCCGCCCTGGATCGAGGTCGAGGCCGAGAAGAGGGGCTATTCCATCGAGACTGAAAAAATCGGAATGAACGATGTTATGGTCAGGCTCGCGAAAAAAACGGCATGAAAGAGGGGCCACCCCCGATCCGTCAGGAGCGGGGATGTGACACCATCACCGGGAACGTTGCTCTGGTCGGAACCAGAGGGGAAAAATCAACAAAATGGTGTCATCATGAAGATGGGAAGATACACAACAGCACTGATCGCATGTATGGTAATAGGCGCATTCCTGCTGGTCGCAGGATGCACCTCGACATCGCAGTCCACAACCTCCGCTACAGAGGAGGAGAAGACCATCACGGTCTTCACGGCCGGTTCCCTGAAGGGCGCCTTCACCGACATGGCTGCAGCGTATGAAGAACAGCATTCGGGAACAAAGGTCATCCTGAACATCGACGGCACGCAGGCTCTGCGGACCCAGGTGGAGCAGGGGGCCAGGGGAGACGTATTTGCATCGGCGAACCTGAAGCATATGATCGCCCTGATGGGCGAAGGATTCATAGACAATGCAACGGTCGTTGATTTCGTGGAGAACAGGGTCACGGTCGCTCTTCCGGCATCGAATCCCGGGAACATCACCGAACTCTCGGATCTTGCGAAGGCCGGAACAAAGGTGCTGATCGGAACGCCCGAAGTCCCCATCGGCAACTACGCCCGGCAGGTGCTGGACAAGATGGCCGAAGATACGGCATACGGACAGACCTACGAGGATGCGGTGATGGCGAACGTCATCTCCGAAGAGACGAACGTGAACAACATCATCGCAAAACTCCTCATCGGTGAGGCTGACGCCGGGTTCACCTACACCTCGGACGTCGTCACCCCGGCATACGCGGACCAGCTGACCACCATCACCATCCCGGATGAGTACAATGTCGTCGCCCAGTACCCCATCGGGGTCCTCAACGAATCAGCAAACCCCGACACCGCAGAGGACTTCATCACCTTCGTCCGCTCCGAGCAGGGCGGGGAGATCCTCCAGCGCTACGGCTTTTCGCCGGTCTGAATGGCGGGGAAGGGCTGAGAAGGCCGGCGTGGCCCTCGGCGCCTCCCTCCTTTTCGGGGGGTTCCTGCTCTTCATCACGGTCCCGGTCGTTTCGCTCTTCCTGCGGATCTCGCCTGAAGCGTTCATCGCCTCCCTTTCAAACCCGGTCGTCACCGACGCACTGACCCTGAGTCTTGCAACGGCAGGCGCATGTGTCGGGATCGTCGTCCTCTGCGGGACGCCGATATCGTACATCAACGCACGGACCGCCTACCGGGGACGGGACATCATCGATACGCTCATTGATATCCCGGTGATCCTCCCGCCGGCGGTCGCCGGTCTCGCCCTGCTGATGGCCTTCGGGCGCTATGGCATCCTGGGGAGTTACCTGAGCATATGCGGGATAGAGGTTGCCTATACCACGCTCGCCGTGGTGCTCGCCCAGGTCTTCGTCTCCTCACCGTTCTATATCAGGCAGGCGCGGGCGAGCTTCGAGGCGGTCGACCGCAGCCTCGAGGACGCCGCCCGGACGCTCGGGGCGTCGCCCTTCCGGACCTTCACCAGGATCACCATGCCTCTCGCAGCGGGTGGCCTGGTTTCGGGAGCGGTGATGACCTTCGCCCGGGCGCTCGGAGAGTTCGGGGCGACGATCATGTTCGCGGGAAATATCCAGGGACGCACCCAGACGATGCCGCTGGCGATCTACACCGCCATGCAGGGGGACCTCGACGCCTCCCTCGCCCTCGCGGTGATCCTGGTGATCATTTCGTTCGGCGTCATCACCGGCGTCCGATACGCTGTCAGGAGATAATATGCTCACCGCAGTCATGGAAAAACATCTCAGGGACTATACCCTCGACATCGAGATCACGGTCAACGACGGCGAAACTCTGGTCCTGATAGGGGAGAACGGGGCCGGGAAGTCCACGGTGCTCAATCTGGTCGCCGGCCTCCTCGACCCGGATGCAGGGAGCGTCACGCTCGCGGGCCGGAGCCTCTTCGACGATGTATCCCGGACCGTCCTCTCTCCGGAGGACAGGCGTATCGGCTATGTCCTGCAGAACTACGCTCTCTTTCCGCACATGAGCGTGGTGGGGAACGTCGTCTTCGGCCTCCTCTCGCAGGGTGTCCCGAAGAAGGAGGCGCAGGAGCGGGCCCTCGATATGCTCGACCGGATGGGGATCGCCGCCTACGCGGACGTTCGGCCGGACGCCCTTTCCGGCGGGCAGAGGCAGCGGGTCGCCCTTGCACGGGCGCTCGTGACCGAACCAGATATCCTCCTCCTCGACGAACCGCTCGCGGCCCTGGATGTCAGGACGCAGGGGGCGATGCGGAAAGAACTGCGAACCTGCATCGGAGAGGCCGGAATACCGGCGATCATCGTTACCCACGCCCTCAGGGACGCCCTCGAACTCGGTGACCGGATCGCCGTGATGGAGGAGGGGAGGATCGTGGCCTCGGGCACACCAGACGAGATCCTGAAATCCGGGCAGAACCGTTTCGTGGCGAGCTTCTTCTGCGGCTGCGTGCACGGCGGGAGAGAAGGGGAATCGCAGGTTTGAAGAAAACGCGTGGGCCGCATGTAAGGACGCTCCTGCGATCGGGTCGGCCCACCCGGCCGGCCAAAACGTTAATGACCGCCGGCACCAGTTCTCTTCCAGTGAAAGTCATGGCGACGATCGTGCATTTCGACCTGCCCGCCGACGATCTCGAACGGGCGAAAACCTTCTACTCCAGTCTTTTTGGATGGAACTTCGAACTGGCTCCAGGCTGGACGGATTATTACCTGATCACTACCACTGCCGAAGACGGTTCGCCGGGCATTGGCGGAGGCATGGGAAAGCGGGGGATGCCGGATCAGCGGATTACCAGTTACATCGGGGTGCCATCCATCGACGCCAGTCTGACCGACGTGGCCCGCCTCGGCGGAAAAGTGCTGCTCCCGAAAACGGCCGTGCAGAAATTCGGGTACCTGGCCGTTTGCGAGGATACCGAGGGGAACCCATTCGGGCTCTGGGAGGAGGACGCCGGGGCGGAGTGATAAAAAGGAAGGCGGGCGTCAGCGTATCCATTTCCTGATCAGACCAGCCACCCCCTTGCCGACCTGCACCGTCGAGATCGGGCATCCGCCTCCTCGACGGCGCACGGCAGAAGATAGTTTCGGACTTGAGGACATTCGCCTTCTTCCCGGTGTTGAGTCGTCCTCCCCTTACAAGCCCGAAGGCGAAGCGTGCAATCTTCCGGCCCCCGTCTCTTTTCCGAAAAAAGTTCGGCCAGAAAATATTGCCGCCTAACCAGAAACCTTGGATAAAGATGCCAGAAAAACAGATTCAAATGGTAAATGAGCAACGATCACCCCTGAACGGAGAAAGAGGCCCAGTTCTATGATCCGCATCCTCCACATCGATGATGAACCGCTCATCCTCGATATCAGCCGGATTTATCTCGAACGCACCGGCGATATGGAGATCACCCCCTCAGGATCGGTCGAAGAGGCGCTCAACCTCATGAAACTCCAGGAGTTCGATGTCATCGTATCGGACTATGAGATGCCGGGCATGAACGGGATCGAGTTCCTCTTCGAGTTGAGGAGCACCGGCAACACGATACCGTTCATCATCTTTACGGGACGCGGCCGCGAGGATGTGGTGATCGACGCCATGAACAAAGGTGCCGATTTTTATATCCAGAAAGGCGGCGATGCCAGGTCGCAGTTCACGGAGTTGAGAAACGCGATCAGAAAAGCCGTTGAGAAAAGCAGGTTCCAGGGGGAGATCAGGGAGTCGGAACAACGCATCATGGATATCTTCCGCCACCTTCCAGACCCGACTTTTGCGATCGATTGCAGCGGCAGGGTCATCGCGTGGAACAAAGCGATGGAGTCGATGACCGGTATCCCGGCCGGTGAGATTGTCGGCAAGGGAGATTATCTCTATGCCACGCCCTTTTACGGAGCACCGAGGCCGATGATCGCCGATCTCCTCCTCCATCCGGAGGCAGAAATGACGCCGCCGTATGTGTTCCATCACAGGGACAGGAGCACCATCATCGCAGAGACTGCAGAGGCACGCCTGAATGGAAAAACGGTCGCACTCTGGGCAAAAGCGACCCTCCTGTACGATAAAACCGGCAGTGTCACGGGCGCCATCGAATCGGTCCGCGATATCACCGAACAGAAACGCGCAGAAAAAGAACTCAAAGCGGCAGATCTCTACAGGAGGAGCCTGATAGAGGCGCACATCGATCCCCTGGTGACCGTCGGCCCTGATCGATGCATCATGGACGTCAACGAAGCGACCGAAACCCTGTTCGGGCGAAAAAGAGAGGGCCTTATCGGCGCCGACTTCTGTTCGCTCTTCACCGATCCCATGGCGGCGGAGGAAGCCTACCGCAGGGTCGTCGCCGTTGGAAACGTGAAAGAACTGGCGTTGACGATCGAGGCCGAGGGAGGAACCATCCAGGACGTACTTTTTTACGGCAGCCCCTATCATGACAGCGAAGGAAATACGCTCGGCGTCTTTGCCGAGTTGCACGAACCCCTCCCCGGACAGAAAGAGGCGTCTGATTTCAGTTCAGGCATCGGCTCATGGACCGCCGCGGTCGGCTCGATCGTTTCGGCGGCCGCGTCGGTCGGATCGACCCGGGCGTTTCTCGAAGCGGCGGTCGAAGCGATCCTCAATCTGCCCGGCATTGATGAAGCGTGTATCGTGCTCTGCGATCAGGAGGGGGATCGCACGGTGATACAGAAGGCCGGGAAAAATGCACTGGCAAACGATCCGGTTCCCGCCGAGAGCGAGATCAGGCAGCGCCTCTTCATCGAAAAAAAGGCAGTTTTTTGCCCCGGAGAGGGAGAAGGATGGCATCTGCTCTTCCCTCTCGTCGCCGAGGGTCGGACCGTCTGCGTCCTTCGCTTCACCGCCTCTTCTGCCGAAACATTCCGGGAAGAGGCACAGTCCGCACTCGCCGTTGTGTCAGGAATCATCACCGTCATATATACCGGGATGCTTCGCGCCGGGAAGGACGCCGAAACGCACAGGAAGGAAGTGCTCCATCTCGACGTCCTTGCACACGATCTGGGAAATACAACTGCTGCAGCCCTGGGATATGCGGAGATCCTCCAGAGCATGCTGGAGGGGGAGGAGGCCAGGATCGTCGCCCGCATGACCGCGGCGATGGAAAAAGGGCAGGACATCATCAGGAGCATCGAGACGTCCAGCCGGGGCGACGCACCCCGCCTGCAAAACCTTGACCTCGACAGAATGATCATGCACGAGATAACGCGTTTTCCCGGAGCGCGCATCGATTATTCAGGATGCTCCTGCACGGTTCTTGCCGACGAGCTCGCCGGGGAGGTCTTCTGGAACCTCATCGACAACTGCGTCAAACACGGTGGGTCCGGCGTTTCCATTCTCATCGGTGTCCGGGAAGATGGAGAGCGGGTCGAGGTCACCATTGCGGACACCGGACCGGGCATCCCCGAAGCCCTTCGATCGAGGGAGGCCTCAGACGGCGAAGGGCTCGGCCTGAGCATCGTCCGGCGCCTGGTCTCACGCTACGGCGGCGAGGTGCGGATCGGATACCGTGTTCCCGGGCAACCGGAGGCGGGAACGGCGGTGTCGGTGACGTTTCTGAAGGCGGATGTACAGAGCGGTGCGGCTCAACGGCAGAGCATTTCTTCCCTCCAGAGGCAGGAGGTACGGGATGATGTATCGGTGACGATCAATTCCTGAAACGCCAGATCCTGCATCCTCCACCACAGATCCCCCTCTCCATCGATCACTTCATTGTGGGGCACGCTCCACCAGAATCTATCGGAGTGCATGAGAGACGGCATGACCGATGAGGAGAGAAACATATGGATACATCATATTTTTACACCCAATTTGCCGCTTACAACACAGATTGGTTCGTCGTGAATCTTGTGCTGTGGATCCTGCTCATGGCAGCAACGGCGGCGGTGCTCGCCCGACCAGGTGAAGAACGGCCGAATATGCTTATCAAGGGCGTAATGGCGCTCGTCTTTCTCTGGAACGGCACCGTTTTCTTCTTCGGGTATATGACGCAGTCGGCACTCGCCGGCGGGATCCCGTTCATCGTCGCCGGGGTCATACTCGCCGCCGATCTGGTCAGGAAGAAGATCCGGATCGCTCTGCCCCCAACCGGGTGGCAGCGATACGCCACCCTCATCTGGGCCGTCTGGGCGCTGGGGGTGTACACAATCGCAGGATGGTTCACCGGGCACTCCTATCCCGGAGGACCGCTGCCCACCGCACCCTGCCCCACCACCATCCTCGCCATCGCCCTGCTCTCGACATCGATGGCCACGCTGAAAAGCGACCGTCTGCCCTTCACGCTGCTCTTTGCCATGCTTCTGTGGTGGGCGTTCTTTGCCGGAATTTTTGCCCCGGCGCTCTACGGCTTCTATATAGACCTCACATTGCTCGCCGTCGGGGTGTATGGACTCGGGATTCTCCTGAAGCACTGGAAAAACCCAAAAACGGCGGGTTGAGGAGAGGCGGAAGTAGACCCCCCCATTCCCCGTCAGGGTGCGGGACGAAGCCGCGCCAGCACCGCCTCGCCGACCTGCACCGTCGAGGCCTTGCCCCCGAGATCGGGTGTCCGCACCCCCGCAGCAAGGGCGGCCTCCACCGCCGCATCCACGGCGGCCGCCTCGTCCTCGTACCCGAAATGGGCAAAAAGCATCGCCGCGGAGCGAATCGCCGCCACCGGATTCGCGATCCCCAGCCCGGCGATGTCCGGGGCTGAACCGTGCACCGGCTCGAAAAAAGCATGTTTGTCGCCGATGTTCGCCGAGGGGAGCATGCCGAGCCCGCCGACAAGATAGCCGGCTACGTCTGAGAGGATGTCGCCGAAGATGTTCGTCGTCACGATGACGCCGTAGCGGGCCGGGTGCATCAGCACATCCAGACAGAGAGCGTCGATGTATTTCTCCTCCCAGGCTACTCCCGCCGCCTCGGCCTCCTCGATCGCACACCGGCGGAAGAGAACGTCCGACTTGATCACGTTCGCCTTCGTCCCGAGAGTGAACCGCCCGCCTTTCGCAAGCCCGACAGCGAAGCGCGCGATCCGCCGGCTCCCGTGTTCGGTGACCACCCGCAGGGTGCAGGCGCTTCCCGGCAGGCTCCACTCGATCCCAGAATAGAGACCTTCGGTGTTCTCCCGCACGACGGTGAGATCGACGCCCGGCCCCTTCACCGGCCGCACGTTCGCATAAAGGTCGAGGTCGTGCCTGATCCGGAGGAGGACGCTCCGGTAATCCGGGTCCGGCGGAGTGGTCACGGCACCGAAGAGGATTGCATCCGCCTCTGAAAGAGCGCACATCTCCTCCGCACCGACGGCGGCGCCGCAACGCTCCCAGCGGCCGTATCCGACCTCGACAGGATAATAGTCCCAGTCGGGGTGGAGAAGGCGGAGCACGTTCTCTGCCACCGGGACGACCTCCCGACCGATCCCGTCACCCGGAACGACAGCGATCCTCATGCTCTCTCCATGCCGCGAGCGCCGCCCGCAACACCGTATCGATGACGTGCGGGGAGGCGCCCCAATGGACGACGCCGCCGAGTTTCCCGTTCCAGACACCGACGCCCTCGCGGTCGGCCCGGCAGCACCGGGCGATGAACGGCTCCTCGGCCACCTGCGTCAGGGGGCAGATCTCGTCGATCACCACGCCGGCCCCGTAATTCTCAGCACAGAACTGCCGCGCCGTGAGGCATCCGGCCACACGCTCGGTGCCTGCAAGGCGGTCGGTGTCCAGGGTCAGATCGAACCCGCCGGCCCTGCATGGATAGACCTCGGCGGCCGTCTCCCTGATGTCCCTGATATGGTAATCGAATACGATCCCGAGGTCGCCGAAGAGGCCGACCGCCTCAAGTTCCTCCAGGATGGCGGCGAGATGGGGCCGCGGCGGGATGATGTCGTAGACGTGCACGGTGAGGAGGTCCGCGGGCTCAGGATCGATCACGAAGGTCCTGGACTCGTCGGGACTCTGAAAGACCGTACAGCGATGGCCTCCGGCCTTCGCAAGCCTGACCAGGAGAGAACGGTCGTTGAAGTTCACCGGGTCCGGATAGAGGATCGTCTCGTCGGGGGTGGCGAGCACCTCCTCCTCGACCACCTCCCGCATCAGGCCGGCGCCGTCGGCGAGGCGGACGGCAAGCACCTCGTAGCCGTCCCCGGTCTGCCTGATCAGCCAGCGGGAAAGAAAATAGACGCGGCTGCCAAGGGGGCGGCCGGTCGCGAGCCCGACATATTTACATTCTTCCGGAAAGATCATCGACGTCCTCCGCACAGGAACGGAACGAGACCGCCTGCAGCAAGGATCGCACGCATACGGGGCGAAAGAGGGCTTACTGGCCGGCGTATTCCGCAGGCCTCGATCCAGCCCTCTCCGAGATCGAACGTGATCCGATCACCGTCGCTGCAGGGGATATCGCACTCGAGCACAGGCAGTCCTATGTTGACGGCGTTGCGAAAAAAGATTCTGGCAAACGAAGGCGCCGCCACCGCGACGACCCCGGCGTCCCTGAGGGCGACGGCCGCCTGCTCGCGCGACGAACCGCAGCCGAAGTTGCCGCCCGCCACGATCACCGCACCGACCAGCCTTCCCGCAAGGGCGGGATCGAGGTCTTCAAGGGCGTGCGCCGCCCAGACCGAACGGTCCTTTGTCCGGAGGTAGCGCCCGGCGATGATCAGATCGGTGTCGACGTCCCGGCCGAGACAGACGGCGTGCCCGGTGCCCCTCACAGAAACTCCTCCGGAGACGTGATGGCGCCCACAAGCGCCGTCGCTGCCGCAGTCAGGGATGACGCAAGATAGATCTCCCCACCGACGCCCATCCGGTTCTTGAAGTTACGGTTCGCCGTGGAGAGGCAGACCTCGCCCTCTCCGAGAACGCCCATATGGGCCCCGAGGCACGGCCCGCACCCCGGCGTCGCCACGGCGCATCCGGCCCCGACGAGATCGGCGAAGACGCCGGTCGCCACCGCCGTTGCGAGCACGGAGCGGGAGGCCGGGACAACGATCGTCCGCACCGCAACTCGTTTTCCGCGCACGATTGCAGCAAAAGATTCAAGATCCTCGTAGCGCCCGCCGGTGCAGGTGCCAAGGAAGACCTGGTCCACAGCGATCCCTTCCTTCTCAGCCACCGGGCAGACCGTGTCCACCCGCGGCGGCAGGGCGAGGAGAGGAACGATGTCCCCCAGGTCGATCTCGACCTCGTCCAGATAACTGCCGGCGTGGGGGACCTGCGGTTCGGCCGCAGCACCAAAGCCTGCGAGGTACGCGCGCGTCACCCTGTCGGCATAGAACATCCCGGCCTTCGCTCCGGTCTCCACCGCCATATTACAGAGGGTGAGGCGATCGGCCATGGCGAGGGACGTAGCCCCCTCCCCTACGAACTCAAGGGCGCGGTAGGTTGCACCGTCCATTCCGAGGGCGGCGACATAGGCGAGAGCGACGTCTTTTGCCGCGGCAGCGCCGGAAAGGGTGCCTTCAAGGAAGATGCCGATCGTCTCAGGCACCCTGAACCATGTGCCGCCGGTCACCCAGATGCCGGCCATGTCTGTCGCACCGACCCCGGTGGCAAACGCCCCGAACGCCCCGAGGGTGCACGAATGCGAGTCGGCCCCGACGATCACCTCACCGGGGAGGGCCCGGCCCTCGGCCATCACCTGGTGACAGACACCCTCCCCGACCTCGAAGAAGTGCATCCCGGTCAGGGCGGCAAACTCCCGCATATCCCGGTGGAGATCGGCGGTCGTCGAGGTGTTCGCCGGGACGATGTGGTCGAAGATCAGGTAGCGCCGATCAGGGTCGGTAAACACCCCGGACCCGATCTCCATCCAGGCGGCGCGGGCGAGCAGCCCGGTGCCGTCATGGACATAGGCCCGGTCGACGGCCCGGTCCGCATAGGCACCCGCACCGGCGCCGAGAATACGCTCGGAAAGGGTGCTCACCGTCCGGCCCCCTCTCTGGCCGCACAGAGGATCTCATGGAGCACCTCAGAGGTCACTGCGCACTTCGCCTCGCTCCGCCTCTTCACCTCGGCAAGCACCCAGGTGATCTCGTTCTCGGCGAGGTCGTAGCCGAGAGAGGCGGCCACGTGCCTGACCGCATGCCTGCCCGTATGCTTGCCCAGAATGAACGTCCGCTCGCAGCCGACAAGAGTGGGCTTCACGTACTCGTAGGTCTCGGGATCCTTCAGGATGGCCGCGATATGGATGCCGCTCTCGTGCGAGAAGGCGTGAGCGCCTACGACCGCCTTATTCCTGGCGATCGGCATACCGGCGGCCTTCGCCACCGTTTCCGAGAGTTCGTGCAGGAGCGAAAGGTCGTAGCGGCGGATGTCGGCCTTCATGGCAAGCAGGACCAGCACCTCTTCGAGCGCGGCGTTTCCTGCCCGCTCCCCGATCCCGTTCACGGTGGTGTGGAGCTGGAAAGCCCCGGCCGCCGCCGCCGTGATCGTGTTCGCCGTGGCGCACCCCATGTCGTCATGGCAGTGGATGCAGAGAGGGGCCGGCACCGAGGGGATGATCTCCTCGACAGCGGCCCTGATCTCTATGGGCATCAGGCAGCCGACGGTGTCGGTGAAGGTGACCAGATCGGCACCGTGTGCGACCGCCTGCCGGTACGCCCCGAGCAGGAACCCAGGATCGGTCCGGGAGGCGTCTTCGGCCCCGAACCTGACCTCGACACCGTGGTCGTGAGCGTACTCGACCATGGCCATCGCCTCGGTGAGCACCTCCTCCCGCGGCCGGCCGTACTTGTGCCTGATATGGAGGTCCGAGGTCGGCAGGAATACCGAGACCATGTCAACCCCGCAATCGAGGGCGGCGTCGATATCCTCCTTTTTCGCACGGGACAGGGCACAGATCCGGGCGTCGAGTCCCATGCGGCATATGGCCCTGACGGCCTCCTGTTCGTTCGACGAGACCGCAGGGAACCCCCCCTCGATCACCTCGATGCCGATGCCGTCAAGCAGCCCGGCGATCTCCATCTTCTCTTCACAGGTGAACGAAACGCCGGGCGTCTGTTCACCGTCACGCAGAGTGACGTCGCAGATCTCAACATTCCACATGCTCATGGCTCTCTCCGCCGGGGCATATGCCCCGTACGACAACAGTTACCGGTCTTTTAGCAGGCAGGATCAGCCGCCCGAGCGTCGCACCGTCGGCAGCGTCGCAGATGACGGGCTCGGCCCACCCGATATAGCGCAGGACGTCGGGCACTTCCTGGCCCCCGACCATTCCCATCCGCCTGTTCGCAAGGACGATACAGAGGAGCGGCAGCTCCTTCTCATACACGTCGATCAGAGCGTTGATCCCGGAGTGGATGAGGGCGTAGTCCCCGATCAGGGCCACACCAGTACTCCTCGCCCCGACCGCAACGGCGGACCCGAGACCATAGGAGGCGATGCCGAACCCATACGGCGGGTTCATGGCAAGGAGCGAACACCCGGCATCGCAGGCCGCATGCATCCCTCGCTCCGCAAGCAGGTCAAAAAGGGTGCGGTACTGGCAGTGGGGGCAGAGGCCCCGGCAAAACCCGCGGTCGGCAAAGCGTTCGGGCTCACCGGCCGCCGCCTCGACCGCGGGAAGAGTCACCCGCACCCCCGGCAGATCGGGAGGAACGGCAGCCGCCGCCACTGCAAGCGCCCGCTCCCACCGCCCCCGCATCGTGAGGGAACGGGGCGCAAGGGAGCCGGAGACGCGGGCCGGCACGCGAGGTTCCGGGCAGACAGGGGCGTCGAGGGTACCGGACGTCACCCTGAGGACCGCCACCCTGGAGAGGTGTTCGGAGAGTGCAAACGCCGCCCCAACCGACGCAAACATGTCGGTCTCGGGTTCGACCACCGGCACCATGGCGACAGGGCCGAAGTGACGGGAGTCCTCCGCGGCCTGCGAGGCGCGGCAGAGGGGATCGTCCCCGGCCACCACGACGACGCTGGCGATGAGTCCCTGTGCCGTCGCCTGCACCATGGGATCGGCGAGGAGGTTCACGCCGACGTTTTTCACGATCACCGCCGCCCGCCTGCCGGCAAGCGAATCGCCGAGGGCGTACTCGAGGGCCACCTTCTCGTTGACGCAGATCTCAGCGCCGGCCGTTGCGGCGACTTCGGTCACCGGATAGCCGGGCACCGTGTAGATCGCGTCGGCAATCAGGCGCAGGGCCGCCGCGAGCGCTTCCCCTCCGTTCATCCTCAATCCCTCCCCGGGATCAGGTCGCAGCCGGTGCAGGCGGCGCACATTGTCCGGGCCCGCGCAGCATCGAGCCCGGCCGCCGCCATCTCCCTGGCGGCGACGGCATGCAGCCGGAGCAGCCGGGCGGCAGTCGGACGGCGATAGCGGGACAGCCCTGCCGAAGGGGTCAGGGGGCGCAGCACCGGGATCACGCCGAGACGGCAGAGCCGCCCGATCGCCTCCTCCATCTCGTCGTCGCTCTCGCCGAGGCCGACGATGATGTTGCTCTGGACATGATTTTTACCAAAAAGCCGCACCGACGCCCCGAGCACCTCCCAGACCAGGTTCCAGTCGAGCCCCGGACACATCTCGGCGAAGATCCCCGGTGTCGCAGCCTCGATGTTGAACTTCACCTCGGCCGCACCGGCCTCCCAGAGCTGGCGGGGGGTGTTCCTGGTCGGGTAGATCGAGACACCGATGGGGATGCCGAAGGGGGTGAGCGCCCGGACGACGTCCAGCGCCCGCCGCTCCTCCTCCTCGACGCTCCCCGCAACCCCGGCGGTGATAGAGACGGCGTCGATCCTGTTCAGGGCCGACCGCACCATGGCGACGATCTCCGCCGTCGTCTTCGTCCGGCCACCGCTCCCGGGCACCGCACAGTAGCGGCACGAAAAGATGCAGCTCTCGGAGAGGGTGATGTACGCCTGCCGCGGGCAGTGGAAGCCCGGTGTCTCGAGCACGCCCCGCACCATCTCGCCCCTGAACGGGATGACGGCGTTCCCTTTCCCCTCGTGTATGAGCGTGAGGGTGGCGTCCGGATCGACGGCAAGGCGGATCCTCCGCCCTTCGACTGAAAAAAAGATCGATCCTTTCCCGCCGGCACCCGGTCCGGCGGTGGAAGATGCAAGATAAGCGCCCGGAGGGATGCCCACGACCTTCACCCGCCCCTCCGCAAGCAGTTCGGCCTTCAGAATCAGCCAGTCCATAAGGAAAGCGCCTCCTCGAAATCGGTATAGAAGGGGATCGCCGCAACCGCCCCGATCAGGCCGCGACCGTCCATCACGACCCTGACATTTTCGAGAACGGCGTCGAGGTCGGCGCGGCTGACCTGTCCCCGTTTCACCGCCTCCCCATACGCCCGCAGGGGCGACGGGTCGAAGCCGACATGGACGGCCATGCCCGTCTCCTCCGAAAGGGTGTGCCTGCGGAGAAGGGCGGCGAACCTCTCGACAAGACAGTCCGGATCGGTGGAGGCGAACTCCACCGCACAGGCGACGCAGTTTTTCGTCCTGAACGGCACCGGAAAGAGCTGGACGATCGTGTGCGAGAGATAGACCGAGGCGTCGTCGGCCAGCGCCTTCGCGATGTTGTGGACGAGCGTCCACGTCGCCCCGGCCTCGGGGGTATCGGTGTCGTCGACCCCGATGATCACCCGCTCCCTGCGGGGCAGGCGGATCGTCGAGCCGGCGACCTTGCCGCCGCCCGATTCGTCGCACTCGGCGCCGAGCACGCCACCGGCGCGGGCCCGGCAGGCCGCCGCACCGACACCGCCGCCGCCCATCCCAAGGTAGGTGACGGCGATCTCGTCCCCGTCCACAGAGGCGCCGGCAATGCCGGCGGGGAACCTGGACCCCTCAAGGTCGAGCGGCGCCGCACCGGCCCTGAGCACATAGCGGGTCGTCGCGCCGACGGTGCGGGCCGACACCACGATCGGGCTCTGCGCATAGTGGCGGCGCACCCACTGCGCCCCGCCGATACACTCGTAGAACTCCACCACCTCGATCAGATCGCCCTCCGGGTCGGCGACCCCGGCGATCAGCGGGTACGAGACCACATAGGGGTCAGGAAGCCCTTCAGATCCCGCCGTCAGGTCTCTCTCCATACAGCCCCGCCGCCTCCACGCCGCAGTTGCCCCACAGCACCGAGCCGAAGGCCCCGATCCGCCCCTTGCTACGCGCCGTATCGATGAATCTGACGCCGATCCGTTCGGCCTCGGCCTCGACCTCCTCCCGTTCCAGGAGGTCGGTCTTGATCTTTCGGGCGTACTCGGACCCGGGGATCTCGATGCCCCGGTAATATGCAATCCCGGTGTCGGCCGAGACGGCGTTTTTCTCGATGTAATCCTTCACAAATGCCAGGAGTGGATCAACCGAACCCGGGCGGACCGCAAAGTTCAGCACCGAACCGACGCAGTTCGTCGTCTTCTTCGGCACTGCCGGGTTGAGCTGCACAAGCCGCATATTAAGGTACTCGGCACCGGCCACTTTGCACGCCTCCGCACACTTCAGGGCGAGCACCCAGGTCGCCCCCTCCTCCTTCGTGTCGGTGTCGTCGATCCCGATCGTCACCTTCTCGTAGACCGGCGAGACAATCCGCACCCGGCACACGCGGGCGCCACCGATGCGGAGGTCGTCCTCGGTCGGGTACTCGGCGCGGAGCACGCCCGGGGCCTGCGGGAGGCAGGCGGCGACGCCGACGCCGGCACCTGCAATGCCCGCCCATGTGGTCACGACCTCGTCGCCCTGCACCTCGACGCCCTCAAGGGCCTGACCGCCGATCTCCCTGCCCGCTGCGCCGAAATGCGCGTCCTCGCGACCGAGGCGGGCACGCATCGTCATGGACGATCCCTGCACCTCGGCGGAGGCAAGCACACCGCCGGCACGCCGCCGGTTCATCATGTCCCATTCGATGGTGCCGCGATGCCGGCAGGTCTCCAGTACTTCGGCCAGCCCTGCCTGTTCGTCCACCATCACAATAAATTTCTGCGCGAACAGCGGTCCGAACCGGGCCTTCGCATCCTCTGGCGTGAGCGTGATCATCAATAAACACCGAAATTTTCGTTGACGAAATAGTCGGCGCCATCCGAGATAAAAGGATCGGCCTCACCGAGAAGAACGATCAGAAGAACAATAGAGCAAACAGGGGGATGGCACGGTTAATGGCGCTTATGTAACGGAGAGAGGAAGGAGCGGTCGGGAAGAATCAGAGGATTCCTCCAGAACAAGTCAGGGACTCCTGAAAACAAGAGAGGAAGGTTTTACCATCTCTTTTTCCAGGCATACGCACCGACGGCGGCCAGCAGGAGTATCAGGCACCCCGCACCGACCATGATCGACCAGGGAAGTGTCTTTTCGGTCGGCTGCGTCTCTGTGGGCGACGTGATAGTGGTCGCTGCTGCGGCTTCGTGTCCTGCCGATGCCGTCACTTCCGTCTGCACGGAGGTCCACGCAAGGGCGTAGACACTGAAATGCGAGACCGATACGGTGAACGTGTGGGTGGCGGTGTCCACGACGGCCGGGACCTCCTGCCAGGATCCGGTGGCATCGTCGTACCACAGCACCGTCAGCGTGGTCGGGTCGTCGATCTCTGCCCACTCGTCCTCCGTGAGGGTGAAGGTGAGAGTGACGGCGGGATCGAAGGTGGCACCGTCGGGGCCGCAGGTCAGCGCGAGGCCGAGAGTGTTTCCGGTCGGAACAGGAGGCAGGGCGGAGATGTCCAGGGTGTCAATCGAGATGTCGTCAATAGGATCGCCGTTGCCGTCGAGGGCGGTCGTGCCCGCCGGGACGGTAACGGAACCGGTGCCGTCGGCGGTTCTGACCGTCACCGATTCGCGCACCTTCCCTGACGCCGAGATGTCAAGGGACGCACTTCCGGCGTACGCCGTCGGCGCAGCGGTGGCGGCGGCCGTCGGCGATGAGATCGAAGACGATCCGCCACTGCTGCCACCACTACTACCGCCGCCGCTTGAGGTGGTGGTTGGAGTGGGGGTGACGGCACTGCCGACACTCAGGTCCAGGGCGGTCGTGCTGCCCAGCGTGAATGTAGCCGTCTGCTCAGCCTCTTCCCCGTCGACCAGGAAGGCGATCGTCTCGCCGACCTGGTCTTCAGTTGTCCTAACGATCAGGCGGTCACCGTAGTACCGACTCGAACTGCCATATTTCCCGCTTTCCGTCGTTTCGATCGAACCGCATTCCGTGTCCCCGATCATGGCGACGATCACGGTCCCGGCCGGGGCGGCGGAACCGTCGATCGTGACGGCGCCCCAGAACTCCTGTGGAAAGGTGGGGACGCTCCCCTCCGCGGCCGCCGCACCGGCAACCAGCGCGAGGATGAGGATCAATGCGCCGCAATACTGTGTTTTCACGTCATCACCTTCATGCTCCGATGGCTGCCAGCGTGTCCGGAACGTTCATGTACAGCCAGTATCCCTGCATCGGGTCCATCAGGCGGTCGTCGCCGTGGCGGCCGGTGGCGCCGTTGATGATCGAGATACCGTATGCCTGCTCCCCGGCGTCGAACGCGAAGAGCGTGGTCCAGGCATCGTCCACCGAGAGGAGGGTGTCGGCCGCCGTGGCGGGCACGGTGTCGGAGAACCCGATCGCATTCCAGCCCTCGTCAAGGTCTTTGGTGGGAGGGGCCTGCACCGAGCCGGCGGCGAAGTGGAGCGGGATCGTGTAGGTGCCGTTCGCATAGATCCAGATCCCGTCGAGCGGCTCGAACGCTTCCTGCGAACTCATCGCTTCCCAGCTCTGTGAGCCGTTGTAGAGCAGCACCGAGTGGTCGGCGGTGTCCACCTCGTCGAAGATGGCGATCGTGTTCTGTCCGTCGGCGAGACGTTTCGGCGTCGAGACGAAGTTCCAGCCGGGGTGGAGGGTGAGCGCGGCCCCAGCGAGGTCGAGATGGATCGTCGCGGTCTGGTCCTCGGCAACGGTCACGGTCGCCGCAGCGTCGGCGTAGCCGTCGAGGGTCAGGGTGACGGTATGATCGCCGGGGGAGATACGAGTCAGCGTGGTGTTCGTCACTTCACCGGTGTCGACGCCGTCCAGGAAGATTGCGGCGCCGTCGGGCGTCGAGGTGACCGTGATCGAACCGGTCGATTCGGCGAGGGTGAATTCGATCGATACTGTCTCGTTGTCGACGACGGTCACGGTGGACTCGGCGTCCATGTAGCCGCCCTTCGTGACGGTGACGGTGTGCTCACCGGCCGGGACGTTTTCGAGAGTGGTGTTTGTCGTCTGCCCGGTGGCGGCGCCGTCCAGGAAGATCGCGGCACCCGCAGGCGAGGATGCGACGGCGATCGAACCGACTGCCTCGACCAGGTCGAGGTGCAGGGTGGCGGTCTCGTCTGAGCGGACCGTCACGTTCGCCGCGGCGTCGCGGTAGCC
>ENA-ORXD01000537-ORXD01000537.1-sediment-metagenome-genome-assembly--contig:-NODE-537-length-46636-cov-4.409223_pt1 | contig 46636 bp, 45 predicted proteins | sample MGYA00237862_ERZ511471 | MGnify/ENA metagenome assembly ERZ511471 | reverse complement strand
ATTTCGCCAAAGCCGGCACCCGCCGCGGTCGCAACTCCTTTAACCTGGAGGTGGATGAAGAACTGGCTCAATGCCGAGTCCGACTCATCCTGACAGCGGCGATCGCACTGGTCCTCGGACTCTGTTCATTACTCAAGACAACCCGTCCCGGCGAACAGCTGCCTCTGGCGGCCAGCGTAGTGCTGGTTTATTTCGTCTGCTCGTGCCTCTGGTGCTGCTGGGTAAGCCGTCGCCCGGCCAAAGTCGCCTGGCGCAAATTGCTGATGCAGCTGGCAGACTTGACCCTCACCCTGCTGGGCATGTTCCTGCTCGGCCCCTTCGGCGGCGCCTTTTATCCCCTTATCCTGTGGATCATCATCGATTTCGGCATGCGTTTCGGCCCGCCCTTCCTATTCACCGGCATGGCCGGCGGTTTGAGCGGCTTCGTTATGCTCAGCATCATCAGCCCCTACTGGCAACAGAACCTCCCCACCGCCATGGGCCTGATGCTGGGGATCGTTATCCTCCCGCTGTTCTATCTGGCATTATTGCGTCGTCTGCATCGGCTCAACAAACGTCTGGCCGGAGAACTGGCCCGCACCGCCCATGCCGCGACCCATGATACCCTCACCGACCTGGCTAACCGGGAATACTTCTTTGAAAAGATCAACGACGAGCTCAAACGCATCAACCGCCACGGCGGCGGGTTCGCCATCCTCTTCATTGACCTTGACGGCTTCAAGCAAATCAACGATAACTACGGTCATCAGGAAGGGGATAAGATCCTCATTGAGGTCGCAACCCGGCTGCGCGACCTGGCTCGCAAGAGTGACTGGATCGCCCGCCTTGGCGGTGACGAATTCAGCCTGCTGCTGCACGGTGCGACCCGCCCCGAGGTCATCTGCCGCCTCGCCCAAAATATCATTCTGCGCCTGGCCGAGCCTTATACGCTGAGCCATGGACCGGCCTGCATTTCAGCCAGTGTCGGCATCAGTCTCTGCCCCCGCCACGGCGAATCGGTTCAGGACCTGATCCGGGCAGCGGACAGCGCCATGTATCGGGCCAAGGCCAGCGGCAAAAACGCTTTCGTCCTTTATGACCTGTCCCAGGACAACACGGATCTCTCCCTCCTGCCGCGTTTTTAATTCGCAATGATCATTCTGTTTCCCTGAAAGGCTTCTTTCCCATGGGAGAATTCCTTGTCAGCGGCATTCTGCTCGGCCTGGCCGCGGGCTTCTCTCCCGGCCCGCTACTGGTGTTAGTGATCACGGAGACCCTGCAGCACAATCGGGCCGCCGGTTTCCGTGCAGCCAGTGCTCCTCTGGTCACTGACCTCCCGATCGTCCTCGGGGTCTTTCTGCTGCTGAAAAGCCTGGCTCATTTCGAAGCTGTGTTGGGAGGCATCTCTCTGTTGGGTGCATTATTCGTCCTTCGGCTCGGAGTGGACAGCCTGCGCAGTCGCGGCCTGACCTTGAGCCCGGCTAGCCAGCAATGCCAATCCCTGCGCAAGGGGGTTCTGGTCAATTTCCTCAGCCCTCATCCCTACCTGTTCTGGTTCAGCGTCGGCGGCCCGCTGGTGCTGCGCGGGCTGGAAATCTCGCCCTTTGCCGCCATCGTGTTCATCCTCGGCTTCTATGTCTGCCTGGTCGGAGCAAAACTGATGCTTGCAGTCATTGCCAGCCGCTCCCGCAACGTTCTGACCGGCCCGGCCTATCTGTTCACCATGCGCTTGCTGGGCGCACTGTTGATCCTGTTCGCTCTGCGCCTGGGTTACGACGGACTGCAGCTGTTTGGCCTTGTGTGAGCCTAGGCCGCCATCTGGCGTCCTTTGTGGTATCCTTTTCAGGGATGAAAGCGCTTTGAACTGAAACCTTTGGGACACGGCTATCGTTATGCAAGGAACCATCGGAGCCATCTGGGGAGTCGGCGGCATCATCCTGTTGCTGACCAGCGCCGTTGTTCGACTCACCCCCACCGGGTTGGCCGCTTTGGTTGGAGAACTGAACTGGTATCATTACCTGAGCCTGCTTTTGATCCTGTCCGGCATGGCCTATTATGAGGGTTACCGCGGTTTTCAATGTGGTTTTGCACCGCGCGTGGTAACACGCGCCCGTTATCTGGCTCAAAATCCAAGCTTGGGAAGGGTGCTGGGCGCGCCGCTGTTCTGCATGGGATTTTTTCACGCCACCCGCAAACGTCGCATCGTCTCCTTTTCCGTGACCAGCGGCATTATTGTTTTGATCGTTCTTGTGCGCCAACTGCCCCAGCCATGGCGCGGACTCATCGATCTTGGCGTGGTCCTCGGTCTAGGCTGGGGAATTCTCGCCATTCTGGCCTTTTCTTTCCGGGCATGGCGAGCACCCGACTTCCCCGTATCGCCCGACGTACCCACCCTAACTGAGTAATTCAGGAGTCGCCCATGGAAATCTTTACCGCCATTGGAACCCGGCGCGCCATCAAACACTTTGATCCTCAGCACCGGATGTCAGACGCCGAGATTGAGAAACTGCTCTCGCTTGCCATCCTGTCGCCGACCGCTTTCAACCTGCAGCACTGGCGCTTCGTGGTGGTCCGCGATCCGCAGCTGCGCCGGCAAATTCGTGATGTCGCCTGGGACCAGGCGCAAGTGACCGATGCCTCTCTACTACTGGTGCTGTGCGCCGATTTGCAGGCCTGGAACAAAGAACCGGACAGATACTGGCGAGGAGCTCCCCAACCTGTGCAGGATTTCCTGGTTCCGGCCATCGATCATTACTATCGCGGCAGGGAACGGGTGCAACGTGACGAAGCTATGCGTTCGTGCGGCATCGCCGCCCAGACCCTGATGCTCAGTGCCCGCGCCATGGGCTACGATTCCTGCCCCATGGACGGCTTTGATTTTGATGCGGTGGCGAAACTCATCAATCTTCCGTCTGACCACGTTATCGCCATGATGCTCGCCATCGGCCGCAAAACCCAGGACACCTGGCCACGCCCCGGCCAACTGAGCCTGACCGAAGTGATGCGCATCGACCGGTTCTGATTATCCATTTGTATCATCAACCCTCAAGGGTTATTCCATTCCAGAGGAGGACGACATGTTTTCATCATTTGTTCAGCGCCTGGCCCTGCCTCTCCTGCTGGCCAGCGCCATACTATTGGGTGGTTGCCAAAGCGCCTATTATGGGGCCATGGAAAAAATCGGCTATCACAAGCGAGACATCATGGTCAACCGGGTGGAAGCGGCTCGGGACAGCCAGGAAGACGCCAAGGAACAATTCAAATCGGCTCTGGAACGTTTCAGTAGCGTCTTGAACTTCAAGGGTGGCGAACTTGAGGACAAGTACAATCAGTTGAACAATGAGCTGGAGAAGAGTGAAGAACGCGCCAACGAAGTTCACGAACGAATCGCCTCGGTTGAGGACGTGTCGGAAGCGTTGTTCGACGAATGGGAGGAGGAATTAAAGCAGTACAGCAGCTCCAGCCTGAGGCGCAGCAGCCAGGAAAAAATGGAGCAAACCCGCCGCTCTTACGAAAAATTGATCGGCGCCATGAAGAAAGCGGAAGCCAAGATCGAACCGGTGCTAAAGCCAATGCGCGACCAAGTGCTGTACCTCAAGCACAATCTCAATGCCCAGGCTATCGCTTCATTGCGGACCGAACTGGTTTCCATCGAAACCAATGTCTCGACCCTGATCCGCGACATGGAGAAATCGATTGCCGAGGCTGACAAATTCATCCAGAACTTGAATGAAAACAAATAGGCCCGATCCAGGCAAAGTTTCCGGCGAATGGTATAATGAGGATTAAATCTTTGCCGGAGAACGTGCCATGAGCAAACACAAAGACCATTCAAAAGAGACAAAAGACAACGATAAGGACAGACCCAAACAGATGTGCAAGCTTCTGCACAAGGGGCAGATGGAGGAACTGGACCGTCGCTCCAGCCAGCCGACTGTGATCTGCAACAAATGCGGCGCTAAAGCGAACGACAAACATGACGTCTGCAGCCCGCGTAAAAAATAATACGTGACAACTTCAATATCCCAATGAACAGGGGCCGGCTCGCCAAGCGAACCGGCCCCTGTTGTATTTTTTGTCAAGCAGCGCCGTCACTTCTTGTTCAAGATACGATCCAAATCGGCTGCCGAGGGAAGCTGTACATCCTTGTAGACAATCACTCCCTCCCGATCAATCAGAACGTTCATCGGCGTCATATTCACCCAGAAGGTCACTGAAATTTCACTGTCCTCGTCAAACACCATGGGAACGCGCAACCCACGGCGCTCGGCAAAGGCTTTGACATCATCAGGGGTGTCGTTGATACCGACGTTGACCGCCAGGAACTGCACGCGATCACCGTAGGCCTGGTAGAGCGTTTCAACCTCAGGAAATTTTTCCTTGCAGACCTCACACCATGTGGCCCAGAAAATCAACAGCACCGGTTTCTTCCCTTTCAGGTCATCATCCAGAGAAATCCGCTGCCCATCCATCGTTGTGGCGGTAAAATCCGCTGCCGCGGTTCCCGCCACAGGGGGGGAAAAGGCCTGGCACCAGCCGGCCAGCAATAGAACCAGAAGACATCCCCAAAATAATCTTTTCACAGCAGTAGTCTCCCTGCACGCAGCAGAAAATACTCGCCGTAGGCCAACAAGCCGACAGCCAGCAAGCGTTTAACGAAAATCATCCAGCGTCCTGGATCGGGAAGCCGTTTGAGGACGCCGGAAAAGGTTCCGATAACGATCAGCAAAGAGGACATGCCGAAAGCGAAGGCAAACAGCATGGCCGCGCCGAGCGCCACATCCCGCGAATTGGTGACGTAAATAAGCAGGCCGGCGAGAACCGGCGAGGAGCAGGTGGCCGCCACCAAACCGGACAGCAGACCGGTGATAAAAGCGCCGATGTGCCCTTTGCGAGTCGTGCCGCGAGCCGTCGAGAACAACGGCGGCTGGACCCAATCGAGCATCCAGCAGCCCAGCAACAGGCAGAGGTTGGCGAACACCAGCAGGCTCCAGGGATTGGATGCAATCCGGCCGAAGAAGCTACCGGTCAGGGCGGCGAACATCCCCAGCAAAGTGTACACCAACGCCAGCCCCATGGCATAGGCCACGGACAGGGACAGACCCTGCCAGCGCGACTCGATGCGCGACGCACCGATCACGCCGAGCAGAATGGGAATCATCGGATAGATGCAGGGGGTCAGGGAGGTCAATACGCCGCCGAGATAAGCAAAGAAAACCGACAGCAGGCTGGGTTCCTGCAACTGTTGAAGAATATATTCAAGCATCGAAGCCGGTCTCTCAACTACCGCTTATGGTTTTGAACAAGGCGACGAAATCCTCGTCTCCCCATCCCTGCTGACGGGCACGGATAAAAGCGGCATTGGCCGCCGCGGCCGAGACCAGCGGCTGGGCCAACTCATCTCCAAGAGATAAGGCCAGCCGCAGATCCTTCTGCATATGTTTGAGGGGGAAGCTGGTCGTGTAATCGCCCTTGCCAATCATGTTCCCCTTGCCCTGGAACATCGGGTTGGCCAGGGCGCCAGCCCCCAGGACATCGAGGATGTCGGCCTGCTGCAGGCCGCAACGATCTCCCAGTGCCAGACCTTCGCAGAAAATAGCCATCATGCCGCCCATGATCATGTTGACCACCAGCTTCATGTGCGCCCCACTGCCGACCTCGCCGAGAAAAACGATCTTTTTGCCCATCTTTTCCAGAGCAGGCAGGGCTTGATCATAGAGTTCGGCATCTCCGCCCGCGAGAATAATCAGCGTACCATCCTGAGCCGGCTTTTTGGTGCCGGACACGGGGGCTTCGAGGAATTTTCCGCCGGCCTCGCTGATGGCGGTGGAGATCCGCCGCGCCGTCGCCGCATCCACTGTCGACATATCGACATAGCCTTTGCCCGGTCCCATACCGTCCACCACTCCGTAAGGCCCGAGTGCCACGTCCAAAGCAGCTGCCGGATCGGCCAACATGGCAAAGGTGATATCGCAGGCCGCAGCAACCTCGGCAGGCGTAGCAGCCTGCAGTGCACCGGCCGAAACCAGAGACTGACACTTGGCAGCATCGCGATTCCAAACTGTGACCGAATATCCCGCCTTGAGCAAATTGGCAGCCATGGCGCTCCCCATGATGCCAAGCCCGAGGAATCCTAAATTCATCATTTTGACACTCTCCTGAGTTGGTATTTTTGGCTCAATCCGAAAAAATGACTAGTCAGACTGCCGCCAGCTACTAAGAATATTATCCTCCAGCCAGGGGAATTCCCCTTTCAGAACCCGGCGGGCCACACGGTATTCCTGCTTGTCGTCGTTGCAGTACAAATCCCGATGCAGTCGCGCCAGGCGGCGACGGGCTTGACGGCAGAAGAGGTCCGCCAAAATTTCGCCATCCGGGGGACAATAGGGCGACAGAGCCCGAGACAAGACCGCAGCCATGGCAAACAGTTCAGAACCGCTGTCCACCAATCGCCCCAGTACCTGCTGGCGCTTCTGCAGCCCCTGACGATGCAGCATCAGCATGTGAAACAGATCGCGGGCCAGCCGACGGGTCGCTCCGCTGAGGAAACGCAGATGACGATCAAGGGTTCGGGTCACCCGGCTCTCAGGCAGGGTCAACCCCCTGGGCAGCCAAAGGGCCGGATACCAGCCGGCATAGAATTTCGCAGCTGCCATATAATCGACCTTGTCACTGGCGGCACTCGCCCCGGCGATGCGCAGATGCGGATCAAGAGCTTCGCGGGCGATAAACAAGCGCATGATCTCGCTGGTTCCTTCGATAATCAGGTTGATCCTGGCATCGCGCAGCAGGCGCTCCATGGGCATCGGCAGCTCGCCGCGACCGGCCAGGGATTCGGCAGTTTCATAGCCACGCCCCCCCCGGACCTGCAGGCCGGCATCCACAGTGCGCCACAAGGCTTCGCTGCAGAAAAGCTTGGCCATGGCAGCTTCCAGGCGGATATCGGTATTGTGTCGGTCGGCCAGGGCCGAAGTCAGCCAGGTCAGGCTCTCCACGGCAAAAATATCCGCAGCCATCGCCGCCAATTTAGCCGCAACCGCTTCGTGGTGCCCCACAGGGGCTCCCCATTGATGCCGCTCATTGGCCCAGCGCGAAGCCATGGCCAAAGTCTGCTTCATAGCCCCGCCACAGGCCGCCGGCAATGTCAGCCGTCCGGTGTTGAGGGTCGTCAATGCCAAGCGCAACCCACCCCCTAGTTCGCCGATGATATTGTCCTTGGGGACCTTGACGTTACGGAAATTGAGCAGGCCGTTCTGAATCCCCTTGAGGCCGAGGAAGTCACAGCGATGCTCGGTGGTCAATCCTTTGCTCTTTCCCTCGACGATAAAGGCGGTGATCTGCGGCTGGCTTTCTTCGGGCGGATTGGTGCGGGCCATGACGATGAGGAGATCTGCAATAGGGCCGTTACTGATCCACAGCTTCTGGCCATTAATCAGATAATTATCGCCTGTCTCATCCAACAGCGCCGTCGTCGTCATTTTGGAGGGATCCGAACCGACCCCAGGTTCCGTCAGAGCAAAGGCGCTGATCGCCCCCTTGGCCAGTCGCGGCAGAAAAGCCTGTTTCTGCTCGTCGCTGCCAAACATCTTCAACGGTTGCGGCACCCCGATACTCTGGTGCGCTGATAGCAGCACGGCGGTGGACGCGCAATGACTGGCAATCAATTGCACGATTCGGTTGTAGTTGATCTGGGACAGGCCAAGACCGCCGTATTCGCGGGGGATTTTTATCCCGAAAAGACCCATTTTCTTGAGGCCGTCGATGACCTTTTTGGGAATCTCCTTCTCACGGTCTATACGATCGGCGTCGACATTTTCCGTCAGAAACTGCCGAACTTTGGCGAGAATGGCATCCCCTTCCTGGCGATCCTCGGCATCCTGCTCCGGAAAGGGGAAGAGCAATTCCGTATTGACCTTACCTAAAAACAGGTCAGCTACGAAACTCGGCAATCGCCAATCCTTTTCCCGTGAGGCTTCGGCAACTTCCAGGGATTGCCGCTGGTCTGAATCGATAGCCCTGCTCATTGTTATCCTCCTGCTGTTGGCATTTATTAAAAGGATAGCAGGAATCCAGCGCCCTGCAGAAATCCCGCCTCAAAGAGAAAAACAATGAAAAACCCCCAAAGCTGGCGCGGGACTTGCTAGATGTCTCGCATTATGCCTTTTTTCGGGTAGACTCTTGATGGACAATTTTGGGCTGCGACCGTCATATAATCGATCAAATGCCCTGTCACCAATTCAAATCTTTTTCAAGGAGTGGGTAATGATGAAGAAACTGCTGTTCATGGTCACTTGTCTGCTGTTGATCGGGTCCACCGCTTTCGCGACCAACTTCGGTCCTGCCAGCCCCGGCGTTGATCCGGGACAGATGGCATTCGGCGCGGGCTACTTCCATTATAACGGTGACTGGGATAACGAGACTGACGGCCGCCAATCCATGCCCTATGTCCAGCTCAGCTATGGCCTGACCCAGAACTGGGAAATCTACGGCCAGATTGGTGCCGCCGACCTGACTGTGGATGATGTCTTCATGAATGGCGATTTCGAAGACGGCTACCGCCCCTTTGTTGCCGCCGGCCTGAAGATGCTCATTACCGAGCGCCCGACCTTCAACCTCGGCGCTTTTGTCCAGGGGACCTACTTATCCGATTACGATGATTCTCAGAATGGTGCCACCCTCGATATCGAAAGCTCTTATGAAGCCGACCTCGGCCTGACCTTTGAAAAGGAAATCGAAGGCGCCCTGCTTTACGGTGGCCCGGTGCTGTTCATCCGTGAAGGCGATGTATCTGCCAGCGGTTCCCTGACTGGCAGTGATGATTATGAGGAAGATTCCAACTTCGGCGGCTTTGTCGGCATCCGTTGGGAACTCAAAGACGGCATCATCATCGACTTGGAAGGCCAGTACAAAACAGGTCTGTCCGGCGGCGCTGACGTTCTGTTCAAATTCTAAACAATAACTCCAACCGGCCCGTCTCCTATTCCAGAAGACGGGCCATTGTTTCAGCTAGCCAGAGGGGGGCAATCCATGAAAAAAATGTTGATGGTCATTCTTTTGACCCTTTTTACCTTGACCATGGCCGGTTGTGGTAGTGGCGGTAGCGACGATGGTTCGATCACGCCGTCGACAAATACAAGTACACCCTCTGGGACGCCGACAACTCCGTCCGGCACACCCGGAACACTGGAAGACCTCGGCGACCTGGTAGACGGTTCAGGGGACAACTGGTACTACACCAAAGCTGTTAGCATTAACAACTCTGAGCAGATCGTTGGCCAGTCCAACGCTGGCAGCCCCGTTAAAGCAGCCTTTCTTTGGACTCCTGGAGCCAACCCTGGCGAAGGGACGATATCTTTCATCGGAATTCATGTCGGCTATTATGACGATTATTACGGAGGGGCAGGATCCAGTCCTTTCATCTACAGTGAAGCTGTCGATATCAACGATGCTGGTGCAATAATCTGTAACTCTACCACTGGCACTGGATGGCCGGAAGAAACCGAAAAACGTGCTTTTTACAGGACTGCATCAGGGACATTGATAGACCTGGCTCCAGTGACCCTGAATTTGGATGGCGTCACGTACAGTGAAGGAAAATTTTCTGAAGCTGTTGACATCAACAACAATGGAGAAGTTGTCCTGACTGTTGAAGACGAAACAGGTTCTCATGCCTATTACTGGGATGGGGATATCAACAACACTGTTACAACACCTCTAGGCGTCGTTGCCAATTTGCAGATGCTTGGACGAATCGTTGGTGCTGACGGAGAAGCCGTAGCCATCAATGAATATGGCCAGGCCGTTATTAATTCCGGCGGCACAGCAGTGTTTGATGATTTGGACGCCGGAGTTGTTGAATCCCTCAATCATCTTCCCGGCCAGTCCTCAACTACGGCTGTCGATATTAATGATGCCCAACCGGTTGGACATATCATCGGCAACTCCGGTGATCGTGGCTTTTTCTGGGATGGCGGCGCCATGTATCCGATCGACGACCTTGGTGGCGGTACTAGCGAAGCCGTCGATTTCAATAACAGCGATATCGTAGTTGGCAATTCAAAAACCTCATCCGGTGCCACGCACGCCTTTCGCTGGTACCTCGACGCCGGAGGACAGGGACATATTGTTGACCTAGGAACCCTTGGCGGCACGAACAGCTATGCTGTCGCCATCAATGAGTCCGGGCAGATCACCGGCTATTCAGACACCGGCGATACCTATGAGGAAGGGGGTGTCACCGTTGGTATCTACCATGCCTTTCTGTGGAGTAACGGCACGATGTACGACCTGGGTTCCCACAATGATTTCTACACCTTTGCCTTTGTGCCTCCCTATCCCTTCAGCGAAGCTGCAGCACTTAACAACAACGGCGCTGTTGCCGGCAACTCTGTGACTATCAACAGTCACTACCGTGGATTCATGGCGGAACTTGAGGAATAAATACAAAATTGCCCTCCTGCAAAAACGGGGAGCCAAAAGGCTCCCCGTTTTTTTCATGGTTAAGCATTTCTCTAAAGATATCTACCGCATCGCCAGCTCCTGCTTTTCCAACTGCAGCATCTTGTCACGCAATTCCGCGGCCTTTTCGAACTCCAGGTCGGCAGCAGCGGCGAGCATCTCGGTTTTGAGCCGGACGATCTCCTTTTTCAGTTCAGCCACGCTGCCATATTCCTCGGCTTCCTCGGCGACCAGAGCCAGATCGGCATAATCACGTTCTGCGATGTCTTCGAGAATGGTGCGCAGCGATTTCTTGACCGACTCCGGAGTGATGCCGTGCTCCGCGTTATACGCCAACTGGGCTTGGCGCCGTCGCTCGGTTTCGTCGATGCAGGCGCGCATGGAACGGGTTTCCCGGTCGGCATACATGATCACCCGGCCAGCCACGTTTCGCGCGGCGCGGCCGCAGGTCTGAATCAGAGACCGCTCGCTGCGCAGGAAGCCTTCCTTGTCGGCATCGAGAATGGCCACCAGCGCCACTTCGGGGATATCCAAACCCTCGCGCAGCAGATTGATCCCAACCAGCACATCAAACTCCCCTTTGCGCAAACCGAGAATAATCTGCATCCGCTCGACAGTATCGATATCCGAATGCAGATAGCGCACGCGAATCCCGACTTCGCCCAGATAGCCGGTCAGGTCCTCGGCCATGCGCTTGGTCAGGGTAGTCACCAGGACCCGCTGGTTTTGCGCCACGGTTTCGCGGATTTCATGAATCAAGTCGTCCACCTGACTGGAGGCGGGGCGCACTTCAATGGGAGGGTCGACCAGCCCGGTGGGACGGATTATCTGTTCCACCACAACCCCCTGCGCCTTATTCAATTCATAATCAGCCGGGGTGGCTGAGACATAGACGGTCTGAATCCCCTTGGCCTCAAATTCCTCGAACGTCAGGGGGCGGTTGTCCAGGGCCGAGCGAAGACGAAAACCGTAGTTGACCAGGGTTTCCTTGCGTGAGCGGTCGCCACGATACATGGCGCCGACCTGGGACACGGTCACGTGACTTTCATCGATGAACAGCAAGGCATCGTCGGGGAAATAATCGAACAGTGTGGCAGGGGGCTCGCCGGATTTGCGACCGTCAAGGAAACGCGAGTAGTTCTCGATCCCCTGACAGTAGCCCATCTCCTCCATCATCTCGATATCGAACAGGGTGCGCTGCTCGATGCGCTGGGCTTCCAGCAGCATGTTCTGAGCACGGAAATGCTGGATGCTTTGCCGCAGTTCGTCCTGGATTTCCTTGATGGCCCGCTCCAGGGTCGGACGGGTCGCGACATAGTGGCTGGCCGGAAAGATGCTGGTCTTGGGGAGCCGGTCAATAACCTTGCCGCGTAGCGGGTCGATTTCGCTGATCGCCTCAATCTCGTCGCCGAAAAATTCGATGCGCAGGGCGCGATCCTCCTCATAAGAGGGGAACACTTCTACAGTATCGCCACGCACACGGAAAGTACCACGATGGAAATCGACGTCGTTGCGGGTGTATTGAATCTCCACCAACGATTTGAGGAGCTGGTTGCGGTCCAGCTCCTTCCCCTCTTCCAGCCCCACGAGCATGCCATAATAGGCTTCCGGTGAACCAAGTCCGTAGATACATGAGACGGAGGCGACGATCAGCACGTCGCGACGGGTCAGCAGACTGCGGGTGGCGCTGTGGCGCAGCTTGTCGATCTCCTCGTTGATGGAGGAGTCCTTTTCGATGTAGGTATCGGTGACCGGAACGTAAGCTTCGGGCTGGTAGTAATCGTAATAGGAAACGAAATACTCCACCGCGTTGTTGGGGAAGAGTTCCTTGAATTCACCGTAAAGCTGGGCTGCCAGGGTTTTGTTGTGGGCCAGCACCAGGGTCGGCCTCTGTACCTCGGCAACCACATTGGCCATGGTGAAAGTCTTGCCGGAGCCGGTGACGCCGAGCAACACCTGGTGGGCGTCGCCGCGGCGGATTCCCTCGGTCAATTCGGCAATGGCCTGCGGCTGGTCGCCGCGTGGCTGGTAATCGGATTTAAGGGTGAACTTTGCCATCGGGCCTATTGTACCTAGGCCTAAGGCAAAGGTCACTTTGAAATTGCGCCGGCAAGATAGAGCTCCAGAGAAAAAACGGAAGGCAGATGACAGTTCTGGATGAAAACCGGCAGCAAAGAGAGGCGGTGGTCGTTAATCTTCCAGAAGCACCGGATGAAGCATCCCGCAGGATGCGCATTTGAGGTAGCGCTTCAGGGGCAGCCGTTCTCGGTTGACTTGCGCGCATTCGCAAACCCACACCATCGGGATCCCCCCCTGCGCTTGCACCTGCCACTTGAGGTAGGCGGTCCAGTCAAAGGACGGTGGCTCTTCTGCCTTCTGCATCAATTGTTCAAGTAGCATGACGCCCTCCCTTTATTTGTATACTAAATACAGTACAACGGAACAGAAATGTTATGCAACTTGCTTTTACGTCACTCAAAACACAAGGGCCCTGATACGAATCGCCATATCAGAGCCCTTGTGTTTTCACTGGTTATAATCGCCAACAGATCTAATGTTGCCTGAACCTGCGGATTCCAACGGTTAATAACTGAACATCACTTGGCGCGCTTCAGGTAATGGTAAAACTCGGCATCGGGACTCAACACCAGCCGGGAATTTTCCCCAACGGCTTTGCGATACCCCTCCAGGGTCCGGACAAAGGAATAAAACTCCTGGTCCTTGTTATAAACCGCGGCATAGATACCCGCGGCTGTGGCATCGGCATCACCGCGGATCTCCACGGACTTGCGGTAGGCCTCCGACTCGATGCTCTTCAGCTCCTTCTGCATCTGACCGAGGATGTCAGCCTTCTCCCCTTCCCCTTCCGAGCGATAGGAAGCTGCCACCTTCTTGCGTTCGGAGATCATTCGCTCATAAACTCGCTGCCGCACCTGTTCCACGTAGTTGATCCGCTTGATCTGCACATCAATGATTTCGATGCCGTATTCCGGGGTGTTCTCCTTGGCCCGGTCGCGAATCCAGTCGAGGATATCTTCCCGGCCGGTCAACTGGTCAGCAGCGATGACCTCCCCTTCCAATTCAAGGACTTCCTTATCGCCGGACGGAGGACGATAATCCTTGCCACGCACCAGTTCCACCAGCAGATGGCCGGAGACTGCGTCCCGCACCACCGAGTCGATAATGTCGTCCAGACGGCTCAAACCTCCCTGGGTGGTGGCAACGGTTTTGAAGAAGAGCAGCGGATCAGCAATTCGCCAGCGGGCGGTCGTATCGATCCAGATATATTTCTTATCCTTGGTCGGAATCTGATTGGGATCGCCATCCCATTTGAGGATGCGGCGCTCGAAGCGATGGACATCCTGGATGAAAGGAATCTTGAAATGGAGACCGGCATAACGCACCTCTCCCAAGGGCTTACCGAATTGCGTGACCAGAGCCTGCTCGCCTTCATAGATCACAAAAATTGAGGACAGGAAGACTAACAGCCCCAGAAACAGGGGGATTATAATAAATGGTGCCTTTTTCATTGTTTGGCCTCCTTGCGCAGATTCAGCAAGGGCAACAAGCCGCCCCCTTTTTCGTCCACCACATAAACCTCATCGACCTTGGGCAGAATCTGCTCCATGGTTTCCAGATAGAGCCGCCGCCGAGTGACGTCCGGAGCCTTCTGATATTCGCGCAACAACGCGCTGAAACGGGCCGCTTCGCCCTGTGCGTTGTTGATCCTCTCCACCGCGTAGCCTTCGGCTTCGAGAATCCGGCTACGTGCCACGCCGCGAGCCTTGGGGACTTCGCGGTTATACTGCTCGCGGGCCTGGAAGATCAGGCTCTCTTTCTGCTGCTCGGCCTCGTTGACCTCGTTGAAGGCTGCCTTGACCGACTCGGGAGGATTCACGTCCTGGAATTTCACCGTGACGATGCGCACTCCGATATCGTAGCTGTTGAGGGTGGACTGCAGGTCTTTTTCAATCACACCGGCCAACACCGCCCGTTCGGTGGTGAGGACCTCGCCGACGTTGGAGTTACCGACCACTTTGCGGACCATGGCTTCGCTGATGTCGCGGATAGTTTCCTGCGGATTGCTGATGTTGAACAGATACTTGAAGGGATCGGCCACCTGGTACTGGACGATCCACTCGATGTCGCTGACATTCAGGTCGCCGGTCAGAGTCAGGGACTCGTCATCGTAGCCCTTGGTCGAGTAGGTGGTGCGCACATCAGCTTGAACCGTGCGGAAGCCGAACTCCTCCTTGAACACCCGGCCGGTTTTTACCAGGATCACCCGCTCAATGCCGAAGGGGATCTTGAAGTGCAGCCCCGGCTCAGCCAAACCGACAAAGTGCCCGAGGCGCAAAACCACGCCGGTTTCCTCCGTATCAACCTTGTAATAGCTGCTGTTCACCCCCCACGCCACCAGCAGCACCAGGAAGACAACGATCAGAAGATTTTTCGGCGGTTTCTTATCTTTCATTTTTTGTACGCGATTGACCAGTTCCGTGACTTTCTGTTCGAACTGATCCCCTCCGGGGCCACTGCTCCAATCCTGCATGTGAGCATCCTCTCTCGATGAAATGAAAAGCAATCCTGCTTCGATTAATGCGAACCCGACCAAGTATACCAAACTGGTATCTATCGACTTGTCCTGCAACAATTCTAAAACGGAAACAAAAAAACAGGGCGCCACAGACCTTGCTGCAGCGCCCTGGGAATTTTCCCGCAGACCAACAAAAGGGAAAGTGTTTACTTCACCTTCCAGGTCGTTCCCTGAGCCGAATCGAGCAGCAGAATGCCGCGCGCCTCCAGCTCATCACGGATTTCATCAGAACGGTCGAAGTTCTTGTCTTTGCGCGCCTGCTGACGTTCTCCGATCAGTTGCTCGATCTCTGCAGCAGTGATATCGAGAGCGGCCAAGGCTTTCAGCTTCTGCTTCTCCAGCCAGTCAGCCGGTGCCGAAACAAACAGACCAAGGACCCCGCCAAGCTTCAGAACGGTCTGATAAAGATCCCGCACAGCGGCCACTTTTTCGGCATTTTTACGGAATTTCTTTTCACCCATGAGGCGATTCATGGTGCGGACGCCATCGAAAAGGTGGCCGATGGCCAACGCCGTATTGAAATCGTCGTCCATCGCCGTACGGAAGCGTTCTTCCAGTTGCGCACCTTCAGTCGAGGTGGCAGCCTCGGTCTGGCATTCGGCCAGCACCTCGGCGGCTCCCTGCAGCGCCTCGTAGAAACGGGTCAGGCCGGCCTTGGCATCTTCCAGATTCTGGTCGGAAAAATCAATGGGCGAACGATAGTGGGCCGAAAGGATGAAGAACCTCACCACCTCGGCATCGTACTTTTGCAGGATGTCGCGGATGGTGAAAAAGTTGCCAAGAGACTTGCTCATCTTCTCTTGGTTGACGTTGACGAAGCCGTTATGCAGCCAGTATTTGACGAACGGCTTGTCGTTGGCCCCCTCGCTCTGAGCGATCTCATTTTCATGATGGGGAAAGACCAGGTCCTTGCCGCCGCCGTGGATGTCGAAGGATTCACCCAGGTACTTCATACTCATGGCCGAACACTCGATATGCCACCCGGGCCGCCCTGCCCCCCAGGGAGACTCCCAGGCCGGTTCGCCGGGCTTGGCCCCTTTCCACAGGGCAAAATCCATCGGGTTGCGCTTGGCTTCGCCTGGAGCGATGCGGGCACCGGCCTGCATCTCTTCCATGTTGCGCTTGCTCAGCTTGAGATAGCTGTCGAACTTATCCACCGCGTAATAGACGTCGCCACCGGACTGATAGGCCAATCCCTTGGCGATGAGCTTTTCAATAATGCCGATGATTTCGGCGATGTGCTCGGTCGCCTTGGGCTGGTGAGTCGGCAACTGCAGCCCCAGCGCGGCCATGTCCACATCAAAAGCCTCAATGAACTCTTCGGACAACGCCTGGCTGGTGATCCCCCGCTCATTGGCCCGATTGATGATCTTGTCGTCCACGTCGGTGTAGTTGCGCACGTAATTCACATCGTAACCGGCAAACTGCAGATAACGGTAAACAATGTCGAAAACAATGTTGGCCCGGGCATGCCCGATATGGCAATAGTCATAGACCGTCACCCCGCACACGTACATGCCGACTTTGCCGGGTACGAGTGGTTGAAAGTCTTCCTTGCCACCGGACAGGGTGTTATAGACACGCAGGGTCATGATGATCGGCTCTCTTTCTCGCTAATTTCAGATCAGGGCGGAGCTCAGCCCGCGTTTTCGGTTTTGGCCCAGGAGTCGCGCAGGGTCACGGTGAGATTGAACACCGGTCGCTCTGGTGTCGAGTCTGCATCCACGCAGAAATAACCTAGCCGCTCAAACTGGAACTTGGCTTCCGCCGGGGCATCGCGCAGCCCAGGCTCAAGCAGGCAGTTACTGAGAATCTCCAGCGAGTTGGGGTTGATGTCTTCCTTGTAATCCCGTCCCTCCCTGGCGCTGCCTGGGCTCGGCTGGGTAAACAGGCGGTCATACATGCGCACCTCGGCTTCCACGGCGTGAGCGGCGGAAACCCAGTGGATCGTCCCCTTCACCTTGCGGCCGTCGGGTGCCGAGCCGCCACGGGTGGCCGGATCGTAGCTGCAGTGAATCGCCGTCACTTCGCCGGTTGCCGGGTCCTTCACTACCCTTTCGCACTTGATGAAGTAGGCGCAGCGCAAGCGCACTTCGCGGCCCGGGCCGAGACGGAAGAATTTCTTCGGCGGATCTTCCATGAAGTCGTCCCGCTCGATGTAGATTTCCCGTGAAAACGGAACCTTGCGGGTCCCCATGTCCGGGTTCTGCGGATGGTTGGGGGCGTCAAATTCTTCGACCTGACCCTCGGGGTAGTTATCGATGATTACCTTTAGTGGGCGCAGGACCCCCATGGCGCGCGGCGCGGTCTCGTTGAGATCCTCGCGCAGGCAGTCCTCCAGAACGCTCATATCGATGGTGCTGTCGCTCTTTCCCACGCCGATCCGTTCGCAGAAAGTGCGGATGGCCGAAGCCGTATAGCCGCGGCGACGCAGCCCGACCAGGGTCGGCATGCGCGGATCGTCCCAGCCGTTGACGTAGTTATCCCTGACCAACTCCAACAGCCTGCGCTTGCTCATGACGGTATAGGTCAGGTTAAGCCGGGCGAACTCGATCTGCTGCGGAGCGAAAATCCCTAGTTCGCGGACGAACCACTCATAAAGGGGGCGATGATCCTCAAATTCCAGGGTACAGATGGAGTGGGTCACCCCTTCGATGGAGTCGGACTGACCGTGGGCGAAGTCGTACATCGGGTAGATGCACCATTTGTCACCGGTGCGGTGATGGTGGGCGTGCAGAATCCGATACATGACCGGGTCGCGCAGATTGATATTGGACGAGGCCATGTCGATCTTGGCGCGCAACACCTTGCTGCCGTCCGGGAATTCGCCGGCCCGCATCCGCCGTAGCAGGTCGAGGTTTTCCTCCACGCTGCGCTCGCGATACGGGCTTTCCTTGCCCGGTTCGGTCAGGGTGCCGCGGTATTCACGGATCTGCTCGGCGGTCAAATCATCCACATAGGCTTTGCCCGCCTGAATCAGCTGTTCGGCAAAGGCGTATAACTGCTCGAAATAATCTGAAGCGTAGAAGAGCCGATCACCCCAGTCGAACCCCAGCCAGTGCACTGTATCGATGATGGTCTGGACGAATTCGTCCTCTTCCTTGACCGGGTTGGTGTCATCCATGCGCAGGTTGCATTGGCCGTTGAAATCCTGAGCCAGACCGAAATTGATACAGATCGATTTGGCATGGCCGATATGCAGATATCCGTTGGGCTCCGGCGGGAACCGGGTAATGACGCGGCCATCGTTTTTATTTTTGCTCAGATCGTCACGAATAATATTGCGAATAAAGTTGCTGGGCAACGCCGGGCTGGTCTCAGACATTCAGCGTCTATCCTTCCTTGTAATCAAATTTTCAGTTCATTATCGATATTGAGACGTTTCAGCAGCACAACGGCATGGGTGGAAATCCCTTCGCCACGCCCTTCGAATCCAAGTTCCTCGGTGGTGGTGGCCTTGACGTTAACCCGTGCGATGTCGCAATTGCAGGCCGCGGCAATATTTTCCACCATGCCTCTGATATACGGAGCCAGCTTGGGTCGTTGGGCGATGACCGTCAGGTCGATGTTGCCGATGGTATAACCGGCCGCCGCAACGTGACGCATGACCTCATCGAGCAACTTAAGACTGGAAATCCCCTTGTAAGCGGGGTCAGTGTCCGGGAAATGCTTGCCGATATCGCCAGCGCCAATGGCACCAAGCAGAGCATCACAAAGCGCATGCAGAAGTACGTCGGCATCGGAATGGCCGAGCAACCCTAAGGCAAAGGGGATTTCTACTCCGCCAAGGATCAGCTTGCGTTCCGGCACCAATCGATGCACGTCGTAGCCATGGCCGATTCGCATCATCTGCCGCTCTCCTCGGGGTTTCTATAAAAAGCTTCGGCCAACAGCAAATCCTCCGGCGTAGTGATCTTGATATTGCGATAACTGCCCTTCACGACAGCCACTGTCCCACCTTGCCGCTCGACCAGGGACGTATCGTCGGTGCCGCGGAACCCCTGCTGCAGCGCGCGCTGATGGGCATCGAAAATCAGTTCGTAGCGAAACGCCTGAGGAGTCTGGGCCTGCCAGAGCAGCTGCCGCTCGGGAGTACCGGTTACACGGCCGTCCCGCACTTCCTTGATGGTGTCCTTGGCCGGCACCGCCACGAGGCAGGCACCTTCGCGCCTTGCTGTGGTCAGCACCGTCTCCAATAACCACGGCGGAAAAAACGGCCGCACGCCATCATGGATGACAACAAGGTCGCCGGACTGACCGCCACAACGTTCCAAGCCGTTACGCACCGAGTCCTGACGTTCAGCTCCACCGGCCAAGACATCGCGAACCTTGCCAAAATTGAATCGTTTTACCACCTCTGTCCAGCAGAAATCAATCTCCTGCGACGGAGAAATGACGAAAATATGGTCCACCAGTGGATGATTGTTGAACAGCTCAAGGGTATGGGCAAGAATCGGCCTTTCGGCCAGCTGCAGATATTGCTTGTTGATGGAGGCCCCCATCCGAGTGCCGGAACCGGCCGCGGGGATCAGAACAATGATGCTCATCGGTTTCCGTCAGCAGCGAAGGGCAGGGGCATGTCTTGGGCGGGCACATGCAGTCATGCCGTGCCGCCTAGAGGGCTTCGGGCGGCAGCAACAAACAAAAACAACCAGGCGTGTCTGTTCCACGCCTGGTTGTTTCGTCTTGGATCAATCAGTTCAGAAGAAGACTTTCAACCTGCTCGGCAACAGCCTCTTCTTCTTTACCTTCGGCAACGGCCAGTTCCTTGATGAGCAGCTTGCGAGCCTGCTCCAGAACTTTTTTCTCGCCGTAGGACAAATCCTTGTCTTCCTTGATATGATAGAGTTCACGCAGCACCTCGGCCACCTCCATCAGATCTCCGGATTTGATCTTTTCGTTGTACTCACGCTGCCGGCGGCTCCAAGATGCGATTCCGCCCCCGTTGGCCTGGCGCTCTTCCAGCACATCATAGATGGAAGGGAGCTGTTCCGCAGTGACCACTCCGCGCATCCCCACAAGCTGGGCGTTAGCAACGGGAATCATGATGGTCATGTCGCTGTCGACGATACGCAAGACGTAAAACTGGTACTTCTCACCTGAAATTTCTTTGGCCTCAATGGCCTCGACGACGCCGACACCTTGGGCCGGATAAACGGCTTTATCACCTATTTTAAACATAGCCACATCCTCCAAACGCACCGAAGAAGGGTATCACAGCATTCCCGGATCGTCAAGCTCAACAGACGTTTAAACAATAACTTAGCTTTATTTCACACGATTTTATTTGGCCTATCAAGGCATCTGTGCTAGGAATACCAGTTTCATTCTGCCCGGAAAAACACATGCGCATACTCTCGATTTTCATCCTTGTCGGGATCTTGGTCGCGCTGGTGACGACACCCGCCCTAGCTCAATCCGACGATCTATCCTTTGCCGATGCCCTTTTCGCCGAAGGGGACTATTATCGCGCCATCACCGAATACAAACGTTTCCGCCACCAGCATCCCAGCGACTCTCAGGCCGGCTACGCCCTGTTGCGCATCGGTGAAAGCTATCTTGCCGGAAAACGATGGCAGGAGGCTGAATCGACTTTCAGTCAAGTCTTTGAAGCGTATCCCGCAAGTGCCGATGCGGAGCAGGCTCTTCTGCTGCATGCCTCCATCCCTTATGAACAAAAAAATTTCTCCCTGGCGCGCGACCGATATGCTGCATTGCTGGACAAAATCCTGAGCAACAGCAACCGGCAACGCATTCTATGGCGCATTCCCTGGACCTTTATCGAACAGGACCGTTACAGCGATGCTCGCCAGGCATTGGCAAACTGCGATGACCCCCGTAGCGAACCCTTGCAGGATGAATTATTGAAACTGGAGGCACTGCCACTTAAGTCCCCACGTCTGGCCGGGAGTCTATCCGCTATATTGCCAGGTGCGGGGCAGCTGTATTGTGGTCGGTATCGGGAGGCTGGCATGGCTTTTCTCCTCAACGCAGCCTTTATCCTTGGTACGGCCGAATCGTTTGCCGACGACAACATCACCGTCGGCAGCATCCTGCTGTTCTTCGAGGTGGGCTGGTATGCCGGCAATATCTACAACGCGGTCAACAATGCCCATAAATACAACCGGGAACTGCGTGAACAGGAAAAAGAACGTTTGCGCGCTGGCTTTGCCTGGACCAACCAGAATAAAAACCATTCTCCGCGACTTGTTCTGAGTTTCAGTTTCTAGCCTTCTTGCCTCATGTTGGGCAAGCGGCCTCCCTCAACACATCAGGAGGTTTGCATGCGTATTGCGGTCATCGGCGCCGGAGCTCTCGGCCTTTATTACGGGGCCATGCTGCAACGAAGCGGCCACGAGGTCCGCTTTCTACTGCGCCGCGATTTTGAAGCGATCCAAAACGGCGGCCTGCAGGTCACGTCCCCCAACGGCAATTTTCACCTGCCGCAGGTGCAGGGTTTTCGAAGCACTACCGAAATGGGCGAGGTCGATCTGGTCATCATCGGCTTAAAAACCTTTGCGAATCACGCCTTGATCGATCTGGTCCGGCCGTTGGCTGAACAGGGGGCCGCGTTTCTCACCCTTCAGAACGGATTGGGAAACGAAGAACTGCTGGCCGAGGCATTTGGCGCCAAACAGGTTCTTGGCGGAGTCGCCTTCCTTTGTTCAAATCGCGGCGAGCCAGGATACGTTCATCATCTCGGCCAGGGGGCCATTCGGCTTGGCGAATTCAGCGGCGGACTGTCCGAGCGTGCCATTGCGCTCGCCGAGATGTTCCGCACTGCCGGTGTTGGCTGCGAGGCTGTCGGCGATTTGCGCAAAGCCCGCTGGGAAAAACTGGTTTGGAACATTCCTTTCAACGGCTTGTGCGCCCTGACCGGCAAGACCACCACCGACATTCTCCAACACAGCCCTTCCCGTCAGGAAGCGATTGCCCTCATGCGAGAAGTCATTGCCGGGGGGAATGCTCAGGGTCTGCAAGACGACATCAATGTCGAAGCTTTTATCCAACGCATGCTGGAACTGACTGAAAGCATGGACCATTATCGCCCCAGCATGATGATCGACAGGGAGGAACAGCGGCCCTTGGAGTTGGACAGCATTTACGCCATCCCTCTGCAACAGGCTGCCGCCCGCGGCGTTGAAATGACCAAAGTTCGTCTGCTGCACGCCTTGCTGGACATCGGCGAAAGGCCAGCCAGGAGCAATTGAGCCCGCTTGAAAATGCCCAAATAAAAAAGCCGCCCCGACGGGAGCGGCTTTTTCTATTATTACATTTGTCGCTACTGCAGTTGGACGATATTGCCTTCCTGCACCTGCAGAATAAACAGCCCTTTTTCTGCATCACCAAACGGGCCGAAGCTGGTCACTCCGGTCACCCCTGGAAATCCGTTCATCATCTGCAACTCCCTGCGCAAGCTGGCCCGGTCTGTAACCTCAGGCTGATTCAAAAGGCTGAGGAGAATATTCGCGGCATCGAATCCCTGCGCCTCAAGAATGGTCGGTTCCTCGCCATAGGTTTCAAAATAGTGGGCAACGAATTCCTGCACAAACGGCAAGGGGCTGTGCACGAAAAAACCATCCACAAAAATTGCCCCTTCGACATAGGGACCGGCAAGGCGGATCAGATCCGGAGAATTCCAGCCGTTGATACCGAGCAGAGGCACCCGTTCGATGCCATAAAAGGCGAGCTGCGGTGCAATCATGCTGACCCGGTCGGCGTAGTCAGGAATAAACAGAGCATCAAAATCGACCGGCGGCGGTTCTGGACCTACTGGTATATAGGGTTCTTCACCTTCGGCAGTCTCTTCAGCTGACGGCTTCTCTTCCTCAGCAGGCGCATTCGGGTCCAGGCCCCTGAGCAGCTTGATCTGCCTCCCGAAATCGGTGGCTTTCTCCTCGTAAGTCTGAACCTTTACCACCTGACCGCCGTATTGGCTGACCTGCGCCACGAACAGCTCGGTCATGTCGCTGCCAAGCTTGTTCTGCGGTGCCAACACTCCAAAACGGGATATTCCCAGTTCCGTCATGGCATAGCGAACCAGGCTCTCCACTTGCAACCGCGAGGTCAGGGAGTCACGAAACACATAAGGCCCGATTTCCGGAAGTCCGTCGCGTTGAGACAGCGCCAGCAGCGGAATCTGCTCACGTTCCGCCTGCTCAGCCGCAGCCAGGGCAGCAGCTCCGGTCAGAGGACCGGCAATCGCCAGCACCCGATCACTGAGCGCCAGATCACTCACCAGGCGAGCCGTTTCTTCCGGTCCTGGAGCGCTATCCCGGTAGACGAACTCGACCATGGGATGAGTCCGATTGTATTCGGTCAGTGCCAGGTCCATGCCGCGCTTGACCAGGTCACCGAAGGTCGCATAACGCCCTGTCAGAGGAAGGATGACCCCGATGGACTGCTGCAGCCAGGGATGACCAATCAACTGGTCGAGAAGCTGCGCTGCCTCAGACCGGTAGAGGAATTCATCCCCATGGGCCAGTGCGGCTTCAACCTGGCGGCGAGCTTCCTCACGATTTCCCTCGGCCAGGTCCTTTTTCGCCAGCTGCAGTTGGGCATCGGCACCCAAAGGAGACGCCGCGAACATGAAGGCTGCCTCTTCCACCCCAGCACGATTCATGCGATTCTGCAACAGATCGTGGGCTTGGGCCAGAAGGGCTTGGCGCTGCTGGGGGGAACCGTCTACCGTCAAGCCACGGTGGAGAAAGAATAATGCCTGTAAATACTGTCCCTGAGCAGCCTTGCCTTGAGCGAGAGCCTGAAGACGACGCTGTTGGTCAGGACTCTCCAATGGTGCGTCTTCCAGGGCAAGAAGCGCAGCAACCCCGGCTTCAACGTCACCGGCTTGGACTTCTGCCTCCCCTGCCAGCAGGCGATCCGTCGCTGTACGCTGTCCCTGGGGAATTCGGTTTAGGTAGAGCAGAGCTTCTTGTCCGCGGCCCTGATCGAGAAAAATTCGCGCCAAATATTGGCAGAGCTGGTATTCACGACGAGGATCATTTTCACGCACTAATTGCCCGCGAAAAAGAGACAAAGCTTCGTCAAGGCGTCCCTGGCGATAGAGAGCAATACCATCGCTGAGGGCGTCCCCTGTCTGCATCAGGGCTTGATGGATCCCAGGTGAATCGATCGCCTGAGCCGGCAGAGGACAAGACAACAGCGACATTGCCAGCAGCAACAGCAGTGCAAATCTGTTTCCCAAGCGCATCATTCTCCCCGTTGGTTCCACGCCGAAAAAACAGGGGCAAACCTCGCCGGTATGCCCCTTGCTCATTACCCGAAAATTTCCTTGACCTTGTCGAAAAAGCTCTTCCCCATCGGATGGGTATCGGCTTCACTCCCACCTTCACGGGCGAACTCTTCCAGCAGTTCTCTTTGCCGCGAAGTAAGCTTGGTAGGAACCTCGACCCGCAGGACGACAAGCTGGTCGCCGCGCCCGTACCCTTGCAGACTTGGAATCCCTTTGCCGGACAGCTTCATAATCTTGCCTGACTGGGTTCCGGCGGGCACCTTCAGTCCAACCTTCCCTTCCAGGGTTGGGACTTCCAGCTCGGTCCCCATAGCGGCCTGGGGAAAGGAGATGGGAATCTCGCAGATTACATCCTGCCCTTCACGCTTAAAGATCGGATGATCCTTGACCGAGATTACCACGAACAGGTCGCCTGGCGATCCACCGTTGGCACCGAGATCCCCTTCGCCACGCAATTTCAAGCGGCTTCCGGTTTCTACCCCAGCCGGGATTTTCAAGGAAATCGACTTCTTCCCTTTGACGCGTCCCTGGCCACGACATTCCGGACAAGGGGATTCGATGACCTTCCCTTCCCCACCACAATCAGGGCATGGCCGGGTCAGCGAGAAGAATCCCTGCTGGTAGCGAACCTGGCCGGCACCGCCGCAGGTGGGGCAGGTTTTCGGGCTGGTCCCTTGCCGGGCACCGGACCCGCCACAGACTTCACAGGTCTGATGGCGAGGAATCTTGATCTTGGTTTCGAGGCCGAAAGCTGCTTCCTCAAAAGAGATCGACAAGTTGTAACGCAGGTCGTCTCCCCGCCGGCCACGGCTGGAACGCCGTCCGCCACCCCCGAAAATATCGCCAAAAATATCACCGAAAATATCTTCGAAGGGACTGCCGCCAAAACCGAAACCTTCCTGGCTGAAACCGCCACCGTTACCCAATCCGGCATGGCCGAACTGGTCATAAGTGGCTCGCTTCTGCGAGTCGGACAGAACCGCGTAGGCCTCGGTCAGCTCCTTGAATTTCTCTTCCGCTTCCTTGTCGCCCGGATTCTTGTCCGGATGATAGCGCAGGGCGAGTTTGCGGTAAGCCTTCTTGATTTCGGTTTCGCTGGCATTCCGGTTGACTTCCAGCACTTCATAATAATCGCGCTTTGCCACGCTGCACACCTTTACCGGCCCAGCTTGCTGCGGCTTGTGGGCAACCCCCGAACCAGCGCAGACAACCGACCTTTGCTTCTTTGGTTTCTGGAACAGGAACAGGAGCCGGCGTATTCCGGCTCCTGTTCCTGCCTGTGGACTCTAAACTGAGAAACTGGACGAATTACTTCTTGTTTTCGTCAACTTCCTCGAACTCGGCATCAACGACTTCGTCATCGCTGCCGCCGTGGCCTTCAGCCTGTGCTCCTTCGGCGCCAGCTTTGGCGTCTGCGTACATGGCTTCTGCCAGCTTATGGGAAGCGTGTGCAAGCTCTTCGGTCTTCTTCTTGATTTCCTCAGAGTCGTTCCCTTCCATTGCCTTTTTCAGGGCTTCGAGAGCTTCTTCAATCTTCTTCTTGGTATCGGCATCGACCTTATCGCCATGCTCTTTGAGGGTCTTTTCGGTGGTGTAGACCAGGCCGTCAGCCTGATTCCGCACTTCGATCACCTCACGCTTCTTGCGGTCTTCGTCGGCATGGGCCTCGGCATCCTTGACCATCTTCTTGATTTCTTCGTCGCTCAGACCCGAGGAAGCAGTAATGCGAATCGACTGCTCTTTGCCGGTCCCCAAGTCCTTAGCGGAAACGTGCAGGATGCCGTTGGCATCGATATCGAAGGTGACTTCGATCTGCGGTACACCGCGGGGAGCGGGAGGAATGCCGACCAGTTCGAAACGACCGATGGTCTTGTTGTCCCCTGCCATTTCGCGCTCGCCCTGCAGGACATGGACGGAAACAGCCGGCTGATTGTCAGCGGCAGTCGAGAAAATCTGGCTCTTCTTGCAGGGGATGGTGGTGTTTTTCTCGATCAGCTTGGTCATGACACCACCAAGGGTTTCGATACCCAGGGAGAGCGGAGTAACGTCGAGAAGCAGAACGTCTTTGACTTCCCCTTTAAGGACCCCACCCTGAATGGCAGCGCCGATGGCCACAACTTCGTCCGGGTTGACCCCTTTGCTGGGAACTTTGCCGAAGATTTCCTCAACCCGCTTCTGCACCGCCGGCATACGGGTCATGCCGCCGACGAGAATGACTTCGTTGATTTCGGAAGCGGACAGGCCGGCATCCTTGATGGCGGTTTTGCAGGGGGCCACCAGTTTTTCCAGCAGATCGCCACAGATGCTCTCCAGTTTGGCGCGGCTCAGTTTGAGGTTGAGGTGCTTGGGACCGCTCTGGTCGGCAGTGATGAAGGGGAGGTTGATGTCCGTCTCCATGGAGGAAGAGAGCTCGCACTTGGCTTTTTCAGCTGCTTCCTTGAGACGCTGCAGAGCCATCTTGTCATTGCGCAGGTCGATCCCCTGCTCCTTCTTGAACTCATCCGCGACATAATCGATGATGCGTTGGTCGAAGTCCTCACCGCCCAGGAAGGTATCGCCGTTAGTCGATTTGACTTCGAAAACCCCGTCGCCCAGTTCCAGAATGGAAATATCGAAGGTACCGCCGCCGAGGTCAAAGACAGCGATTTTCTGCTCATGTTTCTTTTCCAGACCATAAGCCAGAGCAGCTGCGGTCGGCTCGTTAATGATACGCAGAACTTCAAGACCGGCAATCTTACCGGCGTCCTTGGTGGCCTGGCGCTGGGAGTCGTTGAAGTAGGCCGGAACGGTAATAACCGCCTCACTGACCTTTTCGCCCAGATAGTCCTCGGCGGTCTGCTTCATCTTCTGCAGAACCATAGCGGAAATTTCCGGGGGGCTGTATTTTTTGCCACGGGACTCAACCCAGGCGTCATTATTGTCGGCTTTGATGATTTTAAAAGGACTGATCTTGATATCTTTCTGCACCGCTTCGGAGTCGAACTTCCGGCCGATCAGACGCTTGATGGCAAACAAGGTGTTTTCAGGATTGGTAACGGCCTGACGCTTGGCCTGCTGGCCAACCAGACGCTCGCCGCTGTCGGTAAAAGCCACCATGGACGGAGTGGTTCTGGACCCTTCGGAGTTGGCGATGACAACAGGCTCGCCGCCTTCCATAATTGCCACACAGCTGTTGGTGGTTCCTAAGTCGATGCCGATAACTTTACCCATGATCTTATATCCTCCTTTAGGATAGTCGTTCTTTATATCGTCGCTTCAGTTCTTCGAATATTCAGTCGATCCGTTAAACAGACAACCGGTAAAACCTTATGAGGACGTTTTGCTGACCAGCACCAGAGCCGGCCGCAGCAGACGGTCATGCAGAAGATAGCCCTTCTGCAATTCCTGCGCAACCGTGTTGGGAGGCAGATCGGTGACCTCCAAGTGCCCAACCGCTTCATGCAGGGAAGGATCAAAAGGCTGGCCCTTCGACTCCACAGGCCTGACGTTGAACTTCTCCAACACCTTGGTGAACTGGCTGATGGTCATTTCGACCCCCTGTAACAAGCCTTCACCTTGGCCGCCATTGGCGCCAGCGTGTTCAATGGCCCGCTCCAAATTGTCCAACACCGGAATGATCTCTTTGAGAATCCCCTCGTTGGCAAACCGGGCAAAATCTTCCTTGTCACGTTGCGCCCGCTTGCGAAGGTTATCCATGTCGGCGCGCGCACGCAGATACAGGTCACGATTCTGCTCAGCCTCAGCCTTACAGGCCGCCAGGTCAGCTTCCAGGGCAGCCAAAGGATTTTCTGCCCCCTCCTGTTCAGCAACAGCAGTTTCGGCCGGTGCTGCTTCACCGGTCAGACCGTCTTGGGTCTCGGGAAAAGCCTGCTCTTTGTTTTCCATATGTTTCTTTTTACCCACGATTCTATCCACTCCTATTCGGTATCATTTTCCAGCAAATGGCTGACCAGGCGGGCCGTGTAATCGACAATCGGGATGACCAGGGAATAGGGCATCCGACTCGGGCCGATAACACCGAGCGTACCGAGGGTGCCGCGCCGGTTGGAATAGCTGGCCGTCACCAGGCTGCAGCCTTCGATGGCGGAATATTCGTTTTGATTGCCGATGAAAATCTGGACGCCTTCGGCATGTTGGCTTTTGTCCAGAAGGTCGAGTAACTGGCTTTTTTGCTCAAAGGCGCGAAACAGCCGCTTCATCCGCTCGACATCGGCGAATTCGGGTTGCTCCAGAATATTGGAAGCCCCTTCGATAAAAAGAGCCCCCCCCATTTCGTCCTTGAGGAGTTCGCCGGACAGCAGCAGCGCCCGCTTCATCAGCTGATCATAGAGCGCTTTTTCCTGAGCCATCTCCTCCAGGATCTTCTCCTTGACCTCGGAGATAGTCAGGCCGGCGAGGGTCTGGTTCAGATAGTTGGCAATCTTCTCCAGCTCATGCTGACAGAGATCCTCCCCCCCCTCGATGATCTTGTTCTGCACCAGGCCGGACTGAGAGACGAACACCACCAGCAGACGGCCGGTCGACAGTTTCAGGAATTCAATGTGTCGAAATACCGTGGAGGTGAAACGCGGAGCCATTACGATCCCGGCATATTTGGAAATCGATGACAAAACCTTACCACTTTCCTGCAGCAGCTCCTCCACCGGAAGCCCCTTGAAGCGGTAATGGATGGCGATGCGTTGGCGCTCCTCTTCACTGAGTTGACGGACATGAAGCAAGGAATCGACGTAGTAACGATAGCCTTTATCCGTTGGGATGCGACCGGCTGAGGTATGTGGTGCACATATGTACCCCATTTCCTCAAGATCGGACATGACGTTGCGGATACTCGCCGGAGACAAACCGATACCGCTCCTGCGGCTCACCGTACGGGACCCGACCGGCTCCGCGGAATCGATGTAGTCTTCGATGATCGCTTCCAAAATCTGGCGACTGCGATCGTTGAGATCCTCTGCCATGCCAGTCACTCCAAAAAATCAAGCCGGTTTCCCGGCCTCCTCGGTCGCTGTTAGCACTCCCACAGCGTGAGTGCTAACCGGTGTCAAAAATAACAACGCCCACCCCCTTTGTCAAGGGCAAAGGACTGAAAAAAGGCCCTTATCCCGCCTACAAAAAGGCACTGATGAGATGATCGAACAGGAGCCAGCCAGACACATTGCAGCGCCAAACACCGTGCTGCAAAATCAGACGTTCGCCCCACTGCCGAATCGCTTCAGGAAAGACTTCGGCAACCCCACAACCGAAGCGCTCCCGAAATGCAATGTCGCTGACCCCTTCGCGGGTACGCAAGCCGAGATAGAGGGTTTCGGCCATAGCCCCCTGCCGGTCAAAACGTTCCAGACATTCGGCCACATCTCTTCCTTCGTTCAGCCCTTGGGCAAGGCGCTGCAGGTCAGGAGCAATCGCCCAACGCTCCCCCCAATGACGCGCGACAAAGGAATGGGCGCCGGCGCCTATTCCCAGACAGGGCTGGCGCCGCCAATAACCGAGATTGTGACGACAAGCGCGGTCGGGACGACAATAGTTGGAAATCTCGTAATGCTCAAATCCGACCCGTTCCAAAGCTGCATGCACAGCCAGATACATATCCGCAGCCAGCTCCTCTCCGGGCAAGTCTGCTAATTTTCCATGCTGTTGCTGCTCGAACAGGGGGGTGTCCTCCTCCACGGTCAGCCCGTAACAGGAGATATGTTGCGGTTCGAGATTGAGCAGGGCATTCAAATCGTCCTGCAAATCGGTGAGCGTTTGACCAGGCAGACCAAACATCAGATCAACGGCGATATTGTCGAATCCTGCCAGGCGTGCCTGTTGTACGCACTGTTGCGCCTGTAGAGGGGAATGGATTCTCCCCAGACGTTGCAAGGCCTTGGCCGACAAAGATTGGACCCCGAAGGAGAGGCGATTGACGCCGGCGCTGCGATACCCCTCCAAGGTACCTGCATTCACTGTCCCGGGATTGGCTTCCAGAGAAATCTCTGCACCAGAAGTCAGCCCAAAGAGCTCTTCGGCACGCTTCAAAAGCTGTCCGACTGCTGCTGGCGGAAGTAACGACGGGGTGCCGCCACCGAAAAAGACTGTTTCAAAGGGCTCTCTGACATCCCAGAAATGGCTCAGCTCCATATTCAGCAACAACTGCCGGACGTAGCTATCCACATCACCCGAACCCACAGGTCTGGAAAAAAAGTCGCAGTAATGGCATTTTGCCAAACAGAAGGGAATATGAAAATAGAGACCGGCCATGAGTTAATTCCCGACAAACGCCATTCCTGGCGTGGAAGTCGATTTCTGCCCCTTGCCCGTTTCAAAATAATGTTCTATAGTCATTGTCACCATGCTGTGTGTGCCGGAAAGACAACACGACCGGCCGGAAGCAGTCCCCTACTCCATCAATATCGTCAGGGAGTTAAACCATGAAACGCATCGTGTGTGCCGCCGCCGTCCAATTCAACCTGACCCTGGGTGACGTCGAAGCCAACTTGAGCAATGCTTTGGCCGGCATCCGGCGCGTACGGGAAAAAGATGCCAGGCTTGCGGTCCTGCCGGAAATGTGGAGTACCGGTTACGATTACAAGCGCCTTCCCGAACTCGCCTTGAAAACGCCCGAAATCCTCCGGCAGCTGCAGGAGCTGACCGCGGAATTGAACATGGTGGTGGTCGGCAGCCTGCCGGAACGTGACGGTGACACCCTCTACAATACTGCCTATGTGGTCGACAAAGGCCAAATTCTCGGCAGCTACCGCAAACTGCACCTGTTCTCCACTATGGGCGAGGATCGTTTTCTGCAAGCCGGAGGAAAAACCCTGGTCATTCCGACCTCGGTGGGCCGGCTCGGCATAGCGATCTGCTATGACCTGCGTTTTCCTGAACTATTCCGCAAACTCGCCCTGGAAGGAGCGGAAATCCTCTGCATGCCTGCCGAGTGGCCGAAACCAAGACAGGAGCACTGGAGGACTCTGCTGCGGGCTCGGGCTATCGAAAACCAGATGTTCGTGGTCGCCACCAATTGCTGCGGCATCCAAGGCAAGCTCGACTTTTTCGGCATGAGCCTGCTCATCGATCCACGCGGCGAGGTGCTGGCCGAAGGGGGCGAGAACAATATAGAGCTGACCGCCTTGTTCGACTTTGAGGAAATGCTCAATTTCCGCTCGCAGATTCGCTGTTTTTCCGACCGCCGGCCGGAAATCTACGGCACCCTTCCCTAAACTAAGCCACTTTTTCCATAACAACAAAGGCCGGACCTGGAGTCCGGCCTTTGTTGTTTTCAGGGACTGAGCTTTTGCGCCGTGGAACGTAAGGCAGGAGGAATCTCCTCCAGACTGGCAGCAAAATGCAGCGCGCCATCCGTATCGACGTAAAGGTAGCTGGGAATCCCGGAACCTGCAGCTTTTGCTGCCGAGGTCGCCTCATCCAAGGCCTTTTCCAACACCTGGTCGAGAACAACTCCTTCTTTGGCTGGTTTCGTTGCCGGCTTTACCGGTGCGGGAGTCTGTGCCTGACGAACCGGCACTGGCTCTTGACGGTATGGAGCCGATCCGCCCAGATGCAGTAGTCGCGAGCGGAAATCGACATAGAATCGCTGCAGAGGGACGACAAAGGGCTGCTCCATGGGAACGCGCAGCAGGAATTGATCAATGCCGACCAGCAGAACCAGCAGCAGAATAGTACCTAAAAAATATTTGGCGAAAAATTTCATGCAACCTGTCAATGATGATGGTGATGCCGCGGCTGGTGCCGCAGCTCTTTGAGAACCGGACCGTTACCGCAGCGACTGCACACCGCCTGCAGGGTGGTCTGGGTGATGTGAAAATCGTGCTCCAGCATTTGCTCCAGCGTCTCGATGACCTCAGTCTGCGACTGGCCGGAATCGGGCGTCAGGTCAATGTGAGCTGATAGGGCTGATATATGTGAGCAAATGGACCAGACATGGAGGTAATGGACATCTTCCACTCCATCCACGCTACGCATGCGCTCCACCACATCTTCCAGTCGGATGTGGCGCGGCACCCCTTCCAGCAGGATATGGCTTGCTTCGCGCAAGATCCGCAAAGCCCCGGCACTGATAATCACGACGATGCCGGCGGAAACCAGAGCATCGAGCACAAACCAGCCGGTGCTGAGCATGATCAATCCACCAATAATAACCCCCAGCGAAGCAATGGCGTCGCCAAGGACATGCAGGAAAGCGCTGCGCACGTTGAGATCGTCATGGGAGTGGCTGTGCAAGGCTCGGGCTGCCACCAGGTTCATCACCAGACCGATCACGGCAATGATGAACATTTCGCGGCTTTTCACCACCTCGGGATGCAGGAACCGGCCCCAGGCCTCATGCAAAATACCGGACCCAATCAACAGCAAGGTGATTCCATTGATCAGCGAAGCAAAGACCTCGGCCCGATGCCAACCGTAGGTACGCCTATCGCTGACCGGTCTCTTTGCCAAACGAATTGCCAGCAATGACAGGATCAGGGCGAACAGGTCCATGAAAACGTGAGCGGCATCGGACAGCAGCGCCAACGAATTGGTCCACAACCCGCCGACCACTTCCGCCACCAGTGTCACGGCGGTCAGGCCGATGGCCAGCAGAAAACCGCGACTGATACTGTGATCCAGATGGTCCCCGTTCATTTCCAGCGTCCTTTTCATTTGTCCTGGCGGTCATTCTAGGCATTAGCCCGGTGCAAAGGCAAGGACCTTTTCCCGAGTAACAACACAAGATTTTGCATCCGTCTCCCGGCTTCGGATTCAGAGAAAATATCGGGAGCCAAGCCCGCGAAAATTTCCCAGAATTAATGCGTATGGCGCAAACCCTCCGATGAAGAAAGCAAACAAGCAACGAAGCAGATCAGCTGGTTTTATCGGCCTGTTAAACATTTACCTTTTAGAATGAATTGTGTTATCGTTCCTTCACTTTCGACCAAGGAGTTATCCATGACAGAAACGCTTTACGATGTCGTGATCATCGGCGGCGGCCCGGCCGGCCTGACTGCCGGACTTTATACCTCACGCGCCAAACTGAAAAGCCTTCTCATCGAAAGAATGATCATGGGCGGCCAAGTTATGACAACCACCAAGGTGGAAAATTACCCCGGCTTTCCAGGTGGCATTGACGGCCCGGACCTGATGATGCGGTTTCAGGAACACTGCCAGGAGTTTGGTCTCGAGGTCGTCACCGGCGAAGTCACCGACCTTATCGATAAAGGTGAAGAACGTATCGTCGTGATGGACGGTCAAGAGATTCGTACCCGCACCGTCATCATTACCACCGGCGCTGAGCCGCGCAAACTCGATCTTCCTCGCGAAGCTGAACTGACCGGCCGTGGCGTATCCTATTGCGCTACCTGTGATGGCGCCTTTTTCCGTAACGTTCCCGTTGCAGTCATTGGCGGCGGCGACACGGCTGCGGAAGAAGCCCTGTTCCTGAGCCGCTTTGCCAGTAAGGTCTATGTCATTCACCGCCGCGACGAACTACGCGCCACCTCTATTCTGCAGGAACGTCTGCAAGCCAATCCCAAGGTGGAGATCATCTGGAATAAAGTGGTCAGTGAATTCGAAAGCGACCAGAGTGGCCTGACCGGGGCTGTCCTCAAAGATACCAAAACGGGCGAGACCATTCGTCTGGCATTAAGCGGTATGTTCGTAGCCATTGGCGTGACTCCCAAAGCCGCCTTCCTGGCACAAATCCTTGACCTCGACCCTGACGGTCACATCCTCACCGATGCTGATTGCCAGACCTCCATGCCCGGTGTATTCGCTGCCGGCGATGTCCGTAAAAAAATCCTCAAGCAGATCGCCACGGCGGTCGGTGACGGCGCAGTCGCTGCGATCATGGCTGAAAAATATCTGATGGATCGCGAGTAATACCAGTTCCGCGTCCCTCCTTAAGCCCCGCTTGAACAGCTATGAAGCTTGTTTCGGCGGGGCTTTTCCGTTTAAAATGAAATTTATCTAATTTTACTTTAGACAGGAGGGGACATGCTGGCCAAGATTCTGTCCGGGGCTTTGCTCGGAATCAATGCTTATCCGGTCGAGGTGGAAGTCGATATCGCTCAAGGGTTGCCTCAGTTCTCCACCGTCGGCCTCCCTGAAGGGGCTGTCAAGGAAAGCAAGGATCGTGTCAAATCCGCCATCAAGAATTCCGGCTACGAATTTCCCACGCGAAGGATCACGATCAATCTGGCTCCGGCCGACATAAAAAAAGAGGGGGCTGCGTTTGATCTCCCCATGGCCATTGGCCTCCTCACCGCCACCGGCGTCATTCCCTCCGAAACCCAGAAGCGTTACGCCATCCTCGGCGAGCTTTCCCTGGACGGCCGTGTCAAACCGGTGCGCGGCAGCCTGCCGGTCGCCGTGGCAGCCCGCAACTGGGACATCGATGGGCTGATACTGCCAGCCGAAAACGCTCCCGAAGGAGCACTGGTTGAATCCCTCCCCGTTTACGGAGTCCGTGACTTGGGCGAAACCGTCGCCTTTCTGACCAGGGAACGCCTGCTGGAGCCATGTCACGTCGATGCCGCTAGACTGTTCGGCACTGCCGCCGATTATCCTGCCGACTTCGCCGAAGTGCGCGGCCAACAGCATGTCAAACGCGCTCTTGAAATTGCTGCAGCCGGTGGCCACAACGCGATCCTCATCGGCCCGCCGGGAAGCGGCAAAACCATGCTGGCCCGGCGCCTCCCCACGATCCTGCCGACTCTCAGCTTCGAAGAAGCGCTCGAAACCACCAAGATTCATTCCGTGCTCGGGCTCCTGTCGCGTCAAGATGCCTTGATCGTGCAAAGACCGTTCAGGGCACCGCATCACACTATCTCCGATGCGGGGCTAATCGGCGGGGGGACGATTCCCAAGCCCGGCGAGGTCTCGTTGGCCCACCACGGAGTGTTGTTTCTCGACGAACTGCCCGAATTCAAAAAAAACGTATTAGAGATGTTACGCCAACCCTTGGAGGATGGTCAGGTTTGCATCAGCCGCGCTGCCATGGCCCTCACCTATCCAGCATCGTTCATGCTGGTGGCGGCCATGAATCCCTGGGGGTTTGTTTATCTTTTTCAAGTAGTCTTAAGGAAGGGCTATAAGAAAAGACAAAATGGAGGCTGTCATCGCCGATTTCAACCTTGTCGACCAGATCCCCAACAAGCCTTCTCTTCTCGTCGTCATTCAGGATCGGCCACATCGAAGCGAAGTTCGTCGCACGCTCAAGCAAAAAGTCTTTGGCGATGTTGTTCGCCTTCGCAAAGTCGATCTCTGCCTGCAGGCGCGGGATCTCGGCGAGGATTTGCTCCTTCCGTTCCTTCAGCGGCATAAATCGTTCCGAGAAATTCCCACGATCGATCGTTTGATCACCAATCAAGTCGAGCAGCGTGTCAATTTTCACATCCACTGACTTGATCTCTCTTTTTAGCAGTTCCAGCCGTTCTTCCTTCGCCTGTCTCTCCGCCTCAAAATCTGAAACGGCTTTCAGTTCCTCCGGCTTCACGATCATGGTTTTGAGGGCCTTCAGGAAATGTTCTTCAAGCACATCTTCGTTGAGCTTGAAGCAGCACTCTCGGCATCTGTAGCGCGGCACCTTCATTCCAGAGTAAGGGGCCACATACAATTTGGTGCCGCATTGACACTGAAGAAGGCCGCTGAATAGGTACTTCCCTTCCTTTGGGACTCTTTTCTGGAAAGGCTCGGCGTTTTTGGTCAGAAGCGCATTGGCCTTTTCCCAGATGTCCTCATCGACAATCGGCTCCACCTCTGTAAAGACCCAATCCTCTTCCGGTTTGAGAACCCAGGATTTTTTATTACCCTTGCTCTTGCTGTAATTGGCTCTTCTGAGTCCTTTGTAGACCGTGTCCTGAAGGAAACGCTTTAACGTGACGGGCCTGAAAATCCCTTTCCTGGTTCTGAAGCCCTCCTCATTCAGCTTCTGGCACGTGGTCAGGAGCTTGCCGGTCTCAAGGTAGAGTTCATAGGCCCGCCTGATCGTGGGAGCTTCTTTGGGATTCGGTACAAATTGACGATCTTTCCACATGTAGCCAAAGGCACCCTTGCCACCAGTTGGCTTTCCCTGCCGGGCACGAATCGGAATAGACGCCGCGACCCGGGCGGAAATCTCCTCCCGCTCCCATTGGGCGAGCGCCCCGATGACGGTATATAAAAGCCGGCCCGCAGGAGTTGAGGTATCCAGGCTCTCCTCAAGGCTGATCAGGTTGGCGTTGTGCTTTTGAAAGAATTCTGAAAATTCGAGCAGCTCTTTGGTGTTTCGCGCGAGGCGGGCCAATTTCGAGAAGATGAGGCCCCCGATTTTGCCAGAAACAACATCGGCAAACATTCGCTGGGCCTCGGGATGCTCAGAAACAGACTTACCGGAAACCCCGGACAGGTCATAGGTTTCTACGACTGTCCACCCTTTCAGTTCGGCGTACATCCTGGCCCTGGCTTCGTGGTTCTTTGGAGATTCCCCACGGGCCTGGTCTTCAGTAGAAACCCTGATCCAAATTCCAACCTGCATTGATTGATTCATACAAACATCTTCCAAAAATCCTGAGCCCCGCGATAAACCCACTTACATCCGTCGCCCGCTCCAAACGACACGACCAACGATCTTCAGCCCCCCCGCCTGGTCCTTCTTGAGAATTTCAGGCTCGTAGAGTTGGTTATCGCTTTTGATGACGATGGAGCCATCGAGCTTGCGCTGGATGCGCTTCACCAAGAGGGCATCCTCGAATTCCAGGACGTAGATGGCGCTGTCTTCGAGACGATCGGCTCGCAGATCGACCAGAATCATGTCTCCGTCGTTCAGCGTTGGATTCATGCTGTCGCCCTTGACCGACAGCAGGGCCAGGTCCTTTCGGGGAACCCGCAGGAAGTTCTGAACCCACTCTTCCTTGAAAGACACAAAGTCGACAATTTGTTCACTTTGAACGTTTCGGCCCGGACCTGCGCCGGCCTCAATTTCATAACGTGGAAACATCACAAACCCCTCCTGAACAGGCTCTGGTTTGATTTTCGAGCCTTCGCCGGTCAACAACCACGCCGGATTCGTCTCCGGAAACACCTCCAAAATTTTCAAAAGAATATTTACGTCCGGAAAGCGTTCTCCCCGTTCGTAATTCGCCATTGTGTTTTTGTGGATTCCAAGCTTGTCCGCCAGCTCCGCCTGCTGCATTTCACCGCGCAGTTCTCTAATCCGCTCCCCTACGCTTCCCAAAGGTGCCTCCACAAATGTGTGTTTAAGAATAAAATTTTGTCTTGACATATTCGATTGTGTGCAATAAAACACAAACGAGGGATTGTGAACAATTTCATGGTTCTTCTTTCTCTCTTGTGTCGATGACGGACCGTAACCACCATCGAAATACATGCAGCCCACAAAAAATGAGTAGAAAGACAACAAATACCACAAAATTTTGTGTCTCGAAAGTTTCTTTTGAGTTCCGGGAGATCTCTCCCGCGCTTGCCCATGCCAAACATTCCAGAATCATGAAGATGTTTGCGGATGCCTTGGTGCGCAACGAACAAGGTACCGAAAGCGCCGACGAAGGTTGCATCGAGGCCAAGGCGTGAAGAGAGATCCTGCGGAAAACCACAAAATCGTGGGGGCAGATGGGTTCGCTAGCCAGACAAAACTTCACCCCGAATTGATGGAAGTGCTGGAACGATTCCGGGAGTCGATCGAAGCGAGTCCCAAGAACCTGCCGGATTGGAGCCCCACAAAAGGGGCCTCCCCAAATGAAATTGTTCGCTCTGCCCTGTTCACGGCCCGAAACCGTAACCGGCGCAGGGTTTACCTCAAACAAGCTGAAATCATCGTCACCGGAGGGGGAAGCATCCTCTACCTCGGCGAAGAGTTACGCCAGGACGACGAACTGGTTTGGATGCGGCTTCTGCAGCTCGCCAAAGGGAAACCGCTTGGGGACTCTATTTATTTCACACCCTATTCCTTCCTGAAGGCAATCGGCTGGCGGGTCAACAACTGGGGATACCAGCATCTCAAAACCTGCTTGTTACGCATGAAGGCCACCGCCGTGCAAATCACCTCCAATCGGCTTCACCAGACGGTGGTGACAAGCCTCATCGATTACATCGCGATGTGGGACCCGGAAAAACAGTCTCCTCTGGCGGAATGGGAGGTTCGTGTCTCGAAAGTCATGAGCCTCTTGTTTGCCGATGGGGCCTTCACGTTGATCGACCTGGAGCAGCGGAAAGCACTTCCGGAAGGAATCGCCACGAAGCTTCACAGCTACTGGTCCAGCCACAGGGAGCCCTATCCGGTCAAAGTCGAGACGCTGCAGAAGCTCTGCGCAAGTGAATGCGAGCTGAGGTTTTTCAGAAGGGAACTCAAGAAGGCGCTGAACGCCCTGGTTGCCGTTGGATTCCTTGAAAACTGGGGAATCGAATCGGACCTGGTCGCTGTCATCCGCAAGAGATGAGGGTATCGCTGAATGACTCACGGACTATCGCTGGATGACTCACGGACTATCGCTGGATGACTCACAACTTATCGCTGTTTGACTCACGGGGTAACGCTGAATGACGCACGCGATTATCGCTGTAAGACTCACGGAACTAACGCTGGATGACTCACTGTGGACAACTTGAATCAACAATAAATTCGGAGTGTTAAGCCTGAAAACTGAGGGCGCTAACCTCTTTTAACCTTTTATTAACCAATAGGGGGAATCATGCAGATCTTTTCGCCTGAAGACGCCATTCTCTGGGTTGACCAGAATGCGAAACAGATACAGGGGCATACGAGAAAATACCTTCCGTTTGCGCCTTACGACCAGGAGGACTTTCTCCAGGATGCTTATGAAGCGGCACTTGAAGCCGTCAATGTGTCCACCGACCGACAGATCCCTTTCCCGGCATGCTTTTGGATATTGTTCAAGGGCAAGGTCTCTGATGTCACTCCGAACCCGGGTTCGAAACGAAACGCGGGGTCTCCCTCGCCACCTTCCACCTTTTGCGACTGGACTGATTTTTCCAGGGATGAATTCGACCAGGCAACCAAGGACGATAATGCTGAATCATTGTCCAGCATCGACATTGACAAGGTCTACCCCCTGATCCGGCACTATCTGACCCCGGTGGAAGAGAGGGTTCTCGAACTTCTCCTTGGAATTCATGACGGCCCAATGAAAATTCGGGAGGCCGCAAGGCATTTGGACTGCTCCCCCGCCAATATTCGTCAAGCCCTGAATCGCGTTTGCAGCCGACTGTCAGCCCTGGTTGAGCAGGGCGAATTAAGCCTTCATCTCGTTGACGGTGAAATTATCGAGCAGCAGCTTCATCAAGAAGACAGGGTATCTCAACCGGAGGCATGTCCCATCCCCATGGAAGAGGTCAACTCTATTCCCAGTGAGGACATGGAGAAAGATCTGAAAATTCGACGAGACTGCCCGATTTCCCAAAACGATTCGGGAGGTCAAGAGGAGGCGAATGCGCGACCGCGCTCCGCACGGAAGACTGGCGGTATTCCCTCCGATTTTCGCCTGCGGAAAAGAGCCGAGAGCACTATATGGCGGCAAACCGAGAACGTGATGGCTTTAGAAGAAATCAATTGCCGCGAGGTTCGGGGCCTTTGCTTTAGCGAGATTCAACCCTGGAAGACCCTCGGCATCACCGCAACCAGAAAGTTCGGCTCTTTCCCGAGCCTGTTGGCCGCAGCCAGGCAAATTTCTTCACCTGGAGGAAGAGACGGACCTGGCCGCTTCTGGTCAGACTTTTCGCCTGGGACACACCCTCTCGCGAGAAGTCATTCGTGCTTGGCCGCCTGATTTTCACACCAGGAGCATTCTGGGTGTTTTGGAGGAATTTCGTGACCCTTGGAAAAAGAATCCGCATGGTGCGGGGAGATAGGACCATCGCTAATTTTGTCGAAAGTTATGGTATCTGCCCCAACACCTTGATGAATTACGAGTCGGATAGAAGAAAACCAGATGCAGCGTTTCTCGCCAAGCTTTGTGAGCTTGAAGGTGTCGAACCCAACTGGCTGCTGGGCTTTAACGAAACCAGTGGCGGCGACATCCAGTACAAGAGAAATGTCCTTGAGATGGTAGCCGTTGAGGCAACCAAGCTGGCTCCATTTCAAATCGGACCGAAGATAGGAAAACTATTAACCCTGGCCTACGAGCGAGCAGTTATGACCCATGCCGGCAAAAACCAGGTTGAGGTCATCGTGCGGGATCTCCTTGAGTTCCTTGATTCGCCGGGGAGAAAGGTAAGGGCACCCCATGTGCGAGACGCCGATCAAAGACGCAGCACACCTGGTTAATTTGCCGCAGAGAGTCCTCTATCGACTGAAAAAGGACGGGATCATCGGTGATCCAGTATCGGATGCCGATCTCAGGGGAGTAGCCATTCTAGCCCAGATATGGGGAAAAGCTTGGTATATCCGCAGCATGATGTCCTCCCTGTCTATGGCTTCAAGACGGAAGCTTTGCCTGACGCCGGACCTGTCAGGACCGGAACGGTATGCCTTGTCGTGTTACCTGAACGCCAAACAGGGCGAGAGAATCCTGGTCAAGGACATCATTGGAAAAGTGAAGCACTATTTGAATGCGCCCTTGACCGAGGAGCAGGTGACCAAGGTCAGGGAGATCGCTTACGACATCAGGCGGGGACGCCGCCTCGATCCCAGAAAAAAGGCGGATTGTCTGGAAAATGCTGAATAACAACTCTGGAAATCGCTGAAAATAATAAAGGTAGTTATTCCGTCTGGAATTTCCGCTTCCTGTTGTCGTGAAAAGAGATCCCCTCCCCGGAACGTTGGCTGGCGAGACATTCCCCCATTCCCCAATATCCAGACAGAGCCAAGTAAACAATTTTGGCAACGTTTACATTTTTGTCGGCAAAAAGGGCACAGGTAAACCAATTAGGTGACAAAAAAGTAAACAATCCTCAGCGAAGTAAACAAAACCGTAAGCGAAAGGGGAAACAAAATGGTCTTTGTCTGCGATCTTGGTTTTTCTGCCCTGAAATGGGTGTATGGAGAAAAGAGAGGCCGGATCATCTCCGCCTATCGACGTACCCACGATGGCCAGATCCTTGTTGGTGATGACGCCCTCATGACAGCCGGCTCCAGTTACCTGAAAACCGTGGAGGATCTGGTTCACTTCTATCCTACCTTCGTCGATGCAGCGTTCAACGCCGGCAAGGTTCCCAAGGAGACACCCCTCATCGTGGGCCTGCCCTATGGAGCCTGGGCAGCAGAAAAGGACCGCCCGGCTGGCGTCGTTAGTACCTTGACCAAGGTTCTGAATGGTAGTGGCTGGCCGGATGTTCGAGTCCTGCCCCAAGGCCTCGGCGGAGTTCGACTTTTCCTTGACCAGAACCCCGGCACCAATGGAAACGTTCTGGCTGTGGACATCGGATTCAATACTGTCATTTTCACGTTATTCGCGGCTGGGACCAGGAACATCATCTACGGTGACACTTTTTACAAACGAGGGGTTCACCAGATGGCCATCCAGCTGCTGCTGCCGAACATCAGGGAGCTTGCCCCCTCTCGCACCTTCACGCCGGTCGAGGTCAGCTATCTGATCGAACACGGCTACATCCAATATGGATTCGAGCGGCACGACATCAGCAAGGAGATTGAAGTGGCGGCTAAAGCCTACATCGAGGATGTGCTGAGAGACATCAACGGCGAACTCCAGGCACACCTGGGATTGAAAGCGGCCTTTGACACCGTTCTGGTCTTTGGCGGTGGTGCCACCCTGATTCGTGACACCATCTCCTCAAACAGGGTCAATATCAAAATCCTGCCGGAACCTGAATTCGCCAATGCGGCTGGCTTCGCGTTGGCCGATGGGTAACCAGGAGGAGCAGCATGGCAAACCAGATGCTGAGGTTGACGGTTCACGACCCAAATGTCATCAAGGCCCTGGACGCATTGCGCAAGACAAGGAAGCAATCCGCTTTTATCGTTGAAGCGTTGCGGCATTTTTTGTCGACACCCCAAGGGCAGGAGCAACTTGTCTCCTATCTCGCGTTGGAAAAGCGGCGGGCACCAACTCCCGCGCCCAAAGAGGTTGTCCCGGCAGAAAATCCGCCCGCGCCCATCGAAAAGGTGAAAACCAACCTGGACGACATCTTTAAATTTGAATGAGGCTGCAAGTAATGACTCATATATTGGCCATATTTATTCAATTCGCCTTCTATATGAGTCATTTTTCTTGACAGAATGATTTCCATCCAGCATGCTCTTACAGAGCAAATGCAGGATTGAACTGCTGTCACCAGAAACCGGGACCCCGAAAAGCGATGACTCAGGCACGGCCTTTTTCGAAATACACCATGGAAGCTGTCAAGCTGCTCGGCAAGCAGATCCAGCTTGGACGCAAGCAACGTCGCTGGTCGGAAGCCGAGCTAGCTGAGCGTGCCGGGATTGCCAGGGCGACCTTGCAGCGGATTGAAAAAGGTGACATGGCCTGCAAGATCGGGCTGGTCTTTGAAGTCGCGACACTTGTCGGGATCAAACTTTTTGATGCGGATAGCGAAACACTCAGAGGGCGAATCCATGAGGCCGACGAGCGGATCGCCCTGCTTCCCAAGCATATTCACCCCAGCAGAAAACCGGTCGACGATGAATTCTAAGCCAGGAAAATACACCGAAGCCTACGTCTGGATCTGGCTGCCGGGCGAAATCGAGCCGGTTGTCGCCGGAAAACTGACGGCGGAAGGGGACACGCTGGTTTTCAACTACGGCAAAAGCTATCTCGAACGAGACAACGCCATCTCCATCTATGACCGTGAACTCCCTTTGCGACCAGGGGCGCTTCCACTGCCGAAGGGGCTGACTATCCCCGGTTGCATCCGTGATGGAGCCCCGGACGCCTGGGGTCGTCGGGTGCTGCTGAACCGGTTGCTCGGTCGCAAAGGGAAAAACGCTGATGTCTCTCAACTTGACGAACTGACCTATCTGCTCGAATCCGGTTCCGATCGTATCGGAGCACTTGATTTTCAACTTTCACCGGTCGAATATGTACCTCGATCCCCGGGGAATGCCTCTCTTGAGGAGTTGCTGCGCTCCGCCGAGCGGGTTGAAAAAGGCGTCCCCCTGAACGCAGACCTTGACGATGCCTTGCATCATGGCAGCTCGATCGGCGGGGCACGTCCCAAGGCCCTTATCGAACACCAGAACAAGAAATATATCGCTAAATTTTCCTCGACGACCGACCTCTACAGTGTCGTCAAGGCTGAATTTGTCGCCATGCGTCTAGCTAAACTGAGCGGGCTCCATGCCGCCGAGGTGGACATGACCTCTGCTCTGGGCAAGGATGTCTTGCTGATTGAGCGCTTTGACCGCATCTGGTCTGAAAAAGGCTGGCAACGTCGCCCCATGCTATCGGCCCTCACCCTGCTGGGGCTGGATGAAATGATGGCCCGCTACGCCAGCTACCAGGATCTGGCTGAGATCGTTCGGCACAAATTCACCGAGGCACAGGCGACGCTGAAGGAGCTCTTTGCCCGTATCGTCTTCAATATCCTCGTCGGCAACACCGACGACCATGCCCGGAATCATGCGGCTTTCTGGAATGGCGAAACCCTTTCCCTGACCCCGGCCTATGATATCTGCCCGCAAGGACGCAGCGGAAACGAGGCGACCCAAGCCATGCTGATCGGCGGCGACAATCGCATGAGCCGAGTCTCCTCATGTCTTGACGCCGCACACCAATATCTCTTGTCACCAGATGAAGCCCGCGAGATTGTCAGCCATCAGCTTACGATGATTGGTGATTGCTGGAATGATGTCTGCCAGAAGGCCGATCTCACTGAAACCGATCGCAGATTGTTATGGGGTCGCCAGTTTCTCAACCCATTTGCCTTCGATGATCTGTCAGGTGAGAATGTCTCCCTCAAGACGCTCGCTGAGGAAATCCGCAACAAAAACGCTCTCTGAGTGCTTATTATGATGAAATCCGCTACTTGTAATGATTCAAGCCAGCCACCCTGTTAGAAACTTCAAAAGAGATTTGCGACGATTGTTTTGCCATAGATTTGATGTTTTTGGCCTAACAAAATCTCTATGGATTTACGAAAACCAGTTTTGGCAGGAAATTTGGCGACGAAGGGAAGAGGTCAGGTTAGCAGTCCGAACCTTTTCAGAACTGCTTATTTTTGCAAACGAATACCCCTGATATTTTCAGGGGCATTCGTCATGAAACTTACTACTTAAGAAAACCGGCAGCACGAATTCCTATGAATGCTTCATTCATTGCCTCTTGATCCAGCATGTCTCCCGCAACCACTTCCATTGCACCCAGAGTTTTAAGCTCCTGGATATGTTTTTTTCTATGAACAAAAGCCCGAACTATGGCTCGGCCAGCTTGCCCATTGGCCCCGGTAAAAGGATCATAATCCGATCTCCCTCATAATGTTATGCCGGCTACCTGTTCGCCGCCCATTCTTCACTCCAGGATGTCGGCCCAGGTGCTGCCCGTCAGGAAACTGCCTTCCACGTTGGATTCCATCTGGCGCAGACGTCCGAAGGGGACCGTGAAAGTAAGCTTATCGGCACCGCCCTGCCCTTTAAGGTACTTGCGGGCCGTAATGTCAGTCAGACCGATGAGACAGCGCGAATTCTCGGACTGCGCCTCTTTGTAGGAGAGAATTCCCATAACCTGGCAGGCTGCAGCATAGGGGACCGCTACGTTTTCCTGCCCGGGACGGTCATAGTTGGCGAAAATGACCAACGCCGAAAGTTGATCCGCGTTCACCAGGAAAGTCACGGAGACCGGTTCCTCCTTGGCGGGGTCCACTTTCGACAAGGGTTTCATCACGACATAGTTCATCGGCACCTCAGTGATCGGCAAAGCCTCCACGAACTGCTCCGCAAGGTCCTGCGTTTTCTTGTACCGCTCGCCGTGCATGAAGTGGTCGACAAAAGTAACAGGCGCGCCTGCCGCCTTCATCCCCTCACCGATCGCCTTGCCTGCCGGATCGATCTCGTTGCCCGTGGAGAGAAAGCGGCAGAACCCGTGGAGGCCGCCGGGAAATTTCATATATGCGTTGCCAAATCCAAGACCGATCCCGCCACCAGGGCAGGCATACGATTCCCGATCGAAGATCGCGGTCTTTCCTCGGGTAGCCGATGCGAACATGAACATGACACAGGAAGGAGTCCCCGGTTTGAATTGCGCCGCTCCTTCGGGTTTCTCGTTCGAGAAGATCAGCGCGACCGGTTCCGCTTCCAGCTTCAATGCCTTTGCAATCGCAGATTCCATGTGACTTTTCCTTTCCGAAATTTATGCTCTCTGGACGTGTGCCACAGAGGGGGCCGGTTTGGACCTTGAATCAATCGACTGGTCCTCTTTCTCCTTGGATTGGTTCTGCTCAAGCCGCTTAAAGAGCATCGACATCACTGAAACCGTCTCGGCAATTTCGGTGGAGTCGATTCCGTAAGCAATATTGTTTGCCCACTCTGCCTGACGGCACTCGACTTCCTCCATTACCGTTTTCCCGTGAGGCGTGAGCGAATAGAGTTTTGCTCGGCGATGGGCGGGATTGGCTGCAGTCGTGACAAAGCCGTCTTTGTCCAGACAATTTGCTATTCGCTGAACGTTCTGCCTAGTGAGACCCATTCGGCGAGCGATCTCCGCTACGGTTGCCGGAGAGTCATACAAAGCTCCAAGGACCTGCCAGCGGGCGCTGGTCAGCCCCAGATCGCCTACCAACTGATCGCCAGCGGCAATGAGTGCGCCATTCAGACGAAAAGTTTCCAAGATAAGCTGGGTGAAATTGGCCCCTGCGTGCGTGTGGCTTTGGTTGTTTATTGGCATTTCGCCTCCTTGACAGCAAGGTGTCATATTGGCAATATGTTGTCAATATATAAATCGGAAAGAAAATGGCAGCCATTGCTCGACGCACCCGACCTCCTCAGCTCGTAAGGTTTTCTGCAATTGGGCAAATCAAAAACAGAGCCAAAAGCAGAAACCGCAGTCCGGAGTTCCGGCAACTGCGGTTTGCTGTCTTACCAAGGATATGCGTTTGAGCCCTTCCGACGACCCATCCTTTCTGCATATCTATCGATATTCGAGACAGCGTGATGGCGTATGGTGCATTTCAAAAATTGGCATTCACTTTTTGCCACGGCCAAATCCGACTGATCCGCCGAACATCAAAAATAGTTACTTTTGAAAATTCGGCATTCGCGTAAGTTGTTTCAAAATGGATTATCTGCGGGAATCAGCAGCCTCGTTCACCGCCTTGTCTTAAATGTCATCGTGACTGATTTACGCAATAATGCCTGCGGGTTTCACATCATAATGCATGGCCGCATTCGATCATAATATGCTCTGAGCTGTCTGCCATTTTGATTTTTATACCCAGCCCCCCTCCATAGACATCTTCCCCCCCCCCCC